>JABAOH010013329.1_pt1 | contig 10350 bp, 13 predicted proteins | sample 7062181 | NCBI WGS metagenome assembly JABAOH01 (sample SAMN14538630, study PRJNA623070) | marine sediment metagenome | biome: marine biome [ENVO:00000428]; feature: marine pelagic biome [ENVO:01000023]; material: deep marine sediment [ENVO:00002113]; isolation source: pool of 5 deep marine... | reverse complement strand
TCTTTAATTACGTCTAGTTGTTGCCTTGCAGCTTCAAGTCCAATGGTGAGGGCGTTGCTTTCGCGTTGATGTAGCTCTTCATCAATTTCTCCAGCAGCATATTCGATCTCTGTGCTTGCAAGAAATAGCTCCAGTGTCCCAATCTGTTCCTCCAGCTGGTTAATCTTTTCAGTCATTTTTCCAGCTAATTCCTTCTGTCGAGCTTCGATTTCAACAATGGCGTTGGTGAGACTCGTGTCAAGGCTATCATAGGTAGACTGTGAAATTTTGCCTGCACCGAACAAATTGTCCAGCGCCTCTTTCTTTTTCTTCGCTAGCTCCAATTCTCTGCTTACTTTTTCGAAAGAATACTTCCATGAAATCAAATTTACACACCTAGCTGAATTGTAGCCTAAAAGGGCAAAATAACTTTTATTAACATGCAGATATATCGCTAACTGTAAAATCTCGCCTATTTCCGTTTTTTCTTCGAAAAAATGCTTTTAAATGTTCACTTTTTAGATTTGCAATTTATTCTTAAAAATGATTAGCGGAAGAACGTTTTGTTTTTTCATTTATTCCTCGAAAGGTTAGAATGCACTGTTCATTCGTTAGCGGATGGAGTGTATTCTCTGCTGGAACCATTGGATGATTGTTTTTGTCTTGTAGGTTCGGTCATAGATTCGGATTCTGATTTAGACTAAATTATATATATCTAAACTGGTGTAAAGAAATTCGAGTCCGATTAAATAAAAAATATGTGATCGGTGATGCTTGTGGAGACAGATGTCCTAAAGAAAATGCACAGACGAATTATCAAAGGGTTCCTAGATGTAGTGGTTTTAACGGAGTTAGAAAAAGGATTTATGAGCGGCTATGACATCATTGGTTTCATTCATAACAAGTTCCGCATATTGGTCGGTTCAGGCACGGTCTATTCCCTCTTATACGCTTTGGAGCGAGAAGGATTGATAGAAGGCAAGTGGAACCATAGAAAAAGGGTGTACAAATTGACGGATAGAGGTGAGAAAACCATCAATACAATTCTAAACGCAAACAACGATATTCAATATCTCGTTAGAAACCTTTTGAAGTGCTGAATAAGATTAGAACTTAATCCATCAGAGTCTTAGATAAAGATAGATTTGAAGCTTCTTTGCCGTTCTAAGAAACTTTTTATCGGTTTGCTGATGAACCAGAAAGTTTTGTAGCCAGCTGATCTACAGCGTTCTTTACCTTCTTCCACTCATCAGTGGTTCTCAACTGGAACTTGCGCGCTCAAACAATCGTTGGTCTCAAAAGTGAATTGACCAACTAAAAACATTAAATACTTTTAGAGGATATCTGTTTTGAGGTGAGTTAGTTGTCAGAGGAAAAATTTCCCACTTGGGAAAAACTGAAGGTAATTGAAGGCATAAACTTGTACAAGTCAGATAAATGGTGGTCTGCGGTACTTCTTCTCGAATCCTTTGGCAGAAAACAAATAGCAGTATATCTATGGAACAAGAGAGGCAATCAATGGAAAAGGAGACAGAAATTCGTCATTCAAAATAAAGATCAATGGATGCACGTTAAGGAAACAATTGAGAAATTAATTCCGAATTTGGCATAAGCCGACAATATTATTGCATTGTTTCTCTCAAAGCCTTTCTTCCTTTCCATGATCATATGAGGTTTAATCCATTTTTCAATAATATTCAGGCAAAGAAGTTGGTGATACAATGCGAATAGAAATTAGACGCTGGAGCAGAGGGAATTCTCCAATGATTGTGGTCTTTGAAAAATCAAGTAGTTATGACCCAGAAAAACACGAGTGGGTTCCTAAATTAGATGAAGTTGGTTTAATTAACAAAATCTTGAAGGGGTAGCGAAAAAGAAGGAAAAAACTAAAGCTCACCTGCGTTCAGGAAATTTCAAGTATGTTCCGTCGGATGCTCTACAGACTGCTAACCATCCAACAGTCTCTCAACAATCTCCGTTTCTGCGTCTAAGCTGAAAGACGATAACTTCAGTCCTCAGATCGATTTATTTATTCTGTAAATCCACTTTTGTTATGTGCGCGTTTAATATAGCAATGCTTGGCTCTTACGTGCTTCGCTAACCATTGAGGCAACGATATTTAGCACTCTTAGACCTCTTCCTGTGATAACGTAGAAGATTGCATCTTTGCCTAAGTTTTGTTCTTCAACGAGATTTTGCTGTATTAGAAAGTCTAAGTGTTGATTCAGATCGTATTGGCTCAATTCCGTCTCATGCATAAGTTTAGTTAACTTCATAGGTTCATGAATCAAAATCTTAAGGATGTCAACGCGCATTTCCAGTTTTGACTTTCGCACCGTCAACACTTACCTTGAGCGTTTCCTTCAAAAGTTCACAGTCTGTTTATATACCATTTATGAATTCTGTGTCTTTATTCTCCATAAACTTTTACGTGTAGATCGCTTAGAAAAAAAATTGAAATTTTTTCACTATGGTCTTCGAGCTGCAGCTCTTGCATTCGCATACGAACCGATATATAGCCCAAGACTATACAAGACTCTGTTGGGGAAAAATATGTCAACAGGTTTTGAAAAAATTGGAAGTGACCCTCAGCTCCAAGATCACTGGATAAGGAGACTCGTGGCTTTTATCATCGACAGCATAATTGTGAGCGTATGTACTTTAATCATCGCAGCGATCATTTCCATACCTTTCATTCTAATTGCAGCGGCAACTGGCTTGCCTAGATATATATTTGACCCTTTTTCGTTTCCATTCTTTGCAGGTATCCTCAGCGTCTTATACTTCACTTTTCTTGAGACTTATTATGGATGGACGTTTGGCAAGAGAATCATGAACCTAAAAACCACAAAACTCGATGGGCAAAAGCCGCTTTTAGATTTGGCTTTAATTAGAAACATAAGCAAGATTTACTGGATTCTAGTTCTCATAGATACAGTGATTGGTTTAGCAACCAAAGGTGACACTCACCAAAAAGTAACTGACCGCATCGCTGGAACAACCGTTGTTTCAACAAGTGCTTCACCGTTGGCGGGCATAACAGCAGCGCGTCGCACTGTAAAGTTTTGTTCTTATTGCAAGCAGAGATTGTCTGAAGAGGCTAAATATTGTCCACATTGCGGGAAAGAACAAGCCTGAAATCATCTATGTGAACCTAGTTACATAGCCAAGACTCATCGCTAGGCGCACGTAGGACTTTTGTGAAAGTGTTACATTCGAACCGCTAGTATAATTGCTCTAATGATCAGTGACACGCCGATAAGCATTATTGTTTCAGCCCAGTAAACAAACCATGTTTCCACTGTTGTCATTTCGTTAAGTAATGTGCTGATAAGATAGCTTGCTCCCAACCAGAAAACAAGGTTTGACGCAGTTTCTGCTTTTTTACTAAACGGCGAATTGACAATGAATCTTAGCGCTAAAATGACTATCTGGAAAAGCCCCCAGATAAGACTGAATTGTGCTACTGCTGAATAGAGCACTGAATGAGTATTGGGAGATGCAGGCGCGGGAAAGCTAAATCCTAGGTTAGGAACAGGTACAAGATCAAAGTCACCAAAGAAGGCAAAGATCTTGTCAAAAAGATTAGGTGTTGATACAAAAATCGCTCCGACCAAAATGAAGAAAACTCCTGCAGAAATAGCGCTGAAGAGACCTTCTCTATATTTACTTGGAAAACCTTTAGGACTTTCATTCAACTCGTTAACCACAACCAAAGTATTTTGGGTTAGGAACATATAACATTTATTTACTAATGACTTAGGTGCATGTTTTAAATACTTAGTGTTCCAATAAAAGAAAAATGAAATAGATAAAGGTGAATTTCATGTCATATTGTTCAAAGTGTGGCACTAAAGTTCGTGAGGAAATGGCTTTTTGTCCAAAATGTGGCGCCGCCTTAAAAGTTGAACGACCTACCACTGAGGCAGTATCGGCTCCAGCGCCCTACAGAGCAGAGAAAGCCGAGAAACGTGAAAAGCGCGAAAAAGAAGAGAAAGGAGAGAAGAGAGAGAAGGAGGAGAAGACAGAAAAACACGAGAAGCGTGAGTTCGGCGTCATAGGCCCTTTAATTGGTGGCTTAATCTTGATATTCGTTGGCTTAATGTTTTATCTCCAAATAACCGGTTTCCTTGGAAGACAAGTTGCGTCGGCTTTATTCCTCATCATAGTTGGTGTAATAATAATAGTTGGAGTACTATATGCAGTGATGACGGCCTCGAAGAGATATCCCGCCACTTAGAGAAACCATCCAAAGAATAACCTGTACAACTTATGTTCTAGAAGCGTTAGTGCCTTGTCTCTTCCAATCACGCGGAAATAGTTTTTTCCAGCTGCCTCTATGATGTCTCCAATGTCATATCTAGGAAACATACAGGAAGAGATTATTAGTCTGCCCCATTCGCCACGTTTAAGTTCATGCAACATTTTCGTTCCTTGACCCGTTTTAACCTCGAAGAAATACTTGTCATAGTTCGGTGTAACGTATGGTAAGTCATCGAGTTGTTGTGCAAAAACCCCTTCAGTTGCGCTATAAATCTCGACCACTGGAATTTGTCCAAAATATCTTCTGAGCACGGGTGCATACTTGAACTGTATCTTTCGCACGCTCGTGCAGAACAAGGCGCGAAAATTCCACAGTTCCTTAGGCTTTTTTCCATGTTTTCGCTTGACATATTTTGCAAAGGATAGGATAACTGGCGTGACTCCAATTGTAGCGGTCACGTTCTCGTTGAGCGCCTGCTGGTATGCCAATTCAAATCTTCTTTCCCAATCAGCCTTAGTGATTCCTGAACCCAAGGCGTCTATTTCCTCTTGACGAGGCAGAAGACTAACCTTATTAAGCATCGGGTTGAGTCTCGCATAGGTTCCAGAACTGTATCCATAGGTTACTGTTTGTCCATCCGAAACTATGGTGTGAACGTTGGATGGAAAATTGAGGTTAAGAATCTTTCCCGTGAGAAGTTCAAAATCTTTTTTTCTCAACACATAATTTATTAGCGCTCTTGCTCCACACGTAAAAATCTGTTCAATATGCGTCTTAGTTGCAGGCAACACTTTTGCAGGACCTGTTGAGCCTCTGGTCATGACCCAACACACAAGCGGTTCAGGAAGAATAGCTGCGTAATTGCCCTTTTTAATCTCAGCCAAATATGGATTGAGCCCTCCGTAATCTATGATGGGGAAGTTTGCTCTGAAATCTGCGGCTTCTTCAATTTCAGATGCATGGTGGTTTTTTCCATAACGAGTTTTTTCGTATTCCTTAACCAAGTCTAAGAGGACACGTCTTTGAAACTCATGGGGACTCTTCAGAGACTCATACCATGAGCCTATTATGGGTTTGAAGATGCCAATACTGTCTTCTGCTGGAAACATTTGAGATACAGAAATAGCTTCGTTAAATCAACTTATATGTTTCATGCCGCAGCCATTCGACAGCGCAAGTCATTCAGCAAAATCTTTAGAAGATAACCTTGCCTCACTCAGCCCTTCATTATTCCAATGCTCAATCCCGCGAAAAAAGTGGAAGTGAAGGGAAGGCTCCCAATGGTAGTTGAAAAAACTCCCGAAGCCTGAGTAAAAAGCCCTGAAGCCGCACTCGCCATTTTCTCGTAGTTAATACTCAACATCCCAGATAAACCAAGATAGGAAACCGCGATAAAAAAGAATCCGAAAATTATCATCAAGATCTTCAAAACCTTCTTAACAGCATATCCAATGAGAAAACCACTGGCTACACCAGCGCCCGTCTGGTAGATAAAGGGTGTTAATATTTGACTCATTTTTAATCCCCGATGTCACATCAATATGTATATCAAATATTGATATATAATATACGTCTTGGCGCAATTAATACTTTTCCGTTCCCCTTTTTTTGAGGAAACCGTTTTGCGTGTTAAGCTAAGAAGTTTTCCCAATTTGTAAACCGTTTTTGTCATAGGTTAGGTGGTTTGGGAATAGTCCTCTTATTTGAGAAACCACTTCAGCTTCATGGGCACTGGTGTTGAGTAGAAAGAGAGTGGTTATCTTTTTTGAAGACTGCATCTCTAACGCGTGGCGCAGAAAAGTGGAAGCTTTTTCTTTCCCCATTGAGACTAATAGTTCTGAGAGGATATCGAAAACGAAACAGACGTTTGTATCCGCGTAAGTCTCCAACACGCCGTTAAATGTGTCTAGTATTAGAGATATGCTTTTGGCAGGCAGGAGCACTTCGTTTTTAGAGGTTGATTTCGGAGTGGATGTTGAAATTGACGTTAGGAAAAACTTCACTGTTTTTTGTTCAGCTAGATATGCGTGGATAGGGCTTGTATTAGAAGTGAAAATGAAGATGGGTTCAACATTGGCTATCATTTCCTTAGCTAAATTGTCAACAACCTTCTCGTAATCAGAAGCAGGGTCGAATTCTAGTAAAATTTTACGGCCAACCAGCTGCTTATGATCCAAACCTATTGACCTCGAGAATAGACCTATGTTTTCAAGGAGGTCAATGCACGCGCGCGTTGGCGCAACGCTTCTTCCACTCAAAGCTTTCCAGAGCTCAGTGACTTGGATTTCTGCCATGTGTTCCACATTAATGGCAGTGACTTCCTTGAGGAAAGGTACATACACTAATCCTAACGGATTCTTAGACTCTACCCATTCAGAAACAGTTGGGTCATCCCATCTAGGGTCTTGCCAGTACTCTTTAATGTATCTTTGCCATTGTCCATTGAAAAGAGAAAGGTCACCAAGGTCTTCGATGCCTCTTGCGTGCTTGTATCCTTTCCTTTTCGCCCAAGCCCACCAGTTTAGACTATCAATAACTCCCTTTTCAAAGTCTAACTTGCCATTCGACATGAAACCCTCGGTTAGGGTCTCCATGCGAAGAGTGCCACTTTTTTCATATTCTTCCACGTCAATTCCGTATTCCTTAAGCTTCGACCTAACGGTTTCACTTTCCTTATCTGGATAAGTGTAATACACCGCATCGCCATTAACAAGACCCGAAAGTATGAATGCTGAGAAAAATTTCATCTTATCCGTTGCCGATGTGTACGTTACAACAATCTCCTCACCTTCGCTGAGGTCAAAAACTGGACCAACCTTCAAAAGGTCAGATAGAACATAACGTTTCCATCTCCGTCGTAAGGCATTAATGATAGATAATTGGGGCATCTTGCCATGCTCCAGTTCAATCATGAGTCCTCCAATTATTTGATGTTTCTGAATTTGAAATCTGAATATTCAGTATTGGGTAGTGCCAATTCTCCGTATGACGAAAGCTTGGCTTTGCACATTTTGATTTTGAAAAAGTTTTGAAACATTAAGATTTTCATAAATAACCTATAAAAGATACACTTGAAGATTCTCACTTGTCACAATTAGGAGCTCCCTATATGCCAGCAAACCTTCCAGCAGAAGCAAAACACAAATGGGAAGAAGCTTCTCAGGCAAGAACCTCTAAAGAGAAAATTGAAAAACTCCGGGAATTCCTAAGTCTTGTTCCTAAACATAAAGGCACAGAAAACCTGAGAGCTCAAGTTAAGAGAAAAATTGCCATACTTCGAAGAGAAATCGCTGAGAAGAAAAGCAAGAAAGCTGGGAAAGGCGGGCCAAAATTCTTTGTGGAAAAAGAAGGAGACGCCCAAATCGTTATTTTAGGACCAACCAACGTGGGACGAAGTAGCCTCCTCTCACTTCTGACCAATGCAAAAGTGGAAATTTCTGGTTACCCGTACACAACTACGGAGCCAACGCCAGGGATGTTTCAGTACATGGATTTACAGTTTCAAATAGTGGAGGCGCCGGCTTTAATGGATGGCTCCGCTGATCGAGGAACATGGGGACCACAGACTTTAACCGCGGCAAGAAACGCAGATGGACTCTTGCTCATGGTTGATTTGTCCAGAGACCCTATTGAGCAGTTTTCTATGGTCTTGCGTGAATTGGAGAAGGCAAGAATCCTTACACGAGAGCCCAAAGCCAGAGTTGAGATCGAACGGAAACATGTGGGCGCTGGATTTAGAATTGTTGTTCTTGGAAGCTTGGTTGACTGTACTCCAAAAGAAGTGGAACAACTTTTCAAAAGCTATCGTATACACGATGCCACTGTCAAGATCAGAGGCGAAGCCTCCATAGATGATATTGAAGACGCCATTTTTGAAAGCACGGTGTATCGACCTGTCATTCTGATAGCCAACAAGATGGATCTTCCCAACACTGCGAAAAACGTTGAACAACTGAAAGATTTTGTTAGGGGAAAACTGAAAATCTTTCCAGTGTCTTGTAAAACCTTGTTTGGGCTTGAGGAGATTGGTTTCGAAATCTTTGAGATGCTTAACATAATTAGGGTTTATACTAAAGAGCCCAACAAAAGATTGCCCTCTCAGAAGCCTTTTACCATTAAAAAAGGTTCCACAATTTTGGATTTGGCAAAACGGATTCACAGCGATTTTTATGAGCATTTTTCTTATGCAAAGGTATGGTCAAAACGACTACGCTTTAGTCCTCAAAAAGTTGGTGGTTCCTTTATTCTCGAAGATGGTGACACTGTGGAGATTCACATGAAATAAACAATGCGCAAGTAGTTGTTATCGTTTTTCATTGGAGGGTAGGTTTATCGGTAGGATTGAGGACGTAATTAATGCTAGAATAATGGGTATGAAGCTTATTGGCAGATAGAATAAAGGTTGATTAAGCCCCATCAAGGTCATTGCTGTCGTCAGAGGGATGAGAAGCCAGAAGAGACCAAGGGAGATCCGTAAATCCCTATTCCTTTTGATAATTCCTACTTTGAGAAGTATGTCCCTAAAGATTTTTGACAGTGAAAAGAAGGCTGCTAAAAAGATTATCAGTCCCATCATTATTGCTGTCCCTTGAGTCAAGGCACTTTCCCCAATTAGGGCGGCAACATCACCGAAAGGTCTAATCCCGCCCATAATGAGGTAGCCAGTCGGATTCAGAAAAGTCCAAAAGGCAAGCCAAAAAAGAGGACTTGAGAAACGCCAATCCCTCACAATTCCGAGAAGTAGAGGTATTTGGAGCGCACAGGAAACAATGAGACAGACGAGTATGCCTCCTCCATCGATCCAAGGCATCTGCCAAGCCTCGAAATTGCCGTTCCAAACAATATTGGAGAGTTCATAAGGCCAGAGAAGAGAGATGTATATCCTAACAATCTTGCCGCCGAAGAGTATAACGAAGAAGCCGTGGCCCATAACCTCGTGGACAAACTCTCCAGTGATCTTCATCACAGGAGCGAGAAAGAAGAATGTCGTTAGGAATTTAACTGGAATATTCATTTGTTTTCACTGGAAAATCTTATGGAACACAATACCCGAAAAGAGGAAGAGAAATCCCAAGATCAAAAGAGGCAAAGTGTAGAGTCTCAAAGGATAGTTTATTATTTGAAGAAAACCCATAGAACTCGCCTCGTAAAAGTAGCTGAATACTGCAAACACTAGAAGAATTCCTGAGAGTAGGAAACAAACTTTAACATACCACTTCATCTCTACTCTCCTCGTTTTCAAGTAATCAATGAGGACTAAGACTATTTATTACTAGACTTTAGAACACTCAGAAGAAAGCTGGAGAAGCTCCTTAACTCCCATTTTTCTGTTGATTCTAACACTGCGCTATAAAAAGTAATAATTGTTAGATAGAGAATATTTATGTTGAGAAGCGGATAGTCATGGGTGAAGAGAAGCAGAGGGTTCCCCCGAATCAGAGAGTTACTTCGAAATTTCCAGTTTTACATGCAGGGTCTATACCGAAGTTCGACTCAAAAACATGGGATTTTGTGGTTGAAGGTTTAGTGGAGAACTCATTGAGGTTGACGTATGAAGAGTTTTTGAAGCTTCCAAAAATGGTAAGTGTAAGCGATTTTCATTGTGTGACTGGGTGGAGCAAACTAGACAACAAGTGGGAAGGAGTCGCCTTCAAAACTATTACTGACCTAGTTAAACCTTTGAAGGAAGCTAAATATGTGACAATTGTGGCTGAAGGAGATTACACCACGAGCTTACCTCTTAAAGACTTACTAGACAATGATGTACTATTAGCTTACAGATTAGATGGCAAGCCTTTGGAGCTTAAACATGGAGGACCATTACGGCTAGTAATGCCTAAGAAATACGCTTACAAAAGCGCAAAATGGGTTAGAAAGTTGAGATTTACTAAAGAACAGGAATTGGGATATTGGGAGAAAAGAGGGTACAGCAACACGGCTGATCCATGGAAAGAGGAAAGATACACATGAATGAGCCTTGTAACTTCTGTATAATCATTTCTGGGAAATACTAAGCAACCCATTGTCTATGCACTCGCGCATTCATCAGATGCTTCTGCCGTAGTTTGCAGCGAAATCGCCGAAATCGAACCAGTCAACGTCGCCGT
>JABAOH010002626.1_pt3 | contig 10351 bp, 7 predicted proteins | sample 7062181 | NCBI WGS metagenome assembly JABAOH01 (sample SAMN14538630, study PRJNA623070) | marine sediment metagenome | biome: marine biome [ENVO:00000428]; feature: marine pelagic biome [ENVO:01000023]; material: deep marine sediment [ENVO:00002113]; isolation source: pool of 5 deep marine... | reverse complement strand
GATAACCAAGGCTCTCGTTTTGGCAATAAATCTCGGAATTTCCTGGGGGCGGGGTTCGTGAACCCCGCCATTGCTGTTTGTTCGACGGGCTTTACAAAGCCCGCCCCCAACACCTCTGTCACTTCCCCGACGGGGCTGACCTTGCTGCGACCGTCTCAGAATTCATAGGCTTATCAAGTTGGCGCGGCACTAGCTCTCCTTTCGTTTGGCAGGACAACTTCCTTGAGCTCTGCGTGCTCTTGCCTGCTTGCTATCTGATTCGACCGCCACATATGAAGTAGTTGAAGCAGTGGAAATACTGCCCCTTTTCCGCTTGGGCCGACATATCTGCATACCAAGCGTCCAGTTCTTCCTGGCTGATGCAGCCTCGGCGCACCACTCCGGACCCAAGCGGATGGCAGAGATATTCCGTCTCCGGTGAGTAGTCATCACTCCAGACAGGATGTACTTGCAGTCGGATGTCGGCCAACCCGGCGTCCCGAAATAGGGAAAGCAGTTTGCGGCCCATGTGGCCGTCCTGGCTTCCACCGCCACCCCAATCAGTATGGATCCTGACGAACCTGCGCTCGGCCTCCTTGTCAGTTGCGTTGTAGATGAGAGTGTCCCAGTCGGCCTCTACAGCCACCACGCGGCCGCCTGGCCGCACTACTCGCGCCGCCTCGGCAAGAGTGGCCGATGGATTATCGAGATACTCCAATGTCTGGCGACAAAACCACGCATCTGCACTGTTATCCGACAATGGCAGGCACCGAATGTCGCCACACTGGGCGGAAGCAACGGTCTCCATTCCTTTCTCAGTGATATTTCGGAGCGCTTTTGCAACCGCTTCCTCCGATATATCAAATCCCATCGCCCGGCCCTCAGGAACCACGCAAGAGGCGATGAGAAGTGTGCGCTTTCCATCACCACAGCCTGCGTCAAGGATGGTTTCGCTTGGCTGAGGAGATAAAGCGTTCATGCAGTCTTGCCATTCTTTGATGCGCTCAGGCCGCACCAGGATTTGTTCAGGAGTTAGCCCTCGCTTCTGCACCTCCCATTCCTCCCGCAGGATGGCCATGCGGACGATGTCGTGCCAGCGGCCTCTCTTCAGGTATGCCTGGCGCAGCAGGCCTTCATGGCGGAAGCCGCACCTCTCATAGCAGCGAATGGCGCGGGTGTTTGCTGAGAAGGTCTCCAGAAAGATGCGGCGCAGGTCCATCTCTTCAAAGCCCTTTCGCAGCACTTCCCTCACCGCGGCCGTGCCATAACCCTTACCCCAGGCGGTCTTGTCACCGATGATGATGCCTAAGCCGGCAGTCGGCTGAGAGGCTTTCAGATGCAGACCGCAGTTGCCGATGTGACGATTCTTGATTTCGATGGCCCAATTGCGCGTCCCAGAATCCGGGGCGGAAACCCGCGCCAGCCATTCCCGCTCACCCTCCAGAGTGAAGCTGCCCGCCTCCAATTGGGTAAACTGCGTTACCTCCGGATCATTCAGCCAGCGAACATAATCCGGNNGTATCTCTGGCATTGCCTTGTCCTCCAACGAACTGCGGGCTTCTATCAAGCGGCCTGGGAAAAAAAAGAAAAACCACAGGCTCTCTCGATTTGCCTGTGGTCTTTGAAGTCTTTTGGTGTCCCTTTTATGGATCTAGACTCCTATGGCGGACCTCCAGGCATATCAGCGAGATGCCGAAGCGTATCAACGGACGCCCCGATGCCTCGCATAATTTTCTTGGTGAATGTAAACATTTGCCCGAAGTCCTCCTCAGTTGTGAGCACAATGTGAGCACATACTATAGCGGTCTCTCGCCACACTGTCAAGCGTTTCAGCAAAAAATTTCACGCGCCTAAAATCTCACCGCAAACTTGATGGATTTCTCCGGCTGCTTGTCAATTTGCTGCAATGTGGCGGGACCTTCGTCAAGAGATACGATTGGGTGGACCAGGCCGGGGAGACTCAGCCTGCCTGTGCGCATTAGGTGAACAATGGCTTCATTCGCCCGCCGCTGATCCCATACCGGATAATCCCGCGGCAGGTGGCCGCCTCCACAGCCATGAGGGACAATCATAGTGAGGCGGTTGTGGTGCCACTCCGCGCCCAGCATCAGCCCTTTCGCTTCCTCCTGATAGAAACCCGCGGAAACCACCGTCCCGCACATGCGAGCGCAGCGAATCGCCGTATGCAGCGCGGGATATACTCCTGCGGTCTCGATGGCGACGTCAACTCCCTTTCCATCGGTCTGTTTATGCACTTCCAGTCCCGCGTCAACTTCCAGGGGGTCAAGTACTGCGGTTGCGCCATTTGCCTGGCACCACTCCCGGCGCTTGGCAATGGGGTCAATGGCAAATACTCTTGCCGCGCCCGCAATCACCGCTAGTTTGACCGCAATCATCCCCAGCGCGCCCAGGCCCACAACCGCCACATCATCACCAACCCGCACACCCCCCTCTCTGACGCAGTGGAAAGAAACATAGGCGGGCTCAATGCAGAGGGCGTCCTCCGGAGGAATCTCGCCCAATTCGAAGATATCCGCCTCCCAGCAGATATTGGTCTCCCGAATATCCATGGGCCCGAAAACACGGTCTCCAGCCTTCCAGCGGGTCACCTCGGCGCCTGTCTCCTCAACCACGCCGACTCCGGAGGTCCCTGTATTGAAAGGCTCGCCTTCCCGCGGCCCCCAGCCCCAGGAGCGCTCATCCTGAACCGGCAGGAAGATGCGCATCTTCTCGTCAAGAGTGGTATTAGTAGGCCCGGTGCGGCGATATGGAGCCATCATGGTCCCGTGTTTGCCGGAGGCTAGTTCTGTGCGTACCTTGACTTGATAAGGCTGTAGGGTCTGGTCCTCATATTCGAGCACTTCCGCCTTGCGCGGCCCCGTGATGGCCAATCTCTTTGGCATTTGCCTTGCTCCTTCTTATCTGGCGGCGATTTGATAGTTTTCGTCAATACATGGGGGCTTACCTGCTGTGGAAGGGCAAGTGAAAAGCGCCGAAGCGCTTGCGGCCGGAAACTGAACAGGAGACAATAAGGAAGAGCAGAAGTCTCCTCCGGAGAGGGTTGACAATGGGCTCACAGGACACGCAACTGGATCTCCACTGCATAAACACCATCCGCTTTCTCGCCGTTGACGCGGTGGAAAAGGCAAAATCCGGCCACCCTGGCGCTCCCATGGGGATGGCGCCTTTCGCCTATACCCTCTGGGATAATTTCCTCAAGTTCAATCCACTCAACCCAAATTGGTTCGACCGCGACCGATTTGTTCTGTCAGCGGGCCACGCTTCCATGCTGCTCTACGCGCTCCTCTATCTCACCGGTTATGATGTCTCACTTGAGGAGATAAAGAACTTCCGCCAGTGGGAAAGCAAGACACCGGGTCATCCGGAGTATGGGCTTGCCCCCGGCGTTGAAGTCACCACCGGCCCTCTGGGACAGGGCTTTGCCAATGGGGTGGGGATGGCCATCGCCGAGCGCTGGCTGGCCTCTCGATACAACCGGCCCGGCCACGAGATCATCAATCACCATACCTATGCCCTCGTCTCTGACGGCGATTTGCAAGAGGGGGTATCGAGCGAAGCCGCCAGCCTCGCCGGCACATTGGGGTTGGGCAAACTAATCTACTTTTATGATGACAACGAAATCTCCATCGAAGGCGACACCGACCTCGCCTTCAGAGAGAATGTGGGCGAACGCTTCGAGGCTTATGGCTGGCAGGTAATCGGGCCCATTGACGGCAATGACCTTATCGCAATCGAGAGTGCGCTGCTGCAAGCAAAAGCAGAGTCACACCGGCCCTCACTGATTATCTGTCAAACCATCATCGGTTATGGCAGCCCTAAGCAAGGCACCGCCCAGGTGCATGGTGAACCTCTGGGCGAGGAGGCGGCCCGCATTGCCAAAGAAAACCTGGGCTGGCCGCTGGATCCGGCTTTCCATGTGCCGGAGGAGGTTCTGGCACACATGCGCAAGGCGGTGGAGCGCGGCCAGGCTGCCGAGCAAGAATGGCTGAAGCGGATGGAGGCCTATGCCGCGGCGCATCCGGATTTGGCCGCTCAACTCCAGACACAAATAGACGGGAATCTCCCGGCCGATTGGGACAAAGGCCTGGCAGACCTGTTTCCTCAGGACACAAAGCCGATTGCGACACGCAGCGCCTCCGGCAAAGTGCTCAATCTGCTGGCGCAGCGGATTCCCGCCTTGCTTGGCGGCTCCGCGGACCTCGCCCCCAGCACGAAGACTGAATTGTCCGGTGAAGATGATTTCAGCGCGGAGAACCCCTCCGGCCGCAACCTCCATTTCGGTGTGCGTGAACATGCCATGGGCTCCATCGCCGGCGGAATGGCCCGGCACGGCGGGGTCATTCCCTATACAGGCACCTTTCTTATCTTCTCGGACTACATGCGGCCGCCCATGCGCTTGGCGTCGATAATGAGAGTCCGTGTCATCTATGTCTTCACCCATGACAGTATCGGCCTGGGCGAGGACGGCCCCACCCATCAGCCCATCGAACAAATCATGGGCCTGCGGACCGTGCCCAACCTCACTGTCATTCGGCCCGCGGATGCCGCGGAGACCATTGAGGCGTGGCGGGCTGCGCTGTTGAATAAGGAAGGCCCCACCGCGCTTCTCTTTACCCGTCAGAATCTCCCCGTATTGGATCGAAATATTTACGCCTCTGCCGAAGGGCTGCAGCGTGGAGGATATGTCCTCTGGCAGTCTGCAACGGGTATGCCTGACATCATTCTCATAGCCACCGGCTCTGAGGTGCATCTTGCCCTCGAGGCGGCTGAAGCATTGGCTGCGGAAAAAGTAAAGATCAGGGTCGTCTCCTTACCCAGTTGGGAACTCTTCGACCGGCAGCCGCTCAAGTACTGTGAGAGCGTATTGCCCTCAGCAGTCGAAAGGCGTGTCGCTATCGAAGCCGGTGTAGAACTGGGCTGGGAGCGTTATGTGGGCGCGCGTGGAGCGGTCGTCGGCATGAAAGGTTTCGGCGCGAGCGCCCCCTACAAGACTTTATTCAACCATTTCGGTTTTACACCTGAGCACGTGGTGCAGGCGGTGAGATCACTGCTCGCAGGCACATCCGAAGAAAGATAGTCAGCGAAGGAGCTGCAAAATGGAACTCGGCATGATCGGTTTGGGACGCATGGGCGCCAATATGGCGGAGCGGCTCTTGCGCAATCGTCACCGAATCATAGGCTATTCCCGCAGCGAGGAGACTGTTCGCCGCGCCATGGAGAAGGGTATCGAAGGCGTGATGTCCCTGGAGGAACTGGCTCAGAGACTGACTCCACCTCGCGCCATCTGGCTCATGATCCCCGCCGGTGAGCCGGTGGACAAAATGCTCGAGTCCCTTCTGCCATATCTGGAGCCTGAAGATGTAATTGTGGATGGAGGCAATTCCTATTACAAGGACACACTGAGACGCGCCTCAATGCTCCGAGAAAAGGGATTCCATTTCGTAGATGTTGGCACAAGTGGAGGGATATGGGGACTGAGCGAGGGCTACAGTCTGATGATCGGCGGAGAGAAGGCCTCCGTGGAGCGTCTGCGTTCCATTTTCGAGGCTTTGGCGCCTGCCCCTGATAAAGGCTGGGGCCATGTGGGCCCCAGCGGTGCAGGCCACTTCGTCAAAATGGTGCATAATGGTATCGAATACGGTCTCATGCAAGCCTATGCGGAAGGCTTTGCATTGTTGAAACATAAGGCAGATTTCGCCCTGGATTTGCAGCAAGTGGCGGATATCTGGCGCTATGGGAGTGTGGTTCGCTCCTGGCTGCTGGACCTGTCGGCGAAGGCGCTGGAGGAGAATCCTTCACTGGCCGGCATCGCCCCGTTCGTGCCTGATTCCGGCGAGGGGCGCTGGACGGCCATCGAGGCTATTGAACTGGGAGTGCCCATACCCGTCATTACCCTGGCTCTGGAGAACCGTTTCCGATCTCGTGAGGAATCCTCCTTTGCCGACAGACTCCTGGCCGCCCTCCGCCAGCAGTTCGGCGGCCATGAAGTGAAACGCGACTTGTAAGACGCAGGCGAGGAGAGAAAATCGGTGGCGCGGACCAATTCCACAGCGAACTCCACCACGATAGTGATTCTCGGCGCTTCGGGTGATCTCACACAGCGCAAATTGATTCCGGCGCTGTTCAGTTTGTATCGCAAAGGGCGCCTGCCCGAAAACACCCGCATTGTCGGCTTCTCCCGCTCTCCCTACTCTCATGAGGAGTTTCGAGACCACTTACGAAACGGAGTCGAGCAATTCGCGGGCCGGGTATTCGATGATACGGATTGGAGAGGCTTTGCCCCCTCCTTGTATTATCTCGCCGGTGATAGTCAAACACTCCGGGACTGCGAGCGCCTCGACCGGTTCTTGATCGAGTTGGAAACGGGTCCTGCCAACCGCGCCTATCACCTGGCAACAATGCCGAACCTCTTTGCTCGGATTGTGGAGAACCTTGGCAAGGCGCAAATGGCGCGCGAAGCAGACGGCTGGCGCCGCATTGTGGTGGAAAAGCCTTTCGGGCATGATTTGACTTCCGCGCAGATGCTCAACAGTGTTCTCGATTCCGTCTTCGATGAAAGCCGGATTTACCGCATGGACCATTACCTGGGCAAAGAGACGGCCCAAAACATCCTCTTCTTCCGTTTCGCAAATACCATCTTCGAGCCGCTCTGGAACCGGGATTACATTGACAATGTGCAAATCACGGTGGCCGAGGATGTAGGTGTATTGCACCGCGGCGCTTATTATGACAAGGCCGGCGTGCTGCGAGACATATTTCAAAATCATCTGCTTCAGTTGCTTTGCCTGGTGGCGATGGAGCCGCCGGTCTCGTTCAAGGCGGATGATGTGCACAATGAGCGGATCAAGGTCCTTGCCTCAATCCCGCCCATCTCGCTGGCAGATACCGTGCGCGGCCAGTATGGAGGATATCGAGAGACTTCTCAGGCCGCTGCCGATTCCACCACCGCCACTTACGGCGCGCTCAAACTCTGGGTGGATAATTGGCGCTGGCAGGGGGTGCCATTCTATCTGCGTTCCGGGAAATCCCTGCCGCGAAAAGCGAGCGAAATCGTAATCTGCTTCAAGTGTCCACCGCATCTGTTATTCAATGTTCCTCCCTTCGAGCCGAACCTTCTCGCCCTCCGCATCCAGCCCGATGAGGGGATCTTCATCGGTTTTGAAGCAAAAGTACCGGATTCCCCCGAGGACACGCGCACCGTTGAAATGGATTTCCATTACCGTTCTTACTTTGGCAGCCAGCCATTGCCCGATGCCTATGAACGGCTGCTGCTGGATGTATTGAATGGCGATACCTCTCTCTTTCCTCGCAGAGACGTTATCGAAGCCGCGTGGAGACTGATTGATCCCATTGTGCAGGGCTGGCAATCTCCCGCGGGACCGCCTCTGGTGATATACGAGCCATCCACTTGGGGCCCTGAAGAAGCGGCTGAACTCTTGGCGCGTGACGGTCGCTGTTGGCGAATGGCCCACCAGGAGCACAGCGACGATGGTAGGAGAGATTGAGATTGTCTCAGATGAAAACGAATTGGCCCTTGCAGGCGGCGAGCATTTCACCAGCCTCGCGGTCTCTGCAATCAGTGCGCAAGGGCGATTCTCCGTTGCGCTGTCGGGCGGAAGAACCCCGCGCGCCATATATGAGCAGTTGGGCGGCGCCTTTGCCCCCCAGATAGACTGGCGGTATGTCCATATCTTCTGGGGCGATGAACGCTGTGTGCCGCCGGATCATCCCGACAGCAACTACCGCATGGCCCGCAGGGCGCTGCTCAACCATGTGCCCATCCCGGAGGCGAATATCCATCCTATCCACACCGAAACCGAACCGGAGAAGGCGGCCGCCGCATATGAACGCGAACTGCGAGGCTTTTTCGCCGATGGTCTGGAGCGTGAAGGGGGCGGCGGCAGGCGGCCCGCCGCGCGCTTCGACCTGGTTCTCTTGGGTATGGGGGCGGATGGGCATACCGCCTCTTTGTTCCCCTACACGGCGGCGCTTTATGAAAGGATGCACTGGGTAGTTGCATACTATGTCGAAAAACTGAACGCGTGGCGAGTCACCCTTACCCCCACCGCCATCAACGCGGCGGCAAATGTAATCTTCATCGCTTCGGGTGAAAGCAAGGCCAAGCGATTGAAAGAAGTCTTGGCCGCGTCGGCTTTCCCCGGCAGTCTCCCCGCGCAGATGATAAAACCGACCGATGGGAATCTACTGTGGCTGGTGGACGCCGCCGCCGCGGAGATGTTGTAAGGGGCTCTGACTCAGGACTACCAGGTTTCCCAGGGTCGCTCAGGCTTAAAACGCCAGACGTTGATCTCGGGAGGAACCGGGCTCAGAAAGCCTTTATCCTCCACAATAACAGTCTGCGCGAGAAGAAGGGATTTGCTGTGAGGATCAACAAGGACCTGCAAGATATGCCGGCCTCCCATGAGCCTTTGCAGTTCTCCATCGCTCAGGTCGAGTGCCCACAGACCAGCATTCTCTTCAGCGCGCGAAAATAAGAATACGAAGGGGGGCTCGCGGAGAAGAGACGCCTGCGACATGGGCCCCTGAATATCGCGAATCACCCAGTGCGTGTCTTTTGTCACAGAGTCAAATATGGCAATAGAAGTGACTATCTCGTGCGGTGGATGAGCCTGCCCGCGCACTCCAATGACAAGTCTTGTAGAATCCAGCGGAACCGCCCATCGGGCGGCAATGTCCGATAACTGAGTCGCCTTCCCCGAATTCGTATCTACCGACCAGATTCCCGGAAACTCCTTGGTGCCCACAAACACAATGTCCTGCTGTCCGTGCCAGAGGTGAAAGGCGAAGGCCGCTCTCGGCAGGACGACATCAGCGACCTCCTCTACGTTTTGTGCATTCTGATCTCCAAGCCACAGACGTGCTCCACCTTGTGTACTCTCTAGTACGGCTATTCTGCCAGACCGGCCTATCCACGCTGCTCGCTCTACCACTCCTGTGTGGGTCAGTCTGCGAGCCTTGCCGGTCGCGATATCCACCAGCCAAAGGTCTCTCCATTGAGTGGGGTTTGGCATTTCCAACCAGTTGCGCACTGGCTGATATGGTTCTCCGATTGCGAGTATGTGGGAGCCATCCGGAGACCATTCGAGAGGAGCAAACATGCTGGGTGAAACCCGTGTGTTGATACGCCGCTTCCCGCTGCCATCCGCTTGCATAATCTCAAGGTAACTGTGAGGCGTATATGAGCGTACATAGGCGATAAGGTTCCCATCAGGCGAAATCGCGGGCGAATATGCACCTACCCCATAGGTAAGACGAGTAGCGCGGCCGCCGGCCTCGGCTGTGGTTGTGTACGGCTCAGGCTCGGCTCGAGCCGCTGCCGGCAGGCCCCACTGCAGCCAGATTCCCAATGCCAGGAATGCGATGACAGAGAAGACGCCGAACACGGTCGGCCAGGTGGGAGTATCTTCCACGACGCGGGATCTGTATGTGGCCGCGTCTTCACTGGATTGTGTGGCAATCTCCTTTGCTCGCCTGTAGATGCGCAGCCTTTCAGAGTATTGCAGAGGTACTGGGGCGAAGGTGGCGCCCATTCCGATAAGGGCAGGGGGCCCGAAGTGTTCAATGCCGCTTTGCATGTTGAAATGGAATATTACCTCAATTGCTAAAATGATGCCGCAAGGCAGAAGATGAGGGAGTATGTTGGAGGCCTTCAGGCGGAGACCGGAGTATCTCTTGGGGAAGACAAGCATCTCCGCTTCTTCTTCAATCCTGTTCTGCAGCCTCCGCTTCGCCCATAGAACAGCAATAAGTCCAATGGCGAGGCCTCCAGCAATCGGAAAAATCGGGTCAACACCGGGTACGCGACCGGGTCGAAATGATTGAGGCATAATCATATACAGGAGGATTCCCACAACCGTGAATTGAGCGCTGAACAGCCAGGCCATGCCGCACAGCAGCAGCGGATGTCCCCATTTCCAGTAACGTGAAGGCCGGTTCTCCTCAACCGTGTCCTGGTTCATCCCGTCTTTTCCCCCAAGCGAAGTGGCTATTGCCTGATGTCATATTATATAAGGGCTACCAAGCTTCCCAGGATCGGTCTGGTGTCAGCCGCCAGATGCTGCGCCCCGGAAGGTCGTGCCACCTCAATTCCTCCTCTTTGCTCATCGCCGCGTAGAAAAGTGATTCTCCCTTCGGGTCAATAGTGGGTACAGTCCAGACAAGAGTGGGCCCCGTCCAAAGGCGTGTGCTGGTGAGTTTGCGCAGACTGCCGTTCTGTAGGGCCAGACCCCATAGGCTGTGTGATGACCTGAGTACGAAGAAGAGGATCGGCGGCTCGGAAAGCAGTGTGGGATATGACATCCCTCCTTGAAGATGTTGAATTACCCATTCC
>JABAOH010025263.1_pt2 | contig 10352 bp, 8 predicted proteins | sample 7062181 | NCBI WGS metagenome assembly JABAOH01 (sample SAMN14538630, study PRJNA623070) | marine sediment metagenome | biome: marine biome [ENVO:00000428]; feature: marine pelagic biome [ENVO:01000023]; material: deep marine sediment [ENVO:00002113]; isolation source: pool of 5 deep marine... | reverse complement strand
TAATTGAACGTTTTTGTTTACTGCTCTGAAAAGTTCCGGATGTTCTGTGTGCACTGGAAAAATTCTCTTCGGTTTAATGTAACTAATTAGGTCTGTAAGTTGCTGTCTGTTCATATGTCCAGAAGCGTGGAGTTGATGAAATTTGATTTTGAAATGACCCAGCCAATTATGCATAACCTCGTCTTCGATGTCTTCTTCACTGTAAGGTTCACTCATGCTGTGAATGAAATGGCTGTCTGGATCTGGTTTTATGTCAATGAGTTCTGCGAACTGATAAAAATCCAAGTCCATAATTATTTCGCTTTGATGATTATGCACGAACTCGTGGTTCACCATTTTTTCCATGAACCTTCGCTCCCAAACGTAGTAGTCTGTCTCTAGAAAACCTCCAGTTTTTTTTCTTTTGTAATAAACTAGAATGTTTTCATCTTTCAAAGGGTCTGGAAGGTGAAGACGCTTGTCTTGTACAAGTCTACTTAGTAGATGAGCAGTTTTCGGAGATATGACGATTTTTCTGTCGTTATTTTTGGCTACATTGTAGAATGTTCTGAATCTATCTGTGTCTCGTCCATAGTGGGTAACAAATACTATCTTTTTTGTTGCAGAAACAATTTCGTTGCTTAGTTTCTCCACTTCTAATTCAGAGTAGTTCTGTCTACGTTCTACTTCAACCATTCTTGTGCCTTCACTTATCATTGCTATGGGCTCAGACTCGTATGCTTTTTCAGCAAATTCTTCCGTCATCTCTTTCCTTGGACCATGAGCCCTAAGGTCTCCAGTATAAACGATTGCACCTTCAGACGTGTGAACTATGAAACCGTAGCAAGCAGGAATTGAATGGTCAACATGAATGGGCTCTACTACCAAATGCCCAATTTCTATTTTGTCTCCAGTTCTGAACGTTTCATATGGGTGTTCTCCAAGATTAAAGGGACTGGTTTCTTCCATTGATTTAATGAATATTTTTGTTCCGTAACCGCAATGTATGGGAATTTTTTCATCGAGAAATTTGATATGCTCTATGTGATCTGTGTGAGCGTGAGACAAGAATACGGCGTCAATTTCTGGTTTAGCATAGGGAAGATCGGTGAACGTTAATTCTTTTTCACTGTAAATTCCCTTTATTTTTGGCAATAGATCGAACTCAAAGTAGTCTCCTAAACCATTTATCGATCTGGGGTTAAGCCAACCCGTAAAGTAGTCTTTGCCCATAGTGAAGGATTGTCCAAAATCAAAGAAGATTCTAACTTTTTTGTCTTCCAAAAGAATCTTGTTTCCGCCAATTTCGTTTACTCCACCGTAGAAGGTGAGGGTTGTTTTCTGGTTTTTCATCTTTCCTTTTCTTCCTATTTAGTGGCTATTTTAACTGTTTATTCCTATTCAACGACGCTTTCACTCTTCTTGCAGATGTTAGAAACTGCTAAAAGGACTTGTGGAGGCGTGAAGATGCTGAACACTTTAGTGTATTGGGCGGATCCAGCCTTTTTCACCGTTTCCCGTTTTCCTCCAGCTTCTAAGTATCCCCTAATAAATTCTTTAGCGATGGTTGCTGCTGCGTCTGCGGTGGAAATTGGAGAAACGTAATGACCTGAGTAATAGAGGAATTCAGCTAGGTCCCATGCTTGATTTCCGTTTCTCGTCGCCTGCTCAAGATCCACAAAACATGGTTTTCCATCCTTCGTGACGATTATGTTTTCAGGTTTGCAGTCTCCAAGGGAAACGCCTAGGCTGTGAGCCTCTGCAATTTTTCTTCCAACTTCTCTCACCAACGCAACTTCTGTTATGCTCTCTTCTTTGGATGAAATGATCTGTTTGATAGTTTCAGTTAGTCTTTTTCCTTCAATAAATTCCTCAAAAACTAAGCTTTGTTGTAGACTCACATAAAGAATTCTTGGAACAGGAAAACCTTGACTGCGCAAGTACTGGTTTATGGAATATTCTCTCTCTAACCTAGATCGTCCTAACACAGCAAAAGACTTAGTGCCCAGCGTCCATAACGCCAGAGGAAACCATTTGAAGCCGTACCAGTCTTTGAATTTCTTTACTACCACTTTCTGCTTTTCATGGTTTCTCTGAAAAGTTAGCAGGTAAACAAAGTTTAGGACTCCCCCAATCTCTTCAATTTTCATGTCTAATACTTCTCCGAGCGGAACAACTTTTCTAACAAAGTCTTCGATGCTAGTCTTGTCTGATAACTTTGCGAATCCGAAGGGTGTTGGTATAAACAAGTATTTTTTCGGGTCTTCAAGTTGAGACGTCAGCGCTTCGGCTTTAACCCCTTGATAAGTCTTCATAACGATGACTTCATCTTGGGTGAGGAGACTCGTCATTTTGGGTAGAACGTTGAGAATGTGATTGAGTGCAGCTCTTTGAAAGGATTTGAGGAACAGAGGAAGTCGAAATTTCCTGTCTCTGATTGTGTCGATGAGGTTGCTTGTAATCCTGATGTACCCGTTCGAAAAGGTTACATGTTTTTCTTTTGCTAACTCATTAAGGGCTTCTAAATAACCGCTCATAATTGTTTCCACATTCTTTCTCTTCACGTCTTTCCTCAACATGTTTAGAAAGCTGTGAGTGATGGGTATAAACAGTCGGGCCCTTCGCTTCATAGTTTCATACATGAAATATTCTGCCTGAATGAGAAGTTCGTGAGACAGTTCAGGGAACTCTAAAACAATGTTTTCCAGAAGCTCCCAAACGATACGTTTTTTTGCTTTGATTTCTTGGCGCCGTAGATACTCTCTGTTTGTCAAGGGTTCGTAGGGAAACGTTATTTTTTCAGCCGCAAATTCGCCTAATAGTCCCTGTTCCACATCTCCCTTAAAGGCTCGCTGATCAACCGCCAAGACAAAAACGTTGTTCTCTTTCAAAGGTTTAAGATAACTCCTTAGTCTAGGGCGATAATTGTCCAGCACAAGCAGAACATGTACATCGGTTTTTTCGTCTGCGTATCCACATGCCCATGGACCATAAAAACCAGCGGCGATGATTTGGTGGGAACCAGCAACACCTTTACACAGACCTAACGCGTTTTCTTTGAGAACTTCGTTCAAGAGGTGAACCATAATCATTCTTTTCCACAAAGACTTTAGTCCTAAGAAACCTACTTGTATGAAGCTAACTCGCCTTTAAAAACATCTTCGTTGTGAAGAATCTTTAGTTTTCTTTTCATTGTGTGTATGTATTTGTTTTGCATACATGTAGCCTCTTATGTACGTCGCAGGACCGTGTGAACAAAAAAAGGAGAGGTATTGTTGTTTATGACGGGGGTGTTGGTGATGCTGCTGGAGGTGGTTGAGTGGTTGTTGTTTTGATCGAGAAGAATCCCACAGCAAGCAGTATGAAAGCAATCCATATGATTATAAAGCCTATCAAGATTATAGTCAAAACAGCGCCTATCAACAGTAGCAATCCTGCAGTGGAAAACATATTTACTCCAGACTTCGTAGCAAGGAGATTGAATGATTTTCTGTAGAATATCGCTGTGATGATCGCGAATACAAATGCAACGATTAAAGCGGCTATAATGCTTCCAATCAAAGTCCAAAGAACACTAAAGTTTGTGAAGTCTTGAAACATGGTTGTCCATTCAGCTGGATTGGTCCAGTCTATGGCTAAAGTGGTTAGCGCGAATAGAACTGATATCACAAGGACAGCTACAGAGGCTACTGCGCCTACAATAGTCGTGAGAAAACCATAGAGTGCATTATTAAATATGCCTCCTTCGTTGTAGTAATCTGCTAAGCCTTTCATAGCTATTAGCACTAGTATTATGCCGACGAGACTCAATATAGCAGCGTAGCCTGTCCCTAAGAAACCCAATGCGCCTATGACAAGCAATATTGCTCCGATACCACCTAAATTTTTGCTTACATCTAGATCCATTTAACTAAAACCTCGCAGAACGAGTATTTCCCATTTTAGATAAAAGCTTTTGCGCGTACATGCACTCGGAGGGTTAAAAACCTTAAAAAAAGAAGGGGGAATTGTGTTAAAACGGTAGGAGGTCTATCTACAGAGACAACTCTTCCCTTCCTTTTCATAGAAATACCAAAAAATTCTGTGCATAACGCAAAATACGTGACAACACTCTATCGCGCCAACAAATCTAAAGCAGTTTCCTTCGCTCTCTCCATAACATCTTCCTCCTCAAGCGTTTTCACTTCTCTCTCTTCCATCAATACCTTTCCATCCACAATGACAGTTTCCACATCGCTTCCCCGAGCCGAGTAAACCATGTTAGCGTAAAAGTCGTGCACAGGCGTCAAGTGAGGCTTCCTAAAATCCACCAATATGACATCAGCTTTCTTACCCACCTCCAGCGAACCCACACTCCCTTCAAGCCCAAGAGCCCTAGCCCCATCAATCGTCGCCATCTTCACAACACTCTGAGCTGGCAAAACCGTCGAATCCATATAATACACTTTTTGAAGAAGAGCAGCAACCTTCATGCTCTCAAACATGTCAAGAGCATTGTTGCTGGCAGGTCCATCCGTACCGATTCCCACAGTCACACCAAGACTCATTAAATCCCTAATTTTTGGAACGCCCAAGGCAACCTTCATGTTGGCAACCGGATTGTAGGACACCTTAACGTCCCACTTAGCCATCATCTGCATCTCCTTTTCCGAGAGGTATATACAGTGCGCCGCTAGAACATCCGGCTTCAAGAAACCAATACTCTCCAACAGCTCAACCTCGGTAGAACCATACTTCTCCTTCACCAACTCCCCCATATCCTTTGACTCAGCCAGATGAATATGTATGCCAACATTAAGCTCTGAAGCCATATCCCGAACCTTCATCAAAAGATTAGGACTACACGTATAGACAGCGTGAGGACCAAAACGAACTCTAACCCTCCCATCAGCATACCCATCAAACTTTCGAGCAAACTCAACACTATCTTTTAATCTCTTCTCCCCCCTCTCAGCGTCTTCCCCCTCAATGATCCCAGGCGCCAACACACATCTCAACCCAGCCTTCTCAACAGCCTTCGCCACCATGTCCCCATGGAAGTACATGTCGGAGAAACATGTGGTCCCGCTCTTAATCATTTCAAGACAGCCCAAAAGAGCGCCATCATAAACGTCTCCAGACTTAAGCTTAGCCTCCAAGGGCCATATAGTCTCACTTAACCACTTGTCCAATTCCTGATCTTCTGCAATTCCGCGAAAAATGGTCATAGGTAAGTGGGTGTGACAGTTAACTAGACCCGGCGCAGCTACCTTTCCGTGACCATCTATTGTCTTTTCAGCCCTTATCGGCGGCGCGTCTGTCTCTCTTCCTACATAAGTTATCACGTCGTTTTTTATGGCAATAAGTCCCTCTTCCACAACTTCTCTTCTTCCATCCATTGGGAGAAGGGTGCAGCCACGTATTAGAATGTCAGCCTCCAAAGTAACCTCCACCTATGTGTTTAGAAGTTAATAGAGTGACTTGGATTATTTTATTTTCTAACTGAAGAAATAGGTGGATAAACTGTTGTGCCTTTCAGCTCAGAATTTCCATTTTGAAACTTGTTTTAATCAAATGCAATAAAAAACTGTAAAGTGTGAAATTGATGCTTTTAATCTAAACCATGTTATGACTCAAGGCTAATGCTCAAAAAGCCAGCCAAAGGAGCCTCAAAATGGTTATTTAAATTTTAGCGTCTTTCAAGTCTCGATGATTTGGTAGAACGTTTAAAGGAGGCTTATTTATTCCGTTCGTTAATTTCATGTAGATCTGGTTCAGCGACACTTTAGTGCAGTTAAGCATGTCTTCACCTTGAGGTGTGAGGTTGTACACTTTTCTCGGTCTATCTTTTTCCAAATCCCATTTGCTTTTAATGTATCCTTTTTCTTCAAGAGTGGAAAGAAGCGGATAGATGGTGCTAGGTCCAAAATAGACTCCGAAGTTCTTGCGGAGGCTGGAGATCATCTGATATCCGTGCATGGGCTGGCTCCTCAGGAATTGTAAAATAACGAAGTCGAGGAGACCTCTCATGAGTTTTATTTGGATTTCTCTTGGTTTACATTTCATATTTTTTCCTCATGTAGTTTTGTTGAACGGTTGTTTAGTTATACGTGTATACAATATGTCCTCTTTCGGACATATCAAGTCTCTTTATACTCGACATCCGATATAAACGTTTTTGTGCATCTAAACCATATCAAAGCATACTTAAACATAAAAAACAGCTTATACACTCAAATAACTTAGATAAGCTAAAATTCTACTCTATGAAATATAAAAGAAGTGTTGAGTGAAAAACGTTGGANNAAACGTTGGAACGTGAAACGTTAATTGAAACCTTTATTGAGGAAGTCAGGCAACGTTTTGCCAGAGTTTTTCTCGATGTGCTTGTACTTAAACTCGTTCAGATAGAACCCATGTGGGGTTACAGAATCATCAAGGAAACAGAAAGGATGTTCGGGGTTAAGCTTAGACACAGCGCTTTATATCCCCTTCTCCACTCATTGGAGGTTAAAGGTTTTCTTAGGAGTAGGCGAGAGGTTAAAGATGGGCGGGTGAGGAAAGTGTATGATATTACGTCAAAGGGAATACAATTCATCGACTTCTATCACGATTTCTTGAGAGATCAACTTCAAACATTGAAATTGAAAGAATAGAAGGTAATAGAAATGAAGTGTACTACAAACAAACAGAAAAACGCTAATGAAAACGATATGGTGGAACAGGTGCAGAAACTTCTGGAGGAAAGAGGAAGCAAAGCCCTAGAAGAAGCGAAAAGAACAATCTTACAAGAAGAGGTTGAATGCAAGGAAGTCCGTGAGGCCCTAAACTACTTCATGAAAGAATACTGGCATGACCTAGCTAGACCAACTCTGCTCTCCCTAGCCTGCGAAGCCGTTGGAGGAGATCCTGAATTAACGACTCCTATCGCTGTGCCCATGATACTGATAAGCGGCGCCATAGACATACACGACGACATAATCGACCAATCAGAGATCAAGGAATCTCGCCCAACCATTTTAGGAAAGTTTGGCAAAGATGTAGCGCTGCTCGTTGGAGATGCGCTCCTATTGAGAGGACTAACACTTTTATTCGAAGCGGTTGAGAAGGAAGCTCCGGCTGAAAGGCTTCCCGTTATCACCAATATCATCAAAAAAATGTTTTTTGAGTTGGGAGATGCAGAGGCGTTAGAGCTTCAATTTCGTGGGCGAATAGATGTTACTCCAGAAGAATATCTTCACGTTGTAAGGAAGAAGGCAGCTGACGTAGAAGGCCTTGTACGGATAAGTGCTATCCTCGGCGGAGGGACAGAAGAAGAGATTGAAGCGTTGGGCAAATATGGCAGAACTTTGGGTATGATGGCAATATTAAGAGACGACTTGACGGACATGCTTGACTATAAAGAAGCTGTGCATAGAATTAGGAAAGAATGTCTACCTCTCCCTATGTTTTTCACTTTGCAGAACCCTCAAGCTAAGGCAAAAGTAGAAGCAATTCTTCAAAAAAGGGCAATAGTAATGAAGGATGCTGAAACAATTTTAGAGATAAGCGAAAAAACGGGCGGACTTAGCCGTTTCCAAAAACTCATGAAAAAACTTCAAGGAGATGCATACTTGCACATATCCAGCATAAAAAATATCAACAACTACCTAGAACTACTAATAGACTCTATGGTCCTGCCGCTGTAGCGAACGGCTGGATTTACTGCCAGAATCTGACAAGCTTGAAGCGCTTACGCTTCACCCCATCTTCACCGAATATTTGTTTCGGATATATTCGCATATAAGTCTTGTTGTACACATCTACAAAAAGCCCATTGCGTATGCAGTAATGCCATTTCAACGGGCGTTTAACTGAAAATCAGTTTTACCAGTCTCAGCGACTTATTCAAAGCCGTTTTCTGTGCGCTTGCAGACTTGTAGTCATGTCGATCTTGCAAGAATTTGATCTACAATTTTCTTAGGTGCGAAGTACCACGTGACTTAACTACAATTGGTGATATGTTGTGATGTTCAAAAAAAGGCCTATGTGAGGAAGGCGAAATAGCGCCTTTTTCAAGAGGTTCAACTGATATACACTATAAAAATTATATTGGCAAAGTACGAATAATAATCTACAATGATTCTGTTTGTTAATAGTCAAGAGGGGTGAGGCGATGTCCAAAACACTTTTGGCAAGAAATTCCGTCAGTACATCAAGAGCTCTCTTTGCAATTCTTTTCTTATTGTTTAATGCCTTGAGCTGGTATTATTTAACGTGGAGAGGCATTCGTACAACGTATTTGGAAGACCCTGTCATCTTGGGCATTTACGATTCGGCGGTGATGATATCAGGCATCATTGGTTCAATTTTTTCAAATAAGATCAAGAGACTAAGACTTCTCTATATCTGGATGTTTTTAGGAATTGTAACTTCATTTTTGCCAAGCATCCCCTCTGACAATCTGTTAGTAACTTTGATTTTTTCCTTTTCACTGGGATTCTCGTTTGGATTTGGCATGCCTTGTTGCTTGGCTCTTTTTGCCGCGCACACTTTTTTCGAAAATCGAGGACGCATAAGTGGCATAATATTCTTGGCAACCAACCTTAGTGGTATTCTTATTATAGCTTTGCCAACAACTAATTCGTTAGTAAGCTCTCTAATATCCTCTATTTGGAGAGCGCTGGGGCTAGTTGTGCTCTTTTTGGCAAAAACATCGGTTGTTGCTCCTGAAAAAAGAAAGCATATTTCTTTTGCGGTTGTATTTAATGATAGATCGTTTCTTCTCTATGTCATCCCGTGGCTTATGTTCAGTTTAATCGACGGATTTGAGACTGTCGTTTTTGGAAGCATTTTAGAACCTGTTTTCTTTGATTTTCTGCGCGTTGTAGGTGCAATCATAGGCACAGTTTCTGCCCTTGTAAGCGGCTTAATGTCAGATTATGTTGGACGAAAACGAGTGGTGGTTTATGGTTTTGTTTCATTAGGCTTGGCCTACGCGGTGATAGGTATTGCTCCAGCGAACATTATCTCTTGGTATTTTTATTCCGTCATTGATGGAATTGCATGGGGTATATTTACAGTAGCTTTCTTCTTGGTTTTGTGGGGCGACCTGTCTTCCAATAGTGCGAGCGAAAAGTATTACGCAATAGGGAGCATCCCTTTCTTCCTAGCAGATCTTATGGGTTTCCTCTTTGTTCCCTTAGCGTCTATTCCAGCAAATGCCGCGTTTTCAGTTGCCAGCCTCTTCCTGTTCTTGGCGGTTTTGCCCTTGATGTATGCTCCTGAGACTTTACCTGAAAAGAAAATTAGGCTTAGAAAACTTAGAAAGTATATGGAGGCAGCGAAGAAAGTTAAGGAGAAGTCCACAAAGGAAGAACGCTGAAGACTAGAAGCGATCGATCTTTGTGGCTATCCTGTCCATGATCTTTGTAAACGGATGCTCCGGCATTTCCTCCGTGAATATGTACGTTCCACCCGCTCGCAATATGTCACAGAAGCACGGAATCATCTCTACAACTGGAAGACCATATATGGCTTCTAGTTGCTTACGCATTTTTCTCTTTGCACCTTCAGACGCAACCATTTCAACAAGCACCTTATTCACTAAAATTCCAGCCTTTTTCTCAAAAAGATCATACAACTCCCTAACCATTCGTTTAGTTCCCTCCCTGTCAGACGCATCCGTACCAGTCACCACCAACGCCACATCAGCACTAACAATAGCGTTTATAGACGAATATTGAAGCCCTGGACTTGTATCCAAAATCACATAGTCGAACTCCATGTCATTAAGAAGAGTAGTCTTAAGCGACAAAAGACGCCCCAAAGCCTTCATCTCCCACTTCCTATCCTTCGCCGACATCTCACGAATAGCTTCGGTAGAAGGATTCGCCAGTCCAACTAAAAGCTCTCCTTTTCTAGTACGGCTTTGAGAAAGATCAATCATAACTTTTTCAACTTCACAAATTCCGTTCAAATAATCGTTTAACCAATATTCAGTGCCATCAGTTTTAAAAGCAGAATGAAGACTAGGAGCGCGAAAATCCAAATCAAACAAACAAACTTTCTTACCTCTGCTAGCATACGTCGTTGCCAAATTAATAGAAAACAACGTTTTCCCTGTTCCGCCCTTATACGAGTGAAACGCTACAATTTTTTTCATTACTCATCACCCATGATTATTTTTCAATGAAAAAGTATGCTTTTCGTCCTCGTCTCTCCTTCTTAAGATAACCCATCATCACTAATTGATTCAAGTAACCGCTCTCCACTGCCCTTGCTCGCCTAGTTTGTTCAGCAACCTCCTCAGCTGTCGCTTGGTCAAGCCTACTAATGGTAACTGCTGTCTTCCTCAGATGGTCAGGCAAAGAAAGCAGCGTCATAACGTCCAAAACATCGGGTATAGCCTCGCT
>JABAOH010006631.1_pt4 | contig 10354 bp, 8 predicted proteins | sample 7062181 | NCBI WGS metagenome assembly JABAOH01 (sample SAMN14538630, study PRJNA623070) | marine sediment metagenome | biome: marine biome [ENVO:00000428]; feature: marine pelagic biome [ENVO:01000023]; material: deep marine sediment [ENVO:00002113]; isolation source: pool of 5 deep marine... | reverse complement strand
GACTGTCACCGCTCCCGTTCAAGACGACGTTTGGCAACATCCGGATAAGCGACATCACGGGACCGTTCGTCGAGGGCATGCTCCGCGGGATCGAGCGCGGCAGCCGCGCCGGTCTTCCGCCCGAGCTCGACGACGGCACGTGGCTTAAGCGTTGGCTGGAGGGCGACGTCGCCAGAGCCATCCAGGCGGGCCAGCGTTACACGAACGACGTGCCCTTCAAGGTAGCGCACCTCCCCGACTACTCCGACGGCGTCATTGATCCTGCAGAGGTGCACTTCCGTGGCCCGCTCGTCTGCTGGTTCGCTCCCTATGGCGGCTCGCATCTGGACCAGTTCGCTTCGATCATAGTCGACAACGGGCTCGGACACACGATCGGGATGTCGCCGGGCGGCTACAGCAACACGTGGGAGTGGGAGGAGACCCTGGTCTTCCCTCAGAGCAAGGAGCCGGTGGTGGAGTTCATGTGGTCGATCGGCCACACTATCCGGCCGAACGGCGAGATACTCGAGGGTAACCCCGCCCAGGTCGCCGACTACGTTCCGGTGACGCGTGACAACTACCTCACCTATTACGAAGAACTGCTGGCTCGAACGTTCCGGCATCTCGGCATCCGATGACCGAGCCGAGCACCGAACCACGCCCGAGCCTCTACCAGCGTTATCGGCGTCTGTCGCTGGGCGTGAAGATCCTGATCTTCATGGTGCTGGGCGTCATCGCCGGCATCGCATTCGGCGAGCGGGCGACGGTCGTGCAGCCGCTTGGGGACCTGTTCATTCGCCTCCTCATGATGGCGGTGATCCCTCTCGTCTTCTTCAACCTGCTGGCCGGCCTGACGAGCCTCAGCGATGTGCGCGCGCTGGGCAGGCTGGGTGGCAAGATCCTCCTCTACTACTTCTTCACCACGACCGTCGCGCTGACGGCCGGCCTCGCGGTGATGCATGTGCTCCGGCCGGGCGTGGGGATGCTGCTGACCGAGCAGGTGGCTGACTCATTCGGCGAGGCGCCGGGCGTCCTCGATGTGCTGCTCGATCTCGTGCCCGTAAACGTGTTCGAAGCGTTCGCCACCGGGAACGTGGCCCAGGTCGTCGTCTTCGCGATCTTCCTCGGCGTGGTGACGCTGTTCCTGCAGCAAAGTTCGCGCGAGCCACTCCAGAACGCCTACGGACTGTTGGCGGAGCTCTTCCGAAAGCTGGTTGGCATGATCATGTACTTCGGCCCCATCGGGCTCGGCGCCCTGGCGGCCGCGACGGTGGGAGAGTACGGCGGCGCGATCTTCGGACCGCTTGCCGTTTTCCTCGGTGGCGTTTGGGGCGCGCAGGTGTTCATGGTCGTCGTCTACCTGGTCCTGCTCTACGCCTTTACGCGCCACTCGGCCATCGACTTTCTGAAGCGGAGTGGCCCGCTCTACGCGACGACGGCGGCGACCTGCAGCAGTCTGGCCAGCCTCGCGGTATCGCTCGATGTAGCGGAAGAGCGCATGCAGCTGCCGCGGAGCGTCTACACGTTCACGCTGCCGCTCGGTGCCCAACTCAACAAAGACGGCACGGCGATCATGCTGGCCGGCGTGCTCATGTTCACGGCGCAGGCGGCGGGCGTCGAGTTCAGCCTCGCCACCCAGGTCAGCATACTGTTGATCGGATTGGTACTGACCACGGGGTCCGGGGGCATTCCTGGTGGCGGTCTGGTCGTCGCCCTCATCTTTGTCGAGGCTTTCAACCTACCGCTGGAGATCGCGGCGATCGTCGGCGGGATCTACCGCCTAATCGACATGGGCAGTACGACCATCAACTGCATGGGCGACCTGGTCGGCACCGTCATAGTCGCCCACTCGGAAAGAGAGTTGGCGCCAAGTGGATAGTCGGCGAGATATCGCAGAGGTTCGGTCGCTTTTTCCCGGGGCGGAGCGATCGACCTACATGGATGTGGCGGTCCGCGGTCTGCTGTCGTCTGTAGTCCGTGCTGCTGTCGACGAGCACCTCGATGCGCACATGTCCGGCGAGTGGGACAAGGGGGCGATGCTCGCATCGGTCGAAGATGCGCGCGAGGGATTCGCCAGACTGGTCAACGCCGAGCCGGACGAGATCGCCATCACGAAGAATGCATCCGAGGGTTTGAATGCGATCGCTGCGTCGCTCCCATGGCAGCGCGGCGACAATGTCGTGTTCTGTCCGGAGCTTGAGCATCCGAACAACGTGTACCCGTGGCTCAACCTTAAAGGCCGCTACGGCGTCGAGGTGCGGACCGTAGAGCCGCGAGATGGTCATATCCCCTCCGATGAGATCGCGTTTGCGATGGATGACCGCACCAGGCTGGTCACCGTACCGACAATAAGCTTCTCACCGGGTTTCATCACCGACTTGAAGCCGATCGCCGATGCGTGCCGGCGGTTTGGGGCGTTCTTCCTGGTCGATGCCGCCCAATCGGTGGGTGTAGTGCACACCGATGTCGAGGAAATAGGCGTCGACGGGCTCGCCGCGGCCACGCAGAAGGGACTGCTCGCTTTCTACGGCACCGGGTTTCTCTACTGCAGGCGCGAATGGGCCGAGCGCATCCGGCCGGCCTACCTTGCCCGCTTCGGCGTCGCCCTCGGCGCCGACTCTCACGAGACCGCGATGGACCGTGAGAAGCTACGGCTCGCCGCGGGTGCGCGGCGCTTCGATCTTGGTAACTACAACTACCTTGGGGTCACGGCCGCGAAGGCATCGCTCGAGTTCCTGCTGGAGCTCGGTGTCCAACGGATCGAGTTCTACGTCCGCGGCCTGGCGGCGCGCCTGGCCGATGGGATGCTGGAGCTGGGACTTCCCGTCGCGGGTGGAGAGCCGGGACCTCACCTTGGCCATATCGTCGCCGTGGGTGAGAGCGGCGGTGGCAGGCATTACACCGCCGACGACCCGAGAATGAACCGGCTGTACGAGCATCTACTGGGTAACCGCGTCCGACTAGCGATCCGGCGCGGAATCCTGCGCTTCTCCCTGCACGTTTACAACAACGAGGCCGACGTGACCCGGGTCCTGGGCCTCGCCAGCGACTGGCTCGCATCGAGCACGGCCGACGGAGGATAGAAGAGCGTTTCGTGCGCTGCCTCGCGGGCGATGTTTTGACAATCTGTTGAGACACACGTGCTACTGTGTACGCGGTCTGTGAGGCTGCGTGGCGGTAACGCGTTTTTTTGTCCTGTTTCGTCACCTCGCAGAGAAGGTGCTCCCGTGGCGGAACTGGTAGACGCGTCTGCTTGCCACGCAGATGACCGCGAGGTCGTGTGGGTTCGACTCCCACCGGGGCACGCCAACAATTCCGGCTGGCCAGGTCGGAAGGCGCTTGACGTAGGTTTGTGAGAGGACTAGCATAAGAAATCTGCGTGGCACGCGGGCATCGGTTCCGCAACGGTAAGAGCCCGGAGGATACCCTCCGGGCTCGGCCTTTAGGTACACGGAGCGGTGCCGTCAGCGCGTCACGCCCTCGACTATGCCGCGCCGAACCTCCAGTTGACGCTCGCTGGCGCTCGCCAGCGGCCTGATCCGATACTCGAACCGCGTCCGTGTGGCTATATGGGCTTCCCCCGTCATCCGTTCACCATCCCGCAGGTACTCGACGGTAAACGGCACGCCGGTGGAATCCGCGTAGATCTCTCGGAACCGCGGCGCCCAACCTTCGCCCTCTACCTCGACGTGGCCGACTCGAAGCAGCTCGTCACCGGCCTGCAGGCCGGCCTCGACCGCCGAGCTACCGGGCACCGTACCGTCCACCAGCACGCGCTCTTCGTCGCTATAGTCCGGGTAGATCCCCAGTAGCGGCTCCACGATGGTGTCCACAGCGAAGCTCATCCCGGCCAGCGCCAGGACCTCGGCGTAGGGGAGCGCCACGCGGCCGTCGATGTAGTCGCGATGGAACCGCTCCATCTCATCCCGGCCGATGTAGTCGCCGACGTAGCTCAGGAAATCCTCGGTGGTGAAGCCGCGGCCGCGCTCGTAACGATCGTGCCACAGCCGGCGCATTACCTCGTCCATGCTGTGCCGATTGTCGGTGGCGTCACGGATCTTGATGTCGAGCAGCAGGCCGATAAGCGAGCCCTTGGCATAGTAGTAGCCGCCGCTGATTGGGATCGGGGAAATCCAGGTGGACAGGCTCACGTCCTCGACTGACTCCTGGTAGGGCAAGTCCTCCACGCTGCTTACGTTGCCCTGCATCGATCCCCAGAACCCGGTCTCGCTGGTAAGACCTGTGCGCACCAGGATGAGCGGGCCGTAGTAGCTGGTGAAGCCCTCCGATACCCAGAGCAGCGGCGTGTACTGCTCGTCCTCGTAGTCGTAGGGCCACATCTCGGCCGGGCGGATCCGCTTCACGTTCCAGGCGTGATAGTACTCGTGGGAGAAGAGCCCGTAGGTCCAATCGCGAATCCCTTCTTCGCTCTGTAGCACCATCGCCGGGCCGATATCGAAGTGTGAGTTCGAGTGCTCCAGGCCGCCGCCGCCAGTCGGCTCGCCTTCGTATAGATAGACGAGCGTGGTGTAGCGCTCGTACGGCGGCTCGCCGAACAGGTCGTGCGCGTAGTCGGCGATCTTACCCAGCGCCTCCAGCATCTGCCGGCGGCCGGCATCGTCGATTGCGTCGGCCGGGTAGACTGCCAACCGCGTCCAGACCCCGTCGGCCATTACGCTGTCGATGGCAAAGTGACCGAGGAATGTAGGGTTGTCCACCAGCTCGTGATAGTCGCTGGCCAGGTAGACACCGGGTTCGCCGCTCTCGATGAGCTCGGTGGCGATGCGCCAACCGTCGGGTAGTTCGAAGCGGACGCGGGCGGGATGGTCGTACCGTTTCTCCGGGTAGACGAACAGGTTCGTGCCGTTGAAGAACCCGAAGTCGGGACGCAACAGGCTACCGACGAGGGTCGCCTCGTCGGCGAAGAAGTTGAAGCTTACCCGCACCTGCCGCGCGCCCTCGCAGTGAATCTGCCACGTGTCCTTGTCGACCTTCTCCCAGCGTAGCGGCGTCCCGTCGCCGTCGCTGGCGCTGAAATCGCGCACGTAGCGGGCGTAGTTGTCGATGTGGTAGGCGCCCGGCGTCCAGGAGGGGAGCGAGACGAGTGTCGCGGCACCGGTGGCGGGCAGCACGGTCTCGATGTGGTACAGTTGGGAGCCGGGGTCCTCTACGCGCACCAGGTAATCCACCGTTCCCTGGGCGTGGCCGGCCGGCGCTGCTGCCAGCAGTACTGGCAGCAGCAGCCATACCATTCCTGCTCTCATCGTTGTTCTCCTTTCGGCGACTACCTCGCTGGTCTGTAGGATGAGACGGATACACTCTGTACAGCGTTGCACACGTCCGTCGGTCCCTAGGCGATGTCGGTACGGGATCCACTACGAGGGTCGGCGGCCCGGCGTGTCAGCGGTGCAGGGCGTACCCCGCAACCCTGAAGGGCGGACGAGTGTCCAACATTCGAGGGAAACCGCTGCCGACCCGTTCCCGTAGTCCGGGTAGGCTTCACATAGAAATTCTCCTAGTGCCCGGTGTTTCTTGTACGCCCAGGGGGAGAGGCCAACCATGCTCGCTTCCATATGGTCCGATCTGCGCTTCGCCTTCCGTACGATGGCGCGGCGCCCGCTCTTCTCGCTGATCGTAGTGCTAATCCTCGGCGTCGGCCTCGGTGCCAACGCGGCGATGTTCAGCGTCGTCGACTCGGTGCTGCTCGAGCCGTTGCCCTACCCGGAAGCCGACCGCCTGGCCTGGATGTGGGGTCGCACGCCGACGGGCAGTAGAAACACGATCTCGGCGGTGGACTACATGGACTACCGGTCCACCAACACCGCCTTTGAGGAGCTCGCCGCCTATTACGTGTTCCCGGAACGGTACGTGCTCACCGGAGGAGACGAGCCGGAGGTCGTGCTGGGGACGCAGGCGAGTTGGAACATGTTCCGCGCCCTGCGGGTGGATCCGGTGATCGGCCGCGGCTTTGTGGCCGAGGATGAGCAGCCGGGCGGCGGCGAGCCGATCATCCTGGGCTACGGACTGTGGCAAAGCCGCTTCGGCGGCGACCCGGACATCGTCGGCCGCGTGCTGGTCCTGGACGAGAACCCCTACGAGGTCGTTGGCGTGATGCCCGCCGGGTTCGCCTTCCCCTCCTGGGCCCAGCTCTGGCGGCCGATGCGCATGACCGACCCGGCGGCCCAGGGTCGCGGCAACAACAACTTCCTGCTCTTCGGCCGTCTGAACCCGGGGGTTTCGCTGGAGCGGGCTGAGGCGGAGATGGTCGCCATCGCTGCCGGAATCGCCGAGGCGTATCCCGATGTGAAGCAGGGCTGGAGCGTGTCGTTGGTCTCGCTCCATGAGGTCTTCGTCGGCGGCGTGCGCGGGGTGCTCTGGCTGCTGCTAGGCGCCGTGGGCCTGGTGCTGCTCGTTGCCTGCGCCAACATCGCGGCGCTGCTCCTCGCCCGGGCTGCGGGACGCGAGGGCGAAGTCGCTGTGCGCGTTGCGCTGGGTGCCTCGCGGGGGCGGATCGCCCGACAGGTGCTCACCGAGAGCGTGATCCTGGCGCTCAGCGGTGGCGTCCTCGGCGTGGCCGTCGCCTATGGCGCGCTGGAGGCGCTGCGCGACCTGGGCGCCGGCTCGCTGCCGCGCCTCGCCGCTATCGGCGTCGACGGCACGGCGCTGCTCTTCACCCTCGTGATCTCGCTGGCTACCGGCCTGCTGTTCGGGCTCGCCCCGGCGTTCCGGGCGCCGCAGCTCGATCTGGTTCAATCGCTGAAGGAGGGGCACCGCGGCCAGCGGCGCGCCGGCAGCCTGGGCGCGCAGAATATGCTGGTGGTCGGCCAGGTGGCGTTGTCGCTCATGCTGCTGGTCGGCTCGGGATTGCTGATCCGAAGCTTCCTGCGACTGCAGCAAGAGGACCTGGGCTTCGAGCCGCAGGGCGTCCTCACCGCGCAGGTCCGGCTGCCGCGAACCTACGGGCCCGAGCGGCCGGTCCAGCCCTTCTACGATGCGACTCTCGAGCGTATCCGGGCGCTGCCCGGCGTCGAGGCGGCGGGCGCGATCACGAATCTGCCCGTGATCGGCGGCTTCGGCCCCTGGAACTACGTGCACGCCGAGGGGCACCCACCGGCCACCCCGGCGGATCGACGCGGCGCGACGCGGCGCGTAGTAGACGAGGGATACTTCGAGGCGATGGGCATCCCGCTGCTCAGCGGCCGGACCTTTACCGAGAGCGACGGCCCTGACGCTCCGCTGGTCATGATCATCAGCCGCCGCATGGCAGAGGAATTCTTTCCGGACCTCGATCCAATCGGCCGGCACGTCGTGGCTCCTTTCGATCCGCCGGTCCACGTCCAGGTCATCGGCGTTGTAGGCGACGTGAGACTCGGCCCGCTGGGAAGTGACATGCGGGCGACCATGTACTGGTCGCTCAGGCAGCGCGCGCGGAGCACGATGAACCTGGTCGTCCGGACCCGGGGCAACCCGGCCCCGCTGGCGGCGGCACTCCGCGCCGCGATCTGGAGCGTCGACCCGGACGTCCCCATCTCCAACCTCGGGACGATGACATCCGTCGTTTCGGCGTCCCTGGCGCAGAACCGGTTTCGGACGCTCCTGCTGGGCACCTTCGCAGGCGTCGCTCTGCTGCTTGCCGCGCTGGGGCTCTATGGTGTACTGTCGCAACTGGTGGGTCGCCGGACGCACGAACTGGGTGTTCGGATGGCGCTGGGCGCCGACCGTGCGTGCCTCGTGCGTTGGGTGCTCCGCTACGGCATGACGCTCGCCGGGGTCGGGCTGGCGATCGGGCTCGGCGGCGCTGCCGCAAGCTCGCAGCTGGCTCGCGGTGTGCTGTTCGGCGTCCAGCCGCTGGACCCGTTCACTTACGTCGCCACCAGCTTCTGCCTGGTGATCGTCGCGCTGGCAGCCGCGGCCGTGCCGGCCTGGCGAGCGACGCGGGTCGATCCGGTGGAGAGCCTCAGATCGGAATAGTCGCGAAAGGAAAGGCTGTGAGACGCACCGCAACCCTGTTCGTGATCCTCGTTACCCCAGTTCTTCTCAGTTGCGGTGACGGCGAGCCGGCTTGCGAGACCAGAGAGGCCGGACTGGCGGAGCAGCGGTGGATTCTGGAGTGCGGGAGCGGCGCGAGCATACCCGAGGCGAATCCGGTCGCCAGTTACTTCGACCCGGAGTGGATGGAAGACCTCCCTAGTAGCCTCCATGTCTACTGCTCCGACAGAGGACCCACCGTCGCCTGGAACCCCGGTGTCCGGACGGCTGACAGTTCGAGTAGGTGGCGTGATAAAGCCGTCGAGCACCGCGTCGATGGCGGCCGGAGGATTCAGGGCAGGTGGATGGTTAAGAACGACGCCGGGGGCCGGCCGACCTACTATTTGTACGGTTCTAGGGCAGCGACCTTTGTCGAGGCCCTGCGAGAGGCCCGGGAGCTACTGCTCGAGACTAGGCTCGAACAGGACGAAGAGCCCACCCTGCGGCTCGTTACGCTGGCAGGCCTGCCAGGCGTCCTCGAACGCATACCCTGCTTGTCAGAGGACTAACCGGCCGGGGCGCGAGTTCGATTTCGCCTCTACTGCGCAACCGACCTGCGGGAGGTGACCTCGCTCTCGCGCTGGACCCTCTCCCAGATGACGGCGCGTATCCGTTCGACCTCGCGCCGGAACCTGTCGTTAGTTCGCACGCGGTCGAAGAGCGCCGACTCGAGCACCCGCGGCTCGACACCGCTGGGTGACATGTTGTAGGCGCGCCTGACCCACTCGAGCGACGCCTGCGGATCTCGTACCCAAGCGTAGTACGATGCCAGGTCCTCGGCGCGTAACACGTCGGTGTAGACCGTGTCTCGAGGCGTCCCGGCCCTGACGGCCGCGACAAGCGAATCGATGATAGCCGATGCTTCATCTCGCTGCCCCAACTCGTGCAGGCAGGTCGCCCTTAGACCGGCGTGTGGTCCGAGTTCCATCGCCGCACAGCGCTCGGCTCGACCCGCCAGCAGATGGGCACGTGCCTCGATGGCGCGAGGCAGCATGAGTTCGGGCTCGAGCTCACCGGCCAGGTTCGCTTCGTCGGCCGCTCGATCGTAAAGACCCCGGGCCAGTGCGTCGTAGGCCAGCGCCAGGCGGCGACCGGCGTTCTGCGGGTCGAGCGCGATCGCCTGCTCGGCTGCTTGGAAGGCGGCGTCGACGTCGCCGCGCTGGTTGAGGACTCGAGCGCACCAGCTGAGGACGTCGGCGGCGCTCGGCTCTAGATCAATGGCGCGGCGGCAGTCCGACGCTACCTGAGCCACCGGCGCGAAGGAGCGGCTAGCCAGGTAGCCGCGTGCGCTGTAACCAGCCGCCAGGTCCGGGTCGAGCTCGATCGCCCGGTTCGCCATGGCCAGGGCCAATCCGGCCGAGCGATAGCCGTCGCCGTCGACGCCGATCTGGTAGCGATAGGCGAGCGACAGCGCGTACACGTTCGACAGCCCCGCGTACGCGTCGGCGTAAGCCGAGTCCAAAGCCAGCGCCGCGCGGAAAGCGGTGCGCGCGCGCGCCAGTCCCGCCGCCGTCCGGCGCCCCAGCGAGGCTCGACCGATCAGATAGGCTTCGTGGCCCGGGCTGCGGGTTGCGGGCGGCGCACTGGCCGGCACAGCAACGAGTGGGATCGCATCAGCGTAGTCGTCCGCGAAGGCCTGAGCGAGGTTCAGTGCCGCCTCGAACCGGTAGTCGGCGTTCCATTCGTAGCGCCGGGTCCACAGAGTCTCGCCGGACGCGCCGTTCGAGACGCGCACGTTCAGACGGATGCCGTCTGCCGTTGAGTACAGAGAACCGAAAACGAGCTTCTCGACGCCCAGCGAGTCGGCTAGCTGGCGCGTCGTTAGTTCCAGTGCCAGCAGGCGTGCGACCGAGTAAGGGTCACTGACCTTTATGGCGCCCAACTGTTTGAGCCGCCCGACGATCTCATCGGTGATGCCAGCAGAGAGATGCGCCATCACCTCGTCGCCGGTTCGGTTCTCGATCGGCAGTACGGCGACCGAGTCGATGAAGCGGAGGTTCGCGAAGGCGGCGAGCGGGTCCTGCCGGCGCCATGGGTGCCAGAGCACGACGATAATGACCGCCGGCACGAGCAAGACGGCGGCTCGTAGAGACCATCGTCTCAGAGCACCGCGCCTCGGCTCGACCTTGGGCGCGTGAGGATCGGGAGCTGTGCCGCTCGTGTTCACTCGTCCGAGAGTCTTGCGTCAGTTCTGGGGCTATGGGCGCGTTGGCCGCCTAAAGATGCGGCTTCGGCTCGTCGTGGGCAATTCTGCCTTACACGGTGTGCAGAGCCTCTCGCAGCTGGGTCTCGACCCAGCTGCGCCAGGTCGACCGTGCATCGTTCGTGCTCCTTATAATAGGAGCGT
>JABAOH010050757.1_pt1 | contig 10356 bp, 14 predicted proteins | sample 7062181 | NCBI WGS metagenome assembly JABAOH01 (sample SAMN14538630, study PRJNA623070) | marine sediment metagenome | biome: marine biome [ENVO:00000428]; feature: marine pelagic biome [ENVO:01000023]; material: deep marine sediment [ENVO:00002113]; isolation source: pool of 5 deep marine... | reverse complement strand
GTACATCCCGCGTCCCCGGTCCCGGCTCGGCGGGCGTGCCGTTGACCGAGCCAGCAGCTAAATCGGTGTAGAATTCATCTCTTAAAAGATACTTAAGTTTTCTTTTAACTTCGTCTGATAAAACTGGAATAAACATTATACCAACGCTATATAGGTTAAGTCATCCCCGGCATTATCACAAATCCGGTAAAATATATTAAGGTTAGATGCTGGTAGCCAGCCGGTTTCTTCCCCGGCATCTAGCTCAAATCCGGTAGTGGTATCGGTAGTACCATCAGGTTTAGTAACACCAGAAGTGCCAATGTAAACATTACCGGCATTATCATTTCTAGCTTTAAACTTAACAAGAGAGCAATCTACATCAGGCATTTGTAGGGCGGTGGCACTTCCCTGCAACTCACCACACAACACAGTGGTAAACTCAGTATAACCAAGAGTACCACCAGCACCAACACCTGGAAAATGTAACCTGCCTTCAATATCCTCTACATAGGGGTCACCTGTAACTGCATCTTGACCACTTCTAATAACTACGTCTGCCATTGTTTCCTCTTATATTTCAATGTCTATTCTGTCACTCACCAGGTCTGGTTCCTGTTCCATTTCTGAGAGTTTCTCTTTTATGTGGTTGATAGTGCCGACAGGTCTGTTCATTCTTTCTGCGGCAGAGAGAAACCTTCTAACCGGTACTGGTGATGTGAACTCTTCTAACTTATTCTTCAACGCAAAGAACGGTTGTTCCAAAATGCGTTCTATCTGTTCATCAGAAATCTGGTTGACTGTGTTAATTTCTTTTTGTTCCTCAGTATAAGGAATCAATCTCCCAGCCTCAAAATGTGGTTTATTGTTCTTCTTAAGGTAAACATCTTCTGCTTTGGACCACACCTTGATAACGATGTCATCTTCGTCAGCTTCTCCAGGAATGCCAACCAGAATCCTTTCTTCTGGTCGCATACGAATAGGGTCTAAGTACCTAACCACCACCCCACCTACAATAGTCTTAACATAAGATGCAAATGGGGGTTTGTCTTCCTGCATAGCCTCGAAGACCTCTTGCCTAATTGCTTCGTCCTTTAATCCTACACTCATTTATAAATCTCCTAACAAAGTAAAAGAGGGAGACTTTTGGTCTCCCTCTCTATTTTTGACTACCTATTAAGTAATATTGTCCAACACATAGACACCAATCTGGCGGTCTACAATCAACCCATATCGCTGGTACATTTCCAGCTTAAACACAGGTGGAGTTGGTTCCATGTCGGTCCAAGACTTGGTCTTGACTTCATCATAGGTAATAAATTCACCCACGTTCTCGCCGATAACAAGAATCTTGTCTTCTGGCAAAAGAGGGGTATACTCAATGTCACTACGCCAAATCTGCGGCAAGCCTATGATATTAACACCATAGTATTGGCCAACAAACCCAGTGCGCCTAACCTCTTCAATAGCTGAGGGTACAGGTACGCCCCAACTGGTTGGTGAGGGATCGTAAGGTGTATACTGAGCAAANNATCGCTGATGGGACTGGAACGCCCCAAGACGTTGGTGAGGGATCGTAAGGTGTATACTGAGCAAACTTGGTGATCGGCGACATAATTTTGCGAACACCAACAACAGCCTTAACACTACCAACTCGATAGTTAATCTCGTCAATGGCAGTCTCCAACGAAGAAGCGGTAATATTACCGCTCACGTCGGCATAGTTGCTGGGAGTATTCGTGGCATCCCACAGGTTAGCAAGGGCATTAATAACCTGAGTAAGGTAATGGTCACGAATATACGCACGCATCTGTGATTGGATGCTGTCCAGGGTTCCTAGTTCGCCACTCTCTAGCTCCCATTCATTCATGTGGACTTTTATGTCAACACCTGAAAGTTGGTAGTTAGCCCGATCTTCACTGGTGATTTCACTTGCTAAGTGAATTGACCCTGGGTAAAGGGTACGCACCACCCAACCCTTACGAACTTTCTTCACCAGCTGATCGCCAGGATTCAAGTTACGAGTGTTGAGTAGCATGTTAATGTAATCTGCAGTAATATGGTTGGGGTCAAAATACTCTACAATCAGTTCAGCCAGAGCTTCTTTATCTTTCTTGTACAGAGAGGCAAAAGCTTCTCTGACTTCGGCTTCTTTATGCTTATCCATTATCATTACGCTCCATCAACACCGTAGGTACGGAATCGGAGTGTCTTGTTGGTCTGGTCAATAGAAGTCGCAACAGCGACAGCCTGACCAGAACTGAGCTTCTTCAGCTGACCACGATTGGCACCAGAGTATTCAACCTCAAGTTCGGTACCAGGTAGTACATCAGTACCATAAACCCAGTTACCACTAGTTACTGTAAATTCGCCCTTGTCGTAAAGCAGAGAACCGGTGCCAGAAGGAATCTCCTGGGGAGTGCTCTGCAAACCAGGCCATGTGTAGTACAAAGTAGCACTAACAGGCAGGTTGGTAGTCTGATCAAAGCCGTAGCGCAGGGCTTGTGTGTAGCTCGGATACGATTGGAAGATCGGGGGCTTCCTATCGTCTACAGGCCACGCAACCACGTATCGCGCAAGATCAGCTTGATCGGCGTCACTCGGCATCATGGCTACCGGAGTACTGGCACTAGTAGCACCAGCAGGTCTAATGAGAACCATTCGGCCCTCATAAATAGCCTCTCCGATTTCCATTCCGAGAATGTCTGTATATTTATGAATCTCCATCTAATCAGACTCCTCGTTGCTGTTCTTGCGTTCTTCCAAGAACTTTTTGAAAATTGACTTGGGGTCAGACTCGTTGGAGTCGTTACCCCTCGTCACTGGAGGAACAGATTTAGAAGCTTCGGTTTCCTTGGATGGGGTGTTGACCAGCATTTTCAGCACAAAACCAAATGCTTCGTCATCCATACCAAGCCACCGCTCAGCTTCACTATCAAAGTCTTCACGAGTCATCTCAATACCGGCCTCAGCAATTTGCTGGAACCTACCATTGAGTTGCTCACTTCGAGCGCGATCAGCTTCTACCTGTTCCTTATACTGGCGAAGTTCCTCAAGTTCCTTAAGTTCTTCTTTAAGGTCCTCAAGTGAAGATTTAGCCTCTTCCAACTCGGTCTTGACCTTAGCCAATTCTTCGCTGGCTTCTGAGAGCTTGTCTTCCTTCACCTCAAGCTGTGCTTTTAGTTGTTCAAGTTCCATGCTTGAATCGCCCTCATTATTTTCTTCTTCGCTGACAGATTCTTTTGCGGCAACTGCAAGTATTGGTGTTCTACCTTCATACGCTGGTAGATTAACCAACGTAGCTGCTCTTGTGGAAACGTCCTTCAACCAGGCAACACCGAACTCATCCAGTATCTCATCTTGGTATATAAGTTCCCAAGATACATTCAACTCACCCTTGTTGGCGTAAGCTTCTCTGATTTGTTCAGCATCTTCTGGAAATTCTCTCTCCCAAATAGCAGCGAAAGCCTCAATACGATTTTCAACTTTCTCCAAGTCGGCAATAGTACCAATTGGAATAGCTCCATCGTGACCATCAGCAATACTACCTTTCATCTTCTTGAAAGGCTTTAGTTTCCCCGTTTTGATGATATTATCAAATTCATCTTCTCGAATACCCTGGTTGTTGGCATTTGGGCCATCATCTGTTAATACAAACTTAAGCCACAACACATTATCGCCAAACAGAGAGGCATGTGCCTCAAGGGACTCTGGCGGGGTAGCTAAAATTTCAAAACTAGTCTGTTTCATTTTCTACTAACCCCAAATGTCTTTCGATATACTCAATCAGTTCTATTTCTGATTCAGCTTCTTGCGGGGTTTTGCCGTGACGTTTAGTGAATATAGCACTCGCTACACGTTTGGCATACTGTAAACAAGTTTCGTCGGGCTTCTTACCTTTCGGTGTTTCTTTGTTTCTAGTCTTTTTGAGACAATCAGCGTGTATCTGATCTCTCATCTTCACGTACTCTGCTGGAATTTTCTCATACCTCCTCTTGTTGCTGGGGTTGGCCTTGCCCCGGTACTTGAGGTTGTGGAGAAAATGGCAGTGCGGGAAATTCAGGTACGTCGAATTCTTTCATTAGTTCTCGCTCATTGGATTTCTTTTCCAGTTCATCTTCAAAGTTATATCCAGCGATACCAGCTAGGCTGGTTAAACTAATGGCATTATTTTGATAAAGCTGGACTGCTACTTCTGCCAGCTTCTCAAGATCGTATAATCTAAGTTCTTCAAAATAAATGTTTACTTTATTCTCAAGTTTGTTTCTTTCTTTTATCTCGTCAAGTAAATCTTCTATGAATTCTAGTATATGCTCTCTAACTCTGTTTATCGTCTCGGCTGGTGAAAACATTGCAAATTCTGCCTGAGACGTTGCCGATCTCAGAGTTTCTCCGCTGACCAGAATTCTAGGAATACCAAGAGCATTAAATATGTCTTGATTGATAGCTTCGTATTTACCTTGGTTGAGCATAGCTTCTGTATCTGGATAAACCCATGTTATGTCCAAGGTGTGGTTGGCGAAGAGTTGGAACACCCTATCTATGTTCTTTTCTCTGTTGCGCCAGAGCATCTCAGTTTTGAGGTCATCTAGCTGGTCATCGTCGTCTTCCGTTAATGGGAACTCGTCATTACCAAGCTTAATTAATTGGATAGCACCAATAACTCTAGATGCAATGGCGTAGTCCATTTTCTTAAGGTTTCTCTTGAACATCAGTGATTCTAATGCCGAGAGAAGGTAAGGTGTTGGATAAGGGTCAAATACCTTTGGTCGTCTGCGGATAATATATGCATCTTCCAAAAGGATTCTATCCCTTCCAGCTTTAACAGCCTCAACAAATTCTGGATACTGTTGTATTATTCTTTCGTAGTTCTCTGTATCAACAGAACCATCTTCTCTCTTACCTTTGCTGGAAATAAAATCCCTGATATAATCAGGTATCTGCATCCATACCTCTACCTCAGTTGATAGAGGTTTAAAATTCAACGCCAGCAAACCTGGGTCTGTTAACCATATTTCACTTGGAAGTGAATAACGCTTACTGGTATCTAGACCGACTTCGTTTGGTGTTCTTGTTCTCCAGCTAACCTGTGGTACAACAAGTCCAGAAAGCAAATACTCTAAAGCTGCGTCTTTAAGGTATCCTTCAAATACTCTAACAGCAGCTTTATACACTGCAAATTCTTCGTCGGAGCAGTCATCCCGTTCAATATTTAATTCATTGATGCCAATGTCAACAATCTTATCAATTGCTGTGTTGGCAATGGGGTCTACCTCATAATAATACCTAACAAGCTTAAGCCTATCCTGGAAATTGGTAGGTAATTGCATTTTGTCTGGTTCGTTGGTAATTCCCGCAAGGAGAAGTTCTCCCTTGTGGTAGAGTTCCATAGAACCATAGGGTGTGTTCACCCAAGCTGCGAAAGCACTGCTACCAACTTTTGGTTTAGCAGTAGCCTCTTCGCCACGCTCTATAATTTCAACTTTTGCCATCTATCTTATCCACCTGCTTCGGAATAGCTTTGCTTTCTTTGGTCTTAGACTTTGGAGGTCGTACTTTTCAAATAGAACCATTGCAAAGCATAACAAAGCAGCAAAGTTATGGTCGTCTCCTCTATCACTTCCGCCAGGAGTAATAGCCTTGTAAACTATATTGCCACTGGGAGTTCTGTGATAGGTTATTCTTTCCAACTCTGTGATGAGGTCCATGTCTCTCACAGAGAAGATTATCTCATGGTTGTTGGTCATTTGTTGCAATTTGGATGCAGAGAACTGTTTCACTCTTTCTTTTAGTTCTTCTCCATCCTCGTCAAGGCCCACAACCACAGTACCACCAAATTCAACAGGCACCATTCTCTCAGCAAAATTTTTGTCAGCATATCTATCACTGTTAACAAAATTATGGTAGAGAGATTTACCCTGACCACCTGCTCCAACATCAACCCCTATATATGCGGGGTTGTACTTGGTGTCCAGCCTGTTGATAATTTTCTCCTGTTCGTCGTAAGCTACTTGGTGTAGCTCCAACCTGAACAGGAAATACCATTTCTCCTCAAGTTTGTATAGTACATTGATAGCTGTGGGTTGTGTATAACCCAAATCTATACCTACTATTAAAGCTTCCGCGTACCTTGGCGGAGATGGTAAATTTAGTAATACTCGGTACGGAAGCTGTGAATCTTTTTTAAGCTGTGCCCCATAAAGACGAAGAACTGGAACGTCGTAATCCTCCAGTCTGAGCATTTCTCTATCGAACACAGCATAAGTTGGCGTCCCATGTTCGCCTAAAACCTGCCTCTTAAAATCTTCACTGTCTCTGCCACCATATTGTGCAATTGCACGTTCTTCGGCTTCTTTAGTAAACCTGGGATTTTGATAGGCGGAAACCCTATGCTTGCTAAATGCGGGGTTCATGTCGCAGTGATAACAAACACTCTTTTCTCGTCTACCATCAGGTACACCAGACACAATGATCTGATACCCTGGCACCCAGTCGTTAATTACCGGTTGTAGTTCTAACCATGTTCCCCAAGGATAAAATGCGCTCTCGTCTAAGAATATGATAGGAACATGAAGACCTACAACATTTACTCCAGTGCCGGAAGTTCCGGCAATGCGACAGATCAGTGTAAAGTTGTTTAGGAATTTAATTAAGAATTGCTGTGAGTTTACACTATTTCTATTAATCCACCAATTGAGAAATTTGTTAGCTCTAAATCTTTTCTGCAAACCAAGAAACACAGGGTCTAAATGTGATCTATTTGGCACAGTAAACAAAATAGAGTCAAAATACCCATTTACCGCGTGCCACATTATCTTGGTTACAAGTGCTTCTGTTTTCCCAACGGCACGAGCACAGCAAAAGGAAACCTGAGGACCAAAATCCATAAGGAAGTCATACTGGTAATCAGTATGTATCCACTTCTCTGCATCTGGATTTTCCTCTATTTCCATATTCCTTATGAATTCTCCGCACCACCCTGGGTGTCTGAGAACTTCATATAAGGCCCATTCTTCTTCCGTTAATTTCTCTACTATCAAATATGGTACCCAACCGAAAATTAAATTCCAAAATAAAAGGGATAGGATGCTTGGCACCCTATCCCTCGGGTGAATCCTACTTACTGGGATTAGCCCAGTTTCAGATTCTTATATGTCTTATACCCTGGCTCAAAGGCATCTCTCCACCCGCCAGTAGTCTAAATAACGAGATGCTTGTTATTTAATGAGGTTGCAACGTTCCATCCACCCACCTCAAGTCTCCGCGCTTGGAACGTAGTATTCATCGCCGCGATTATTTTTTATGCTTGATGATTAAATTCCTAGAACCATCCCCCTTACATGAGGTCCTAGCCCCAGGCATTACAGTGTTACAAACCCTACACCTTGTTTGGTTGTTTGGTGATTGGTTGTCAGTCGCCGGAGTGTAACTTTTAAACTTAAGATTGAGAATAGTTTTATTTGTAGGCGTTGTTCTTTTCTTCCTCTATAGCTTCTTTACTAGTGATTTGAAACACGTTGCTACACTTTTCACACTCTAGTTTAATTGTATTCCCCGCGTCGGGATACAAGAAGTTTACTGTACATAAGACCATCCCACATTTGGGGCACTTTATGTAAGCCAACCTTTCCTTTAAAAACCTGGCGGCTCTCATCTTTATGTCTTCGTACAGCAACCTGGGATTATCCTCTGATGTGTCTCGCCTTCTAGCACGGGTTATATTCAGAGCCTCTTGTATGTTTAGGATGTCTCTTTGCATCCCTGATAGTCGCTGCTCTTCGCGCAGTGCATCATGAGCAGACAAACCATCCCTCTCCAACCGAAGAGTTTCTCCCTCTGTTTCTAATCGCTCTGTTAAATAAGCCCACCGTCTAATAAGCTCACGGTCATTGTACTTCATGTCACTGAGGTCATAATCCTCTGAAAGCTGATCTAGTCTAGCTTGCACCCTCTCCTCAAATGACTTAGAACCTACCGATTCAAGTATCTCTTCCTCGGACATATCCTTGTACTGAGGTAAGTTCTTTAAACTTCTAACATTACTTCCTCTTGGCATATCATTCCTGCATTTAATAATGCTTGTGTTCCCCAAATCCTTCCAGCAGGGTCAACATACCACCACCTACCACAATGACACTGCCACTTTGGAACAAAACTGAAATCTAGGACTTTTCTGACACCACAATTACACTCTGTAGTAAAAATGTTAAACTCATATGGAAATCTAGATTCAACAATTTTCATACTATAGTCCTCTATAAGATAGAAATAAAAAATAGCACATTTATGGTCTACTTTCTATTAATTTACTTATGTGATCTGGGTCTAATGGGACTTCTTTTCCATACTTTTGTTCCCTTTTTATGTATTTTTGCTCAAGCTTTACCAAAGCCTTTATCCACTCTGGCCAATCTTTGTATGGTATATTATAACAATCCCATCTCTCAGAGCACTTTTTGCACAGGTAAAATCTACCAGATTTACTTATGGTGTCACATATCACACATCTATTCATCTTCCATAGCCTGAGACATGTAGTTAGCTACCACTCCAGGGTCAACCAAATTATCAGAAAGGTTCAACGCCCACAAAAGAGCATTCTTGGCAATATTGGTACCAACCCTTTCACTTTCCATCATGTACATCAGGCCAAAATCACCATGTTTTATTGCTTTGTTTCTTTGCAGGGTTGCTTGGACCTCAATAAACTTTAGGAGTTTTAGAGCTTTCTTTACTTCTTCTTTACTCCTGGGTGTGAAATCCGAGATAGTAATGTCCGTAAGGTCTTGCTTGTCGCTTGACAGTAATATGTTCTCCATAGGTTTCCTTTCCGGTATGATCTTCTGGAATAAGTAATAGTGTAGGTGGTTCTCCCATTTTTATCTCAAAATCATTTAGTATACCTTTAACAAATTCGTCACAATCTTTGGGTTTTAGATCACCTTTTCTTGTTCTTTTTGCTGTGATTACATACATAATAGTGTGTTCATCTGGTAAATGTCTAGAAAGAGTCATTTGTCTCCAATCTTAACTGTCTCAGGGGAATTCCACTCATACAATTACCATAATATCCGCACCACTTGGAAGAACAATACCAATTACCGGGATTGGTTTTAGGATAGGTTTCCTTTCTAATGGTTTCCTCTAGGTCTCTTAATCTACCAAGATATTCTGTTTTTTCTCTTTTCCCGCGAGAAGTTTCCATAACCTGAATGTTGGGTTTACCTGTCCTTGGAGCAATATCATACACAAAGACTGAGGGTTCGTAATCAAACAATTCCTCAAATGCTAAGTAGTATGCAGTTGGTTGTAATTCACTATCTGCACGAGATTGGTTCCAACGCTTAGTTGAGGTCTTGTGGTCAACGAGTTTACCATCCACTAATACAAGGTCAATAACACCAACGAATGGTCGGTCTGTCTCCGGCAAAGCCACAGAGAATTCATATTCAACAAGATCAGGAACCCTACTTGGAGCTATATCTTTAACATAGTTACCAACTAAATCTACTCCCCTGTTAGAGAATTCAGCCTCTCTGGTGTCTTCGTATTTCCACTCAACTTCCGCAGAGGACCTTTTCCATTCGTCAGTAAAAATGTCCTTTACCTGTTCTATGGACATGTCCTCTCCACTTTCTTTCTTGTGGAGAAAATTGACCTCTAGGGTGTTATGATAAGCTGCTCCAAAATTCCTGAAAGCATTCGGTGGTATCTTGTAACCAAGGATATACCTATAATAAAACTGTCTTGGACAACGAGAAAGCATTGCTACCTTAGAGTTGCTTAGTGTGTCAATCATCCCCAATCTTCCTCGTAATTAGATATTTTTATTCCAGCATCTTTTAGAAGCTTACGAAGTTTTTCTGAGCAGGGATAGCACATATCCTCTACTTGCCAGCCTCTTTTTGAACCACAACCCGGGTATGTGTGAACATCAACAAAATACAAGTGAAAGTCATTGTATTCATATGCATGAACAGGTTTAGGAAGTTGATTTCCACACCAATCACAGAACTCTGCAACCACAACCTTATCTGGATATTTCCTGACTATATCTTGATACTGTTTCATCCTTCTCCTCTATGGTACGAAGTGGGCCTCTCCCAACAATTGTCATGTTTTGCCATCTCCAATCATGACCTTTGTCAGTAACAAAATCATGTCCTATCTTGGTTCCATCACACCAAAACCTAAGTGCACCGAAAGGTGGATATTGGTGTTCTTTTCCCAAAAGATAGTGGGACTTGTCACAAAATGGACAGCGTAATACAAATATGTAATCCCTAGCCATAAATAAACTCCACGTCTGGTACTCCTGAAAACATATCCTCTTGTGTGCCAACCTCTAGTACTCCCAGGTAGTTTCTTATGTAGTCT
>JABAOH010038543.1_pt2 | contig 10356 bp, 6 predicted proteins | sample 7062181 | NCBI WGS metagenome assembly JABAOH01 (sample SAMN14538630, study PRJNA623070) | marine sediment metagenome | biome: marine biome [ENVO:00000428]; feature: marine pelagic biome [ENVO:01000023]; material: deep marine sediment [ENVO:00002113]; isolation source: pool of 5 deep marine... | reverse complement strand
GTGCACTCTCCGGATCCTCAAAATTGACGGACTCGACTTTGAGCATAGCAAAGTATCGCTCTGTGTCTTTTGGGGGGCGAATCTGTCCTGACACGGTATCTCCCGTCCTCATATTGAATCTTCGGATCTGAGATGGGGAGATGTAAATATCATCTGGACCTGGTAGATAGTTGTAATCTGGCGCCCTCAAGAACCCAAAGCCATCAGGAAGGATCTCCAATACGCCCTCCCCATAGATCAGGCCATTCTTATCCTGTTGGGCCTGGAGTATGGAGAAAATCAGCTCCTGCTTTCTCAGGCTGCTCGCCCCTTCAACATTCAACTCCCTCGCGATGGTATTGAGTTCAGCGATTTTCCTCTGTTTTAACTCCTTAAGGTTCATGACTACCTCGGATCGGTTTAGCACGTTGTCGTGATCCGCCAGATTCTGCGTCCAGCGAATCCCTTTTCAGACTTCCACCTTGGCTCCGTGTCGATCTCCTTGCAACCATCGAGCCAAAAAGGAAGCACGGCTTCAGTTAGATGCTCATACATCCAGCTGTCCGACATTTAAAGCGTTCTCTTCGATGAATCTACGCCTGGGATCAACCTGATCACCCATAAGGATCGTGAATATGTCATCCGCTTCCACAGCATCCTCGATCCTCACCCGAAGTAGGACACGTGTGGCCGGGTTCATTGTGGTCTCCCAGAGTTGATCAGGATTCATCTCGCCAAGCCCCTTGTACCTTTGGACTGACACGCCCTCTTTGCCAATATCCTCAATGAGCGACACCAATTCGTCCTCATTTTCAACCCGGATTTGGCTTCCCCTTTCTACGATATATGGGGGCCTTTCAAAGCCATTGATGTGCCTGTGGGCCGCACTCAGGCCTGCGAAAGCCGCTGATGAAATCAATTCCCAATTCAGCAGATTCTTACGGCTGTCACCGTCTCTCCATATCTCCAGTTCATAGAGGTTATGTTCCTCATCCTTTAGAACTTCGGAAACCTCGAATTCTCGCTCGAGGAGTCGTTTCCGAATCTCAAGGAGTCTATTCTCGTCTTCAAAAAACGCACGGTTCGTGAGCCCAGATTCGAGAAGAACATCGATGAGGCTATCGGGGTATCCGCGATTGAGAATCTTCTTTCTTAGATATTGGTACTGAAATAACCTATCGAGCATTGACCGCAGCCGCTTTCCAGAGAACTCTTTTCCACTCTTCTCTACCCTGACCTTGGTTTTTTCGGTCGCCCGAGCCAAAAGAAACCGATTCATCTCCTGCTCGGTCCTCATATATCGGTCTTTCTTGCCCTCTCTCATCTTGAAAAGTGGAGGCTGTGCAATATACAGGTATCCGCGTTCAACGAGTTCAGGCATTTGTCGGTAGAAGAAAGTCAGAAGTAGCGTTCGGATATGGGAACCATCCACGTCAGCATCGGTCATGATGATGATATGATGATATCGAAGCTTCGAAACATCATAATCATCCTTGCCAATTCCACCTCCCAAGGCGGCGATAATGATCTTGATCTCTTCATTCGAAAGCATCTTATCGACTCGAGCCTTCTCCACATTGAGGATCTTCCCCTTCAGTGGGAGAATCGCCTGATGGGCACGGTCTCTCCCCTGTTTGGCAGATCCTCCCGCTGAATCGCCCTCCACAATAAAAAGTTCACTCCTCGCAGGATCCCTCTCCTGACAATCGGCGAGCTTGCCAGGAAGCGTATCACTCTCTAGAAATCCTTTTCGTCGGGTTAACTCTCTCGCCTTCCTCGCTGCCTCACGAGCTCTAGCTGCGTCCACGACCCTTGCGATAATTCTCCGAGCGATTTGTGGGTTTTCTTCGAAAAAGGCGGAGAGGTTTTCATTGACAAGGGTTTCAACCACTCCCTTCACTTCACTGTTTCCGAGTTTTGTTTTCGTCTGACCCTCAAATTGCGGCTCGGGGAGTTTTACACTCACCACGGCAACCAAGCCCTCTCGTACGTCCTCCCCACTCAGATTTTCCTTCAAGCCTTTAAGCAGATTGTTTGCCGTGGCGTATGCATTTATTGTTCTCGTTAGTGCAGCCTTGAAGCCGACAAGATGGGTTCCACCCTCATTGGTATTGATACTATTCGCATAGGAGAACAGGTTCTCTGTGTAACCCTCATTGTATTGAAAGGCAATCTCGGCAGAAATGCCGTTTCTTGTGCCCTCAAAGTATATGGGTTTTGGATGGATGCAGTTTCTGTTTTTACTCAGATATTCCACAAAGGAGACGATACCTCCTTCGTAGAGGAATTCATGCTTCCTCTCGGTTTTCTCATCATATATGGAGATGAATACTCCCTTGTGCAGAAATGAAAGCTCACGAAGCCGTTGCGAAAGGAGATCGAAACTAAATACGGGCGTTTCGAATATCTCAGGATCCGGCTTGAATCGTACGATCGTACCGGTCTCCTTTGTTTTTCCGATGATCTTCAACTCCGTTAGCATCTTGCCCCGACCGTAGGTCTGAGTATAGACTCGTTTGTTTCGTCGAATCTCCAGCTCCAGAAACTCGGACAGTGCATTAACGACGGACAATCCGACACCATGAAGACCTCCTGACACCTTATAGGTTCGGTTATCGAATTTACCCCCCGAGTGAAGCTTAGTCATAACAACTTCGACAGCGGGACGGCGCTCCTTCTTATGCATGTCCACAGGAATTCCCCGTCCATTGTCTTTCACAGTAACGCTATTATCAATGTGGATCATCACATCGATGCGGGTGCAGTATCCTGCGAGGGCCTCATCAATGCTATTATCCACGAGTTCTTGCACAAGGCGGTGAAGACCTTCGGATGCGGTGTTTCCAATGTACATGGAAGGTCTCTTCCGAACAGCCACCAAACCATCGAGAACTCTAATCTGGTCTGCTGTGTACACTTGCTTTCTCATAAATTCCTCTTCCCACTTACAGCTTCATCGGCATAATGAGGCAGAGATGCGCTTTGTCCCCCACCGGTCTGAGAATCCCGGCAGTCGTATTATCCTTAAGCTCAAACAACACTTCTTCGGTTTCTATCACAGCTAGAGCATCGAGAAGGTATCGTCCATTGAATCCAGCAACTAAATCCTCTCCCCCATAATCAATATCGATGTCCTCTTTGGCATCTCCAAAATCCTGACTGGAGGAGGAAAGTGCCAGAGAGCCTTTCCGAAATTCGAAAATAATACCCTCTCCCCTCTCACTTGCCATTGTTGAGACCCTCTTCAAACAGGAAACAAAGCGTCCTCGGGACAAACGAACGGTTTTATCATTGTCTTTCGGAATAACCGATTCATAGTCTGGAAACTCTCCTTCAATGAGACGCGTGACAACAATGACTCTATCTTTCTTCGCGACAAAGTTGTTCTCAGAAAGGGATAGATGAACCACCTCCTCTTTTTCCTCTTCTCGTTGCCCCCCATTGCCGATGAGCCGTTTAATCTCAAGAAGGCCTTTCTTGGGAAGAATGACCCCCTTTTCCAAATTTGAGAACTCCAAACCGGCTTTTTCAACAAGGGAAAGGCGGTGTCCATCAGTGGCAACCATCCGGAGCGTCGGTTGACTGTCGACCTGAACGCCTTTTACAAAAACACCATTTAGATTATAGCGAGACTCTTCTGTAGAGGCCGCGAAGACGGTTTTCTCAATCATATCTTTGAGTTGTTCTGTAGGAAACGGACGAAAATCCTCTTCTTTAAACACAGGCAAAGGGGGAAACTCCTCTGGGTTGATGCCCGCAAGATTAAAGACCGACTTTTCACAAGTGAGGGTAATCCAATTATTCTCTTTCTTCTCCAAATGGATTTCCGATTCGCCGAGCTCTCTAACAATTTCAAATAGCTTACGAGCAGAGACACAAGCCTGTCCTTCTAAGTTTATTGTAGCTGGAAAGGATGCTCTGATGGCGGTTTCTAGATCTGTTGCCGTAAGTGTAATCCCCTCTTGATCTGCTTGAATNNTTCTTTGCGATTCGAAATTCCATGAGGGCCTCCTATAACCTATAATTAAAAATAATCGTATTTCATTTTAGTAATTCGATATAGGAAGGTCGATTTGTTTAAAACAGAGCTATCTAACTGAATTTTTGATGTTTTTCCCGATTTTTGAACAGTTGAAAAATGCTCAATAAATTGTAGAAAGGGGAAGTGGGAAGACTGTCCCCAGTTTGTTAACGATGCTATCCTCAGGGTTATCTACGAGTTTCTGACAAAGCGTGCGAGTTTATCTAGATTCTCCCCGAGTGTAGGATCTTCCCTGCTCCTCTGTTCGATCTTCTTGATGGCATGGAGAACAGTTGTATGATCTCTTCCACCGAACTTTTCGCCGATCTCCTGAAGAGAAAGTGTGGTGAACCTCCGGCAGAGGTACATGGCTATTTGCCGTGGAAGAACGAAACTCTTGTTTTTTTTCTTGGCCTTCAGGTCTCCAAAACGGACATTGAAAAAAGAGGCGACGTGCCTTTGGATGGCTTCGACGGAAATGCTTTCATTCTCTTCCCGGACAATATTTTTGAGGACTTCTTTGGCCATTTCCAGAGTGATTTCGGTGTTTGTCAGCGATGAGAAAGCACCAATCCTCGTCAGGGAACCCTCGAGAATTCTAATGTTGGAGTCGATGTTCGTTGCGAGGAAGAACGCCACATCATTCGGCAGATTAATCCCTTCAACAGCAGCCTTCTTCTTGAGAATGGCCACCTTGGTTTCCACGTCGGGCGCCTGAATATCAGCGACAAGGCCCCACTCAAATCTGGAAGAGAGACGTTCCTCGAATTTCGGAATATCTCTCGGGAACTTATCACTCGTCACGACGATTTGTTTCCTATTCTCATACAGGGAGTTGAAAATATGAAAAAACTCTGCCTGAGTTCTCTCTTTTCCTGCAATGAACTGGATATCGTCGATGAGAAGAATGTTCATCCTTCTGAAACGGTTCCGAAACTCGTCCATCCTCTCATAGCGAATTGAGTTGATGAGTTCATTCGTGAAGTCTTCTGACGAGAGATAGCACACGGAACTCCAATCGGGAATGATGTTTTTGTAAAGGACGTAGCCTCCAATCGCATGGAGGAGGTGGGTCTTTCCGAGTCCAACGCCGCCGTATATAAAAAGGGGATTGTAGTTTTTGCCGGGAAGATTCGCTACAGCAAGGCACGCTGCATTCGCAAACTGATTACTTGGTCCAACTACAAAACTATCAAAGGTGTATTTGGAATTGAATGCTGATTTAGGTAAGTGGAAAGATTCGACGGTTGATTCAGTCGCCGGAACGGCACGGGAGGGGGGGTATACTTTTGGAGGACCGACGGCAAAACTCACGGCCAAATGCTTTTGGCACTCCTCGAAAAGGCAGGTCTTGATGAGTGAGAGGTAATTATCCTGAATCCAGTCTTGGAAGAACCGGTTTGGAACCTGAATCTTGAGCTCGTTGTCTTCGAGAGAGAGCGGTTTGATCGGTTTTATCCAGGTCTCAAAACTCTGCGGGTTCACTTTTTCTCTCAGGGATTGCAACACCTTTTGCCAGAGTGTGTTCATGAATCGCGCCTAGGGAGTGATCTTCGGAGTCTAACCTAGAAGGGTAGAATATGGTAAAGGCACTCCTGAACTATGAAGGTTTCCCCATCCTTGGTGTTTCACGAAGAGATATCCATTTTTATGGATAGTAAGAGAATTGTGGGGAATAACGTCTGCTTAAAGGATTTCCCTTTGAAGTGAGCCAGTATAAAAACGATCGGACAGGATCAAACCATAGTATAACAGTACAGAAGGGAAAATTCAAGCCATTTTTCTTAACGAATTTTCCCTTTGTGTAAAGCCCGATTTGTCTGTTTTTTCAGGTCCTCATGCGGTTTTCGTTTTGTGAAGTCCATCCTTTTTCCCCTTTACTGCTGAACTCTCACGGTAGTCTCATTCCCGCCATCGATTGGACGAATGGGAAAGCGTGCCCTCTTGACACCTCTTGCAGGGTTTCCCCTTCTTGCCGTCCCTCGGTGGGCAAAAGATCTGCGGACCTTGTTTACACAGAAGTGGATCATTGCGAGGAATGATGCAAAGCCCAGCATTGTAAATTGATTCAGTTGGATCAAAGTGATAGGGTATTTTGGAAGGGGTGTTGTCTCTTCAGCATGATGCGAGAAGCATCTGCAATGAAATGAATCGCCCCGTAAGACGAGATCGAGATCTATCGGTGGAAGAGAGGCGAGGATGAAGATCGCCCTTGCTCAGATCAATACGACAGTTGGGGACATAGAGGGAAATGGAGAGAAGATTCATGAGGCCATTGGAAAGGCAAAAGATCAGAAGGCCGACTTGGTTGTCTTTTCAGAAATGACCATCACAAGTTACCCCCCCCGGGATCTCCTCGAAAAAGACTCGTTTATTGAGGAAAACCTTCGAAAGCTCGATGAAATCGCGGATTGGACGCATGGAATTGGTGTGATCTGTGGGTTTGCGGACAGAAATCTGACTGGGACTGGAAAAAACCTATTCAACGCGGCCGCCTTCCTCCATGAGGGAAGGATCGTATCCCGCCAATATAAGTCGCTCCTTCCCACCTACGATGTCTTTGATGAGGCGCGCTATTTTGAACCGGCCTCAGAGCGGGAAATCCTGAGATTTAAGGAGAAGGCTGTAGCCGTCTCGATCTGTGAGGATGTTTGGAACGATAAGGATTTCTGGAAGCGCCGCCTCTATCCGATCGATCCGGCTGAGGAGCTGATGAGGAAAGGGGGTGAGGTTCTCATTAACATCTCGGCCTCCCCATACTCCACCGGAAAGTTGTCCTTACGCCAAAAGATGTTGTGCAAAATCGCACGGAAATACAAACGGCCTTTCATCTACGTGAACCAGGTCGGGGGCAATGACGAACTCCTCTTCGACGGGGCAAGTTTCGCCATAAACGCTGAGGGAGAGGTGGCCGCCCAGTGTCGAGACTTCGAAGAAGATATGGTGGTGTATGATACGGACAACCAGTATGGACCGGTGCACCCGGTCTCGAATGGGGAAGCGTCAGTTCTCCGGGCGCTCGTTATGGGCACGAGGGATTACACCCAGAAATGCGGGTTCAGCAAGGCTGTGCTAGGTCTGAGTGGTGGCATTGACTCCTCTCTGACAGTTGTCATAGCGGTTCAGGCTCTGGGGAAAGACAACGTACTCGCGGTCATGATGCCGTCACCGTATTCCTCGAAGGGAAGCCTCGAAGATGCGAAGCGCCTTGCGAACACCCTCGGTATACAGTATCGAATCATTCCCATTACCTCGATTTTTCGAACGTATGAGGATTCTCTACGGGAGATCTTCAAAGGAAAGGAGCCTGATGTAACGGAGGAGAACATCCAGGCAAGAATTCGAGGGAATCTCCTTATGGCCATTTCAAACAAGTTTGGATACCTCGTTCTGACAACGGGAAACAAATCGGAAGTGGCCATGGGTTATTCCACCCTTTATGGGGATATGGCTGGTGGTTTGGCCGTGATCTCCGATGTACCCAAGACCCTTGTATATGGTCTTGCAAAACACGTGAACAGAAAGCGGGAGATCATTCCCTTGGAAATCATCGAGAAAGAACCCTCAGCGGAACTCCGTCCCAACCAGCGAGACAGAAACAGCTTACCTCCCTACGATATTCTCGATGGGATTCTCAAGGCCTATGTCGAAGACAACTTAAATCCCGAGGCGATTGTTGGTCTCGGTTACCCCTCTCAGTTGGTAGAAGACGTCATTCTCAGAGTGGATGCCAACGAATTCAAGAGGCGGCAGGCAGTTCCAGGTCTCCGCGTTACCTCGAAGGCCTTCGGTATGGGTCGACGGCTCCCTATTGCCCAGAAATATCGAATCGTTTAGAAGTGTAAGGTGGACTGAGAGAGGCCAGAGACCTTGACAATTCGAGTGTTTTGTGGTCTTTTATTTACCTTTTAGTTTCCTGAAGGTGGTTGCAGATGAAAAGGACCTTTCAACCGAGTAACGTCAAGAAAAGAAGGACCCATGGTTTTCTGACTCGCATGAGCACAAAGGGTGGTCGGAGAGTCTTGAAGAGGCGGAGAGCCAGGGGCAGAAAGAGGCTGACGGTCTAGGGCAGTGTCGGATAGGGATGGAGCAGTACGGTTTGCCAAAGGAGTTTCGACTCCTCAAAAGATCGGATTTCCTTCCCAAGAGGGATAGGGTTAGAAGGATAAACACGAAGAGTTTCATCGTCCTCTGTTCGGAANNTGGGATCGTTGCCAGCAGGAAGGCTGGTAATGCGGTGAGACGGAATAGAATAAAACGGCTTGTCAGGGAGTTTTTTCGGCTTCATCGGGGCAGGATGAGTCGGCAGGAAGACATTATTATCATTGCGAGACCGAAGGCGCGCGTTGGAGGATACGCGGACGTCGAGGAAGAACTGAAGAGATTACTCTAAGGGCTTTGAAATACTGTATGGCCTTTGACTGGGGTTATATGGTTGGGAAGATCCTTGTTGTTTTGATTAGAGGATATCAGATCTTTCTCTCACCTCTTTTTGGCCCCACCTGTAGATTCGCCCCATCCTGTTCTCACTATGCAATTCATGCGCTTCAGAAGTTCGGGGTGGCGAAGGGGTCCTGGCTCAGTTTGAAGAGGCTTCTCAAGTGTCACCCCTTCCACCCGGGGGGGTATGATCCCGTCTAGTTTGGAGGGGAAACAAGAGGAGTGTTATGGAAAAGCGGGCGATTCTGGCGATCATTCTATCGATGCTGGTCATCGTCATCTGGCAGCTCATATTTGCGCCGACCCCGAAGGAGCCTACGATCAGAGAGGAACAGGTAGAGGAAGCCCCATTGCAGCCTCAGCGACAGGAAGTATACCCAGAGGAGATTCCTGAGTATGCAGGCGAAGAGGCAGGAGTGCTTCGAGATGTCGTCGTGGAGACACCCCTTTACCGTGCGATCTTCACAACGGGAGGCGGCAGACTAAAGAGTTGGACCTTGAAGAAATATACAGATCGCAAAGAGACAGTCGTCTTGTGGAGGAGAGAGAAGGTTAGCCCACCCGCACCGGTTGAGATGGTTACGGCCCGGGGATTGGGAGAACTGCCCCTGGAGACAGAGATTCGTTTGCATGGAGAGAAGGAGATGGATTTGGTGTTTGATGTGAACGCCGATAAACTCTCCGTCGCAGAAAATAGAGACGGATCGATCGTCTTCGTTGGGAGGTCCGTGACAGGTCTCGAGGTGGTGAAGCGCTACCGGTTCTACGGTGATGAATATCGAGTCGATTTGGATTTGGAGATTATCAATCGGAGCGATGAGGCTATGAAAACCGGGTTACGACTCAAGTGGTATGGGGTGATAAAACCTGGTAGTCGTTATTCATTTGCCGGCCCCTCTGTTCTTGCCGGAGGAACGGTGGATAGGCTAAGTGCGAAGGCGATCAGAAAGGGGAAATCCTTTGGGGAGGATTTTGAATGGATAGCCTCCGAAAACATGAACCCGCCGGAGAAGCAGCCCCCTGAAGGCAATTACTTTGTCTCGATTATTGCACCCCGCGGGGTCGGCGGTGTGAAGGCCGCCGTCCGGGATTGGCAGATATCGGAAGGGGATGGGGTCGGATTCCAGAGTAGTATCATCCTTCCCGAGGTGGAGGTGGCGGCCGGGGCGGATGAGCGATTCTCCTTCCTCCTCTATATCGGACCAAAGCTACCAGAGTTTCTCAAGGAATTAGACGTCGAGGCAGAGAAGGCAATCAACTTTGGCAAGTACCTCGGTAGCATTGAAAAGGGATTGTTGTATTTTCTCGAATTTACCCACGGTCTGACGGGCAACTACGGGGTAGATATCATCATCTTGAGTGTGCTTTTGAAGATCATTTTTTGGCCCTTGAGTCGTAAGAGTTACAAATCTATGCAAGAAATGCAGAAGATTCAACCAGAAATGAAAATGCTTCAGCAGAAATACAAAGATGATCGGCAACGGTTGAATCAGGAGATGATGGCCTTGTACAAAAGGAGGAAGGTGAATCCCGTGGGTGGCTGCCTCCCCATGCTTGTGCAATTTCCGTTTTTGATTGCCCTTTACAAGGCCCTGCCGTTGTCCTTTAATCTGCGTCATGCGCCGTTCGTGCTGTGGCTTCGGGATCTCTCATCAGCAGACAGTTTTTTCATCGATGTACTACCACTTCCTTTACTCGGAAACACGCCGGTGGGTCCCTTGCCTCTTCTCATGGGCGCTTCAATGTTGCTCCAGCAAAAGATGAGCCCGACCATGGGGGATCCTCGGCAGGCCAAAATGATGATGATTATGCCGATCATGTTTATCTTTATTTTTCTTGGCTTTCCGTCGGGGTTGGTCCTGTACTGGTTTGTTCAGAATCTTCTCTCAATTGGTGAGCAGTACTATACTAAGAGA
>JABAOH010033550.1_pt3 | contig 10362 bp, 8 predicted proteins | sample 7062181 | NCBI WGS metagenome assembly JABAOH01 (sample SAMN14538630, study PRJNA623070) | marine sediment metagenome | biome: marine biome [ENVO:00000428]; feature: marine pelagic biome [ENVO:01000023]; material: deep marine sediment [ENVO:00002113]; isolation source: pool of 5 deep marine... | reverse complement strand
AGAATAAAAGCAATGCCTAGCCAAGTCAGCTGATGCATTGTGCTAACCTAAAGCAGTTCACTTCGTTCCACATGACCGCCGCAGTACTTCCGAGCGTAGGTTGTGGCCGCTTTGAGCGCCTCCTCGATTTTTTCTCGTGTTATGCCAGGGGCGTTCCAGAGCACTATCAAAGCATTCGATGTTTTCTGCGTGATCATCGCCGCTTTTGAATCGCCGAGAGTGTATGCCGCCAGCAGCTTCTCATCATCGCGCAGGATGATCTCTTCAGGCTTCGGGCCAAGTTTCCGCCCATTTATAAGTTCGAAGGGCTCGGTCTCCTTCGCCAGCATCGTCACAACTTGCCCCTTTGTCTTGTCGACATCGTAGCTCCCCACCATCACCCAGTGCTCGACGCTCGCGAGCAAACAGGCGTCAACCAAGTTGTTGATAGCCGNNCCCATCGTCTTGAAGAATGCGCGGTATGCCTTCACCTCGGCCAAGTCTAGCACGTTCAGGGCCCCATAGCGCGCCTTGAGGTCGCTGAATACTTCGCGCTTTCGCTCAATCAATCCCTCGATGGTCGGCTCGATGGTCAAGCCGCTCACTAATGCATAAGCCGAGATGAAGTCTGGATATTTTTCCTTTACCTTTGGGTCAAGATTCATCTCATAACCTCCATCTCAGTTACGTCGAGCATGTTTTTAACAATTCTGGAGAAACCCTTGGTGGTCAACATGTACCCCCTTCCGAGAGATTTCTACGAGCGTGACACTGCTACGGTTGCCAGAGAACTGCTGGGGAAAGTATTCATTCATCGCACGAGCGAGGGTCTCACGAGCGGTAAGATAGTCGAGGTCGAGGCATATTTCGGCAGGGGCGACCCAGCATCGCGCGCCTCGCGCAAGCGCACGCGGCTCAACGAGATAATGTGGTGGCGTGGCGGCCTAGCGTTTGTGTATATGGTCCACGCAAACTGGTTGTTTAATGTCACGACCGAGCGGGAGGGGGTTCCGGGAGCGGTGCTAGTCCGTGCGCTTGAGCCGCTTGAGGGTATAAAGATCATGCGCGAGCGGAGAGGGGTTTCAAGTGAGCGTGAGTTAACATCTGGTCCAGGGAAGCTGACGAGTGCGATGGGGATAACACAAAAAAACCACGGACTAGATTTAACAAACTCTAAGAGCGAATTGACAATAATCGAAGGTAGACCCAAAGAATTTAAGATAGAGAGTTCGCATCGCATCGGGGTGAGTTCTGATCTAAAGCGGAAGTTGAGGTTTTTCGTTCGGGGAAACCCGTTCGTTTCGAGGTAGAGGAAAATCGAAAGTCAATGAACTGGCGCAGATGGATTTTACCTCTTGAGCAACAATTTTTTTGTTAGGCCGCACATAATTAAAATGGGTTTTTAATGAAAACTAGGGCCCACGTGCTGGTATCTGGAATGGTTCAGGGCGTTTCCTTCAGATATTACACTCGGGAGCTAGCGCAGCGACTCGGTGTTCACGGCTGGGTTCGGAACACACACAATGGCCGAGTCGAAGCGGTGTTAGAGGGAGAAAAGGAGACAGTGAAGCGGATGCTGAACTTTTGCCGTCATGGTCCCTCTGGAGCTAGTGTCACCAAAGTTAAGGTCAAATGGGAAAATTATCGTGGCGAGTTCTCAGGCTTCGAGTTGCGATATTGGTGATAACATGAGTGTTCGTTCACTAGCAAAAATCATGGAGGAAATGCGCAAGCGCTACAGGCAGTATCCCAAGCTTCAAAAGAAGTGGCGGGTTTTAGCGGGAGCCGATGATTACGGTTACAGAGATCTCTTCTTCTACGGCCCAGATGTGGGCATCTGGCAAATCAAGGGCGATTTAAAAAGTCCTTATGAGATGGTTGGTGCTGGTGCACGGGTGGCCGCTCGAAAGGTAGACGATGAAATTCGCGGGCTCATGGAACAGGGGTTGCCCATGCCGTTCGGGCTGATTTCTCCCCACCCTGAGTTCAGGGACCGGGCGATCGTCGCGGCGGGCATAGGCCGCTATCAGGAGTCGACCGAGCACCTAAGAGGTCTCCTCCCGGGTAGACAGCGGAAGGTAGATATTGAACTGAAGCTGAAACTCGACGAGATACGCCGAAAGTTGAGGCTGGACGCGGCGTACCGCTAAGTGTCAAGCCCCACTTTACACACCTGTAAAATCCTCACTTGACAATCAAGACTGATAAGTAAAGCCGACTAAATTTTCATGGGGTCTAAAACGTCAGGCAAACCAAACGTGTTTGATGCGCTGGCTAGACCAATACAAAAATTGCTAGCCGAGCGGGGTTTCACCGAATCTACCCTGCCTCAAAGCGAATCAATCCCCCAAATTCTTGAAGGCAAAAATGTTTTGCTGATTGCTCCAGCGGGCACGGGAAAAACGGAAGCGGCTTTTCTGCCGGTGCTTCACCAACTCCTGCTATCACAGACGCGCGAACGGGGGATAAAGGTCGTCTACATCACTCCTCTTCGGGCCCTCAACCGTGACATGCTCGAGCGGCTAGAGTGGTGGTGCCGCGCTTTGGATTTACGGATATCGGTTCGCCACGGGGACACCGCAGCACGCGAGCGGCGCGCACAGGCTTTAATCCCACCCGATGTGTTGATCACCACCCCCGAGACCCTCCAGATATTCCTGATGGGCCGGAGGCTGAGCCAGCACCTACGAAGCGTGCGGTGGGTGATCGTCGACGAGGTCCACGAGCTGGCGGACAACAAGCGCGGGGCACAGCTTGCCCTCACGCTCGAGCGGCTGCGCAAGCTCAAAGGGGGAGATTTCCAGCTCATCGGGCTCTCCGCCACAATTGGCTCCCCGCAGGAGGTCGCCCGATTTTTGGTGGGCGTGGATAGACCATGCGAGGTCGTGGATGTTAGCGTCGCTCGTGATTTGAAACTCGATATCTCCTACCCTTCAGCGACCAAGCGCGACGAACGGCTGGCTTCGGAACTCTACACTTACTCCCCAGTTGCTGCTCGCTTACGCACGATGCGAAAGCTAATCGAGGGGCACGGCTCCACGCTCGTCTTCACCAACACACGTGCAACCGCTGAAATTTTGGCTAGCCGCTTCCGCCTCTGGGACATTCGTTTCCCTCTCAGCGTCCACCACGGGTCACTGTCGGGCTTCTCGAGGCTCAGGTCCGAGCGGGGGCTGAAACAGGGCGAGCTCAAGGGAATCGTCTGCACTTCGAGCATGGAGTTAGGGTTAGACATCGGGCGGATCGATCTAGTTATCCAGTACAATTCTCCTCGCCAGGTCACCCGCCTGCTCCAGCGCGTCGGGCGGAGCGGTCATCGGATAGGTGGGGTGGCTAAAGGGGTAATTATGGTCCAAGATCCGGAAGACGCTCTCGAGTCCATCGTGATAGCCGCTCGTTCTCATCAGCGAGAGCTTGAGCCAGTTGCCGTTCCCGAGAATCCCCTTGATGTGCTCCTCCATGCGCTGGTTTCGGTCATGGTCGTGCAGCGGAGGGTAAGCGTCGATGAGGCGTATGAAATTTTTAGGCGCGCCTACCCCTTCAGGAACCTCAAGCGGGAGGACTTGCTCGAGGTTCTCCGGTTCGCGCAGAGTTTAGAAAAGCGGTTAGCGCTGGTCTCCGAGGATGGGAAAGATTTTGCACGCCCGCGAGCGACGGAGCGGATCTTCAACTATTACTTCGGCAACCTCTCGATGATTCCTGAGGTCCGGCAGTACCTAGTGATTAACGACGAGCGGAACCAGCCGGTCGGAATTTTGGATGAGTCGTTCGTGGCGGAGTACGGCGAACCCGGGGTAAAGTTTGTGATAGGAGGCGAGATCTGGCGGGTGCTCCAAGTTTTCAAAGACAAAGTTTACGTTAAGTCCGATGATGACCCTCTCGGGGCTATCCCGACTTGGATAGGCGAAGAGATTCCGGTGCCCTATTCAGTCGCGCAGGAGGTTGGCAAGCTCCGGGCCCAACTCGAGGAGTTCTCACGTGCAGGTAAAGAGTTTAATGAAATCGTCCGAGAACTTGCGGGACGGTACGGCGTCTCGCGTGATACTATGGGGCCCGCCCTCTCCGACGCCCACAAGCAGGCCAAAGCTGTTTTACCCGTGCCCACGGACCGGCGGGTAACTGTGGAAAAAGTTAAGGAACTCTGTATCGTTAACGCTTGCTTTGGAACACTCGTCAATCGAACGCTGGCCCGACTGCTCGCCTACAAGGCCTCGGCCGAACTCGGAGAAACAACTGCAACCTCCATCGACCCCTACCGAATCCTGCTCCACTCGGAGACAATCGAGCCCGAAGGTGTGATCGAGATCTTGCGCGGCGAACTCAGCGCGGACCTCCAGAAGGACCTCCGCGTGATCATCGAGGAGAGCCGGTTCTTCCGATGGCGCCTTGCGCAGGTAGCTCGGCGGATGGGCGTGCTCGAGCGCGAGGCAGAGCTCACGAGTGTAGTCATCGATAAACTAACGCGCGCGCTCAAAGGAACACCGGCCTTTGAAGAAACATTCAAGGAGGTCGTTCACAAGGACCTCGACCTGAAGCGCACGCTTGAGGTGCTCGAACGTATTCGAAGTGGCGAAATCGAACTGGTCTCGTTGGGAGAGCGAGAAGAGCCAACACCCGTGTCCAGTTTGGCGTTGTGGCGAAAGCGCTACCTAGCTCTCGAGCCGATGATGCCCGAGCGCCTCAAGCTGCTGGCGATAGCCTCGGCCAAAGCGCGGCTGCTCAGCGAGGCCCGCACCTTCGCGTGCACTCAATGCAAAGATTATGTAAAGGAAATCCAGCTCCACGAACTCGATGAAAAACCGAAGTGTCAGAGGTGTGGGTCGGCGATGCTGGGGATGGTCGAAAAGCCGGCTGAGGAGGTCCGACGGGCGATCGAGCTCTTGGAGCGGGGTAGGAAAAGTCCGACTTGGAAAGAACTGCAGGAGAGCGCTAAGCTCATCGGTCAATACGGAAAACCCGCGGCACTCGTGCTCGTGGGTCGGGGTGTCACGCTAGCTGCGGCGAGGGAAATCTTGACCAAGGAGCACAAGTTCTCGAGCAAATTTTTGGAGCTTTTGCTTCGGAAGGAGCGGGAGGCGCTGTTCCGACGGTTCAGGTGGGCATGAGTGAGGTGCAAGTAAAAATTTAGGGGATTATTTTCTTGTCCTTTTCTTCTTCGAAGCATTTCTCATTTTCTTCTTCCAAGCAGGGCTGGTTTTGAACCACCAGTAAACCCACATCGGAACGAGTATCACACACACAACAAGAATCGATGCTAAAACAATCGCTAAATTCTCGTAAACGCTAAAGCCTTTCGCGTAAAATGCCAAAAACAATATGAGGAAAATCGGCCAGCCACAGCCCACCACAGTTGAAACCGCAACCCTTGGAGCCAATCCGGGTGGCTTCTCCCGAGCGCGGCCAATTTTCATCCACCAGTAAGCCCACATCGGACCACGTATCACGCCCGTAACAAGAATCGATGCTAAAACAATTGCTAAATTCTCGTAAATGCTGAAGCCTTCCGCGTAAAATGCCAAAAACAATATGAGGAAAATCAGCCAGCCAACGCCAGTTACGATAGAAACTGCAGTCCTTGCGGCCCCTCCGGGCGGCCTCTTCCGGGCGCGGCCAGTTTTGATTCCCCAGTAAGCCCACATCGGACCGAGTATCGCGCACATAACGAGAAGCGATGCGAATACAATGGCTAAATTCCAGTAAACGCTAAAGCCTTCCGCGTAAAATGCCAAAAACAATATGAGGAATATCAGCCAGCCGATACTCACCACAATTGTAACCGCAACCCTTGAGGCCAATCCGGGCGGCATTCCACCTTCCCACTCTTCGTGTTTCCCTCTCATGGGTTGTCGCCCATCATTGAAAGATTATTTTGAAACTATATAAAATTTTAGCTCAATCTGGTTTTGCACATAAATTATCCCGCTCGCACATAAACTCGGGTAATTGCACATAATTCAGTAGATAAAGATGAAAAAAGAATAGCACCTATTTGAAAGCTTCTGCGTAATCCCTGGCAACTGCTGCGAAAAGAACGGGAAGCTTTGTTTCGACGATTCAGGTTGGCATGAGTTTTGTGTAATTGGGGGCTATTTCCTTACTCTTCTCTTTCTCGTTCTCCTCTTCTGAACTGCAGCGCGGCCAATTTTCATTCCCCAGTGAGCCCACATCGGACCGAGTATCGCGCCCACAACGAGAATCGACACGAACATGATTGCTATATTCTGCCAAATGTTAAATCCCCCTGCGTAAAATGCCAAGAACAATATGAGGAATATCAGCCAGCCGATACCCACCACAATTGTAACTGCGACTCTCGGAGCCAATCCGGGCGGCGTTTCGCNNAATTCATCTCCTACCATAGTTAAATCGTTTTGAAACGATAAAAATTTAGCTCAATCTTCCCGAGTTTCTTCTACTTTCGCGGTTTCGACTTTCGGCTCGGCCTCCGCTTCGCTAGGCTTTTCTTCTTTTCCCAACAACAACCCAAGCAGGATTCGCTGGTCGATCTCCGCCCGCGCGCGCCACCCCACGTAGAGCAGCCCCTCATCGTCCTCCGAAAGGTAGCCCCGCCGGATGAACCGGTCAAGGGTCGACTCGATGCGCCAGCGCGGGAATTTCTCTTCCAACATCCGCTCGACCTCCTTAAGGGGGGCCTTCCCCTGCTTCGAGAGGATGTGGGCAAGCGCAACGGTTAGCATGGCCATGTCGTCGATCCGCCACCCGAAGGTTCTGGCCTCGGTCACTCTCGGGTGCCCTCGGAGCGTAGCGTAGTATCTGTCTGAATCCGAGCTGGCCTCGCCCTCACTTACTCGTTTCACCTGTAGCCCCAGCTTATCGAATTCGGCGTTGAGAAGCTTCAGAATCTGCTCGTAGTCCCTGCCCAAGGCGCGCTTGAGTTCCCATGCCTTGGCTCCCGGTTGCATGTGATGTTTGTAGAGCAGGAGCTGGGCAGCCCGCGCTAGCTTCTCACGCAGCTCAACGATGTCTTTCTCCTCAGCCACCCTTTCGCCTCCTTAGCCACTCGTCGCGGGAAATCGCGATGGGGACCGAGAAGGTCGCTACACGCTCGAGCTCTCGCGGCTTGGGTAATGGCTTCAGTAAAATTTCCTCCTCAAGGGGCTTGAGCTCAAGTGTGGCGTAACCGTAGCTCACCAAGAAGCTCACTAGCCATGCTCGTTCGACGGTCTTCTCGAAGCTCCGGACGTGTATAAATTCCCAGTAAGAAATTTCGCCCCGTTCCCCCGCCGCTTCCTTAAGCTCGCGCCAGGTCCGATCGAGCACAGCCGCGAAGTCCTCCTCTGAAAGGATGCCCATGCGGGCGAGCTCCCGGCGGGCTATTTCCCCCGTAAACACCTCGGTAGTGTCGAGCCCGCGCCAGCGTTCCTCAAGGCTCGGCAGATTAGTCCAGTACTGCTTGGCCTCAGCGATGCCGTGAGGCGAGAGGGTCTCCAGCTGCACAATGGGGTGCCATGAACGCGCGAATACATCGGCGAGCTCGCGTGCCGGGAGCGCATGTAGTTTGAGCATGATTAACAGAGGGTCGAGGTAGAGCATCGACGACTTGTGCTTGATCCACTCGCCTTGCTGGAACACCACATCGGCGAGCCCGAGCACCGCTTGGATGTCAAGATATAATTCCTCATGTTTTTTCAACTTGGGTAGAAGTTCTCGCAGTCGGTCGAAAAATTCCCGAACCTCAACGTCGAAGGGATTAATTCCGCGCTTTCGCACCGTGTCGCAGAGGTCGATTATCCGCAGCATCAGCTCTTGGCGTTCGCCCGGCATCTAGGCAGCCACCTTCACCTGAGATGAGCCCGCGATGTTCTGCACGGTGATTACGTTTGGCACACCCTCCACGCTGACAAGCTGTCCAGGAGTAATCACGATATACTGCGTCTCCTCACTCCTCATGAACTCTATGATTCCCTGAAGGATTGCCTCCCGATTGCGCGGGTCCAAATGGGCCTCGAACTCGTCGATTGCACGGATTGGAGATTGAATTTGCTGCTGCAGCGCCAGCAGGAAGCACATCAGGGCAGTCGTTCGCTCCCCGCCGCTCTGGGTGTAGGCATTCAACACCTGAGGCTCGGTCCCCTTGAACCCAACTAGCAGCTCGATTCCGGCTTCGTCGATATCGTGGGCATTCATCAGGGTCACGTCGCCGCTCGCATTAACTCGCTTCAGGATTTCGATGTAGCTCGTCTTAACCTCACGTATAAGGTTGTTTGTTTCATTGGTCCAGCGCTGCTTTCTGAGCTCCAGCTCATCTAGCGCCCGCTTGCGGTTGGCTGCGGCCACCTCGGCCTTTGCTTCTAGCTCCTTGAGCGTGCCCTTGTAGCTTAGATACATCCTCTCGACATCGGGTGAAACATCTGCCAGGCTGGCGAGTTGGATGTTGGTGAGTTTGAGTTCATCGAGCACTTCCTGGGGCTTTCGCTCGGTCTCGACCCGCGCTCCCACTTGTCGGGCCTCCCCCTCCAGTTGTTCTAGCTCGCGGCGCGCTCGTCTGAGTTCGGACTGAGCGCTTGAGATGTCTCGTTCTAAGAGTTCGCGACGGAACCCCAGCACGGCGATGTGGATACGGGAGTTAACGTAGGTTTCTTGGGTTTTCTCGAGTTCGCCCTTGATCCCGACGAGCTCAGACTTCACCTCATTCGCTCGCTCGCTGGCTTCTTTAAGGGTCTCTTTCGCCCGTCCCAGTTCGACCTCAAGGTGTCCGAGTAACTCACTCAAGCCAACTTCGGCCACCGAGCGGAGGGAGGCGTTGAAACTCTCAATGAGCTTGGCGCTTGCCCCCGCTTCAGCCTGTGCCCGTTCGTGGGTGATGAGTTTTTGATAGGCAGCATCAAGTCCAAACTCCAGCTCCCTCAACTTTGTTTCAAGTTCCCCTCCGCGTTTCGAGCTTTGCTCCAGCTCTCCCTCGATCTCACCCAGCTCCGACCTCAGCCCATCGAGTTTAGATTGAAGATTGTCGACCGCCTCTTCCTGCCTGATGCATTTCGCCCAAGCGTATTCCAGCTCGAGTTCCCGCTTCCGCTCTCCGAGTTCCTGCTTTCGCTGGAATCTCCCGTACTCGCCCTCCCAGTAGCGCAAAGTTTCTTGGGCTTTCTCGAGCAGGCTGCGAATTGACTCCTCCTCGCTCAAGGTATGCGAAAGCTTCTCGCGCGCCTCGAGGATATGTTCCCGGTACTCGCGCAGCCCGACCGCTTCCTCGATGAGTTTCAGCCGTTCGTGTGCGTCTATCGCCCCGAACACATCAATCATGTTCTGGTGCATGATGATGAGCATGTTGTCGGGGTTTATCGAGAGCCGACCGAGCAGCCGCAGCACCTCGCCCTTCGTCACCGTGCGGTTATTAGCCTCATGCCAGTAGGTCCCATCGCGGTTTAGATAGCGTGAAAGCACTAGGCTGTCGGAGTTCACGCTCGGGATGGGTCTTCTTCCATCGTGAGGGGAGTTGTCGAACACCACGCTCACCCGCCCCAAATCCTTACCCCGGCGGATGAGGTCGCTGAGCCTACGAGAGCGCTCGGTGTAGGTCTGCCCGAGGGCCACCGCTAGAGCGAGCAGGATCGATGACTTCCCGGCGCCGTTTGGACCGCACACTATGTTGAGCCCCGGATTGAAGGGGATCCTAGAATATTCGTAGCTCATGAAATTTTCTAGGATTATCTCTTGGATTAGAGCGCTTGTAGGCATAGGTATCAGCTTAAATTTTGTACGTCCTCAATTTTAAACCCTAATAGTGTTTAAGTCTTTAGGGCACCCTATGGTCCTCGCCGCGAAAATATTCGAGCTCAAGGAGCCGCTCGAGCTGGCGCTGATAGCCCAGAAGCTCAAGGACTTCCGGGAGGAGGTACCGTACGAGCAAAAGGGACAGCAGCTCAAACTAGCGATGGAAATTTTGGATTTAAAGATAGAAACCGACTTGCTGGCGGGAATTTTCAGCAAGGACTTCGTGCTCAGCCGTTATTACAAGCGCGGGCTGGTTGAAACCCCGGTCACGGAAGAAACCCCCTTCTGGATCAAGCAATTCAAGGATCGGACTTTCCTCGTCGTGCTCGCGCCTTCAAAAGCCCGGGGAGTGAAGAAGCTGCTGACGAACTACGTGGCGAACAAGCTCAGCGAGATTCTGTTCATCAAGACGGGAGGGATAGTTGAGACAAAGATTACCCATGAAACTTTAAAAGAGCTTCACGAATCGAACCCCCGTGCCACGAAGCTTATCTGGTTCGACGAAGTTGACATTCCAAACGTGGGAAAGTTAGCGCTCGCGGGGTCTGCGCTCGCGGACACCAAGCTCTACCGCGATTATCTAGAGCACGGGAAAATCTGGTATGCTGTTTTTGAGGTGCAAAAGCGCGGCTTGGTGGTGGGGATAAC
>JABAOH010007701.1_pt3 | contig 10366 bp, 8 predicted proteins | sample 7062181 | NCBI WGS metagenome assembly JABAOH01 (sample SAMN14538630, study PRJNA623070) | marine sediment metagenome | biome: marine biome [ENVO:00000428]; feature: marine pelagic biome [ENVO:01000023]; material: deep marine sediment [ENVO:00002113]; isolation source: pool of 5 deep marine... | reverse complement strand
GTTGTTAACTCGACCTTCTATCAATTTAACGTCAACGTGATGAGGGCTGCCATAGAAAACGGCGTGCACTATGTCGACCTTGGCGGCCTCTATAATGTTACGCTGAAGCAGCTTGAACTAAATGACAAGGCTGAGAAGGCTGGAGTCACAGCTCTTCTAGGCTGTGGTTGCGCTCCCGGAATAACCAATATACTGGCAATGCACGGGGCCAATAGACTGGAAAAAGTGGAGAGTGTTTACATGTACTCTGGCGCCGTCGTCTTCAAACAGATCACAGGCGTGAAGGTAGCCTATGCGGTGCCTACGCTTTTGGACGAGCTCACCCTAAACGCATATCCATTCCAGAATAGCAAGTATGTAGAAGTTCCTCCGCTCTCGCATGAAGAAACAGTCAGCTTTCCAGAGCCAATTGGCGATGTTAAGGCTTACATAGTGATTCACTCAGAACTCGCGACAATTCCGCGCACTATAGACAAGGGAATCAAAAACGCCATCTTCAAGATCATAATTTCTCCGGCCTCAGTTTCAAAGCTCAAAGTTTTAGACGAAGTTGGTCTTATAAGCAAAGAAAATGTGGCCGTAAAGGGAGTTTCAATTTCTCCCAGAGAGTTCTTGGAAAGATATTTCAGCTCTTTTGCTAGACCTGAGATCAAGAAGGGCGACGAGGTTCATGTCGTGAGAGTTGAAGTAGCAGGCGAAAAAGATGGCAAAGAGACGCGTTACACTTTTGATGTGATCAATGATCCCAAGCCAGAGTGGAACGCAAGTTCATCGGGATTCGTAACCGGAGTGTCAGCGTCCATAATAACTCAAATGCTTGCACGAGGCGACGTCCAGCCTAGAGGCGTCCTGCCTTCAGAAGCATGCATAAAACCAGACCCGTTCATAAGAGAACTAACAAAAAGAGGCATAAGAATACGTGAACGCTGACCTCAACCGTTTGCTTGCCAGCTGATGTAAACTCTTCAAACGATTCTTTAACGAATCACGCTGAAAACCAGCGTTGCGGACGTGAATGCCCACTTGTTAGGTTGGTTTACCCACTGGACAAACACCAATGCAGACGCCGCATATCTGCTCCCAATCTTCGAGTTGTAGTCGTTTGCCAATTTCAACATGATGTGCATCACACCTCCGTTTGTCTACGACCCGATTTCCCTTAAGGGCTCCTGCAGGACACGCCCGAATGCATCTTTCACACTGCTTACAAAGGTCTAAATCAAAAGGTTTGTCAGCCGTTAAGGGGGCGTCTGTAATAACCGAAACCAGTCGAATTCTTGGACCAAACTTCGTGGAGAGCAGGAGACTGTTTTTTCCAAAAACTCCGAGACCGGCCAGATGTCCAGCGTGTCTATGAGAGAGGTCTCCCATATTGCGAGAGACATCGTAAGGCGGAGAAGCTGGAATTTGAAGGGCTCGATAGCCCTTGTCTTGAAGAAATTTGGCGACGCGGAAGGCTATTCGATTCAGTTCTCGATTTACAACGTTGTAGGTAGCTGAATACTCGCGGTTCGGAGTTGACTCGAGAGACGCATCGAGGAGGTGGATCGCCATTACGATTACGCTTCGGGCGCCTCGCAGCAGTTCTTCCGGGCGATGTCCCTCCGGCGCTTCCATAAACGACTCTGCTTCGGCGACACCAACCAAATCCGCGCCCAAACTGTAGGCCATTTCTTTCATGTCTGCGGTTAATTTCTCCTTCATTGCAACCAACCCAGTGGAGGTTAGTTCGTATCATACGCGATTTAACCTTATTTATTGTTAGCGAAAAATCAAGACCAAAGGTACTTGGCCAGTTAACGGCGAAGTTGCTAGTCTGATTTCAGGTATAAGGAGGTTAAAAGACCACCTGCCGCTGCTGCGATTGCACAAAATATGTAGGGAGCGCTGACCGAATAAGCAGCAACTATGCCTCCGACCAGTGGACCAACAAAGTAGCCAGCTCCCCAAGCTATATTTTGAACTCCTGAAACGAACCCTCGCTCAGAGGACCGGGCTAAATCCATAAGAGTCACGGTCAACGTAACGTACAGGGTTCCAACTCCTAGCCCTGCGAAAACAACTGCGACTAAAAGTGACATTGGGGATTGCGCGAAAATTAAGATGAAGAAGCCAAGAGCACATGTGACATACGCCAATTGAGTTGTACGATATGGACTAGTCTTGTCTGATAGTTTTCCAGCTGCAGGTTGGACGACCGCTTCTGCAACGTAATAGCCGGTTAAGAGGGGCCCGATTAAGTATTCTTTTCCCGATCCCAAGATTGCGTTTGCATGCACAATAAACTGGGAAACAAGAACGCCAAAGGCGATGGAGGTGAACGCCATATTGACGTATGCAACGGTGAGGCTCTTTCTAGCTTCACTCCCAAATTCGCGCGGAGTTTCCAAGGGAATCTGCGCATCTTTGCTTGCGACTCTAGGTTCCTCTTTGAGTCCAAAGAAGACGAGAAGCGCTGTAGAAAATATAAGTGCCGAACAGATGTAAAATATACTGCCGTAGTCGTTGAACCTTGCCTTTAGAAGGCCGCCCAAAGACGGACCAACTATGAGCCCTGCCAACTGAACGGTTCCAATCTTGCCGAGAGCAATTCCTCTTTCTTTCGGCTCATAAAGGTCCGCCATAAGAGCGGTTGGTACAGTCCAGAAGGAAGAGTCGGTGAGACCTCCTAACATTCGGATGACAAGAACTTGGATGGGGCTGCTGGCAAATGCTAGGAGAAAGGCAGAAATTGAATAGCCGAACATTCCAAGACTGATCGTTAACTTTCTGCCCAAGATGTCAGAAGCCTTGCCCCACACAGGTGCCGAAACGGTGTATGCTATCGCATAAGCTGAAACGATTAGACCCACAAACATTTCGTCGGCGCCAAGGCTCTCGGAGTATAAGGGAGTAAGGGTGATAATTACGCCTAGGTTGGTTGAGTAAACAAGCAACAAAAAAGACAGCAGCTTCAGATCCATTTGCAAGTTCACTTTGCGTTTGCTTTCCAATCTAAGGAGAGCAAGAAGTTAATATGTGTTGACTCAAGCCTAAAAAAAGGAAAAGCGCGCGCATACCGCAACGCGATTTTTCAATCTTTATATTTGGGATTGAATATCTTTAACATCACTTGGAAAGTTGGTTTCAATGGAGAACTATGTTCGCAAAGCTTTGGAAATGGGAGCCGAAGACGCAAAGATCATATCTGTAGATGACATCGTGTTTGATCCCAGAACGATCCTCAAATGCATGTATGGTTGCGACGACTGGGGAAAAAGTTGGACCTGCCCTTCTGCTCCAAAAGCATTGATGCCTTGGGAAGCCGAAAAAGTGTTACGAAAATACAAACACGGGATACTGCTCCGTACTCAGGACCCCAAGCTTGCTCAAGAGATATCTTTCAAGATAGAAATGGAAGCTCTCTTCGAAGGCTACCACTTTGCCTTCTCGATGTTCGACTGCTATTTATGCGAAACTTGCAATTTCCCTGATCCTTGCAAATTTCCAGAGAAAGCTAGGCCCTCAATGCAGGCTCTAGGAATAGACGTCTACGCCACCGTGAAAAAACAGGGACTGCCCATAAAATTTCTCAAGACCAAAAAAGAGACGCCGAACTACTACGCACTCGTGTTATTGGATTAGCGACATGGTCAAGCAATCAACGAACTGCATCTCTCCTTCGATTTGTGTGAGCAGGCAACAATCTTTTTGCAATGCTAGGTTAACTGGTCGCCTTCCATGTACGGTAAAGAAATAAAAAGATCTTCGTTGACGTTATCTATGATGGGTATGCCTCAGAATTGGCGGCCAGCTCTGATTTGGGTTTTGAGAGTTAACTTCGTTTTTTTGGCAATTGATCTTCTACTATTATTATTCTTATCCATATTTCTTAAGGTCACTGTCTTCACGTTGGTGGAAGACGGTTTTTTTTCTTTGATTCTACTTCTTGATTCAGGTATTATTCTTTTGATAGGCGGACTCATAGCAATGTCTTCATCAATTTTTCCAAGCAAGGTCAGGGAACACGTCCTTAATTCTGACGAGAAATGGTCTCTGGAAAAACACAAGAAGAGTGAAAAGAAAGCTAATTTGTATATTTTGGCGGGAATCCTTTTGTTTCTAGAATCTCTAGTCTCTGGTTTCATTCTATAGTAATTACTACATGACTGGTTTGAGAACATAAAAAGAAAAAAAGTGGAAAGCCCTGGTTAGGGCTTTTTCCTAGCCATGAATATGGCGATTGCTCCTATTGCTATTGCGACAACCATCGCGCCGACGGCTACATATGTCATCGTGTTTACTGAATTCTGCAACGAATTTATGTCACTGGTCAACGTATCCAAAGTATCGCTCTGGTCCTGTATCGTGTTGAAGTTGTCTTGTATTAGTTTGGTGAGGGGTGAAAACGCATCGTCGAGTGAGGAGACGTTCATCATCGTAAGATACGTCCATTGAGCTAAAGTTTCTGCCGGAGTTGCATACTCATCAAAGAGATAATAATAAAATACTCCAGTGGTTGCAGGCGTCACTGTGAAGCTGTACCAGCCGTTGAGATCTGTCGTTGTCTTGTCTACGAAAACCGAGGTTGTGTTGAATGTTGCGTTGTTGGTGGCTTGCATCAACCATAGGCCTCTGGAGTCTGCAGGATTTCCAGTGTTTGGATCAATATAGACTCCTGACAATTGGGTTGACATTCCGAGTAGGAACGAAGGAAACGTTGGCTTTGGAGGTGGACTTGGAGCACCGTAACCTGCCTTTTCCAGATATTCTCGAGCCATCGCTAGGTCGTATGGTCTTGGGGTTACTGAGGCGTTGTAGTAGGGGTTTGTTGGTAGCCAATGCACAGCTCCGGGCTTTCCATAGCCTGCCAGCAGGTTGTCGATGATGAGTTGCCTTGGGATGGCGTAGTCAATGGCAATCCTCACGTAGGCGGCTGCTTCCGCAGCTCTTGACGGATCAGACTGACCCAACGGAGTGTCCACGCCAGTACCAAAGATTGGGTGCTGGGCGTTGAAGCCAACTTCTTGTATACCTGTGCCTTCGTGAATTAACACTCTGCCCCAGGATGGGTCTATGGTTGGAATGTCCACGTGAATCATGTAGTTGGGATCCAACATGTCGACCTCGCCATTCTTCAACGCTGCTAGAGCTGGAGTCTTGTCGGCGATGAATCTAATGTAGTAGTCCGTCACACCAAACAGTCCGTCGGCTTCCAAAGCTGTCGCGTTCCAGTAGTCAGTGAATTTTTCAAGGTGAACAAGCTGTGCAACCGCATCGAAGTCTACCCACTTGTAGGGGCCAGTTCCCACAGGTCCGTTGTATGTTCCAGGATCTAATCCGGGCATTCCTGGAGTTCCGGGTACAACTATTGTTCCTTCACCGGTATTGAACGGGCTGTCTGTCCAGTCTGCTGGGGCGATTTTCTCAAAGATGTGTTTTGGAAGGACGTTGTTTTCTAAGTTTAGGATGTATGGATCAATGAATCCGTAGGGCTTACCGGGAACCAATTCGGGAAGCGAGATCGTAATATGTTCTGCATCCACCGCTGTGATGGTGCCTACCCTCGTGCCATTACCCACAGTCCATGATGTGCCGTTTGCAAAAGTGAATGTAACATTGTTTCCGAAAGCCGTTGTGTAGGTTCCTGCCTTCTGGGTACCGGTGGTAGGCTCCATGGCAGCCCACAGAGTGAACACAATGTCGTCTGCATCTAAGACATGTAGGTCATGCCATTGTACACCAGTTCTAACGGTCCAATTCCAATTGAAATCATTGTTATATGGAGCCCAATCTACTAGCAGACAAGGAAGAGCGAAAGTGGAAAGGTCCGGTGCTGCCATAGTCAAGGGGCTGAAGATAGGTGCATTGATGATAGTATCGTACCAAGAGAAGGACAAAATCGTGATTAAGGATTCAATTTCGCCGGTGGAACAGTAGACGACTGAGCTTTTGCCTGTTAGCCATTCAGGGTTGGGTTGCGCATTGAAGTATAGCCAGCCATCGCCGCCCGGGCTTGGACCTAATGCTCGACCTCCCAGATCAGGATTTATTGCAGTAGGATTGGCCGCATAGAAGATTGTACAAGCTGGCAAATCGTCGATAAGGAGTGACTGCAACTCCTGTGCAACGTGATCTCGTTCAGTTAAATTGGTTGTGGTTAGATATGTATCCATGAGGTAGTTGGCGTGGGAGCGATTCCATAGATAGTAGTTATTTCCGGTCGGCGCAAAGCTTTCTGGGCTTCCGTAGTATAGCTGAGCGAGGTTAGGGATCGTTCCGGGTGTGTACCCGATCAACTGAATGTCAAAGCCTCCTTCGTCATAGGTCTTGCCTACATTCTCAAGAGGAGGTGTGAAAACGCGGTCGTAAACGCTTGCCCAGCCCAGATACACCACTCTGGCATCAATTCCTAGTTGTATCAGCGAGTTGGCTATTATTTGTCCCCACTGGCGCCTCAACATGTTTGCATTTCCGGGAGCAATAATCGTAACACTAAATAATGTTTCATCCTGCGCTTCTAAGATGGTTGTCGGCAGCATGGCTAGAGTCATCATCGCTACAAACAAGGTCATTAGCAATACTTTTTTTTGGTTAATCATAGTTTACTCTCCATTTTCCTTTTTTGCGTTAACCCCTATTTACGTATCCACATATATAGTTTAGTGTCTTGCTTTTTTTGGAAAAGACTTTTAGGGTGGATATTCCATATGTCATACTCGAGTGTACTATCTTGATCAAAATGGATTCCAAAACTCCCAAAAGAATATTTAGACTAAATAAAGAAACTTAAAAAGTGAGTGTACAATAGAAAAATTGCGTTGGATGAGGTTGTATTTTTGGCTCGAAGATTTTCATCGTTGCTAAATAGTGCAATGTTCAGATACATTGTCAGAAGACTCCTCTACATGATTCCTGTATTCTTAGGCATCTCCATAATCAGTTTCTTTGTTATGTACGCAGCAGGCGACCCCATGAACATAATTAGGCTTGGAAGGCCAGCCATAACCCAAGAAACGATAGACGGGCTGAGAGCATACTATGGTCTCGACAAACCGATACCTGTACAATATTTAAACTGGCTCATAAACATACTGCAATTTGATTTTGGAAAGTCCCTATACGGCGGCAGACCCGTGAATCTTCTCATAGGAAACTGGGCTTGGGAAACAGTCAAACTTCAGCTAATTTCAATTCTACTAGCCTTGGCTATATCCATACCCATAGGAATAAACTCGGCGAAGAAACAATACTCAAAACAAGACGTAGCGGTTACATCCCTCTCCCTATTTGGAGTTTCAATGCCTACCTTCTGGCTTGGACTCATATTGATAATAATATTTTCTTTTCAACAAGGATGGCTACCTTCAGCGGGTGCTCGGGGAGCACCATACATTTGGTGGGGGAATCCTATCTTGGACGAGATAGCACATCTAATAATGCCAGTCACTGTTCTTGTTTACGTCATGTTGGCTCAAAACATTCGTTTAATCCGAGCAAACATGCTCGAAATCTTGAGATCCGATTATATTCTCGCTGCCAGAGCAAGTGGACTAAGCGAGCGCAAAGTGGTATACAAGTACGCCTTGAGAAACGCCATCGGCCCGGTAATTACGTATCTTGGAATCTCATTAGGAGCGATAATAGCTGGTGCACCGATGACCGAATACGTATTCAACTGGCCAGGTCTTGGCCGTAGATATGTTGATGCTGCCATGAGGTTAGACTTTCCCCTCGTGATGGGGATTACGATGATAATAACTATAATGACATTAATCGCGAACCTGATAATAGACATATGTTATGTTTACATAGATCCAAGAATAAGATTCAGGTAGATAACGAAATGGCTTCAAACAAAGAAGGAGAAAACGTAAAGAAGGAATTCAAGCGAAGAGGCGCCAGCCAATGGGCAGTAGCCTGGAGAAGATTCAGAAGAAATAAGGCAGGCGTCTTTGGCCTGATTATTGTAATGGCTGTACTCTTAGTTGGAATCTTTGGAAGCTTTCTCGCCCGCTACCCAGCTAGACCGGATCCACACGCATATGACCCTTTCTATGTAGGGGATGTTCGTAAACCACCAAGCTGGTTGGATCCTGAGGAACCAAACAACTTCAAATACCTCTTTGGGACAACAGCTATAGGCACAGATGTTTTCAGTGACGTAATTCATGGAACAAAGTACACAGTTTACGTAGGGGTTTTGGTGACAGCCATCACTATGGCTTTATCCATCGTTGTTGGAGCTATAGCTGGATTTTACGGACGCTGGGTTGACAATATTCTGATGAGGATCTCTGAAGTATTCCTGGTTTTCCCATCCTTGCTGTTCATTTTGGTTTTTGTGCGGATATTTACTTTAAGGGTGGCTGACCCATTCTGGACCATGCCGATAGTTAACATCCAAATTCCAATTGGTCTCACAATTGTTGTATTTATTCTAGGTTTGTTCAACTGGGCATCAAATGCAAGAATGATAAGGGGTGAATTCCTCAGAATTAGAGAACTAGAATTTATAGAAGCTGAAAGAGCACTAGGAGCGAGTAATATTAGAATCATATTTAGACATATCCTGCCCAACCTTCTGTCATCCATAATAGTTGTTTCAAGCCTGACAATTGCCTACGCCATCCTGTTAGAAGCAGCAGTAAGCTTCCTTGGTTTCGGAGACGTAAACACAATAACATGGGGGCAGATTCTTCAAGAAAACTTCAGTGAGATGAGAATCATTTGGTGGGCAGAAGTCTTCCCAGGTATAGCTATCCTTCTGACCGTATTCGGTTTCAACCTACTTGGTGACGGTTTATCTGATGCCCTAAATCCAAGACTCCGAGACTGAGGAGGTGTATTCAAAATGGCAGAGAACATATTGAACATTGAAGGACTAAAAACATATTTTTTCACCGAGGCTGGAATCGTCAAGGCAGTCGACGACATTTCTTTCCATCTAACAAAAGGTGAATCCCTAGGGCTCGTGGGTGAATCTGGATCTGGAAAAACAGTAACAGCCCTGTCTGTGATGAGAATAGTTCCAAAACCAGGCAAAATAGTAGATGGAAAAGTGGAGTTCAATGGTCACGATCTTCTGAAAAAACCTGAAAACGAAATGCGGAGAATACGAGGCAGCGAAATCGCCATCATTTTTCAAGATCCCTCATCTTCATTAAATCCCGTGTACAACATTGAAACTCAACTGAGAGACGTCATAATAGCTCACAGAAAAGGCCGCCAAAAGAGTTCTAGGAAGGAGATCAGAAAAAAGGTAATTCAGCTTCTGGAAACAGTCGAACTTCCAGATGCTGAAACCAGGATGCGTGAGTATCCTCACCAGTTCAGCGGCGGCATGAAACAGCGAGTAGCCATTGCGAGGGCATTGGCTCTTGAACCAACACTTTTGTTTGCTGACGAGCCGACTACAAACCTAGACGTTACGATTCAAGCTCAGGTGCTGGGTCTTTTGAATGATCTGAAGAAGAAGTTTGGAATGTCCCTCGTAATGATAACCCATGACATGGGAATCGTAGCTGAAATGACAACCAGAGTCGTAGTTCTATACGCTGGTCGTGTGTGTGAAGTTGCCAAAACTTATGAACTTTATGAACGCCCGAAACACCCTTACACAGAAGCCTTGCTTGCAGCTGTTCCTAGGCTGGATATGAGGAAAACTCTGCGAGTAATTCCCGGCAATATCCCCAATCTGATTGAACCTCCCTCGGGGTGCCGTTTCCATCCTCGTTGCAAGTACGCCACGAAGACATGTGAAAAGGATATTCCTGCCCTAGAGGAGATAGACCCCGACCATTTCGTTGCTTGCCATGAATGGCGAAATATCAGCTTAAGAGGAGAAGGAGCTAGCGTTGACTACTAGCGATCTCATCGAAGTCAAAGACCTGGTTAAGTACTTTCCAATCTATTCAAGAGGCGTTCTGCTTAAGAAAGAAGTGGGCCTTGTACACGCTGTGGACAATATTACATTCAATATTAGACGAAAAGAAACCTTTGGTCTAGTTGGGGAAAGCGGATGTGGAAAAACCACAACGGCACGACTAATCTTAAACCTAATCGAGCCCACAAAAGGTGAAGTCTTCTTTGAAGGAGAAAATGTTCTCGAGAAATTTCAATCCTCGAACAAAAAGGAAAAACTTGAATTAAGAAGGAAAATGCAGCTAATTTTCCAGAATCCCTATGGCTCATTGGATCCTCGAATGACCGTGTTCGACATCATCTCTGAACCATTCATCATCCATAAACATGTGGCCAAGACCAAGTGGAAAGAAAATGTTTACAAACTCCTTGAGCTCGTCGGACTGGAGGAATATCATGCAGAGAGGTACCCCCACGAGTTCAGCGGAGGGCAAAGGCAGAGGATATGCATAGCCCGAGCCTT
>JABAOH010002820.1_pt3 | contig 10366 bp, 9 predicted proteins | sample 7062181 | NCBI WGS metagenome assembly JABAOH01 (sample SAMN14538630, study PRJNA623070) | marine sediment metagenome | biome: marine biome [ENVO:00000428]; feature: marine pelagic biome [ENVO:01000023]; material: deep marine sediment [ENVO:00002113]; isolation source: pool of 5 deep marine... | reverse complement strand
TGGCACTTTTATACCTTTATCCGCCGACGACAGAGAAGGTGGAAGAACTGATATTTACTCAAAAATGGTTTCTGCCTACTATGCTGATGGCACCAACATTAGTGGGAATAATCCTGCAAAATAAATTCGTGAAGGGTTCCAAAGAGTGGGACCTGTGACCCTGGCATTTATGGCTGGCCATCAGCTTTGAGATGAAAACGAAAACCGTCCATACTCGCCTGCCGGAATACAACAGTTAAGAGTGTGGACGGTTTAGATTATTGACCACATGTAATCTTTTAGCAAAAAAATTCAACGATGCTTATCTGATAAACCTCTAAGAGTCTCGATTTTGCATTCCCATTTATGGGAATCATGGGAATGAATCCTCCTCGGCGGGGCCGCGCCCGACCGCCATAATCGACGCCAACATTTCCACACAAATCGTAGTACACTCACATCACACCTCCATTCCAAAATATTAACTTGTTTATACCACAAAAGCTGTTTCAATTCCAACTAAAAAGATACAAAAATAATAATTAAAAAGCCGATTGAGGCCGCCGGATGAAGCAGAAAGCCTTTTATCGGTCGACGGCGAAAATTCTTTTCTGTGCCCAAGCTCACCATATAATATGAAAAGGGCCGCAAGCGTAATACTCACAGCCCCAGCGGTTAGTAAATGGCAAACTGTCTGGGTTCCCATTTTGCGATTGTTTTGCAAAACGGGGTCCCTCTTATGGTTTGCGTTTCTTTAACAAAGCCAATGAGCCGAGACCCAGCAGAGCAATTGTCGCCGGCTCAGGAATCGTCATAGCGCCACTGAAACCGTTGTAGCCTGCATAGCCACCGCTCAGCATTTTGGCAAAGGTAAGATAGTTGGTTCCACTTCCACCTTGCAGTGAGATTTCAAAATCAAGCGCTTTGGCAGACATAATGGCGTTCAACGCAGCAGAACCAATGGCTTGGCCGGCAGCAGTTACAGCAACGTCTGTAATATCCGCTCTAAAATTAGTGTAACCTCCGGCTATTGTTCCGACCGGGACCAAGTCGCCCCCGGTAAGAGTACCCACCAAGTAGGTCTTGCTGGCATCCGAGCTTCGAATCGAGATGGTTGAGCTGCCTATCGGGCTCACGGTATAAGGACCACTTGGAATTCCACTTACTGCCAAGGTGGGGATATACACCAAAGAGCCAACCAAGGCATCGGTGTTACTACCCAACCCCTTATCAACGGCAATATCCTGGTCAAAGCTAAGCGTGCCGGCCCCATCGTAACTCCAGTTACCGGCAGTGCCTGGATCAGGACTGAATTCAACTGTCGGCGTCGCGAACGCCGGCGCGCCCACACAAACCACCAGTGCAAGAACCATTATTAACTTTTTCATTTTTCCCCCCACGTTTATGTCTTTAAGTTTTAACTTTCCTCATTTTTTTGCTACGAACCGCTCGCAGCAATTCCGACTGTTTTCCAGGGACCTCCAAACGCCGTCTATCGCGTTTGGGGACCCCTCTCAATCCATTGGTTTTGAGTTACTCGGTTTGAGTCAGTAGTAATATTGTTTCACAAGCAACCCCCCTTTCTGCCGGTCCCTACTCCAGTCAGCTTTTCAATCTTGTTAGTAGGTTGACAAAGATATTTTTCCCTTCCAAAGATTTCTCTCCAAGCGATAATAAAAAATGGAGGTTTTTGAGCCATATAGAGTACCGACTCGGCCCCCCTTTTATATTAGCTTATGTGGTGGTCTTTTTTCTACACAGCAAGCTCAACATACCACCGAGGCCAAACAGAGCTATTGTTGCCGGCTCCGGAACTTCTGCAATAAAGTCCTGTTGTCCGTTGTAACTAAAGACTCGCAGGTTTGCCATCGGACCGGTGCCGTTCAAGCTGTGCAACCAGGTATTGGCAGTAGACGCATCCAAATACTCAGCACGGAAACCACGACTACCAATGGTGCCATCGACCGTGACATCCCACCCCAGCGGGGATACTGGAAGGTCCTCGTGAACAATCTCCCACACAGCTGCAGCAAAAGCTTCGGCCTGGTAGTTATAGTAGCTGCTAAACGTGCCGCTGCCCACCCATGCTGGGTTGAAGTACCTGCCCCATAGTTCCGCGAGGTAATTGGCCTTGGTGACGCCCATTGGAGCACCCAGAAAGGTGGTCGGTAGAGGCCCATCTTCCGGCATAATCACTTTGTACGTCAATGTGCTGTTTGACGCCAGCTCGGCCCATTCAATGCAGAAGGCGCCGATCGGCCCGTTGGGCCAGATATTTCCCTCACCTGTGCCGCCGCTCTTGTCGAGCATATAAACTCCAGCATAGCCGGTAACACCCTCCTGGCCGCCGGCCCAAGCATTCATTGTGTCATGTGCACCGTAATCAGTATGTGTTATATCCACAGTACCGAGAGGGGCAGCTTCTGCTATGCCTGGCAGAGCCAATATAAACACTGCACAAAAAATTACTGATATCTTTCCCAACTTCAACATCTTCCTTGCTCCCCCAAAAACAACCTCTAATAAAATGTGTTCTTCACTGTAGACCGTCCACAGTTAATGATGCGTTTTTCCCAACCTTAGGTTTAAGACAGTCCGTTTTGATATTATTTCATACCCCCAAAACTGACTGGTGGTAAAGCGAATCAGGCACTTGAGTCTACTCATCAAGGCACGATAACTTAGATGCTTAATAGGGGAAACTTTAGAACCCCCCACTCCGATTTTGACCACCCCGGAAACGATTTACAAAAATTATTCTATCGTATTAGCCCATAAAAGTCAAGGGTTTTTAGCAGCAATGCTTAAGAATGACCGAAATTTTTCTGATATGTGCCCCTGCTTAGCCGAAAACAAAATAGTTTTAGGACCTAAGCGAGGCTTTTAGAGTGACAATTAACTCTGAATTTTTGTGCTGAGAGATTGTGATTTTTCAGGTTAACCACAAAAGTGATTTTGTGAGCAGGTAAAGATAATCGAAGGACGAAACGATAGAAACAGTAACAGAAGGAAAATATAGAAATGTTTGGTCTTGTTTGCGGAGCGGCCGTAACCGCGCAAAAAAAAGGGCTGACCTACATAGAGACCAGCCCCCAAGAAAAGGAAGGAGTAGTATTATGCAAAATAGCCGACAACCGCTTAAACCCGTCCGCTATACTCTAAAACGTACCGTATACAATAGACTACGAACAAAAGAAACCGATAATATTAGGCTTTTCCGCCCCACAATTTCCTCTCAATGATGCTCGCTCCGTTTATTATATTATACTCAATATTTTACCAAATGCCAAATTCAATTTTATTGATTGCTGTCCCAAAACAGTTATATTGTAAACTGCTTGTAAACTGCAGCTTGGCTGTGGTTAAGATTGTATTAAGAAAAACGTGCCCTTTAACATAAATACTACGAGGTCTTAAAAAACAAGACTTTGCGCCCGTAGCTCAGTTGGACAGAGCAACGGATTTCTAATCCGCAATTCGTGTTGTAAGTGCTTTCCCCACAATAGGTTAAAACCGCTTTTTGAGCCGGAAATGAGGGTTACAAGTGGTTAGCAAGTGAGTAACAAGTGGAGTATTGAAGTGGTTTACTGGTAGCGACTGACACTTTTTTGACACCGTTTTTCAACCCGAGTATCATCCCGCGTGTAAACTTAGGCTTGCACGTATCCGCCGAATCACGCTCAGCGCGTATGCTGCCAATCCTCCGTAACGCCGGACTGTTCCTTAGTTATCCTGATTGACAACAACGCCCAACACTGATTAGAATTCCCTGGAGTCAGAAAATAGTGAGAAGAGATGTGGTGTAGAGACACCGCATTGATTCTTGCTTGAAACAGTTATGATAGGATACGGGTGCGGTTCGCGGCGCGCGTGACAGTTTCGAAAATTCCGAAATCGCGGAACTCTAAGCGATTACCTTTGGCAAGCTCGGAGATGATCTCGTCGAGGAAAGAATGAATTACAGGCTTGACTACCACCTGCTTAGTATTTTGGTATTGGTCATTGAATAAATAAAAATAAATAAAGGCTTTATTTATTGCACTAAACGGCTGCGCCGTTTAGTGCAATCCGTGCGCAAATTTCGACATTTTCATAAGGTACTATTATTACAGTGCTTATGGAGTCAAGATTTTTTCAAATTTCGAGATAACGGGCTTTCGGGTTGTAGGTGAGTTGTAGGCATCCGCCGACTAAAATGGGGTCGTTAGAGTCGCCATGGTGCGCGCATTGCGCGGAAGCACAAACGGTTTGCCGCCTCGTCGTTAAGGAATTCTTCCCTGGTAGGATCCCACTTCAAAGACCGCTGCAACGTGTACGCAATGATAGCCAGATGTCCCAGTGAAGCCGAGCGGTGACCAATCTCTTCGTCGGAGCTCGGCTTACGCCGCGTCCGAATGCACTCGAACCAGTTATCGTGATGGTTGTTTTCCCCGATGTTCACTTGGCGAGTCCTTAATCTCATTTCCTCAAAGAGCTTCTCAGGCCTGCCCTCAATGGTTCCGCCGGTTGACATCGAGGTGACCCAGCCATGCTCCCCGACGAAAATCCCTCCGAAGTTTCCGGCTAATCGTGTATTGGGAGGAACTGCTTTATATAAATCCTTAACCATTTGCCAATTGTCAACCAGGTGAAGAAGCGTTCCATTGGCGTACTTGTAAGTGAGCGTTGGGTATTGTCCGCTGCTTGGATGAATTATTTCGACCGGCCCACTCTTTTCGGCACCCAGTGCATACTGAATCACGTCCGCACTGTGAGAATGGTGCCAGGTTACTGAAGCCGCCCCGAAATCCTCGCAGAAGGCCCATGGCACGACTCCGGGCGAAGGATTTTTGTGGTATGCTGGGTTATATGGGCGCCAAAGAGCCGGGCCGACCCAGAGGTCCCAGTCCAGTCCATCGGGCACAGGTTGTGCGGGGAGTGATATATCGAGGGGTACGCGTGATCTCCCAGAATGCTCGATGTCCATCAGATGTCGATAAGGCTTGAAGCGAGGTGCTCCCAAGCAACCACCAAGAGTGCTCCACAGAGTGAAGACTTGTTTTACGTCACCGAGTCCACCTTTTCGCACAAACTCACAGACCTGACGGATGGTGGGAATAGAACGGTACTGGGTTCCGGTCTGGAAAACGCGGCCGTATCTGCGTACTTCCTCCACAAGTCGGCGACCCTGGCGAATTGTTATCGAGATTGGCTTCTCGCAATAGATGTCTTTGCCCGCTTTGGCAGCGTCAATCGATTGCAAGGTGTGCCAGTGATCAGGGGTTACGATGACGATGGCATCGATATCAGTTCGGGCCAAAAGCTCACGATAGTCATTATATGCTGCGCAGCCGCGATAGGAGCCGCTGGNNCTAATCGGCGCAGGTGGCCTTGCCCCATCCGGCCGTGTCCAATCAGGCCGGTTGTGATTCTGTTACTTGGAGCCGGAACGCCGTTGGCACCCTGCGCCGAGCACGGGATAAACCACGGGATGGCGATTGTCCCTGAAAATACAGCAGTGCGGGATAGGAACTGACGTCGTGTGATACGGCGAGTCTCTGTTGTTTCGGAATTCACTATTTGTGTCATAACTTACCCCGCTCGGTTATCTTCATGCTCAGCTTATTGAAGAACTCGATACACTTCACTATATCGGGCATCGATTCGAACCAGTTATATGAGTATTCAAGTCCAAACATGGTGGGGGTGATACCCAGATGGTGGATTTGCTCGATAAATTGTCTTGTCCTGCCAACGCCGGTGCCCCACGGTACATCGTGACCTTCGGGGCTTAGCTCATGCAGGTCGTGTACTTGCACAGTAATCAATCGGTCCTTTAGAGTATTCACAGCTTTGATAGGATCGATGTCAGATCGCATCCAATAACCGAGGTCGGCGCAGGCACCGATGCGTTTGCTTCGCCCTTGACAGACTTTCAATACACCTTCAGGATGCCAATACTGCGGGGACGTTTTTTGGTCATGGTTGTGAATGCTCACATTGATATCATATTCATCGCAGAACTTCTCGATTGTATCCAGTGCGTCCGGCAACGGCTCGGACATGAAGGTTTCTATGCCAATCTTTCGTCCAAACTCGAAGACTTTGCGACAGCCGGCTTCATCGCCGGGGATCCTGTGTATATAGTACGTCAGGAGACGAACGCCGGCTGAGTCCAATTTCAGGCGGACTCGTTTCAGGTCATCGTCAGTGAGTTGAGCATCGAAGTTCCTGGGGATTTCCTTGCTGACTTTCTGGAAACTCAGGCCACCCATGTAAGATAAGCCGAGCTGTGCGGTACGGTCGATGGCCTCGAAGAGTGTGTATTTATGGAAAGTATATGCTTCGATGCCGAGTCGCCAACCGAGCTGCTCCCGTGCCAGGATGGCCGGCGTTAATTTAGCGCTAGGAGTGGTGGGAGCCGAGAGGTCTCCCAAAGCGAACTGAGCGGCTGCGAGATAGAATTGCAACATTTTCGGGTCCCAGAAGACGTATGGATTGTGAGCAATGGTGCAGTAGAAGATGCGTCCCCGGCCGTAATGCCGCACCCACGCCAGCGCGTAGTCGTTGTCCTCACGGTAGCAGTTGCCACGCGGTTTTCCCTTGAATTCTGTTTTGTTAACATCGATGCTAAAAAGTACTCGTACCCTTTCCCTCGAATAAGGCCCATGGAAACGAAAGAACTCATCGCGATACTCGAAGCCCCTATGCCCGAAGGGCTGATTCAGAGGGTGAGTAGGGTCATCGAGTTTGATGAAGACGCGTTCGTCGCTGTCTCGGTGGTTCGCACCACGTGCGCCGATCATAATTCCAAATTCCGGCCAGTCCTCATGAGCACCTGGCCAGCGTGTGAATGCCACGGAGGTACCGTGAACGCCAAGGAGTCCGCCGCCGGCATAAATAAATTCGAGAAAGCTTTGCCTCAATGCGAGGTCCTTAAAGAGATTGCCTACGGTGTTGTTCAGAAAGACGGCATCAAACTTATGTAGATTCTCAGGCTTGAAGACGGAGGGATCTCTGCTGATGACTGTCTCAAAAGCTCCTGTCTTCTTGCCCATTAGTGTAAAAGCCATATTGGCGGTAGGGATGGAGCGATGTCCGCCGTATCCGACATTTAGGTCGAAAATCAGGAGTTTTCGGTTCTTTTGAGGTGTAACGAAGGCTTTGGTCGGAATCGCTGCTTCGATCCGTTGCCGCTCTTCAGGGCTGAGGATTGCTTGAGCCTGGGCAGCATTGAGGCCAAGCCACTTTGCTGCGAGCAATCCAGTCGCCGCAGCTGTGCAACTGAGAAAATCGCGCCGTGTTCTGTCCACATGTTGGTTTTGCATGGTGAGATATTAGCATATATTCATGAAATTGGAAGTAATAGTGACATGTTCGTCGCAAATATTAACAGACCCAGGAGTCTGAAGGACTGGTATTCACCCGGGAAAGCGATTCTATGACGCCATACATAGCAGTTGCTGATGAACACTCTTGCATCGCAGTGTAGTTTATTCGACTTGATTGCGAACAACAGGAACCATCAACATTCAAACATAAATGATTCTTGAAGCTCAACGAATATGAGATAGGAATTTTTCCAAATTTCGAGATAACGGGCTTTCGGGTTGTATTTCTCTAAGACTCGTTGAAATTGCGATGTCATTTTGGTATTATGGAACCCGAATTGAACAGGAGCGTCTCAGAAAAAATGTCCAAGCGTACAGAAATGCCGTTTATGAAGTTAAATGGGAAATATCAGTTGAGATAAATGATTGCCCTGAAAATCGCTGAATGTTTTGTGAGAGATGAATCATGAACACCTCGAAAACAACCGCATGTGTTCCGGTCGTATTGGCGTGCATCTTATTTATTGATATCTGGCATTCTCCGTCCGACGTATTGGCCGAGGCAGTAACAGAAGTACGCGTCGTGCCGGAGGAAACCGATGAGCTTCTGTCCAATCCGGGCATGGGCTGGCAAACCTTTTATCGCACGCGCGATAAGGACGAGCACCTGCCGGACTGGATTCCCTCGACGGTCCACTATACCCGCTGGGGATGGGGCACGCTGGAGCCGGCACTGGGCAAAATCGACTACGCATTTCTCGATGGCGTGCTCAGCGAAACGCGCCGGGCGGGCCAGCGTCTCGCATTCCGCGTGATGTGCTGTTCCACCTACCCCGGCCGGCCCTATCATCCGGCTTGGCTCGCGAGAGCTGGTGGAAGGATATTGATCAGCGACCACGGAGACGAGACGGGACTGCCCATTCCCGATCTCGACGATCCGCTCGTCCTCGAACTGCACCTGGACTTTATCAAACGGCTCGGCGACCGCTACGACGGCCATCCGGACATCGATCACGTGGACCTTGGCTCGGTGGGTTGGTGGGGCGAGTGGCATATGAGCAACTCCAAAACCGGCAGGATGCCGACACTGACCAATCGTAAGAGGATTATCGATACTTACATCGCATCATTTCGTAAGACACCGCTGCTCATGCTAATCGGCGGCCGCGAGTGCCTGGCCTATGCCGCACTGGGCGGCAGCGGATGGCGGGCGGATTGCCTCGGTGATATGGGCGGCTTCTCCGAGAACTGGTGCCATATGTACGAAGGTTATCCCAACCTGATCCGGGAAGCGGGCGCGGGTGATATGTGGAAGACGGCCCCGATTGCGTGGGAGACCTGCTGGGATATGCGCCGTTGGGTGCAGGAGGGTTGGTCTTTGCGATTTATTCTCAACTATGCACTGGCCTTGCATGGCTCGTACTTCAATAACAAATCGGCGCCACTGCCGGAGGGTGATGATGTGCGGCATGAAATCGAACGCTTCCTCCGACGGCTTGGCTACCGTTTTGTCTTGCGGGAACTCAGACATCCCGATCGTGTAAAGTTCGGCGAACCGCTTATGCTGAAGATGATGTGGCAGAACATCGGCTCGGCGCCCTGCTACAGGCCATACAGGCTGGCCTATCGACTTTCAAACAGAAGCGGCTTTACAGAGACATTCATTGGAAAAATCACCGTTAACGAGTGGATGCCCGGTTCAATTGAAATATTCACGGACGAATTCTTCCAGGAGCCGGCGGATTTACCGCCAGGCCCGATCACACATGTTATTGAAAGTCTGGCTCTGCCCGGCGAGATGCCCGCCGGAGTATATCAACTTGCTATCGGCGTCGTGGGACAGCAAACGGAAGAGTCTGTCGTACAGCTCGGCATCAAGGGGCAGACCGAAGATGGATGGTACCCACTTAGTGCAATCACGATTACGGAATAATCGAATACTTGACTTTTAAACTCATCTGTGTTAATTTAACGTATTGGTTTATCGCTTAATATAATTATGGTTTGGCTACACTCCAAAACGGACCTGTTTGGCCGTTTTCAACAAGCACAAACAACATCCAATGCTATATTGGAGCCTTAGTTTAGCCCTCTGTAAACCGATGTTCTATTTCTGAGGCTTAACAACCTTTACGTTCGGAATTTTAAGGTAACCTGCAAGGTCATTGTATTCTATTTTGATACTTTCATCTGTAACGTGAGACGCAGTCAGCCCTTTGTTCGTTTGCGAGGGACAGACAATGGCCATTGAATCCGTTGCGCAAATTTCGACTTCTTCACAACCACTGATAATAAGGCACTTATGAGATGAGAATTTTTCTCGAATTTTGAGATAAGGGCCTTTCGGGTTGTAGCGAAGTTGTAGTCGTCCGCGAGTGAAAATGGGGGTGTTTTTGGGGGCGTTTGTGCGCGATTAGTTGGTTGGTGGGACTAGTTCGAAAGATTTTGACAGATTGATTTCGATCAAAACCGTCATCACTCGAATATAACGCAGGAGCGACATTCATTTCTCGTGTAAGGACCATCTGTAACCTTCCACCCATTTTGCTGCTTTAGACTCATACCTCTGGGCGTGGAAGTAAGCCGGCACGTTCGAGAATAACAGGCGTGATGCTCTCCCAGCCTATAGGCATAAGGTGAATACCTGAAACTCCCTCGATATTCTTTATCTTTTGTATCATTTCAAGACAAATCTTGATTCCTTCTTCTTTTGCGTCTTCAGCGGATTCCATTCTCTTGATAAGTTCATCGGGTATGTTCATTCCAGCAACTTCGTTTTTCATGTAACGGAGGGCCTTGGCCGAGCGCACAGGTGTGAGACCGGCAAGTATGTACACCTTCTTGTGCAAACCTTCTTTGACAACAAGTTTCATCCACCTGGCAAATTTGTCCACGTCGAAAACACACTGGGTCTGGATGAAATCGGCGCCGGCTTTGATTTTCTTGGCAAGGCGGACCACTACCTCTGAACTCAAACGGATCCGCGAATGGATTTGCAACGGCGCCTATGAACAATCTCGGCTCATGTTCCTTTATTGGGACACCTGAGAGAAAACACTTGTTGTCTCTCATCCTCT
>JABAOH010002786.1_pt1 | contig 10366 bp, 10 predicted proteins | sample 7062181 | NCBI WGS metagenome assembly JABAOH01 (sample SAMN14538630, study PRJNA623070) | marine sediment metagenome | biome: marine biome [ENVO:00000428]; feature: marine pelagic biome [ENVO:01000023]; material: deep marine sediment [ENVO:00002113]; isolation source: pool of 5 deep marine... | reverse complement strand
ATAAATCTTTAAGTGTTTTAATAGTAAATGGTTAATTTTGTATAGTTATTTTTTAGCAGTATAGCAGTTTAACTCGTCACAAAAGTTTTCTATACCACATTTTTCTTTAATTATTTGCAAATTTAAAGGTTCTAAATCATCTCGTAAATATATAGTGCTTGATGATCTACAACAATTATCAGGAAATACTTTATTCAGATAATAGTAATCTTTATTGCAAATTTGTTTGCTAGGAATATTCGTTTTTGAATAATTATTTTCCATAAATATTTTGTTAATATTTTTAAAATCTGGTGTGAAATTCTCACCAATTATCAATACTTGTTTTGGTTTTTTATTTTTTACAAACTCTCTCAAATCATTGATACAATGCTTTGGTATCCATGAGAATAGAATTAAAGAATCATCATAGTTTTTATCATCAGAAATATATTCTAATATTAACTTGTTTTGTATACCGATAAAACGAGGCTTTCCATATGTTTCTATCCACCGATTACCATCAGAGCCAGAAATACTAAGACTGGTAGTTCTATTTAATAGAGCTAATAGTAATCCTTGACCTGCCATCAATTCCTCAACTTTGCCTATTTTTAATAGTTCGCAAATTCCATTGATAACATTTATTACACCAAATTCACTGAAAAATGGGACACTTTACACCTAATTTTTAGCTATTTTTATCTACAAATGATTGAGCTTGTAAAAAGAAGGTCTTAAAATAATTTTCAAGATGTTCTTTTTTAACCTTATTTTTAATTGTGTATTTTATTGATTTTTTAAGTTCTTCTAATGTTTGTGGATTATCTTGTCTAACATAATTTTTTATCTGACTAAATAATCCTTCGACTGGATTTGTATTTGGTTGGTAAGGTAAAGCATAAATGTATTTATTTTTAGTTTTCAATATACCTTCTTTCACTATATTTGCTCTATGTGTAACTGCATTATCCATAAGAATATAATGATTTTTATATTTACCTTTAACGCATTTAGTCACAAACTTTAAAAATTCATCAGATTTAATACCACCTTTCAAATCCTCATACAAATGAAAACCTATTATTTTCCCATATTTAATAGCACAAATAAAGTTATATCTTTTGAATGGATATATATGTGTCTTCTTGTATGCTCGTTTCCCCACCTTGCTTTTGCCAAAATTTCTGGTCATATTCAAATAAAATGAAGATTCGTCTATTGATATTATATTTTTAATACCAATACTGAGTATTTTATTAAAATATGTCAATCTGTCTGTTTTTAATGTCGCCAATTTCTTTTCAGGATAATATTTCTTCCTTAATTGTTTGGTTGTATAATTTAATTTGTATTTAATGATGTAGTAAATATATGTTTTACTAATAGTCAGATTAAATTTCTTCTTAATTTCCTTCTTTATTGTACTAAGTATAATTGTTGGATTTTTATTTACTAATTTTAGTATGAATTTAAGAAGATCGTTTGTTATAATCGATTTTCGTTTCTTATAGTCTTTCCTTGATAATGAACCTATTTCTAAATATCTTTCAACCCATCTCTGTAATGAAGATTTTGAACATCCAAATATTTCACATGTCATTCTTAAACTGTTTGTTTTGATATAGTATTTAACTGCTGATAATTTGTAGTCATCAGTATGTTGTTTAGTCATTTGTGTTATATTTATACTTATAATTTTTTATAGGTATAAATAATTATTTACTTTTTGCTACAAATGAATATGTTGGTTTACATTGTCGATTTAATTCATCATACCAACATTTTTCTTGTTTACATGTTTCATTGTTGTCATTATATTGACTACATCTATTATATTCATCTTCTATTGTAATAAAATGTTCTGGTTCTTCATATATGTATTGCTCGTCGGAAGTTTCTTGTCTTTGTTGTAATATTTGAGCCAAGTTATCTCTTAAAATATTTATATGGATTCTCATTTTAATGTCATGACCTCCTGTAGAATCGGACGGTTGTGTTATATAACTGAAACCCAACTTATGGAAATATGCATGAGACCCTGAATGACCTTGTAATTCAACTAAATCATAAGGGTTATCACCATAATTATATTTTTTGGATGTTTCTTCTAGAAGTTTATTTAACATCCATGTTCCTAAACCAGAATGAGTAACAGGTGGGTATAATTGATTCAAGTACCAATCACCATTTTTGAAGACAGTTAGACCACTATAACCTTTTTTTTCAGTACCATTTTTATATTTAATTGTAATATCCATCCTAACATAATTTATATTATCATGCTTCCATGTAAAATCATATTCTATACTACTAACCTGATCATAATTGTGCGTCATTACTGTTGATGGGTCTTGTATTATCTCCCCCCCTCCCCCCCCCTCTCATTACCATATCACTTTTTAAGCTAATATATTTTGTTTTATACTTTATATATTTTTTACGATAATCCATATATCTATATATTTACAACTCATTTTTTTTTTGATTTCATTTTATGTTTATTTGTATTCATATGTTTGTTGTAAGACGATTTCATAAATACGCCAAAATTACAACAATCACAGTAATACGTAAACTGCGTTTTTCTTTCTTCAATCGTTGAATGATTATTCAGTTTGTGCGATTTATAATTTATATGGTTAGTAGCAGTATAATCACAAATATCACAATTATAACTGTCTACTTTTCTATCTGTTCTGACTTTTCTCTTCCCTGTTAAATGCAATGTTGTCTTACAATGTTGTGAATAATGATTTTTGGCATTTGTTCCATACTTACATTTATCACAATAATACTTGTAAGTAGTATCTGTACTTGACATTTATTATAATTATATATATTTATTATTTAAATATATTATATAAAATTATTTATTTATTATGCGTTAAAATATATAAAAAATAAAATAATATATTATAGTATAAATGAAAAAACCTCCCGATAAATACAGGACATTGAAAATATCCTTAAAACAAATTATTAAGAAGGATGTAGATTATAGTGTATTACATGATGCAATTGATAGAACTAACAAACTTGTTATACATGTATATCAGTTTTTAAGATTGTGGATTTTGAACAAATATCATAAAAAGCAAGATATACCAGAAATCACAAAAGATATTATTCAAATGGCATTTAAGGCACTAACAACTGAATCATCTGGACCCAAACCAAAAGGTACTAATCTTAAATATTACGAAGAATTCCTAAAGTTTTACGATAATACATACAAGAAACTAAATTACAAAGATAAAATAGATGGTAATAACTTGTCCCAAATCATTGGTTATATGTGTACAGATATGGTAACTAACATAGAAAACAATATTAAATTACATTTTATGGATTATGTTAGACGAGTTGTTAATTGTAATTTTAAGGAACAGAATAATAAAATTTTGGAAGATTATAAAGGTAAAGAAAAAGTAGATATGAGAAAACAGTTAGCAAAAGAATTGTATGAACTAAAAACTGACCTTTTTAACAATACTCAAGATTGCGATAAAAAGTATCATAAATGGTTAAAGAAATACAAAAATAAAATACTTCCACCAAAAACAAAAGAGATGTATCAAGCAAACATAAATGATAATCCTCAAAAGTATATTAAATACATGATTTATATGAACATTGAATTAGAAAAGCTAGAAAAGAAAATGTTCCAATTTTTCCCTTTAAGAACAGAAATAAAGCCCCACTATATCCCTATTGATACTAAAAGCATCATTGAACTATTTGTTTCTGAAAACAAAAATGATTATTTAGGAGATATTTATGGTACTAAAAAAGGCTTATGGAAGCAATACTTTAATACTGGTCATAAAATATTCAAACAAAAGAAATACATATTCGATTGTAGGATTCTTACAGATGGTTATGCTGTTTCTATTCAGTTCATTCATAACGATGAAGTTAAAAAAGAAGAACAAAAGAAACAAAATATGAAGCTCGGAAGACAAAAAATGAAAGAATTAACAAAAGATATGACGCAAGAACAGAAAGAAGAACTTAAATTAAAAATAAAACAAGAAAAGAAGAATAAAGAAAAAGAGTTGAGAAAAAAGAAAAAAGAAGAGTTTAAAAAATTAAGTAAAGAAGAACAAAAGAAAATAAAAGAATCTATCAATAAAAAATATATCGAGTTTCCTTATTTGGATGAAATAGATGAAGATGAGTTAAAAGAAGTTCAAAATTCATTAAAAGTATATGTAGATCCAGGAAAGAAATGTCTAATATACATGATGGATGATAATGGAAATATATTGAAATATACTAATAAAAGAAGAATACATGAAACAAAAAGATTAAAATATCAAAGATTACTACACAATTACAAGAAGAAAAATAGTATTGATGAAGTTGAAAATCAGTTGAAAGATTTTAATTCTAAAACTTGTAATTTAGTCAAATTTAAGAAATATATTAAAGAGAAAAATAAAATAAATAGTGAATTATTCGCTAAATATAATGCTTCTATATTCAGACAATATAAATGGTATGGTTATCTTAACAGAGAGAGGAGTGAAGATAAACTACTGAATGAAATAGAGAACAAGTTTGGTAAAAATTGTAAGATCCAATATGGAAATTGGAATGTAACTAAACAGATGCGTAATTTTATTAGCACACCAGGAATAGGTCTTAAAAGAAAAGTTGCAGAAAGATTTTCTGTTTACAATCTTGATGAATTTAGAACATCATGTCTCAATTACAAAACAGAAACAAAATGTGAAAATCTATATGTACAATTTGAAGCAGATAAGAAAGAAGAATCTCGTAAATTACACGCCGTCCTAACATATCAAATGGAAAACAAGCGGTATGGTTGTGTAAACAGAGATTTGAATTCTGTTAAAAACATGAAGAAAATTGTAGACTATTGGTTTATACATAAAGAGCGTCCTTTAAGATATAGAAGAGCGTTCGATTTAAAAACCAATCAATTAAAAGATTCTAACCCCCGAAAAGGTAAAACTTTGAAGGCGTCAAGTAGAGTCAAGCCCAACGACGGAAAATAACAATTTTCCCGAGGGTGCAATTACCCTTATTTATCTAGTCAAATGGAACAAGGCACACCCGTGATGTTCGTCACATTTTTTTTTCTTAAAGTGTCCCATTTTTCAGTGAATTTGGTGTAATTCAAGAGTTGGCAATTCATAAATTGCTTTCTGTTTATTTGCTTCCAATCCATATTCTCCTAACATCATGCTATTAAAGATATAACTGAATTTTTGCTTGTGTTTTTCGATATTGGAAATTATATTTATAAGATTATTATAATTACCATTTTTAATTAAAAAATCTAGAAGCTCATTTCTATTTGTCTTCATTATTGTGTAAAATTCTTTCCAGGAACATATCTCCTTGCTTTCACAATCAAAGAAAATATCAGAATAGCCAGAATTATTACTCTCATCACTATCAGAGCTAGAACAAGATAGTATATTCATAATCTTCTACAAATATGATTACTATTGTACATAATATAAAATAAATATCAATTTTCTTTAATTTTATCATTAAATATTGGAAAAAAGATGAATTTAAAATAGTTAAAAAATAGAATTTAATAAATAAAAAGTAATTTAATACGATGTCAATTGAGCATAGTTATGATGAAAGCATCTCTTACTCATCAGATGATTTACAATCTACAGATTTGAACTTTTCTGGAGTTATTGTTAATGATGATTTTATTATAGTTACTAAACTTGGAAGTGGTGCATTTGCTACTGTATGGCTCGCATATAATTTTGAAACTAAAGATTTTGTTGCTATTAAAATACAAAATCCAGAAGATACAGAAAGTGGTTTAGAAGAAGTTGAAATTTTAAATAGTATAATTAAATCTAAATGTACCTATCTAAACAAGATGTTGGATCATTTTATATGGGAGTTCAATGATGAAAAATATGTTTGCATGATATTTGAGTTGTTAGCTGGATCTCTATATGATGTCATAAGAAGAGGAAAATATTCAGATGGTATGGAAGCATCTATGGTTAAAAAAATAATATATCAAGTTTTAATTGCAATTGATAGTCTAAACAGAGAATTGAATATACTGCATACAGATATTAAACCAGAAAATATTCTTATTGAAGGAAGGAGTAAAAATATTCAAGAAATAATAGATGAAATTTCTAAATATAGTTCTGAGGATAAAAATAAGATTAAAAAAGTTGTTGATAGTTTGATAACTAATAGTTCATATGAAAGTAGTAGTGATTGTAGTTCCTCACATGAAACAAATGAAAATTATATTCCAATTGATGAGGAATATTTAAATAATATAAATATCAGGTTGTCAGATTTTGGGGGTTGTTATGAAATAACAGAAAATATGAATCATGAAATCCAAACAAGATACTATCGGGCGCCAGAAATACTACTTGAATATAATTTCAATGAAACATGTGATATTTGGTCAGTCGGTTGTGTTATGTATGAGCTTCTAACTGGTAGTATTCTTTTTAATCCTGACAAAAAACTACGCTTTTGCAGGAATAGACATCATGTGTACGATATTCAGTCAATATTGGGGTTAATTCCAAAGCACTTGTTAGAACAAGCAAAGAAAAGAAATGTATTTTATAGAAAAAATGGTATGTTAAAAGGAATAGATAAATTAAAATATATGCCATTATCAGAGTTTATAATAGACAAATTAAAAAATAAAAACTTAGATAATGGAGAACTTTTCCTAATGATTGATTTCTTTTACAAGGTATTTGAATACGATCCAGAAAAACGATTGACTGCTCGAAAATGTCTAGAGCACGAATGGTTTAGTGATTTACAAGAAGAATTTAATTAGCACAGTGTTGTTCCCATCGTCATACTAATTGCATCTGAAATACAGATCATATTAGTACGGCGTTGTTCCCATCGTCGTACTAATTGCATCTGTCCAATTAGAACCAGATGATGAATCACAACTTCCACTACTGCTGGGTAACCCACACCAAAAATTGGAACTATAAGATACTCCGACCATATCATACGAAATTGCTTGCTTGCACATCTTCATCTCTGGAGAAAGATGATGTTTGATTGCCGTATATTCTAGTGGTTGGTACCAATCAAAATCATCTTTACTATTTTTCTTTTCACTATTATCTTTTTCTTTAAAATTTTTTGGACTAAGCCCGCATTTTTTTTGAAGATACTCCTGACTATGGGTCTCTTTTATATCTACAGATAGATGTCGCCTGATGGCAGTATATTTATTTTCTTCATGCCAAGCTTTATCATTATTGTTCATTATTATGCAATATTCGGCATAATATGAATGCTACAAATTTATTTTTTTTCAATTTTTTTGATATGAATGCAATGAAGGTCAAAAAAATTAGGATGCTTATATATTACCAACTATTTATAATCTCAATTTTTTATTTCATTAGATTCTGTTCTTATTCATAGAAATAATTTCAAAAACTATCATATAGTATGAATTATATTATAATAACTGATACTTCTGGAAATAATATACCAAAAAAATATAATGATAAAAATAGTATACCTTTTATTTTACTCCATACAACACAACCACAACTTTTATTAGAAAAGATATCGAATAATATTTGGAAACCAAAAAGAGATAATATACAACAGATATTGCAGATTAATGGCTTTAATCCTTCTAATTTTGCACTACTTGGAGATATATGGTATCCAAAAAATAAATTACCAAATAAAGGATCTATTTTATTAGTCAATGCAAATAATAAAGTTTCTCAATATCCAATTGATTTTAAAAAAATATTAGAGTATGATGATCTTTATTTATGGGAACCAATATGCCCAGTTGGTTATCAGAAGCTAGGTTGTATTTTATCAAAAAATAAACCAATAACCAATACAATTAGAGTTGTAAAGCAAAAATATATTAAATCTTATACAAACAGTGGAAAAGTTGCGAATGGTTTGACAAAAATGAATGAATACAATCTTATCACATTCGAAAATGATAATAAAGTAACAATTAAAAAAATAAACATTCAAGAAAAGATGAACTATTCAATTCAAGGAGAACTAAAAATGGATGATAAAATTATAAGTGGGCCAACAAATGATAATATATCTAATAACTTTGCATATCTAGAAGAATTTGATGAATTAGATGATCAAACATGGTATCCATATTCAAATTATGATAATTTTCAAGATAAAGATAGTCAAATTTGGAACATAGAGCATCTAAGCAGTATTAATAAAAGTTTTGATGGAAGTCATGGTATCATAAGCAAAGAAATCGATGAGAAATCATGGAAAAGTTTACATGGAAGGAATGTAGTTTTACAGCAATCAGAAAGCCCATGGTATAAAGAAAAAGAATTAGATCATCAAAAGAAATTAAAAGACTTTTCATCAGATATTTATAGACCAGTAATGGAATATAAATATATATTAAGACAGCAAGATGGTACTCCACATGTACGCACTAATGAAGATAATAATTGTTTGGAAAATTTTGAGCAAAAGAATGATCATGAGACTGGATACAGTTTCAATCTAATCGCATTCTCACTACTTTTAATAGTAATTATACTAATTCTAATTAAAATTTATTTAAATTATAGAAGATCAAAAAATAAAGAGAACTTATTGATCTAAATATAAGACTATCTTAAATTTAGATATTATTTCATTTTATTATTATTTTTATAATGATTAGTATAAAAATAATAATAAAAAGCTAATTGATCTAAATATAAGACTATCTTAAATTTAGATGTTATTTCATTTCAATGTCAGTTCTACTTTTAGGGACACGCATTGCTCTATTTTCAGTTGTACGATATTCATTTTTGGGAAGATTTGGAGATGCTTCTTTAACTAGTTCAATATGACTTTCATCAAATGTTGGCAGATATTCAATAAGATTACGATTGTAAAGATAAGATACAGCATCTAATACATAGTAATCTTTATCGAAAGGATTATCAACCTTGAATAAACGGGACATTTTGTTGACAAGCTTATCAACATGCAAACAGTGTTTATCCACCATATAAATATAAAAATCAGCTAGATTTTGCTTCTGTTTATCAACAAATGGTTTATAAGTTTTAACATAGAATTGGTAAATTTCATCACGATCCATTTCGTCTAATATATTTAGAGGATCCGTTTCTTTCAATCTATCCAGATGATAGTAGTTAAATTTTGGAGACAATTCAGTTTTGCTAATATCAAAATCTTGGTATCTCTTCTTTCCATATTTTAAATAATCATAAAAATCTTTACAATAATTTCCTCCAAGGTAAGACTTATAATCAGCATCTTCAGCACGATCCATGATCTCATCTTTAATATCACATGAAGAATAATCTGAAAATATTATTACATGTTTGACTTCAAAATAAAATGCAATTTTGGATAGAAAATTTATAAAATCTTCATCTGAAATTATCTTATTTCTAATTGTTGTAGAGAATCTAAAATAGTAGTTTACAAACATATAACTTCCAATATCATTTTCCCCAATTTCAATAGTGAAGCCAATATAATCTTTAAGAATTGTATAAATCATAAAACCATTATTTGTAGTGGAAGCATAAAAATCTTTATATGCAGCAGTACTATCATACCATTCTGTAATTAAATCATATGATTTACCTCCAATATTAACTCTAAATTGGTACATTGGATTAGTATAGTCCCTAATGAAATATCTAATTCTCTCTTCCATTGATATTGTTTCTATTTTTCTTATTTTCAAAAAATCAATTACTTTATTTGTATCATTCCATAATGGTCTTTTTGGCATTTTAATAGGTTCCTTTTTTATAAAAGTAAATTCATATCTTGTTTTTATTTTTTCTTCATATATATCATCAGTGTGAAAATATGGTGCATTTTCATCTTTCTTGTCAAGTCGAAGAACAGTTAATGGAGATAGAATAATTTCTTCTTCTAGTGGAAAATGTGAAATAGTCTCCATACAAAGAGCAATACCTTTAATTCCTTTTGGAATCTTTACTTTAATAAGAATAAATCCAAATTTATAAACATCGGATCTGTAAAATGGATCTCGTGTTGTACTCATAAATCCAGGAACTGTATACTTATCTCCAATTTTGAGATCAATAAGATGACTATCATTTTTAATAAATCTATATAGTACATAAGATTTATCAAATTTTGGAGCATTGTTAATAAGCTTCCACATTGATTTTATACTATTTTCTAAAAGTTGATTTTTATATTTATAAGGGGAAAGATTTCTCATATATTGATTCATAAAATAACTTCCTTGCAAAGAATAGTATTGAACAATTCCAACTTTATTATTCTCAATAATATATTTTTGATGCTCAAGTAAAATATTAGCATTAATATCATTCTTCCTAATTATTTTGCAAAGTTTTACAAT
>JABAOH010010009.1_pt1 | contig 10368 bp, 10 predicted proteins | sample 7062181 | NCBI WGS metagenome assembly JABAOH01 (sample SAMN14538630, study PRJNA623070) | marine sediment metagenome | biome: marine biome [ENVO:00000428]; feature: marine pelagic biome [ENVO:01000023]; material: deep marine sediment [ENVO:00002113]; isolation source: pool of 5 deep marine... | reverse complement strand
TCGCCCCGTCGCTCGAATTCTGGCACAATGACAGCATTCCTGCTTTCTCCTATGACCCTGAGCGGGCTAAGGAGATGTTGCTGGAAGCGGGGTACACTTGGGATGAAAAAGGGATGCTACACTATCCAACGCCTGAGAACGATAAGCGCGATATAGACACGGGTCCGCACCTGTACTAGGACAAGGGTTAGCTGGACCTTGACAGCTTTGGAACAGGGTTGGGGGATTGCATTGCATCCTCAACCCTGTTCCTCTAGAGTTTGACTCGATCTCAACTTGCTCCATCGCTCGAATAAGAGATTACGACATGTTCAGTCTACATCATTAAGGAGAAGCGTCCATGGAGCTTCGAATATTCATTGTTAAACGAATGCTACTAATGCTTCTGACTCTATTCATACTAACAACTTTGGTCTTCGTTATGTTCCGGGTAATGCCTGGCAACCCGGCTTCACTGGTGATATCACCAGCACTGGAGCCGGAGGCTCGGGAGGCTTTGCTACATCAATTTGGCTTAGATAAGCCGCTACAAGTTCAGTATTGGCTCTATATGAAGAACTTGGTACGCGGCAACATGGGACACTCATTCCGCTACCGTCGTCCGGTAGTAGAAGTGTTACGCCCGAGATTTATGAATACTGTGGTGCTGATCGGGCCAGCCACGCTTTTTGCGTTGATTTTGGGCGTACTTGTGGGTGGACTGACCGCATCGCGCCGGGCCGGCAAGCTGGATACAATTGGCACCGTGACATCCCTGGCGCTAAAGTCACTACCAACGTTTTGGACTTCCATAATGCTGCTGCTCTTGTTCGCCTATCGTCTCAAATGGGTACCTGCTGCTGGCCTTAGAACGCCAGGCTACACCTTTGACAGTGCACTGGAAAAGTTCCTAAACTTGGACTTTCTCCACCACCTTGTTTTGCCCCTGATCATACTCACTTTGCATTTTCTTGCTGAACCACTATTGACCATGAGGAACAGCATGTTGGAAGTACAGGGGGAAGATTTTGTCGAGATGGCACGGGCTAAAGGAATTGGAGAGAGACGGGTAATCTATAACCACTGGGTCCGAAATGCGCTCCTTCCCGTAGTCAGCATTGTGCCCATGATGGTGGGCCACATCATTGGCGGTCAGGTGTTGGTGGAGACAGTGTTTTCCTGGCCAGGCCTCGGGCGGGAGATCGTCAATGCTGTTAATGTACACGACTATCCTTTGGCCCAAGCTAGCTTCTTGATGATAGCCACGGTGGTCATCGGGCTAAACTTTTTGGCCGACATCACTTACGCCTTCCTGGATCCCCGAGTGAGGTTAGAATAGCGATATGGAGAAACAACCAGACCGCGAACAGGAGCGTGTGCCACTCCCGAGCTTGTTAAAGGCGATACAGTCCATAGGCAGAGCAATTGCTGACCAATTGAGGGTCATTGGTGGGAATATGTTTGGTCGCCTGGGGTTGGCTGGACTTGCCTTGTTCTTCATATTGGCGGTTTTCGCCCCATACTTGGCCCCGCATGGCCCCTATGAGGAGACCTTTCGCCCAGATGGAGAACTGGCCTATCTGGAGCCCCCATCGTTGGCACATCCTTGTGGCACCACCTTAATAGGCCGGGATGTGTTTTCACAAATGATCTGGGGCACGAGGCGCACCTTGATCATAGCTCTGGCCGCTGCTTTCGGCGCGGCTTTTGTCGGCACCAACGTGGGCCTGATAGCTGGGTACTATGGCGGAACGATTGATACCATCCTGATGAGGCTAACTGACATAGCGTATGGTATCCCTTTTATTCCCTTTGCTATGATAGCCATCATGATGCTCGGGCGTGGCGACATCATACTGATCATCGTCATATCCAGCATACTGTGGAGAACTACCTCTCGGGTTATTCGCTCACAAGTGCTCACTCTGAAGGAGCGCCCATTTGTCGCCGCGGCCAAGTCCATGGGGGCGAGTGCCGCTAGAATTATTTATCGCCATATCGCTCCCAATGTGTTGCCTCTGAGTTTTCTTTACACCCTTATTATTGCTGGGGATGCAGTATTAGTTGAGGCCTCCCTTAGCTTTCTGGGCTTGGGTAACCCCAACACCATCAGTTGGGGTCAGATCCTCTTCTACTGTTTTTCCTCACAGAGGATGCGGACAGCATGGTGGTGGAGTTTCTTTCCGGGCATGGCCATAGTGGTGCTGGTATTGTCGGCATTCTTCATCGGACGCTCGTACGAAGAGATCATTAACCCTCGATTGCGGGAGTGGTAGACAGGTCTCTGGTAACACAACAAGGGAAGCAAAATGGCACTGCTGGAAGTCAATGACTTGCGGGTCTACTACAAAACAAGGCGGGGATTGCTCCGTGCTGTGGAGGGGGTCAGTTTCCAGATTGAAGAAGGGCAGAATGTGGGATTGATTGGCGAGTCTGGCTGTGGCAAGACGACGGTGGTGAAGGGCATCCTTCAGTTGTTGCCCCGTAGCGCCGAGATCGAAGGACGGGTGTCTTTTCGTGGACGGGATCTGCTGACGCTTAAGCGTCCAGAATTGGATGAGATTCGGTGGAGGGAAATTGCCCTTGTCCCGCAGTCAGCGATGAATGCTCTTGACCCTGTGCTCAAAGTTGGTGACCAGGTTCTCGAGGCAATTCAGGCTCATAAAGAGATCAAAAGCAAAACCGCTCGCGAAAAAGTAGCCGGGCTTTTCGGTCTGGTGGGCCTTGATGCGAAGCGCCTAAACCACTATCCGCATCAGTTCAGCGGGGGCATGAGGCAGCGAGCGATCATTGCCATGTCTCTGGTGTTGACCCCAAAGTTAATCATCGCTGACGAACCGACCACTGGCTTGGATGTCCTCATACAAGATCAGATCCTGCAACAGATCGAAGAGATTCATCGTCAATTCAATGTATCGGTGCTGTTCGTTACCCATGACATTGGGGTTGTGGCTGAGACTTGCCAGCGGATCGCGGTCATGTACGCTGGCAAGATTGTAGAGTACGCTGATGCCGGGTCGTTGTTTGAACAACCTTATCATCCTTACACGCTGGGCTTAATGAATGCCTACCCCAGCGTCCGCGGCCGGAAGCGTGAGCTTATTTCAATACCCGGCAGTCCACCTCATCTGGTTGATCCTCCGCCAGGGTGCAGATTCAGCCCCCGTTGTCCATTTGCTTGTGAGATCTGCCAACAGGAAGAGCCTAAGCTCGTGGAGATGGGACGGGACAACTGGGCAGCTTGCCATCGGGTTGGGGAGATAGATCAATTACGCGAGGAGGCAGGGAAGGCACTGACATGGAAACGAATGGCAATGAACCAGGTCTGAAGTCTGATCCCTGTGCGGTCCTGGAAGCCAAGGAGTTGAAAAAGCACTTCCGGCTTAGAGCTGGGCTCATAGGCTCGCTAATGGGCAAGAAGGAGTTGGTAGTCAAGGCTGTGGACGGGGTTTCCTTTGCCGTGAGGAGAGGTGAAGTACTAGGCTTAGCAGGGGAAAGCGGATGCGGAAAGACGACTACAGCTATGGCAGCCATAGGCGTATACGAGCCAACAGCAGGGGACATCTATTTCCTTGGTCGGGATGTGTCCACCTTGTCAAGAACGGAGATGCTTGACTTCCGTTCCAAAGCACAGATGATTTTTCAAGACCCTTACCAGTCCTTGAACCCTCGTTTTACAGTCTATGAAGCGGTGGTCGAGCCCTTGGTGATCCATAGAATAAGGGATCCACAGGAACAGCGAAGACGGGTGACTACGGCGTTGGAGAGTGTTCGACTACGTCCGCCCAGCAAGTTCTTTTCCGCTTTCCCTCACCAACTGAGCGGGGGAGAGCGTCAGCGGGTGTGCATCGCGCGAGCCTTGACGCTGCAACCGCAACTGTTAGTAGCGGACGAGCCTGTATCCATGCTGGACGTATCTGTCCGAGCTGGGATCATTGATTTAATCCGCACCCTCTCGAAGGAGATGGAACTGGCAGCCATCTGCATATCTCACGATCTTTCCAGCCAAAGATATCTAACCGACCGATTGGCGATAATGTATCTGGGCAGGATAGTCGAAATTGGACCCACTGAAGAGGTCGTGAAGGAGCCTGTGCATCCTTACACCAAGGCTCTGCTGGCTGCCGTCCCTGTACCGGATCCCAAGTTCCAAAGGCAGCGTCTACTGTTGCAGGGTGAAGTGCCCGACTCTATTGAATTGCCGGAAGGGTGCCGGTTCTCAGAACGCTGTCCAGACTCTGAAGACAAGTGCTGTCAGATCGAACCGGAGTTAATAAGTGTAGGTACCGACCATTCGATCGCCTGTTGGCGATGCCAATGACGACCAAACCCGTAGGGAGACAAGTCATGACGAGCTATGCAACTAAACAACAGTGTGTCAAGTGCCATTCAGAATTTCCGATGGACGAGCCTCTCTTTGAGGGCTGTCCCGCATGTAAGACCAAGGATTTCGCCGCCAGTCTCTCGATAACCTACGACTATGACCAGCTTGCCAAGCGCGTGAGTAGGGACTATTTCGCCAGAAGGCCGAGAGAAGCAGGCGTCTGGAAATATCAGGAGCTACTTCCGATTAAGGACGAAGCACATCGCATCACTTTGCAGGAGGGCTCGACGTCACTGATACGATGTGAGAGGTGGGAGAAGGAGATGGGGTTAAAAGCTCTATATGTGAAAGATGAGGCGAGAAACCCCACCTGGTCATTCAAGGATCGCCACGCATCTGTGGCCATATCTAGGGCAGTCGAACAGGGCGCAAGCACGGTCACCATCGCAACCTCTGGAAATCATGGGGCTGCAACAGCGGTCTACGCAGCTAGAGCGGGACTCGATGCTGTCATCTTCACATATCCGGGATATTATGAGACCATGAGAACCCTGATGCAGATGTATGGCGCGCAGATCTTTGTAACGGATGTTGAGGGGCGCTGGCTTCTCATGCGAGAGGGGATGAAACGATATGGTTGGTACCCCATCGGAAACATAACGACGATTCCTACCTTTAACCCTTTTGGACACGAGGGCTACAAGCCCATAGCCTATGAGATATGCGAAGACCTACATTGGGAGCCACCAGATTTCGTCTTTGTACCTAGTGGCTTTTCGGAGAGCCTTTATGGGATCTGGAAAGGGTTCAAAGAGTTAAAGACCCTGGGGTTGATTGGTCGCACTCCGCACATGGTTGCGACAGAACCAGCCGGTGGAGCTCCTCTTGCAGCGGCTCTTGAGCAGGGACAAGATATTGTGCGGCTAGAAGGGGGTTGGAGCAATCAAACTGTAGCTCGCGGCATAGCATGCAGCGTAAATAGCTACGTGGGCGTACTCGCCATGCGAGAATCTGGAGGATCGGCTGTAGGAGTATCGGACGAGGAAATATTTGACGCCCAGGCAACAATGGCCAGAGAAGGGGTTTATGGCGAATGTACAGCTGCCACGGCGGCGGCTGGTCTGCAGAAAATGGCGAGCAGCAACGACCTACATGGTGCAGTCGCCGTGGTAGTAAGTAGCTCAGGTGGGATAAAGGATTTCACTTTGGCCGTCGCCAGGATGCCCAAGCCACCCGCAATTGAGGCTGATTTCGCGGTTCTTCAAAAGGCTGCAGCCGAAGTCTATGGCATTCAGTTCAAATAGTCACTGACGGTCACGGATGAGCCGATTGAAGGACAGTTTGAGAGTCAAGGGCGGTCTAACGTTACTTGCTGCCGGACACATGATGAGCGATGTCTACGCCAGTTTTATAGTGACTTTACTACCACTGTGGGTCCGCCTATTTGGCTTGCCTTTTTCAGCAGCGGGTTTCTTGGTGTTCTTGCGAGGTGCTGGTATGGCAGTGTTTGAACCCCTTGGCGGATACGTCGCTGACCGCACAGCCAGGCTCATCTTCCCCTTCGGCTTACTTGTCGTAGCGCTGGCCATGAGCTCTGTTGGGTGGGCACCTAACTATTCCATACTGGTTCTCCTGGTCTTGCTGGCCACGGTTGGCCAGTCCCTATTCGGACCCCAGGCAACATCAACAGTAACGCACTCAAGCGGTAGTTTGAAGGGTCTCGGACTGGCCATTTTTCTGGCTGGGGGCTCTCTCGGAGCCGCTGTAGGGCCTATCACTGTTGCTTCTCTGGTCAACGCTGTAGGTCTACAAAGAACCTGGCCTATGGTGCTGCCGGGCCTCCTGCTGTCCATTCTTCTCTACAAGGTTTTTGCCCCGGGGGTTGGAACTCGGGATAACACAAATAGATCTCTAGATATCCCGAGTTCGATAAACTTGGGACCGACTTTAGCACTAGCTTGCGTGTTATTGTTACGGGGTGCAGCCGAAACAGGTATTATGGCTTTCCTGCCGCTCCTAATTGAGCAAAAAGGCGGCGGTCTGATTGCGGTTGGCGCTACGATCAGTCTCTTCAAGCTATCAGGAGCCGCCGGCGCGATCATCGCCGGTTTTCTATCAGACCGAAGGAGTTGGAAGCCTATTATGATCCTGTCGTTTGTACTGGCTGCTATATTACTCTATGGTTTCTTGCAAAATGAGGGTTTTATAGCTTTGATACTTGTTGCGCTGCTGGGAGCCACACTGTTCTCATCATCCCCCTATACTTTGGTCATGGCACAACATCTCTTACCAGAACGAACGAGCACCGCCGCAGGCTTGGTTTTCAGCTTGACGCTACTTGGGGGGGGATTAGGTGCCTTGTGCGAGGGATTCCTCGCCGACGGTCTTGGCGTGGAGACAGCCCTACTCATCATTGGCGTGACTCTGCCACTCGGTGCTGCGGCAGTTACGATAGGCATACGAGAACAGCTCATCACTCCGTAAGAAGCTGCGCATATGTTCCCCAAGGGGAATCAACTATATCAACTCATAGGGAAAGGAGTCAAAACAGGTGACAAGATTAAAGAGATTCTGGGCTCATTACGAGGAGGTGCTGCGTACTCCTGATGCTGCCCTCGTCGTTGTCAGTGGCTTGCTGATCCTGTCGAGCTGGCTGATCCAACTCATCTCCGTTGGCCCGACATCGCTCAGCCCAGTGATGGCTCTCATTGCTGCCGTTCTCGCTGGCTGGCCTATTCTGGGCTGGGCGTGGGGCGGGGTGAAGGAGAAAAAGATTAACGCGAGCCAATTGGTCATCATTGCTATGGTGGCATCGGTTGTCGCCCGCGAGTACATCGCCGCCGCCATCGTGGCTTTCATCATGATCCTCGGCGGCCTGCTGGAAGAGTTGGCCACCTACAGTATGCGCCGCTCCATCCGCAATCTGCTGGAATTAGCCCCCACCACGGTCACCCGTCGCCGCGACGGGCGCGAGGAGACGGTAGACATCAGCGAGCTGGAAACGGGCGATCTCATTCTGGTTCGCTCTGGCGAGCGCATTGCGGTAGATGGGATCATCCGCCAGGGCGAGGCGTCGGTCAATCAGGCCCCGATCACCGGTGAATCGGTGCCCGTGGACAAAGGGACAGGCGAGGAGGTCTTTGCCGGGACACTGGTTGAATTGGGCGCGCTAGAGGTGCAGACGACCAAAGTGGGCAGCGACACGCTGTTGGGGCAGATCGTCGAATTGGTGGAAGCAGCGGAGAAAAGAGCCGCGCCTATCCAGCGCGTAGCTGACAAGTATGCCAGCTACTTCACTCCCATCACTGTCCTGATCGCTGCGCTGGTCTGGCTCATCAGCGGCGAGTTTATGCGCGCGGTGACGGTGGTGGTGGTAGCCTGTCCCTGTGGACTGGTGCTGGCCACACCCACAGCAGTTGTAGCTGGCCTGGCTAACGGTGCGCGGCGGGGCATACTGATCAAGGGCGGTGCTTTCCTGGAGATGCTCGGCAAGGCCGATATCGTCGGCCTAGACAAAACCGGCACGCTCACCCGAGGGCAGCCTAATGTGGCAGGGGTACAGTCGCTGTGCTGTCATTCGGAAGAAGAGATCTTGACTCTGGCCGGCGGTGCTGAGCGTTACTCAGAGCACCCGTTGGGCCGGGCTGTGTTAGCTGAGGGGTTGCGCCGGGGCTTGGAGATGCCGGAGCCGGTCACATTCCGACCGGCTATGGGACGTGGTGTCTCCGCCGCCTGGGTGGATACTGAGGTAAAAGTGGGACGGGCTGACTGGTTAGCTGGTGGGGGGGTGAACCTGGCGGAGCCAGTGCAAACGGCGGTCGCTGAACACGAAACTCATGGTCACACCCCCCTGTTGGTAGTGCATAACGGCCATCCGGCAGGTGTCATCTGCGTGGCGGATGCGATCCGCGAGGAGTCAGTCGAGGCTGTGGGCCGATTGAAAGCACTGGGGTTGAAGGTAACGATGCTTACCGGTGACAACCCGCTCGTGGCGGGAGAGATCGCGCGTCAGACGGGTGTGGACGACGTGCAAGCCAACCTGCTGCCGGAGGACAAGGCGACCATCGTGCGTCGGTGGGTGGCTGAGGGAGAGAAGGTGGTGATGGTCGGTGATGGAATCAATGATGCGCCAGCCCTGGCCGAGGCTACGGTGGGCATTGCCATGGGCGCAGCAGGCGCAGACGTTGCTATCGAGGCAGCCGACATCGCGCTGATGAACGACGATCTGAACACGGTCGCGGACGTCATCTCTCTTAGCCATCGAGTAATGAGTACCGTGCGGGCAAACATACTACTCTTCTCGCTGGCGTTCAACATACTAGGCATTACTTTGTCGGCGATAGGGACCATCCATCCAGTGGGGGCAGCGGTGATGCACAACGTCGGCTCGCTGGCTGTGGTGCTCAACTCGGCACGTCTTATTTTCCGTAAACGATTGTAACATGTGAGGAGAAGTGACGTGACGCACAGTGTCAGTGTCAGTCAACCATGCTCTAAACCGCAGACAGACCTAACTAGGAGGCAAGTATCGTGACCATTGCAAGTAGCATTTTGGCCGTAATCGGAAACACCCCTCTGATCCGGCTGAGAGAAGTCGTTCGCGGGCTTGATGCAGAAGTGTTAGTAAAGGCTGAGTACCTAAACCCTAGCGGCAGCATCAAGGATCGCATAGCCTTGTACATGATCGAGGGTGCCGAGCGCGCTGGGCTGCTCAAGCCGGGTTATACGATTGTCGAAGCTAGCACGGGCAATACCGGCGCGGCCTTGTCTTTTGCGGCTGCGGCCAAGGGCTATCGCATGCGCGTATTTTCGCCTAAAGTCGTCGCCAGCCCCGAACGAATGCGTATCATGCAGAGCTATGGCGCCGAAATCGAGATCATAGACACAGAGGCGTTGCAAAAGGATGAGAAGTTGCGAGACACGAGCGTCCACGGTGCTGTGATCGAGGTCATCCCAAGACAATTGTGCCTGGAATTGGAATGCTCAGATGCCACCGTCTGGTGGGCGCGCCAGTTCAGTAATCCAGACAACGTCGTTGCCCATCGGGAAGGGACGGGTAAGGAAATCCTCGAACAGACCGGGGGCCACCTGCACGCGTTCTTGGCTTCGGTGGGCACCGGGGGCACGCTGATGGGAGTGGCTCAGGCGCTGCGGGCACATGACCCCAGAATTGAAATCTACGGGGTAGAGCCTGCTGCTGCGCCCCATTTGCGAAGCGGCCTGGAGAACATTCCGATCATCCCTGGCATTACTGATGGCATCACCGTGGACATTCTCAAGGCGAATATCGTTACCGACATCATCAGCGTGACCGATAGGGAAGCTATTGATATGGCGCACCAGCTCGCTGAAAAAGAAGGATTGTTCTGCGGCATGTCGTCTGGGGCTAATGTGCTGGCCGCGTTGCAGGTGGCGAAAAGGCTCGGCAAAGGCGCGCGCGTGGTGACCGTGCTGCCGGACAGCCGAGATCGCTATCTTTCGGTCGAGAAATACACCACTTAGGTTCGGGTCGATGCCATTCGGCTAAGACTCAGTGGACCACTTGAAAGAGCGGCTGCTCCTTCAGGCGATGCCAGGTTCTTCGTGTCTCGACAAAAACAGGAAGAGCGCAGGGGATCCTGTGCTCTTTTTGTCTTTCTGCCAAGTGGATCAATTGCGCCTTTGGGGTTGATTGCCGCCTTTAGGCTGACTCACAATAACCCCTTTGGCCTGTAGTGACCCCCTAGAATTGGACAACTACGATAGTTCAAGTAGAATTAGTCCAAGAAAGGGGAAACACCATGTCAAAGCGTCGAACGTTTACACCAGAGTTCAAGGCCCAGGTAGTCCTGGAAGAACTGACCGGCGTCAAGGACAAAGCCGAAATCTGCCGGGAGTACCGACTGAGGCCACAGGTCTTCTCTCGCTGGAGAGAGGAATTCCTGAAACGAGCACCTGAGATCTTTGCCACGAAGCCCAGCAGGGGCGATGAGCAGGAGCGGATCGCCGAGCTGGAGCGGATGGTCGGGCGACTGACGATGGAGCTAGAGATGGCAAAAAAAGCCTCGAACATCTTGACCTCCCTC
>JABAOH010008209.1_pt2 | contig 10368 bp, 10 predicted proteins | sample 7062181 | NCBI WGS metagenome assembly JABAOH01 (sample SAMN14538630, study PRJNA623070) | marine sediment metagenome | biome: marine biome [ENVO:00000428]; feature: marine pelagic biome [ENVO:01000023]; material: deep marine sediment [ENVO:00002113]; isolation source: pool of 5 deep marine... | reverse complement strand
ATACCACTCTTCTCTTTTTCTCATTAGCAACCTGTAGCAGCTAGTTTTTATTCGACATAATTGCATTTGCAGTCATGGAAATACCGAACGACGTACGCGCTGTGTCCAATAATCCTACAGCGATATTGAGTGAATACAAGGAATCCGGAGTTGGGGTCTTTGGATACACTTGTAGCTATGTTCCCGAAGAACTTCTGATCTCAGCCGGATTACAGCCATATAGAATCTCAAACATCGGAACAGGTTCAAGCGCGCTTGTGCCAAGCTTCGTGTGCCCATTTGCCAGCAGTACGCTAGAGAATATTCTCAAACTACAAGATCACTTCTGCGGATTCGTCCTCAGTCACACATGCGACCCGATGTGGAGACTTTATGACATATTGAAGAAGAAAATCAGTAAACCTTTGTTCTTGTTAAGAGTTCCACACAGCACCGACAACAAGTTATCAATCAACTTCTTCAGAGCGGAACTCAAGAGATTCAAAAAGTTTCTTCAGGAAAACTTCGAAACGGAGATCAGCGATGACGCACTGTCAGATTCCATAGAACTGTGCAATTCGACACGGAGACTCCTCAAGGATATTTACCTGTTGAACGGCGATGGAAACTTCAGAATCAATGCGTATGATCGCTTCCAGATTGTCTTGGCAAGCATGTGGATGCCCAAACCAGAATTCAACTCGATAATGAGAACCTCAAACTTCGCCAGTTGGAGAACTTCAAAAAATGTCAGACTACACGTCAATGGAACTGCACTCTACGATCTTAATATGATAAGGATTGTTGAAAAATCTGGCGGCTTCGTGGCCTCTGACGACCTGTGCACAGGCTCCAGGTATTTCTGGACCAATGTCGATAAGACTGAAGATCCTATTCTTGGGCTGAGTGACCGATACCTCAGGAGAACTCCTTGTCCACCCCAAGGTCCTCTCAAAGAGAGGCTTGAATACATCAAATTCATGATCAGCAAGTTCAAAGTACAAGGAGTAGTAACATTCACCGAAAAGTTCTGTGATCCGATTCTATACGACAGCGTCCATATAAGAAGGATGCTAGCCAAAGACGAAATGGCTTATATGGTCATAGACTATGAAAATCCAGAGCAGGAAGCCATTAGGATCCAGCACAGAATTGAAGCCTTCGTTGAGACCATAGGTGGATAACTCGTTTGAGAAGAAAGAAGAGCCACGTTCTCGAGACTACAAAAAAGATAGGGGAACTCATCATGCAGTATTTCCAAAAAGCGTCCTATGCGAAAATCGAAGGCAAGCCGGTGGCGTGGGTAACTGTGTTCACCCCCGTCGAGCTGTTGTATGCGTTAGATATCTTCCCAATTGCTCCAGAACACTTCAGTGCGCTGTGCAGCGCTCGCGGCTTAATATTAGATTATCTTGAGGAAGCCGAAAGACACGGCTATTCCCAAAACATATGCTCGTATAGCAGATGCTCCCTAGGTTATGTCCTCAGCGAGACTAACGGCTTACTGCCATCGCCTGACATATTAGTAACATTCAGGAATTCGTGCGACATTTATGTCAAATGGTGGCAGAGTCTTTCCAGGCATCTCAAGATACCGCTGTTTCTAGGAGAGACTCCTTATGTTCTAACTACAGATGACCTTGACAACTATGTCCTAGATTACGTGGTCAAACAGCTGGAGCAGTTGATAGAGATTGCAGAGGGAAAATTTGGGCTAAGACTTGACGTGGAAGAACTTGTGCAGATATTGGAGCTTTCAGATGAAGCGAGCGCACTTTGGCTTGATACTTTAGGGTTCAGAAAGTTCAGGCCGTGTCCACTTGGAGGCAGAGACTCAGCCTCAGATATCTTCCCTCTTGTGATCATGCAAGGAACAACGGAGGCTGTCCAGTTCTACGAGCAGCTTCTCCATGAGGTCGAACAGAGAGTTAGGCAGAAGGAGGGAGTAGTGGAACATGAAAGGTTTAGATTGTTATTTGATGGGATATGGCTCTGGCATTCTTTCGACCTCATCAAATATTTCGAAGACAAGGGAGCTGTCTTCGTCTACGAACCCTACAGTGAGGCGTGGGCATGTAGGCTTGACACGTCGAAGCCTTTAGAAAGTATAGCCAAGAAAATCTTGACCATGGGTCTGAACGTAGACATAGATCTACGAATTGAAAGATACTTGGAGAGCATAAAGAAGTTTCAAGTAGACGGAGCTGTTTTCTTCTCCAACAGAAGCTGCAAGACGTGGTCAGCACCGCAACTAGTGACAGCAGACATCTTGACTAAGCAGGCCAATATCCCCTATCTTGTATTCGAAGCAGACATGGCTGATCCCAGGCAGTATTCTGAAGCTCAGATAAAAAGCAGAATTGACGCCTTTCTAGAAGTGTTGGGTGAAAGCCAGTGTACGTAGGAATAGACGCTGGGGCCTCTGCAACAAAAGCCGTGATACTAAGTAAGTCAGAGAATATTGTCTCATATAGTGTGGTTCCTTCAGGAATCGACTTCAAAGCGTCATCTGCGAATGCTGTGAAAAAGGCGCTTGAAGCGGCCAATCTAACCATGAAGAGCATGTCGAATGTGGTATCAACAGGCTACGGACGGGCTCTGGTCGACGCCAAATCAACATCTTCCGAAATAGTCTGTATCTCCCGTGGAACTTACAGGCTCTTTCCATCCGTGAGAACAATTATTGATGTTGGCGGACAAGATTCCAAAGCCATCAGGATCAACGACGCTGGAAGAGTATTAAATTTCGAAATGAACGATAAATGTGCAGCTGGAACAGGAAGATTTCTCGAAGTTATGTCAAGCATCCTTGGGAAACCTCTGGAAGAGCTTGGAAGATTACACTTCAGATCTGAGAGTCCTGCAAAGATCAGTAGCACTTGTACAGTCTTCGCTGAATCAGAGGTAATATCTAGTCTAAGCAGTGGCTGCAAGGTTGAGGATGTTGTTGCCGGCATACACACTGCAATGGCTGAAAGAATCTACAATATGTCGAGCAGGATCGGATTCAAGGAAGACCTGGTGTTTACAGGAGGCGTTGCTAAGAACCAAGGGTTTGTTGATGCCTTAAGCAAGAAAGTAGGTTTGAACCCTATACTACCGGAAGAGCCTCAGATAGTCTGCGCTTTAGGAGCGGCGCTTGCAGCTCTTCAGAGAGATAGGAAGGATGTCGAACATCCTTAAGGCTATTGGAGACCATAAAGAACGTTTCGATCGACTATGTTTCTCTTGACGAGTCGTTTTTGCTCAAGTAGGTCAAGGTGTGCAAGTGTTTCACCAAGAGCTAGGTACTTCTGGAATAAGGGAAATTCACTCCAAGAATTGTAGTCGATGTGCCAGTTGACTTTGGATGCCAACATGTACGCTGTTGAATCTCCACATTTGAGATTGTTCAAGATTTCCCTCAATCTTTGCGCGTGATGGTCTTGGAGTTGTCCGATTCTCTCTCTATGATCTTCAAACATTTGTTCGTGACCGGGCAACACTTTCTTAACGTCAAGCATTTCTATCTTTTCGAGGCTTGTCAAGTAGTCAGACAGAGGATTCGTCTCTTCTGAAAATCTGGCTACGTGAGGAGTGATTGTTGGCAAAAGATGGTCGCCAGAAAGGAGAATCTTGAAAGTTGGCTCGTAAAGACATATGTGACCTGGAGAATGGCCTGGCGTCCAGATCATCTGAAATTCATATTCACCGACCGAGATTTCTTGGCCATCTTCCAGTACAGATGTAGGTGCCGAAAGCTCTCGGTATGATTGTGGAGCAGAGAAGGCTGGATGAAAAATCTGAAGATTTTCAGCGATTAAAGAAGGTGCATTATTGACTTTGAGGAAGTTCTCCATGTCATTCAGGTAGTCTTCAAGCTCGCTAGTAATGACCTCTGATAACTCTGCTTCTGTGCGGTGTATTAGGACCCTGATGTTTTTTGATTTTTCCTTGAAGCGATGGATTAAACCTACGTGATCAGCATGAAAATGGGTTGCCAAAATCCCAGTTATGTCGTCTGGGCCTACTCCAACTTCTGATAGGTCTTTGCAGAGCGATTGAAACGCCAGAGGATTATTGAGTCCAGTGTCTATCAGAAGATTCTCACTCTTTGATCTTATCAGGTATGAATTGAGGTGCCCAAGTGGACTCTTGGGCAAAGGAACTGTTATTCGGAACAGGTTTCGGAACAACTCTTGAATCATGTATATGATTCCAGCTCAATCATCAATGTTGTTTAAAACTAAACGTCTGGACCATCGTTTAGACTCAGAATTCTGGCAGCATTTAGCCCAAGAACGTTTGCCTTCTCAACTTCATCTAGATCTCTGCAGTTTTCTATGAATTGCCTTTCGTACTTCATGTTGCTTCCCCATACTACGGGAAAGTCTGATCCGTAGAGAAGCCTGTCAAGACCCATTGTTTTTCTTATTTTCGTTAGGATCTTTTCCCTGTAGATAAAGCTCGATACGGCTGATGAGTCGAAATGGACATTCTCAAATCTCTTGGCTAGTTCCAGAGCCTCATCAAACCATATTCCCGGTTTGTGTGCGCTGTAGCTACCTGCGTGAGCTAGAACTATGATGGGTTTGTAGCTTTCTAGAATAGGCTGTAAATATTTTGGGTTGGCATCTTCAGACAGCTCAGCGTTCTCCCATGGACCTGGATCACATCCAGTGTGATAAAGCAAGACCTTGCTGTTCGTTTCACAATATTCACAGATTCTCTCAAAATTTTCGTTTTCTACCGGGGAGAATAGTTGAAGTGTTGGAAGCATCTTTATACCTTTGAGCCCCAAGATGCTAATCTCCTGAAGCTTCTTCTCAACATAGTCTTTGTTCTTGTTTGGGTTAACCGAACCAAGGCCGATGAAATCCTCCGGGTTTCTTTTCACCAGATCCGCGATCTCCTCATTGGAACTCTTAAGCTGTGGGTAATAGCTGACTAATTCTTGGAAGAATCCCTTGATCTCTTCTTCTATAGATTTTGACTTTGAATCAAGGAACCCAAATGTTGATGCCAGATGACGTTTTCTGAGCTTGCTCTTCATTCTTGGTTCTTCTACGTCTTGAGGATCCACATCCACACTGAGTAGGACTGCTTTGTCGACATTAGCTTTTTTCATTTCATTCAAGATCTCAGTCTCATGAATGAATGGATGTACGTGAAAATCTATGATCAAGTCTTTTACCCTTGGTTCTAGAGTGAGGCCTCAAATAAAAAAGTGGGAGTGAACTAACCTAACTATCACTTTCTAAGGTAAAGGTAGATTTCTCTCTCTATAGTTTTCTCTGGCTACTATGTACCTTTGTATTTCGCCTGTTCCTTCTATGATGTCCAAGATTCTGGCGTCTCTATAGTAGCGTTCCATGTCCGAGTCAACATATCCATAGCCTGCATAGATCTGCAATGCTTCATCTGTGACTTCAATCGCAGTCTTTGCTGCATAGGCCTTCGCCATAGAAGCGAATTTCGTGATTAACCTCGCCTCCTCAGGCTTATGATCTATAAGCCAAGCAGTCTTGTATGTCAGTAATCGTGCAGCTTCTATATTCATTGCCATGTCAGCTATTTTCCATTGCGTGAACTGAAACCTATGGATTGGCTGAAAGAACTGCTCTCGCTCAGTCGAATACTTCAAAGCGCGATCAAAGGATCCTTGAGCTATGCCCACTGCTCCAGCAGCAATAGGTGTCCTGCTGAAATCGAAATATGACATTATCTGGTGGAATCCCTTGTTCTCTTGGCCAAGCAGACAGTCTGAAGGCACCTTTACATCACTGAACGCCATTTCTGCTTGGGGAGCTCCCCTGAATCCCATCTTTGGTTTTAGAGATGTGATGTCTAATCCTGGAGTATCTTTCTCAACAATGATCTGGCTGATGCCTCTATAGGGGGGAGAGGCGTTGGGATCTGTCTGGCAACATACTATTGTGAACTCTGCGATGTCTCCACATGTGATGAAAGTTTTGGTTCCATTAATCTTCCAGTTGTCACCCTCTTTCACTGCTTTTGTGTCCAATCCCACCATTCCGGCGTCAGATCCGTGTCCCGGCTCTGTGAGTGCCATTGCACAGACTTTTTCACCCTTGCTGATCGGAATAAGGTATTTCGTCTTCTGTTCTTCTGATCCGAATTTTACAATCAACCCAGCGAAGCCGACGCCGCCTAGAATCGAAGCAAGTGTGGAATCCACTTTATTGAACTCTTCTGATATTATGCATGCTTCGATGCAGCCTAATCCTTGTCCGCCATATTCTTCTGGTAGACTTGCACCTATGAATCCTAGTTCTCCTGCTTTTCTGTAGAACTCCCATGGAAACTCGTATTTCTCGTCATATTCTCGTCCTTTCTCCGGTGTGAATTCTTTTTCGGCGAATTCGCGAGCTGCTCTTTTGATTTCCATTTGTTCTTCTGTAAAGTCGAACTTCATTCTAGCACACTCATTTCTTGGACATTTTGAGGACTTCGAATACTTGAGTCTTTCCTTTGATGTCTTTCTATTTCTACGTGTTTGTAGTAGTCTTTTCTTACAGTAAAACCTGCAGAAGAAAGGGCTGATCTTCAAGTCGTATTGTGAAAAGATTGGAGAAAATGAGACTATTTATTGTAGGTGTAGAAGCCTTTTCCGGTTTTTTCTCCTAGCTTGCTCTCTTCAACCATTTCTTTTAGTAGTGGACTTGGCTTGTAGTATTCTCCGTATTTGGCTTCAATTGCCTTCAGTTTGTCGACTATGGCGTCTATTCCTAAAGTGTCAGCGAGTTCCAAGACTCCTATGGGCATGTTAAAGCCTAATTTCAGAGTTTTGTCTATGTCTTCTACCGTGGCAACGTTGTTTCTTATCAGTTCTGCAGCCACGTTGACCATTACATAGGTTTGAGTCATTGGATCAAATTTTTCCGCCTTCTCCTTTGATATTTGTGGCATGGCAAATCTTCCTGGTTCTGGGTATTCGTAGAAGCCCTTTCCGGCTTTGACTCCGATCTCCCCTTTTTCTATCTTCTCTTGTATCAGCGGTGAAGCGTCAAAGCTTGGTTCTCTCTCGTCCATGAACTTCATTACATCATAAGCTATGTCTATGCCTGTGTAATCCAACAACGCGAAGGTTCCCATCGGCATCCCCGCCTTGTACATTGCTGCTGCATCAACTTCCTCAATTGTATATTCTCCGTCGTAGACCATCCGAGCGACAAGGTTTGTTCCAGAAATAGTTATTCTGTTGGCGATGAATCCTGGGACATCCTTTTTGCATAGTACGGGTTCCTTTCCAAACTTTCTTGACAATTCCATCGTCGCTTTACAAGTTTCATCATCTGTTTTCTCGCCCATGACGACTTCAACGAGACGCATAAGTGCCGGCGGATTGAAGAAATGCATACCTATGACCCTTTCAGGTCTATTTGTAGCTGATGCGATCTCCGTGATTCGAAGTGCACTTGTGTTCGTTGCCAATATTGCGTGTTCCGGGGCATAACCGTCGATCTCCTGGAACACTTGTTGTTTCAACTTCAATTTTTCTGGAATTGCCTCAATTACGAAGTCTGCATCTTTCACTGCCTCTTCTAACGAGACAAGTGGTTCTATTCGTTTCAGAGCCTTCTGAGCTTCAGATGGTGATATCTTGCCTTTCTGTATGAACTTTCCGATGCTCCATCTGATTTTTTCCATGCCTGACTCGACGAATTCGTCTTTTATGTCTCTCATGGTCGCATCGAACCCATTCATTGCTGCAAGCTGCGCTATTCCATGTCCCATGGCGCCTGCGCCCAAAACTGCTATCCTCTTAATTTCCACTTAGATCCCCGTTTTACGGAGAGTGAATAACTTGATGTTTCTTAAATTGTTTTTCATTGCTAAATCGGCCTCTATAAGATTGAGAGCAGGCATCAGATTTCCATATTATAGGCTTTGCTAAGTATGGTTTTGAGGATTCTATGATGTCTCTTTTCATCTTCTGCAAAGTGTCCCAGCAAGAGCTTCAATGCTTCATCATCCGTATTCTCAGCTTCCTCTTCGATTTGCTGCCTCATCTTTTCTTCCACTGTAACATGTTCCGCCAGTTCCTTCTTCACTGCCTGCTTGTCAGCATCAACATGTATAGTATAATCCCAAAACGATCTCGGTGCGTCTGCCACTTTCAAGGCTTCTCCCAGAATTTCAGCGTGCTTCTCAGTGTCCAATCGCATCTCACGTATCAATAGTCTGGCGGCTATGCTGTCAACACGTTCCTCCAACTTGGAAAGTCTGTCCGATATCTCCTTCTCTAGCTTGATCTGCGCTCTTATAAGGTCAAGTAATCTCTTTTCATTTTTCATAGGGTCCATTCTCCTTATCAAGACTAGAAATGTATTTGCTTTCATTGGTAAAAGACTTGCTATCTTCATACAGTTTTTCCTTTAGCATCCTCTTGACGAACGTTTCCATCCGTCTTCACACTCTTTATAGAAGCAGAGCCATTTTTAGAAGCACTTCTTGTCGCCAACGATCTCCTTCTGTTCTTCCAGCAATTTCTTTTGTTCCAACAGCCTCTTGTCTAAAGGTTCTTGATAACCAGTAGATAGCTCATCCATGCGCGCGCCAGTATAGGTCTCAACCTTTTCCGGGAGTATGCTTTTAGTCAAACGATCTCAATATCGTCACCTACATCACAGAGTAGTGTTTCGCTTTGTCAAGGGACACTAATCCGTTTTCTAATTACGCGCGCAAAATCCATTGTCACCATGATTCTTACGGAAGTCGCTGAGGGAATTGGCCGAAAGTGACTGCGCGCTCAGCTGAATTGTCCTCGGCGGCTTTCACGATATGTTTATCTGTTGTGCCCATTCAATATCTTGCTCTACAATCAGCAAATCTGGGAGGAGTAGTAATGTCCATCATTCGTACTAGTGGTTTGACGAAACGATTCAAGGACTTGACAGCAGTAGACAGTCTAGACTTGAGCATTGACGAAGGAGAAATCTTTGGATTGCTGGGTCCTAATGGTGCGGGAAAAACAACAACTGTTCTAATGCTTTCGACAGTAATTAAGCCAACGAGCGGAACTGCATTTATAGGCGGTTATGACGTAACAAAGGACCCGAACGATGTGAGAAAGCTTATTGGGATCTGTTTTCAAGAACCCAAGCTCCTTTGGATAAGCACACCTTGGGACGTGTTGAATTGGCATGCGAAGATCTGTGGCCTCTCGACTCGAGANNGCGAAGATCTGTGGCCTCTCGACTCAAGAACGGAAGAGAAGAGTCAAGCAAGTTTTGGAAGACGTGAACATGTGGGATTCCAGAGGGAAGAAGGTTCATGGTCTTTCTGGTGGAATGAAGAAGCGCGTTGAAATCGCCAAGATCCTGATTCAGAGACCCAAGATCGCTTTCATCGATGAGCCTACCGCCCAGATAGATGTCATTGGCAAGCACAAGATCTGGAACATGATCAGAGAAGTTCGAGACGAGGGTTCGACCATAATTCTTGCAACTAATGAGCTTTATGAGGCAGATGTACTCTCTAACCGCGTGGGCATCATGCATACGGGCAAAATGCTGGTGTGTGACACACCAAAAATTCTTAAAGACAGCATTCCCGGCGGAGATATTGTTGAGATCAAACTTGAAAAGGAGGTTAGTAAGAACATACTTGAAGACTTGAACAGTTTCCCAGAAGTTGTGGATTTAACATTGGTGAAGTCTAATGACCTTAAGGTCTTTCTGAATAAAGTAGAGGAAACTGTTCCCAAAATCATGGAACTCTTCCTGAGGAAAGGTGTGCCGATTCAGTCAATCCATATGAGTGAGCCATCACTTGATGACGTTTTTGTCCATTATACAGGTTTAACTATTGAAGAAGCAGAGCAGAAAAGCCCTTCAGGGTGACGAAGACGAAGAAGCTGATGTTTGTCGTTGAAAGGGATTTGCGCACATTCTTGCGATTCAAAGTACTGATAATCATGAGAGCTATATGGTTTGTTGCCCAGGTTGCTTTCTTTGGTCTGATTGCCTCCCGCATGGTTGTACCCGAGTTGGCAGACATTTATTTTGAATACTATATTGCAGGTGTTGTAGTAATGATGCTTTATTCTACCTCCGTTTTCATTGGGTATGATATTTTTGAGGAAGCTGAACATGGAGTCTTCGAATATTTGCTTAGTCTTCCTGTTTCCAGGAGAGAACTAGTGCTGGGGAGATCAATTGGCGGTGGAATACGTAGTTTTGTCTTTGTGGGTCCAATTATTGCAATAACGCTCTTCGTGATAGGACTTGCGAATCCACTCAACCTCTTGATTTCATTTTCAGCTCTCTTCTTGTTCGCGTTCGGTGTTTCAGGTATGAGCATAACTATTGCAGTCACATTGAAATCAGGGGATCGTTATGACATTTTCATGGGCGTATTGAATGCCTTGATAGTTCGGCTCAGTAC
>JABAOH010167129.1_pt1 | contig 10369 bp, 14 predicted proteins | sample 7062181 | NCBI WGS metagenome assembly JABAOH01 (sample SAMN14538630, study PRJNA623070) | marine sediment metagenome | biome: marine biome [ENVO:00000428]; feature: marine pelagic biome [ENVO:01000023]; material: deep marine sediment [ENVO:00002113]; isolation source: pool of 5 deep marine... | reverse complement strand
AATCTGATAAAGCATCTACCACAAGGTTTGAGCTGCCTGTAGTTGATGTTATGTGGGAAGGACAAAAGACATTCTTGCGAAATTTTTCAGAATTTCCAAAGGTTCTTCGAAGAGATCCAGATAAGGTCCTTCAGTATCTCTCAAAAGAGTTTGCAGTTCCTGCAGAAAGAATAGGTGATAAAGCAATGTTTATTGGAAAACGTGATCCTGATGATTTTACAAGACTATTTCAGATTTATGTAAAAGATTATCTTGAATGCCCAACATGCAAAAGTCCAGACACAAAAATTCTCAAAGAAAATCGAATCTCATTTTTAATTTGTGAAGCATGTGGTGCAAAATCTACTCTAAAAGGTAAATATGCATAATGCAATTCTCAGTAAGAATTTCTGATTATCAAAAAAATATGATGCTCAATATTTGTGATGCTGAACTATTAGGAAAAAATATTATCCAAGATGAATTAAACATGCATATTAGTAAAAACTATTATGGAGAAAAATTAGTTGAAAAAGAAGAAGCAAAACAACTTTTGAAAAGTTCTTCTATTATTAACATGGTTGGAAAAAAAACTATATCTTTATCACTTGAATTAGGAATTGGTTCTGAAAATGGAGTCAAAACAATTTCTGATATTCCTTTTCTAATCGTTTTTAAAATGTAGACATGTCTGATGAAATTAGCAGAAAATTAGAATCTAAAATAGATAAAAAACTGATTTCTAAATCTAAACGCAAACATTTGGAAGATGGTTTCAAAAAGGGTAAAGTTGTCAATGAAGTTTTAGACAAGCCAACTGTCATGACTCTTTACAAAATGATCAAAGATCATATTATTGCATATGTTAATGGTGCAGTAAGTGCTGGAAAAGAATCAGTTCTTTTTTGGGGTGTTGATGAAAATAATGTTGATGTTGCTTTGAAAATTTATCTAGTTAGTACTGCGAGTTTTAAAAAACGTGAACCATACATTCTTGGTGATCCAAGATTTAAAAGTGTAAAAAAAGGAACAAAGAATCTAGTCTATTTATGGGCAAAAAAGGAATTTCGAAATTTATCTCAGTGTTTTGACTCTGGAATCCCTGTTCCAAAGCCACTTTATGTAACAAATAATGTACTTGCAATGAGTTTTGTGGGTCAAAATGGCTCACCTGCAAAACTACTTTTAGAATCAGATATAGATGAAGATGACTATAACCAAGCAATTTCAATTATCAAAGACATCTACCATAAAGCAAAGCTAGTACATGGGGACTATTCAGAATACAACATTTTCAAAACAGACAATGGTCTTGTAGTTTTTGATATGGGTTCTGCAGTTGATCTTAAACATCCAAATGCCAAAGAATTTCTTAAAAGAGATATTAGTAACATTACTAAATTCTTTCATAAAAGAGGAATTTCTGTTGAAGACCCTGATGAATTATTTGAGGATATTACAAAATGAGTTTTGAAAAATTAATCCGTATTCCAAATGATCGAATTGCTGTCTTAATTGGAAAGTCAGGAAGTGTAAAATCAAGAATCGAAAAATCATGTCATGTATCTTTAGATATTAATGGTGAAACTGGTGAAGTTTTGATTAAATCTGCCGGAGCTGTTGAAAAAATCGAACCATTCAAAGCAATGGAAATTGTTACAGCAATTGGTAGAGGTTTTTCTCCTGAAAATGCTATGACTTTGTTAAAAGGCGAAAATACATTGCATGTTATAGATCTTAGAGAGTTTACAGGAAAATCTAATGCCAATATTGAAAGGATAAAAGGGAGAATTATTGGAGATGGTGGTAGGGCTAGACGAAATATGGAAAATCTAAGTGGTACTCATATCTCAGTTTATGGAAAAACTGTTTCAATTATTGGTGATGCAAGTAAATTACGATTAGCAGTTGATGCAATATCTTCTATTTCAAGTGGAAGTATGCATGGTGCAGTTTATAATAAATTAGAAGCTGCAAATAGAAAAGAAAAACAAGAAAAAATGAAATTATGGGAAGATCAAAATGTCCTCGATTAAGGAAAAATTTAACCAAATTTCACCAAGTGAATTTTTCTACAGTAATCGGGATTTAGCTGGATTTAGCAATCCAACACGTTCTCTTTATACTGCAGTAAGAGAATTTGTTGAAAATGCATTAGATGCTTGTGATCAAAAAGGGATTCTGCCTGATGTTCACTTGACAATTAAGGCTGTCGAGCCTGAAAAACCAGATCCTAAGCAGTATATCTTGACTGTTAAAGACAATGGTCCAGGAGTTGATGCAAAGCATGTGCCTCTTGCATTTGGAACTGTACTTTATGGTTCAAAATTTGGACTCAAACAAGCTAGAGGTATGTTTGGACTTGGTGCAACAATGGCAATTTTATATGGTCAAATTACCACAAACAAACCTGTTGTAGTAAAAAGTTGTACAGATGGACAAATACAAGATCAATTTGAGATATTACTTGATATTCAAAAAAACAAACCAGTTATTGTAAAACATTCTACAAAAGAAGCCTCTAAAAAAGGACTTTCTGTAAGTATTTGTTTAGAAGGTGACTATTCAAAGGCTGGAAACAAAATTCGAGATTATGTTTATGAAACTTCATTGATTACTCCTTATGCATCAATAACATTTGATGATCCCAAAGGACAAAAGTTTAGCCATCCAAGATTTGTAAAAGAAATACCACCACCCCCTACAATAATTAGACCACATCCACATGGAATTGATGTTGAAAGAATTAGAAGAATGATTGTTGAATCTCAATTTGAAATTCCAACTATTGATGATACAATGATTGAAAAAGTTAGAAAAGATTTGGGATTATCAAAAAAGAATCTTAGTTTTACTGGAATTATGGAAAAAGCAAGAAAAAAATGGAAAAATCTTTCACGACAAGTCAGAGTTGTAATAGCTTTAATGTCATTTCTAAAGATGGATTTTGAAAAATTAAATAAAATAAAAATTGAAGACATTGATGTTCCAAACAAAAAATTATTCTACTGGGATTTTGGTGACTCTCAATCAAAATCAGTTGATATGGATCCTGAAAGTCAGTACTATAAACAATTAACAAATACAGTTCAAGGCGAACCCCTAACAACATTTTTGACTAAAAGATTCCAACGTGTTGGTCCTACAACTGCAGTAAAATTTGCAGAGTTTGCAGGATTTAAACCAGAAAAAAGAATGGGTACTCTCACAAACCAAGAATTAGTCAATCTTAGTGATTCACTTCAAAAATTCGAAGAATTTATGGCTCCAGACTCAAGTTGTCTTGCCCCTTTAGGGGAAGAACCCCTAGAAAAAGGAATCAAGAAATTCTTTAATCCTGATTTTACTGCTGTAGTCCAACGCCCTCCTTCAGCCTATTCTGGATTCCCATTCATCATTGAGATGGGCATAGCTTATGGGGGTGAAATCAAAACTGGTGGGCCACATGTTTACAGATATGCTAACAGAATTCCATTACTCTATGATGAAGGTAGTGATGTCGTTCTAAAAGTTGTAAATGATACTGATTGGGGTAGATACAAGGTAAAAGGTGATCCCCCATTCATCATTGTATCTCATATTTGCTCTACTAGAATTCCATACAAAACTGCAGGAAAAGAAAATGTTGCTGATAGACCAGAAATTGAGCGCGAGCTAAGATTAGCATTACAATTTTTGTCACGAAAATTAGCTGCTTACATGTCAAAGAGAGGACAAGCAGAAATGGCAAAAAAACGAGCAAATCTTTATGCAAAATATATTCCAATGATTGCACAATTTTGTACAGAACTTGCAGGCAAGAAAAAAGAACCCAATTACAAGAAAATCTTAGAACTTGAAGCTAAAGATGAATCTACTAAATTAGAAGAAGAAAAACCAATAGAATCTGAAACACCAATAGAGGAAAAACCAATTGAAAACAAATAAGACGAAATCAAATGAAATCAGCAAGAAAGCTAAAGAAAAACAAAAGAGTGTTTTAGAGTCTCTAAAAAGTCATGGAGCAAAAATATACGAAGATTTGGATAATGGCCAATTTCCAAAATTTTCTATTCCTAGTAGATCTGTAAGCAACATAGTTTATGATAAAAAACTTAGACAATACATTCTTGGGAACTCTTCAGCTTTGAGAAGTGCCAAAAATTCTTCTCAATTACGTTCTTTTACACAATTAATGTGGCTTGCATTTTTTGCAAATAGACTTACTCAAGAAAAAAAATCTTCTACTTTAAGGGATGTTTATTATTCTTCACAAGCATTCGCTATAGAATTTGAAGACCAAGCAGAATCTGATAACATTATTGTTGATCTAGAAGCAGTAACCTCAAGACCTAGGGAAGATTTTCACATTTTTCCTGAAGAAAGAAGCTCAATCTTTGGTGATCTCAATATCGAGTATACAATTCCGGGATATGAAGGCAAAAAAATGAATCTATCTAACCATCCTGATGGCTATTCTATTGGTCCTAGCTTGACCACTGCAGAATTAGTTGATACCAGCGCAGAAATTGTTATTGCAATTGAGAAAGGTGGTCTTTTTACAAGATTTGTCGAAGAACAAATTGATAAAAAATTCAAATCCATTATAATTAACACAGGTGGTCAAGCACCACGTTCTACTAGAACTTTGTTAAAAAGACTTCATGATGAAATGGGTTTGCCAGTAATAATACTTACAGATGGTGATGTGTATGGAGAGCACATTGCAATGGTAATCAAATCTGGTTCAGCAAATGCAGCTCACTTAAGAGAATTGACAGTTCCTGATGCAAAGTGGGTGGGTGTATGGGCGACTGATATTGAAAAATACAAACTTCCAACAATTCCAATGACAGAGTCTGACATTAAACGATGTTATGATCTTCAAAAAGATCCTAGATATGAATCAGGAATATGGAAAAAAGAACTAGAAGTATTTTTACGATTAAAAAGAAAAGCAGAATTGGAGGCCTTTGCAAAATATGGTCTTACAAATATCACTGACAAATATCTGCCACAAAAATTAGAACTAGCAAAAAGTCTTTGATTATTTTATTCTAAGTGTAAGAACACCATTTCTATATTTGAAATCAAATATCTGCATATCATTTGCACCTTCAATTGGAACTTCTTTTGAAAATCCACCAGTTCCTCGAATGTATAACACTCCATCAATTAGTCTAACTGCANNCACCCTTAATCAAATCATATACCCAATTCTTTGATTCTTGCTCTCTTGCTTGAGTGTAAAGTGGTTTTTGATCCTTAGTCATCTTCTTAAGAACTCGGACCCAATAAAACATTGTAACTGCCGCAGCTCCAATTAAGATAAAGCTCACAAAACCAGAGTCTGCCCTTTGTGTCATTATGTAAATTATTCCTAAAAATAGAATTACAACAATTGGTATAACAAAATTTAATGATTGTTCATTTGAATATGCTCCTTTATAACTTGCCAAACAGTAAAAATTTGGGTTCACCAAATATAAAGTATCTTTGGTTATTTGACCCATGATTGATTCTAATAAAATCGAAAATGATCTAGTCTCTGAAATCCGATTAGAACCAATTCAAGCCAAAGTGTATCTGCTAGTGACATGCTATGGAAAAATGACATCAGAAAAAATTGCAGAAAAATTAAAGATCTCTTCAGAAGATGCTCAAAAGGCTGCAAAAGATTTAGTCTCATACGGTGGTTTCATTGATTTTTCAGAAACCGAATTCGAAGCAATGCATCCTAGATTTACAGCAGTCAACATGTATAGGAGAATGTGTGAGAGAGAAAATATTGAATTTAAACGAAACAAAATTGTTGATAATATAGGAGTAATTTTAGAAAAACCATATGATGATGCAAGAACTAAATAATACTAATGATGGGTGAACAGCATTGAGTATTGATACTGAAACTTGTAATCATCAACCTGTTTACTTTGGTGTAGTAAACATCAACATAGATGAGAGAACCATTGGCTCAGTTGATGTTTGGAGATGTGGTGTTTGCAAGAAACGATTCTGTGAAGAAAAACAGCTTGGAATAGAAGAATTAGCTGATTTAGTTGGCATGCCAAAAATTGATCCTGATGCAAAATGGGCAGTTACTGTATGTAAATTACAACAAGGAAAATACAAATGGAAATTAGTTAAACTAAAAGAAAATGGAGAAATCAAACATGAATGTTTAGATGAACAAATAATTCCACTTAAAGTTAGTAATTATAAAGTTGAAGATGATAAACATTGGAGTTTCTTAATTGATGAAAATGTCAATAAATCTGTTGAAATTTAAATTTTAAAATGGATCTAAAAGTTCACATAAATAATATTCATGGAAGCCAGATGGCTGCAAAAATTACAGGAAAATTTTCTTTAGATGGAAATGAGTTTCGCTTTACTGCAATTGCATTTGGTAGAATAGGAGGGCAAAATGTGGGTGCAAAAATTTCAAAAACAACTGAAAAAGAATTGGAAAAATTAGGATATGATGTAGATGAAGTTATAATGTTGCTTCAAAAAAATCTACTTCAAGGAGATTTATCATTACCTGAAGGACTCAAAAAAGAATCATTTGTTGATGACTAAAATTCTGCCTCTTCTAATGCTTTAGCACAAGAGCAACTTCTGGTTTGAGGAATTTTATCAATTAGTTCAGTTAATACTTTTTTAGTTTTTTCTACATTTTTGGAAAGTGTTTCTAAAACTTCTTTTGCAGTAACTGGTTTTTCAGCCCAAACATCATAATCAGTAACTGTAGAAATTGATGCATAGCAAATCTGTGCTTCTCTTGCAAGTTGACATTCTGGAACAAGAGTCATTCCAATAATATCTGCACCAGTTGTTCTGTAGAATTTTGATTCTGCTTTAGTTGAAAATCTTGGACCTTCAATACAGACATAGGTACAATCCTTGTGAATCTTCAAATCTTGCTTATCTGTCACTTGAAGAATTGCTGTTTGCAACTCTGGACAAAATGGCTCAGCAACTGAAATATGAATGACTCTTCCATCTTCAGAAAATGAACCATCTCTTGATTTTGTAAAATCTAAAAATTGAGTAGGTAATGCAAAATGTCCTGGTTCAAATTCTTCTTTAAGACTTCCTACAGCTGATGGTGCTATTATTCTTGTAATTCCTAATTCTTTGAATGCCCAGATGTTTGCTTTAAAATTAATCATATGTGGAGGAATTGTATGCTTTTTTCCATGTCTTGGCAGAAAAGCAATCTTTCTTTCTTTGAATACTCCAACTGTAATTGTATCTGATGGTTTTCCATATGGTGTATCAACCTCAATTTCTTTTGCATCTTCAAGTAAACCAGAATCATAAATTCCTGTACCACCAAAAATTCCAATCTCTACATCTTTTTCCATTAGTATCTCACCAATGATTTACAATTGTATTGGCTAATGCCTTTCATTCCATTTAATTCTGTAAGTTCAATTAGAAATGCAAAACCTATGATCTTTCCTCCTACTTTTTCAATTAATTTTGCAGATGCTTTTGCAGTTCCTCCAGTTGCAAGCAAATCATCACAAATTAGTACTCTTTGTCCTTCTTTGATAATGTCTTTTTGAATTTCTATTGTATCTTTACCATATTCTATTGTGTATGATAATTTTACAGTCTTTCCAGGTAATTTTCCTGCTTTTCTAATCATTATCATGCCTTTATTGTATCTTGAGGCTAAAATGGAAGCTAAAATGAACCCCCTGGATTCAATTCCTGCAAACAAATCAACATCTTTCGGATGAAAATATTTTGAAAATTCATCTGCAATTAATGATAAAGCTGACGAATCTTTTAAAATCGGACTAAAATCTCTAAATAATATTCCTTTTTTAGGAAAATTTGGATATTCTGCAATTTTTTCTTTAAGATTCACACTAAATCAGATTATTCAGTAAAATAAAATTGTTTGAAATTATTTTATTTCAAAAGTAGTTTCTGCTGAATCAAATGCATCTGAAACTTTCACCGTATATGTACCTGGTTCTGTATCTGGAGGAACAATCCAAGGTAATTTGATCTCTCCTTGTGAGGATGCTAGAAATTCAAGTTCTTGAATTTTTTCTCCATCTTCTGCCAAAATGTCAATTACAACTGTTTGAGAGGCTCCATTCACTCTGATTTCAATTTGTTGTCCAAGATGCTTAGTTGCTGGACTAGTTATATCTACAACTGTTACTACCATTCCTTCTTGTAAAGTAGCCAAAACTTCAACCTCAATATTGTCATAGTTTGCACCACTTTTCACATTGATTGTCCACATTCCAGGTTTTGCATCACTTGGGAATCTAAAAGAACCTTCTGAAATCTTTCCATCCTTATTGGAAAAAGTATCTTTTGTTTTGATTTGATTGCCATCAGGATCAATCAAAGTTATTGTAAGCAAAGAGTTTGGAGAAGTTTCTCCCAAAATCAAAATAGAATCACTAGGCAGATACTCTAACTTTGTAGTATTGGCTTCTATTTCTCCCGAGCCAGTCTGTAATCCGACTGTAAAAACTTCAGTACTTTGAGCAGTTCCTTTGCTTATTACTGCTGAGTATACCCCTGATGAATATCCTTCTAGATCAAGTGTATATGTTCCCCTTCCATCAGGTTGTAAAGTAATAGATATTGCTTCTCCTTTTGGTTTATCTGAAGGATCAATTATCAACAAACTTACAATTTCCGATCCTTTTCCAGTTAATGAAATTATAGCAGATTCTGATGCCTTGTAATTTAGTTTATCAAATTCCAAGTTAACTGGAATTGTAGGTAATTGCCCAAGTCCTGCAAAAATAAACTCTTTGTCTTTATCTTGTGTTGCAATTAATGTGTATGTGCCTTCTACAGTACTTTGTGTTGTTGGAAATTCAAATTCTATAAAACCTGAACTATCAAGTTGAAGTATATCTGAAAAAATCTCTTTTCCAAGAGGATCTTCTATTAGAATTTCAATTGGTTTGTTTGGCAAAGCTGTTCCGTTAAATTTCATGGTTTCTCCAGGTTCAAATTTCAAATTAATTGGAGTAATCATTATGATCTTATCTGTCTCTACAGTCCAAGATTTTAGAATTTTTTCTCGACCATCAGAAATAGTTGAACTATATTTTCCAAATGGAGCATCCAAAGGTACCAGAATAGGCTCCTCTAATTTCCAATTACCTTTAGAATCAATTTCAGCTGTTCTTGAATTAATAATCTCACCATCTGGATTAGTAATTTCTGCAGTAATTGCGCTATTTGGTTGGCCTGTGCCAAAAATTTCTAAAAAGTCTCCTCTATGAATAACATTTGGGATTCCCTTTACTGTAAGTTTGATATTTTCTGATTCTGGAATTCTGCTTTCAATTTCTCCTATTCTGAGACTTAATTTTTTTTCTTCTCCATCCTGTGCTTTAACAATAAAATCTACTCTCTCCGCTTTCTGATTATCAGGTATTTTCATAGTAGTCATAAAATGACCATCTTGATCTGTTTCAAAATTACCTATTTTTTGTGAGTTTATATAAAAATCAAAATCCTGAGAAGCCCCAAATTTTTCTCCTGTTACTCTTATTGATGAACCAATATTTGGTTTTTCTGGAATTATTCTAAAACTAGAGTCTGCTGTAATTCCAACACCAGTAGATGTGATTTCATCTTGTTTGATAGGAACATTTTGAACTACTTTTGGTAATTCTCCTGGCAATACTTTTCCAGTTCCCATTGCAATATCATCTTCATCAATTGCTTTCCAATTAATTCCTGGATTTACAATATCTGTTTTAACACCAAACTTTACAGATTCACCTGGTTTTACTTTTTCAGAAGATGAAAAAATAATTACTCCTTGAGGAGTTTTTTCTCCAACCCATCCTTCTTCTGTCTTAAAAGATTTGAAACTTGAACCTCCTCCAAGCCACATTCTAAAAGTTTCCACATCTTCATCTGAGTCATTTGTTAATTCAATAATAGTTGTCTCTTCTAAGGAAAAGCTTTTGACTTTAACTCCTTCAGCATATGCATCTAATGGAATCAAAATTAGTGATATTGAAAATAATAATGCAATTGAAAGGAAAATTCCTCTCATCGAGGATTTATTCATATAATTCAAATTGCCCATCTCTCACTTAAACCTAAAGAATTTTTCTTGCTTTTGTATTTCTTACTTCAGTATTTTTCATGAGAAACCTTCTTAAATCTCAAGTCTTGGCTTTTGCCCTTTGGAATTTATCCATATCTGGTTTTGTTACTGCATTTTGATATTGTCTGATTCTTTCAGCAATTAATCTATATAATGATCTAAATTGGTCTTTTGTTTTATCTGATAAGAAACCAGTCTCTTCAAGTGTAATTTTTTCACAAATATATCTAGTAATTTCTTCATTGTCAAATTTACCCCAATCATCTTCTCTATGCTCAAGCCAAATTTTTTCTAATTTAC
>JABAOH010083703.1_pt1 | contig 10370 bp, 6 predicted proteins | sample 7062181 | NCBI WGS metagenome assembly JABAOH01 (sample SAMN14538630, study PRJNA623070) | marine sediment metagenome | biome: marine biome [ENVO:00000428]; feature: marine pelagic biome [ENVO:01000023]; material: deep marine sediment [ENVO:00002113]; isolation source: pool of 5 deep marine... | reverse complement strand
CGATTCCGGGGTTCGCTCTGCGTCAATGGCCGCGTGCGTGCACGCAGCCTTCCACACGGTGCCGTGAAGCATCAATCAGGCCCCCACGATGAGACCGTGTAACCTCATATACAGCAAAGACTTGAGGTTGCGGCGCCCGAATCGAGGCACCGCCGGCCTGAGTCAAGATGTCACATGGGGGGAAATCTGGGAACAGTCGCCGGTTTCCGCCCAGTCCCTCGGGGCCTGCGGGTTCTGCCGGGCGGGCGCTAGGCCAAGGGTCCGGGGTGGGCGGTTTGCCAGGTCGGGCGGCGGGGGGTATCTTCAAAATGCACAACAAAGAAAACCTCGTGACTGCAGGCCTCGGGACCCCTCGGCCGCGGGGGTTCCGTGTCTTTTCGATTCGGCTGTTCCAGGAGTGGTTCGATGATATATGGCGAGACCACGAGACCGAGCACCCCCGGGGGTCGGCGAGCGCGCGAGTATCGCGCGCTGACTCGGATCGACGTCGACACCATCCCGCAGCTTGGGCGACTGAGCCCGGACGTACGCACGGCGATGATGGCCGTGGCCGCGGTTTTCCCTTTCCGCGTAAACCAATACGTGATCGAAGAGCTGATCGATTGGTCGAAGGTGCCGGACGATCCGATCTTTCAGCTCACGTTTCCGCAACCGGGGATGCTGGAGCGGAAGGACTTCGAACGTCTTCACCGTCTGGTGCGACGGGGCGCCTCTCGGCGTGAGCTCCGTGAGGCCGCGCGCCCGATCCAGGAGAGACTGAACCCGCATCCGGCAGGGCAGGTGGAGCTGAACGTCCCGACGTTCAACGATCGGCCAGTCCCGGGTCTACAGCACAAGTACAGCGACACGGTTCTGCTATTTCCAGCGGCGGGGCAGACATGCCATGCCTACTGCACATACTGCTTCCGCTGGGCTCAGTTTGTGGGGATTAAGGATCTGAAGTTTGCAAACACACAACCGGAGCTGTGGCAGCGCTATCTGCGAGCGCACCCCGAGGTGACCAGCGCGCTTTTGACGGGTGGCGACCCGATGATCATGAAGGCGGCGGCGTTTGGCCGGTATCTGGAGCCGCTGCTCGATCCGTCGCTGGAGCAGCTTCGGAGCATCCGCATCGGCAGCAAGACGCCGGCGTATTGGCCTCAGCGCTTCGTCACGGACGACGACGCCGATGATCTGCTACGAACCTTCGAGAAGGTCGTCGAGTCGGGCCGGCACCTGGCGTTCATGGCGCACTACAGCCACCCGCGGGAGCTGGACACGCCGATCGCCGAGAGGGCGGTGCGTCGGATCCAGGAAACCGGCGCCGTGATCCGCAGCCAGGCGCCGTTGATCCGACGTGTCAACGACTCCGCCGACGACTGGGCGCAGCTGTGGAAGCGGCAGGTGCAGCTGGGCGTGGTTCCTTATTATATGTTCGTCGAACGGGACACCGGGGCGCGGGATTACTTCGAGGTCTCCCTGGCGCGGGCGCTGCAAGTGTTCCGGGGAGCGTATCGTCAGGTCTCGGGCCTGGCGCGCACGGTTCGAGGCCCCTCGATGTCGACGACGCCGGGCAAGATTCTGATCGATTCCGTGATCTCGCTGGCCGACGAGCGCGTTTTCGTGTTGAAGTTCCTGCGCGGTCGCGACCCGACCTGGGTCGGAGTACCCTTCTTCGCCCGCTTCGACCCAGAGGCGACGTGGCTCGATGACCTGGAGCCCGCCTTCGGCGAAGAGGAGTTCTTCTTCGAGAAACGCTTGCGTGAGATCGCCGAACGGAAGCGTGACCGAGGTGTGACGGACTCTCGAACCTTGAATCTACACTAACCCGGGCGCCGGACCCGCGGGCCCTTCGAGCAACCGGCAACGGGTTTCGCTGGTCTATTCTGTGAAGCGCGTCGGTGCGGCGTCGGGCGACTCCTTTCCTCCCGCCCTCCCAAACCAGTAAGTTCGGAGCGCTCTAACCCGCTCGTGTCGGCCTTTGAACCAGCCGAACTGGAGAGATGAGAGGGTCAAACTGAGAGCCCACGAGGTGAGGGACCGCCCGGAGATCGAGCTGGCGTCGGTGCTGGTGCTCATCGGCACGATGCTGGTCGACATGATCGGGTTCGGCATCGTCCTTCCCTTGCTTCCCTACTATGCCGTCGAGTTCGGCGCCTCGGATTGGCTGGTGGGGCCTCTGGTGGCGTCGTTTTCGGTGGCGCAGCTCATCGCCACGCCGTTCTGGGGAAAGATCTCGGACCACTACGGCCGGCGGCCGCTCATCCTGGCGGGGCTGGCTTTCTCCGCCGTCTCCTACGTCTTGTTCGGGCTGGCCACGACCGTCACGGTTCTGTTCATCTCGCGTCTGGTGCAGGGCGCATCGGGCGGCACGATCGCCGTCGCCCAGGCGTACGTGGCCGACACGACGGCGCCGGAGCGCCGGGCGCAGGTGCTGGGTTGGCTCTCCGCCGCCTCGGGTGCCGCGTTCATGATCGGCCCGGCCATCGGGTCGTGGGCGTTCCGGATCGGCGGCCACATGGCACCGGGGCTCGTGGCGGCGGCGCTGTGTCTGCTGAACCTGGGCTTCGCGCTCAGGTTTCTGCCCGAGCCCGCCGAACTGCGCCGGTCGCCGCAGACCAGCCTGAACGTACCGCCGCTGCGCGAGGTGCTGCGCGCGGCCTTCCGCGAGCCGCTGTTGCGGATGATCGCGATCTATTTCATGGGGATCGGCGCCTTCGCCTCGATCACGGCGATCTTTCCGCTGTTTCTCGAGGTGCGTTTCGGGATTGACGAGACGACGGTTGGCTACGTCTTCCTCGCCGTAGGCGGGGTGTCGGTGCTCGTTCGCGGCGTGGCGGTGGGACCGCTGGTTCAGCGTCTGGGAGAACCCAGCGTGTCGCGGCTGGGCGCCACGGTCCTCGCCGTGGGACTGGTGGTGGGCGCTTTGGCGGAAACGTATCCGCTACTCGGGATCGCCATCGCCTTCATCGCGACGGGAACGGGTACGCTGTTTCCACCGCTGGCGGCCCTGATCTCACGCTCGACGGCGCCCGAGGTCCAGGGAAGCACGCTGGGAATCAATCAGTTCTTCGGTGGCGTCGCACGCGTCCTGGGTCCGCTCTGGGGCGCCGCCGTTTTCGATTTGTTCAGCCCCGGCACGCCGTTCGTCACGGCGGCGGTGGGTGTGAGCGTGGCGTTCGCGCTGGCACTGGGGCTCAGAAGCCCAAGGCCGGCTGCGACGCGAGTGGTGCAGCCGGCCCCGGAAACCTCCGACATACCGGGCTGACGCGGCGCTACAGCAAGCGACGCCGTACCCTGAAGTCGACGATGTCGGATACCCACTTCCAGAGATCCGACTGCTGTTCCAGGGCGAGACCCGGAGAGATCTGGGCGCGCCAGCCCTTCATCACCTCGCCATCGACGGTCCACATCCGAACGCGCCGGCGTGGGATATCGCGCTCCCAGCGCTCGATCACGCCCGGGTTGGCGTAAAGCAAGCGGACGGTCACGTTCCGGGACAGCAGTTCGAGCGGTTCGAGGTTGATGCTTCGGTAGCGAGCATCTTCGTCCCGCGACGCCGCCCGGGCCGTGACGTCGGGTACACCGTCGCTGATCACGACGACGGTGACCGGCTTCAGGATGAGGTTTTGGCGCTTGACCAGGGTGGCCACCCGCTCGAAGAACGGGTTGAAATCGGTAAAGCGATCGTCGGGCCGAAACCAATCACGCAGATCGGCCTCGATCTGTGCGACCGTCTTCCCCTGGAAGTCGTGGACGGGATGGAACGACTTGGGCTGGCCCGGCTGCTCACCGCCGATCGAGCCGACGAACAGCACGGCTGGCTGCTCGAGGTCGCCGAGCCCGTTCAGACGTCCGTAGATGTAGTGGGCGGTGAAGTGCAGGGCGTCGTCGAAGTTGCCTGTGTTCTGGAAGGAACCGCTGACGTCGACGCCGATGACCAGCGTCTGGCGCGGCGCGCGGTCGCTTTCCGGAGGCACGCAAGCCACGCCGGCGAGCAGCACGAGTAACAGCGCCATCTGGCCGAGGCGGCCGATTCTGGACCGCTCGTCTCTAACACTCATGAGCCATTCTCCCCGCGATGATGAAGCCAGTAAGTCCAGGTGCCGCCGCGATCAATCGGCGCGCGCCGGCTCGGCCCGCGGCCTGACCCGGCCGCTTCGGCTGGTCAGCAGCGCCTGCAGCAACGTGTCCCGAGCCATCACCTGATCCAGCTCGGTGAACGGCAGCCGGAAGGCCGGCCGGCCCGCGATGACCACGGTCGCGCAGTTCACGGCCGCGGCGAGCAGCTGGAGCACCGGCAGAGATAGGAGCTCGAGCAGTTCCCGCGCCCGGCTCTTAAACCACTCGCTCTCGCGCTTGAGGGCGTCGATCGGGCCACGCCACCAATCCGCCTCCGGCATGGCGGGCACCGCCTCGCCCGGCCCCATCTGAACGCTCAGCGTCTCCCGCGAGAGCACGGCCAGCAACGCGGGCGTACCGTAACGGCCGAAGAGGAACCAGGTCATGGCCCGGATGCCGACCCAGCCGAACGCCGCCAGGCCGATGACCGTCCACAGCCCCAGCACCAGCTGGCCGCCGGTCTGCGCCGCCAACCACGGAGTGATCGCGTCGACCAGCTCGCGATAGAGGAAGAAGACCTCGAAGAACATCACCGTGAACTCGACCACGAGCATCCCGACGATCTGCTTCGGGTTGCGGCTGGCGACGGCTTCCGCCAGCCCCTGCAGCGCGGCGAAGCTCCCGGCGATCAGCCCGAACAGGAAGATGAACAGGATCGGCGGCAAGAAGACTCCGCCTTCGAAGCCCGAGATGTCGTAGAAGATCTCTGTGACCGTGGGCAGCAGGGCGAAGGTGAAGATCAACGCCTCCAGCGCCGACCAGGCGATCGTCATTACGAAGGCCAGCCAGGGAACACCGGGCTTGAAGTACCTTCGCCCCATCCAGTCCATCATCGCGAACGGTGTGACGAACGCCCGGCGCAGAGCCTTGAAGAAAAGCTCGACGCTGAGGCGGAGCAGACCCCAGGCCCAGCCGATCATCACCCAGAAGAAGCGGACGATGCCGACCCAGAACAGCCAGATGCTCCGGCCCGCCTCCCACCAGACGCCGACCAGGCTGATCAGGAAATCGCCGCGCCCGGATCGGAAGGGCACCGTGTAGAAGGCCAGCATCGTGCTCCAGAAGACCACGACGACGAGCAGGGCGGGCAAGAGCAGAAAGGCCCGCCGCAGCCCCGCCATCCAGAAGCCGTTCGAATCCCATGCCCAGTTGAGCAGCGTGTCCTGAACCGCCGGTATCCACGAGAGCGGGATCAACAGCAACTCGAACAGAAGCCGCCACTGGTCCGGTAGGGTCGCTGTGATAGCGTCGGTCATAATCCTATCCCGTCCTAGTTAGAGGGGACGCCTGCCTGAGACGACTGGTCTGTGTCCTTTAAGAATCGAGACGGGGGAACTCTGTAGCCTGGATGACGTTGCAGCGGGATGAGCGGACAGGAGGGACCAGCGATGATACCCGCAACACTCACCCGGTGTCAAGGAAAGGCGCGGATCGCGCCTGCAGGTTCGCCGGTTCAACTCGCTGCGCCTGGGGAACTTGGGCCAGATGCTACCTGTTGGGGTCTGGGGGGCCGGGCTGGCGACTCGAGCTGGGGTCGGCGGGTCGGTCGGCGGAGGTTGCACCCCGGCTGACAAGAGGGGCCGGTGAGTCTTCTTACACTGCTGCCCCGGGCCGGTTACACTGCTGCCCGCGGCCGGGGGTCGATCGGCGATGAACTCTCGACCCTTGTCGCTCCAGATGAGCGTGCGCAAGTTTGGACGGGGCTTGATCGCCGACAAACGGAGGAGCGCTATGCTAGCTGTGATTCTCCTGGCAAGTATCCTGCTCTTTGTGATCGCCTACCGGACCTACGGCATTTGGATGAGCCGTGTGTTCGGGCTGAGCGATCGCCACATGGTGCCGTCGGAGGCTCAGTACGACGGCGTCGACCACGTGCCCACCAAGACGCAGGTGCTGCTGGGACATCACTTCTCCTCGATCGCGGGCGCGGGTCCGATCGTCGGGCCGATCCTGGCCGGCCTGTTCTTCGGCTGGGTGCCGGCGCTGCTCTGGATCGTGCTCGGCTCTATCTTCGTGGGCGGCGTGCACGACTTCGGTTCGACGATCGCCTCGGTCCGGCACAAGGCGCGATCGGTGGCCGAGCTGGCCCGCCAGTACATCACGCCCACCGCCTACAAGCTGTTTCTCGCTTTCATCTGGCTGGCGCTGATCTACGTGATCGTCGTGTTCATGGATCTCACGGCGGCGACCTTCGTCAACGTCGAGATGAACGGGAGCGGTGTGGCGATCTCGGCGATCCTGTTCGTCGGCCTGGCGCTGGCGATGGGCTACGCCACCTACCGGGCCGGAATGGGGATCAAGACCGGCACGCTGATCTTTCTCCCATTGCTGCTGCTGGCCGTGTGGGTGGGCGACGCTCTGGTTGTGGAAGGTGGGTTGCTGCCGGACCTGGGAGGCGCCGAGAAGAACAGTTGGAACGTGGTGCTGATCGCCTACTGCCTGGTGGCGGCGATCACGCCGGTCTGGATCCTGCTTCAGCCCCGCGACTATCTCTCGAGCTGGCTGCTCTACCTGTCGGTGGTGGGCGCCGGCGCCGGTCTACTTCTTGGCGCGATCACCGGCTCGGCGGAGGTTAGCGGAAACTGGCCGGCGCTGGTGAGCCCTGGCGCGGTCACGGCGCTGGGCGTGCCGCACCTCGGCCCGCTCTTCCCGATCCTATTCATCACCGTGGCGTGCGGAGCGTGTTCCGGCTTCCACTCGATCGTGGCCAGCGGGACGACGGCGAAGCAGGTTCGCTGCGAGACCGATACGCGACGTGTGGGTTACGGCGCGATGCTGATCGAGGGTGTGGTTGCCGTGATCGCCCTGTCGACCGTGATGATCCTGTCGTTCGGCAGCGAGGCGCTGCGCTCCGACCCGATCTCGGTCTACGCGGCGGGGATCGGGCAATTCCTGAGCGGTTTCGGGATCGACCCCCGCTTCGGCGCGCACTTCGGGCTGCTGGCGTTGTCCACCTTCCTGTTGACCACGCTCGACACCTGCACCCGCTTGGGGCGCTACGTTGTTCAGGAGGCATTCGGTTGGGATAAGAACGACGCGCGCAGCCGGGTGTGGGCGACGATCCTCACGCTGCTCCTGCCGGGAGCCCTGGTCTTCATGACCTACACCGACCCGGTCACGGGCCAGGTGCTGCCGGCCTGGCGCGCGGTCTGGCCGGTCTTCGGGGCCACCAACCAGCTGCTCGCGGCGCTGGCGCTGTTGGCGGTGACGGTCTGGCTGAAGCGAACCGGACGGACCTGGGCCTTTGCCGGCGTCCCCATGGCTTTCATGCTGGTGATGACGATGAGCGCCTTGGCGCTGCTGATCACGCGCCACGGTCTCTCGCTCATCGGCCTGATCTCGACGGCGCTGTTCATACTGGGCCTGATGCTCGCCGTCGAAGCCGCCCGGGCCTTCCGCCTGGACGTGTTGGGGCCCGAGCCGATCACCCTCAAGCCGGCTGAGGCGGTGGGGGACTGATGGGGAGAGGCGGTCAGGTTTTCGCGAGTTTGCCTAGGGTTCGGCGCGCGGCCTGAGTCAACTCGGTTGGCGTGAACGGCTTCTGAAGGAACGGGTTGCGCGGGTCCGCGATGATGTCGCGGACCGCTTTGTTGTCCGTATAACCCGACATGTAGATCACGTGCAGCTCAGGGCACGCCGGTCTGAGCCTCGCAGCGAGGTCCGGTCCACCCAACCGCGGCATCACGACGTCGGTAATCAGCAGGTCGACCGGCTGCCCATACGTCTCCTGGACCTGGAGCGCTTCGTGCCCGTCGCTGGCTTCGAGCACGGTGAAGCCGTCGGAGCGTAAGACCCGGGCGGCCAGCGCGAGCACCGCCGGTTCATCCTCGACCACCAGGATCGTGGCGCCTTCGTCCGGCTGTCCCCGCTCGGCCGGTGGGCTGGGCTGCAACTCGGCCTCCTTTCCGATCGCCGGAAAGTAGACTTTCACCGTCGTGCCCCGCCCCAGCCCGCTTTCCACCGAGATCTCGCCGCTGCTTTCCTTGACGATACCGTAGACCGTCGGCAGACCCAGCCCGGTTCCTTTGACTTCCTTCTTGGTCGAGAAGAAGGGTTCGAAGATGAGCGCCTTGGTCTTCTCATCCATTCCGCGGCCAGTGTCGCTGATCGAGAGGACCGAATAGCTGCCCGGTCCGAGGATCCCGATCCTCTGGGCCTGCTCGTGGGTCAGCTCCGCGCTGCTCGTCTCGATCGTCAGCCGCCCACCCTCAGCCATGGCCTCACAAGCGTTCTCCGTCAGGCTGATGACGATCTCCTTCAGCTGGAACGGATCGGTGTTGATTGGGCGCAGGTCCCGCTCCAGGCAGACCGCGATCTCGATCTTGTCCCCCGCCATCTCGGCGACACGCTCGCGCAAAGCGCCGATCGCCTGATTGAGATCGATGTTCTTAGGTTGCTGAACGCGTTTGCGGCTGAAGGCGAGCAATCGACTGGTGAGCGCGGCGGCGCGCTCTCCGGCCTTCTTGATCTGACGCACGTCTTCGCGGTTCTGCTCCTGCTTCAGCTCGGACAGCAGCAGTTCGCAATGTCCGATGATCGAGGTCAGCAGGTTGTTGAAGTCGTGAGCGATGCCACCGGCTAGGCGGCCGATGGCGTCCATCGTTTGAGCCTTTTGGACGCGCCTCTCCAGCTCCTTTTGTTCGGTGAGGTCGCGGGCGACCATCGAGAGGTGGTCGGCACGGCCTTGCGGTGTCTTGTGCGTGATGATGACCAGGGACGTGGGGTACAACTTCCCCGCGGGTCCGAGAAGCATCACCTCTCCGTTCCAGGTCCCGTTTTGGATCGCGATGGGTACGCCTTCTTCAAAAACGCGGGAGCGGTCAGGCTCGGGAAAGTAGTCCCAGATCGGGACCGTGGACGGTCGTACCTCGGGGCCGAGCCCCAGCATCTTGCGGGCGGCAAGGTTCAGGTAAAAGCCGGCTCCGTCAACGGTGGCCATGCCGACGAAGTCCGGCGTCGCCTCCAGAATCTCGGCCAGACGGCGGCGTGTCTCGTCCGCGGCCTTGCGCTCGGTGATATCGGCGATGATGGCGAGCATTCCTACGATCGCCCCCGCGGAGTCGCGCAGGGGGGCTGCCGAGACGCTGGTGTCGATCAGGCTGCCGTCGCGCTTCAGCCGCTTGACTTCGACTTCGTTGAGCCGCTCGCCACGCATCAGTTGCTGACGGAGCTCATCGAACCGGGCCCGCTCGCCTTCGGGGACGACCAGGAGGGGCCGGCCGATCACCTCTGCCGCGCTCCAGCCGAAGACGCGCTCGGCCGCCGCGTTCCAGCCGGTTACGTTCCCTTCGAGGTCGAGGGACAAGATGGCCAGCGGTGACGCCTCGATCACAGCCCGGAGCTTCTCGTTGATACTCTGAAGCTCCTCGGCGGCCTGCTTGCGTTCGGTAATGTCTTGGAGCGCGCCCTCATAGAACCGCACACGTCCACGCGCATCCCGCACCGCCTGGACGTAGTCAAGCACCCAAATCAGCTCACCATCGTAGCGCCGAAGCTGGACCTCGTAGTTGCGGACCTGGTCTTCCTGTTCGATCTGTGCCACCCAGCGAACGCGGGCGCTTCGATCGGCGAACAGCTCGTAGGCGTTCAGATCCAGCAGGCTTTCCTTGTTGGGGTAGCGAAGCAGCTGCACGAGCGCCGGATTGACGTCGAGGATCGTCCCGTCCGGCGCGCTGATGTACAGTGCCATCGGGACCCCATCGAAAAGCCGTCGGTAACGCGCCTCGCGGAAGCCGCGCATGGCCGGGGTGCCGAGGCGCCGGCGGGCACGCCGAAGCCGGGATCGGAAGCGAACCCAAGCGCCGCGAAAGCGTTCTCGAACGCTGCGATGCGGTGGGGCAGGTCGAAACGGAGACGCTAGGACCTTCGACTTGGTTTGATCGCTTGGCCCGTTTATCATGCTTTTTCAGGTTGTAAGCCGAGGCCGTACTCTACACTGATGTCATCAGATCGGCGCCCTACGGCGCGCTCCAGGCTGCGGGGGTTTGGGACAGGGCCTGGCGGCTGTGCGGCACGATCGGCACGGGTCCTGGGAGTGGACCCGCTGGGCAAGGACCAGGTAATAGTAACAATTTTCGCGCTTTACGGAAACCGGTCGGAGGTTCCCATGATACGCCACGATTTCCTCTTGCTGGCCCTCGCGCTTTGCCTGTCGATTGGTTTGGCCCCTGGGGCGAACGTGGGTGCCGCGCTCACACCCCAGGTGTCAGCGGCCACGCAGACGCGGGTGCTCACCCCGAAAGATGTGGCCCGCATCCAGGCGGTCGGCG
>JABAOH010035653.1_pt1 | contig 10373 bp, 10 predicted proteins | sample 7062181 | NCBI WGS metagenome assembly JABAOH01 (sample SAMN14538630, study PRJNA623070) | marine sediment metagenome | biome: marine biome [ENVO:00000428]; feature: marine pelagic biome [ENVO:01000023]; material: deep marine sediment [ENVO:00002113]; isolation source: pool of 5 deep marine... | reverse complement strand
AGGTGTTCTGCAACCTTTTTAGCCGTCTTGAATTCCCTGTTTGACAGCTCCGGGAACTGATGAAAATGACGGCGCCATTTTATGACCTTCGATTCAATCCGAGCCGCTGACCTATCGACCTGCTGCTTTAGTTTTTCGCTGCCAAATGCTGTTGTGAAACTTACGGCGATAAGTAAAAACAGTAAAATCCGCTTCATACTCTTATCCTCTTTGATACGATGTTCTCCTGTTGTGCAAGCTCCGGCCGGCGGTGCTTATCTTAGAACTAACCCGACAATCGCAAAAGCCAGTGCGAGATTCATTGATATTATGTAGGAATAAAACCACGGCCCCGCCTTTCCATTCTCCTGCGTGGTGATTTTGTGGTATTGATGTATATATTTCAGTATCAGGATTCTAAAGAATAGAAAATTGATTTTAGTACCGCGCCTGGATAGAAATGAAGCGATNNATCCCCCAGGCAACGCTTAAAATCGCCAGCGCTAAGAACAAATTACTCATTATCATCTCACTTTCTTGTCAGCCCGCCTCACTATTATTTATCTTGTTTCCGCACACCTTCCAGCTCACCGGCTGCCCTCCAGATAGACCGAGTCAAGCGAGCGGTTAAGGCGCTATTGCTCAATTTTATTGAATGGATGATATTCTATGAGGCCCCAGAGCCCATCCTCTTTCTCCGATGCTCTAGACTGAATCTCAATTAGAAGGCGCTTTGTGGTCTCTTCATCCGCCCCAACCACCCTTGACAGCGTTGATAACTTCCGCCACTTATTTTCAAATCGCTCATCCTTCAACATTTGCTTGAGAATATCTTTTCTTAGTTTGTCGAGGTTTCGTTGAGGTCGGTACTTAAGCCAGTGAAGTAAGATATTTCCGAAAACTGTGATCATTGCGCCAACAAGGACACCTATCAGGCCTATGATGGCAATCCATAATGATATATCGGATGTTATTCTATGCGACAACTCTAATGCAAGATTTGGTTCGTTCATTAATTAAGTGTACTCCATAATGAAAACCTTACTGGCGCCGCATTAGCTGCATCCGCATGCAGGCGCTAAAGTCTTATATTGTTATTTACCGCTTATGCTGATGATATTATGGCCGGAATTGTCTTAAAAATGCAAGAAAAAAGATTCACCCCGTGAGATAGTAAGGATTTATCTCACGGGGCTAATTAACCAATTAACCACTCACCAATTGACCAATTAACTCTTTTTCGCCCGAAGGGCGTTTAGTTTCCTGGCAAGGTGTGATTTTTTTCGTGCAGCGGTCTTTTTATGCATTGTGCTTTTGGCGGCGGTCTTGTCCAGCTTTTGGGCGACCAGCCGGAGTTGCTCACTCGCTGCCTCTGCGTCGCCGTTGGCCAGGGCCGCTTCAAAATGCTTGGTTTGCGTCTTTATCTGGCTTTTGCGTGCGCGATTAATCGTTCTTCTTTTGGCGTTTTGTCTGACTCTTTTTTTGGCTGATAACGAATGTACCACTATAATCTCCTAAGCTATTAAGTGCATAAGTTATAAGTGCACAAGTCACTTTCGCTTTTATGAGCTTGTGCTCTTGTTTCTCAGTTTATCTACTCTCTGGCTGACGTCTTTGAATGTAAAATCAACCTGGGCGATTTTGCGATAGATTTCCAGCGCCTTGTCCGCATCACCCTGCTGTTCGTAAGCGCGGGCCAGATTATACCGCAATTCTTTGCCAACGGCGTCGTCCTTTATCTCGTAGGAGTTTATCGCCTTGGTAAAAACGTCGATTGCATCTGCAAGCCAGCCCTTCATAAAAAAGCAGAAGCCGGTTTTATTCATCGCTGCAATCTTTCGTCTGGGGTCTTTTTGGGCCTCCTGGAACAGAGGAATCGCCTCGTTATACTGTTCATTGCGAACCAGACGAACACCATATTCATACTTGGCATTCAGGTCGGTCGGATAGTTCTCCACACAGAGACGGTAATGTTCCAATTCGGTATTGTTTAACTGGGCCGACAATTCTTCGAGCCCGGCCTTGGCTTGTGTGTCATCGCCCTTAGTCTCAAGAGCTGTTTTTGCCTCCCGTATCTTTCGTCTGAGCTGTTTTATCCTTAACAGGCCTGCCCGCTGTTTAAAACTAAAATCTTTTTTAGCTTTATAGGTGTTTTCCAGCAGCGCTATCGCATCATTTTCGTCCTTATCGTTTTCCATGTCCGAGAGGGCATCAGCCAAATTAAATATATTCATCGGCAGGAACGGGTTCTGCGCTATTTTGCTTCTGGCTTCTTCAACGGCCTTGATGCGGTAATCCTCGGTCTTGACGATACTGGCCTGGGCTTGAAGTTTTTCCTGCCACTCGCGGTCCTTGATGGATTTCCTGAAATCCCCCTCCGCGTCATATTTACCTCTGGCCATAGCCAGTTCGGCTGAGAGGTTCTTATACTCATCTGCCAATTCTCCGTCACTGGGCTTAAGTCTGGCGGCATGTTGGCACGCCGCGACTGCCTTGTCGAACTGACCCAGGGCCGCATAGGAATCTTTGAGCAGGATATATGTTCGCACCGATGGTTTCCTGGCGGCGTTGTTTGTCTGGAATATCACGTTGGCAATCCAGTCAGCCGTTCTCCTGTAACCGCCCAGCACCGCAGCCTTCAGCATCGCCTCTGCATACGGCAAATGGCTGGGGTCCTTTGCGAAAAGGTATTCGGCGTTAAGCATCTGCTCAAGCGGTGTTTTACCTCCCAGACGCTTCATTTTTTCCATCACTGAAGGCTTTTTGCCACCTTTCCCCTGCCGTTGTAGAGCCAATTCACAGAGCGGCAGATGCCCTTGCTCAATCGCTTCCGGGGTGTAACGCAGCCCCTCAAGGTACATATCGATAGCGTAGTCGAAATTGCTTGATTCGGCTACTTTTTGAGCTTTCTCGAAGAAGGCCTTGGCCTTGGCACTCTGAATATCTTCTTCTGGCATATGTTCTTACCGAATTCCTTTTCTGATATATTATTCAACCGGCTTATGGTAATCTCGCCCTAAAATTTGTCAACAAATAAATACTTGTATAAAAAATGCCGTTGTGCTATAACACAGCTCAAACAAAATCGTTTAGGGAGGAACAAATATGGTAAATGCGCTCGAACAGTATGACCCGCAGATTTACGAGCTTATACGGCAGGAAAAGGCACGCCAAAGCGGCTCAATTCGCCTTATCCCCTCGGAGAACTATGTATCCAGGGCCGTAATGTTGGCCAGCGGAAGTTGTCTTACCAACAAATACGCCGAGGGTTACCCCGGCCGGCGATATTATGAAGGCCAGCAGGTGACCGACCTTATCGAGATAATGGCGCGGGAGCGTGCCAAAAAGCTCTTCAAGGCCGACCACGCCAACGTCCAGCCCTACTCCGGCTCGATTGCCAATTGGGCCGCATATCTGGCACTGGTCAAGCCGGGCGATACGATTATGGGCCTGTCGCTTCCACACGGCGGACACCTCACGCACGGCTGGAAGGTCAGCGTCACAAGCAAAATATTCAAATCCGTCCAATACACAGTCGATCCTCATACCGGCAGATTTGACTATAACCAGATTGAAGAGCTCGCCAAAAAACACAGGCCAAAGCTTATCATCTCCGGCGCCACAGCGTATCCGAGGGAGATTGACTTTGAAATATTCGGCCGGATAGCCAAAGACGTAGGCGCATACCATGTCAGCGATATAGCCCACGTTGCGGGCCTCGTTGTGGCCGGCATACATAAAAGTCCCGTGCCCTACGCCGACATAGTCTCAACCACCTCACATAAGACGCTGCGCGGGCCTCGCGGCGGGATGTTGCTGTGCAAGGCCGAACACGCAGAAAACGTGGACAGAGCGGTTTTCCCGGGCCTGCAGGGCGGCCCGCACATGCATACACTGACCGCCATCGCGGTGGCAATGGCTGAGGCCGATACCCCCGAGTTTGTCGCTTACGCAAAGCAGATAGTCAAAAATGCAAAAGCCTTGGCTGAAAAGCTGCTCGAATACGGATTCAACCTCTCATCCGGTGGAACCGATAATCATTTAATCTTAATTGACCTGCGTAATAAAAACATCCCCGGTAAAAAACTGGCGAAGGCACTGGACAGGGCAAGAATAGTTACCAATTATAACACGACGCCTTTAGACCCGTCCCATCCATCTAATCCCAGCGGATTACGTTTAGGCACGCCGGCAATTACCACGCGGGGAATGAAAGAAGAGCAGGCCAGACAAATCGCCGGCTTTATAAACAAAGTGGCTGAAAATATTGACAATGAGTCGGTAATCGAGGAGGTCGGCAAGGAAGTTTTGCTCTTGTCCTCACAATTTTCAGTGCCGGAGCACTTTATCATACCGAATAAGAATAATCCGCATATGATGAAAGTCTCAGATGATATAACACCGTGGCTGTTTTAAGTTGTCAATAGCCGGCTGGCGTGAGGACGAGCTTGGCAAGCTACGAAAAAGGAGTAACAGCGTGCCGCAGGAAGAACGGGTGCTGGTTGTAGAGCGAAAAGTCGTTGAGCAGGCTGGGATATTCCACGGGCTTACGCTGGAGACCGACCGCTATTTGCCCAAGCTGTTCGCTCCGGGTATTCCGCGCTTCATTCCGAGGTCAGAGGCCGAAGCAGACCCCGCCTATAAGCAGTTGATTCCCTACGTGATTATGGCTTATGGCGGCAAGTATCTCAGCTACGTGCGAGGCAAGCGTGCCGGCGAGACACGGCTTGTCGGCCACAGGTCTATCGGGATAGGAGGCCATATAAATCCCGGCGATGATGAAGTGCCCTTGTTCGATACGGATTTTCGTGAGATGTACCGCGCCGCCGTCGAGCGTGAGGTCTCCGAGGAAGTGGCCGTAGAGACAGGACACACTGACAGCATTGTTGGCCTGCTCAACGACGATTCCAACGAGGTTGGAAGCGTGCACCTCGGAATTGTCCACCTCTGGGTTCTGGACTCAACACAGGTCAGCAAGCGGGAACAGATGATTACCCAGATGGCGTTCATGAGCCCTGGCGAATTGCAAGAGGTGCGAGATACTTTAGAGACATGGTCGCAATTGTGCCTCAACAAGCTCGGCGAGTTGGCCAAAAGTGGAGAATCCGAAATGAGGACATATAAAAAGGAGATATAAGTATGGAGACAGTTGAGAGGCTTACGATTCGATGTTTTGTGCTTGGAATAGCTTTCGTTCTGATTTGGTTCTTATGCTACGTGTCGGGTGATTGGATGTATGAGGTTAATTCGTACTGGTTCAAGCTATCGGAACATGAGTTTGCGATGATTAATTACGCCGGCCTGATGTTTGCCAAGACCTGCATCTTTTTGTTTTGTCTAATTCCCTACATCGCCTGTAGGTGGGCCAGGAAGGGATAGACAGAAGTTAGTGGTTGGGAAGTTTAGATATGCAGATATGCCGAAGAGCTCTTCGGCCTTGCAGTCATAAGCGACGTCTGCTTCAATTTCATCGTCAAAACGCCCAAGATGCTCGCTGTCATTGCGAGGAGCCCTTCGACTACGCTTAGGGTAAACTCCGCGACGCGGCAATCTCTGAAAATAATCAATAATCAATAATCAATTGAAAGGCGTATCTTTAATTTACTTTTCAAGTAAGTACCAACGCTTTTGGCCGAAAAATGGGGGAAATTTTATCTATTTCAACGCAAGAACCCGACCTTCCACCATGTTTATCCTTGCTTACTTTTCAAGTAAGATGATTTTTCTTGAAAATCCCGCTTCGGCAGTTTAAATTTCTCATTGGCGGTAAACAAGACAAAAACACCAAGGGGCGGAAAACTTCATCGAATCGACGCGAGATAAGTTTAGACGAAGGGAGGTCGAGATGCTAACAGCAAAAGACATCATGACCAAAGAGGTGGTCAGTGTCAGGCGAAATACGCCGGTAAGAGAAGCCTTACAGCTTATGCTGGTAAACGAGATTTCAGGTGTGCCCGTGGTCAAGGAGGATATGACGCTGGTGGGTATTGTTACGGAGAAAGATTTGCTGCGACTATTGCACGGACCGCAGGGCACAAAGGGAAAGACAGTTAAAGAGTTTATGACACAGCCGGCGGTGCACTTCGAGGAGAATGAGAGCCTCGAGGAGATTTGTGACTGTCTGGACGAGGTCACTTTCAGAAGGGTGCCGGTAACAAAAGAAGGTAAGGTGGTCGGGATTGTGAGCAGGCCGGATGTCATTAGATGCATTCTTTAGTTGTAGTTGTCAATACTTAACCTGACAGACGCACCTCTTCTGCCTGTAAGTTTTCATTCAGCATCTTTTCTTTGGCCATTGGGTTTCTTCTCTGCAATCCCAATGGGCACATGTTTCAACCATAGGTTGTAAGTAACCCTCCACCAGCAAAAATAACTGTGCAGGCAATAGCATAAAATCTACTCTTGTAATAATCCATAGTACGACCTCCGGCAAATTATATTCATTTTCTTGAACATTGTATCTCCACTTTCAGCTTAGCCTCAAAAATTTTTCTACTCAGTGAGTTTCGAGAATTACAATTTATCTGTCGAAGCCCTCGCCTTTCGATCGAATATTTACTATTGTCTATCGAAAAAATGCGCGTGGTTAAGCGGTTTTTATCGTCAGCGGTTTAAGAGCCAAAGCGAGCAATTGAGGACCGCTGCGAAAGAGGTCCAGACGATATAGGGCAGCAGCAGAAGGCCAGCGAGAATTGAAACCCTGGCAGAGGCGATAATGGTAAGGATGATGGCGGTCCAGAGCAGGAGTATTTCAATAAAAGCCACCAGAGGCATTTTCAGGCCGAAGAACAGCGGGGTCCAGAGGGCATTTAGAATTAACTGAAGCAGATAAAGAGCAAGGGCGGTTTTTACGGCAGGATTGTCAAGGCCTTTTTGCCAGACAAGAAAGGCCGATAGCGATATAAGCAAATAGAGAATGGTCCAGACCGGGCCGAACAGCCAATCCGGCGGCGTGAAAAAAGGTTTGTTGAGAGTGGCATACCAATCGGATATGGCATTGCGGGTGAAAAGCGAGCCGAGAAGTGCAGCAGAAAAGGTCAAGGCCAAACAGACAACAAGTTTTGTAAAGATAGCGAGCTTCATACCTGTATTTTACCCGGCTGAGAAACTTGCGTAAATAGAGGAGATAATCTGTGACCCGTGCCCCGATATACGAGCAACAGATTAGGGGCGGGAATTAGGGCTGCTATGGCAGCGTTAATTGTTCGACGGTTTGCTTCCTCTCGCTGAGCCGCTGGGTGAAAAGTGTTATCAACCGCCTCATCTCGGCGTCCAGCTCTTTGCCGATCTTCCGGCTGATGGGGAAGTAAAGCTTATCGTATTCCTTGACTCTTTTGGCCATATACCTCTCCAGCACTTCCATCATGCTTCCCTTTTTGTCGACGAAGCCCCGCAGCAGGCCCATCGCGCCCAATTTGTCCAGTCCATCGGCATCGTAGACTATCTTCTCTTCAGTCGTCTCGGGCGTGACGTGAGAGGACGCTGTGTGCCGCACTATCACTTTCGTTATTCTCGTTATTTGCTCATTCGTCAGAGGCAGCGATTCCAGCAGTTCCTCAGCTATGGCACCGCCGGCTAAGCCGTGTATCCTATCGGAGACGGTTCTTCCAATGTCGTGCAGCAAGGCCCCGCAGATGACCACTACGGGGTCGACCTGCTCGGTGATGTTGTTTGCTATTTCTATTGCGTACTCGGCAACCTGCAGGACATGGGCGTAATCGTGGCTTCCGAGGTCAGCGTGTTTTTCCTCGGCAAAAGATTCAAGCTCCTTAAGCCATTGCTTTTCTTCATCCGTCAAGGCTCTGCTGAACATACCTTACCTCCTGAAAATTAAACGTTTCGTTTTTCAGGATTAAGCGTAGTCTAAATGCGATAGGTAGTCAAAATAAAAAAGCTGTTTGTTGTAGATACCCGGTCAGTTAAACCATCATGCTAAGTAGGAGATTCTAACTAAGCAAGATTAGTTAATTGGTTGAGTGGTAAATGGTAATTGGTGAGTAGTTGAGACTGTCATACATGCCTTCGCTGGCACAGGCTGAGCAAGCATCCTCGCAATGACGTATTCAAATAGATCCTTCGACTCGGCCTTCGGCCTCTCTTAGAGCCTGCCCTGAGCTTGCCGAGGGGATGACGGCAAGGGCTTATTCCGAGCAGTGGGTTTTTATCAGAGGTTTTTCATGATATCCTCATATCCTTATATTTTGATATCCCCAATAATAAACTTTTTTAGTAGTTTCTTTTTTGGAAAAGAAATGTAGAATTACTCAAATAGGAAATCAGGATATGAGCGAAGGTAAATTACAAACCGCGGTACTGGGTCTTAACGCCGATGGTCGGCTTCTGCTCGAAGCGGCCCGGCAAATAGAGCATTTCCAGATTCAGGCTGTTGCCGACAAAGATACGAACCTTGCTGAGAAAATCGCAGCCGAATACGAATGTGCCGCCTTTGATGATTACAGACAGCTGATAATACAAAATCAGCTCGATTGTCTGCTGGTTGCCGCCGGTATGCACAGTTGTGATGAGTATGTCCGGATGGCGATGAAAAAGAAATTCAATATACTGAAATTAGCTCCGGCGGCGAGAGATTTTGAAGAGGCGGCGGAATTTGTCTGTCTGGGCGAGGATGAAGATATAAAATTTGCCATTGCCAATCCCAGCCGCTTTACCCGCAGCTTTCTTGCTTTGCGAGAGTTTCTGGAGCAGGGCCGAATCGAACAGATTTTTCTGATGACTGCTTTTTGCAATGCCGGCGATCAGCCGCAGCAAAGGTGGCAGAGCGACCCGAAGCTGGCCGGCGGTGGAGTGCTGCTACACAACTGTTACGGGATAATCGACCAGATAATGTGGAATTTCGGCATGCCACAGCAGGTTTATTCATTAAACACCAACCAGGCACAGGATAAGCAGCAGAGGCTTTATTTGGCGGAAGATACCGCTGTGGTAACGATGAAATTTGCCGATACCTTTATCGGCAACCTCATAGCGTCCCGGCGGGGCGGGATTGGTCCGAGAGAGGAATTTTTAAGGCTCTACGGGAAAGATAAAATTCTGACAGTCAACCGGAACCGGCTGACCGTCAGCGATGGTCTCGGGCAGGTCAGCGAGGAATTGGAATATGACGACGACCAGCTTGTTTGCATGACGAAACTGCTGGAGAATTTTGCCTTAAGTATATTATTGCCCGATAAAAACGAGCTTTGCAGCAGCGGCAGAGAGAATCTAAAAGATATGGCGGTCATTGAATCAGCTTATCTTTCGGCTCGCACCGCGATGCCGGAGGAACCAGGCAGGGTTTTGCAGATGGCATCCCTGCACGCCGGCAAGGCCAGAAGTATTTAGCCGGGCCATAATAATAAAAAATAAGCGTTTGACAAATGGGCTAATAAGCAATAGCTTATTAGTATAAGTTGTGAACAACATTATAGTTTAACTTTTTTGGAGATTCTGGTATGGAAGAAGGCAAGAAAAAACCGATTATGATCGGCGTTATCGTCGTGTGCTTGGCTGGGGCTGCTTTGATAACTTTTATCAGACGTAGTGGAGGCGATGGCGGCATTGAGGACATCCCAGAGGAGCAGATGACGTGGATCAAATGCAACAACCCCAACTGCAAAGCCGAATATGAGATGGGCTTGAAAAAGTACCACGAATATATACGGGAAAACATGAACCCTATGGCGATGGTTGCCCCGCCGGTGGTTTGCCCAAAGTGCGGGGAGCAAAGTGGCCTCAGGGCTGAAAAGTGTCAGAATCCGGATTGCGCGATAGTGTTCATCAGGGGTAGTGTCCCCAACGATTTTGCAGACCGCTGCCCCGAATGCGGCCGTAGCGAGACAGAAGAATCCAGAAGAAGAAGGACGGTTGGCGGGGCCGGGTGATGAGCGTAACAAGCGCGGGAGCAGACCTGGTGAGCTGCTGAACGGCTTTTAAGTAGACGCAAGATGCGAGAGGTGTTTTAGCGTTATCCCTTCGCTCGAGTCGCTTAAGGTCTGACTCTGAGTGAGGTACAAAATACGAATAAGCAATTTTATCAAGCCGAAGCTTGATTGCCGTGTGTTTTTTTTGCGCAGAGCTAAAATGCCTGTAAAAAGGGCTGACAGTGTCTCAAACTGCCAGCCCTTAGGTTTGTTCCTGCAGAGAGCTATTGCTATGGGCTCACTGCTCGATTATAAATGCGAACGTCATCAATCAGGCCGGAGAAGAAACTCGCCGNNCGAACGTCATCAATCAGGCCGGAGAAGAAACCGCTGGGTTCGAGATTCTTGCTAGCACCCAAATATAGACCGCCATCCGAACTTTCCAACATAGAGAAGGATTTTGTATCTTTTGCAACCTCTGCCCCATCAACGTATAGGTACCTGTACGAGCCGTCCCATACAAAGCCGATACGG
>JABAOH010001427.1_pt2 | contig 10373 bp, 7 predicted proteins | sample 7062181 | NCBI WGS metagenome assembly JABAOH01 (sample SAMN14538630, study PRJNA623070) | marine sediment metagenome | biome: marine biome [ENVO:00000428]; feature: marine pelagic biome [ENVO:01000023]; material: deep marine sediment [ENVO:00002113]; isolation source: pool of 5 deep marine... | reverse complement strand
TTGGTGAGTTCAGGTTCTTCTTTGCGGCAGACATCTATCGCTTGGGGGCATCTGGGATTAAATCTGCAACCCATTGGAGGATTCACTGGGCTTGGCACGTCTCCTTTGAGGATAACTCGGTCTCTTTTTACGGCGGGGTCTGCAATCGGGATTGAAGAGATGAGAGCTATGGAATATGGATGTAGTGGCTCGCGGTACATTTCCGTGGTTGGCGCAAGTTCTACTACTTTTCCAACGTACATGACCGCGACTCTGTCGCTTATGCATTCTACAATGCTTAGATCGTGACTGATGAATAGGTAAGTTAGATTCAAGTCTTTACGTAGTTTCTGAAATAGACTAAGCAGCTGAGCCCTTACGGAAACGTCGACTGCAGAGGTTGGCTCATCGAGAACTACAAACTCGGGATTTGTCACGAGGGCTCTAGCTATTGCGATTCTTTGCCTCTGTCCTCCGCTGAACTCGTGTGGATATCTGTATAGGGCTCTTTCGGTCAATCCTACTTTGCTGAGCATCTCTATGACCCTTTGCCTAGCTTCTGCTCCCTTGGCTAGTTTCTGCACCTTTAATGGTTCGCTGACTGTGTCCTTGACAAGCATTCTTGGGTCGAGAGAACGGGTCGGGTCTTGGTAGACTATCTGCATCTTTTTCCTTAGGGATTTCAGCTTTTGTCTCTTGAACGTCGAAACGTCATGTTCGCGTCTCAGTTTTTTCAGCTTGCTGGAACCGTGGCTGGAGTTCTCAAGCTCTATCATTTCTTCCTTTACGTCGGTTGGCAGATCAAAGTAAATGTGACCTGAAGTCGGCTTGAGCAATCGGATTACGGTCTTGCCAAACGTTGTTTTGCCACATCCAGATTCCCCAACTAGCCCAAAGCACTCTCCTCTAGCTATGTTCAAGTTGACGTTGTCTACGGCTCTGACGTCGCCTACCTTCCTTCGGAACACTCCGCCACTTACAGGATAGTATTTTCTTAACTCTTGAGTTTCTAGTAGGGTTGTCATCTTGCACTCCCTGAGTAGAGGTGGCATGAAATGAAGCGATCCTTCTTTACTTCCATCATTTTTGGTCTTTCTTTGGTACATATTTCCATTGCCCGGTCGCATCTGGGGTGAAATCTGCATCCGGTGGGAGGTTCTATGAGGTTTGGCACCGTGCCTTTGATTGACTTGAAGTCCTTTCCGGGCGTTGGGATAGATTCCAGCAGGCCTTTGGTGTAGGGGTGGAGCGGGTTTTTGAAGATTTCCTTCACATCGGCGACCTCGCACATGTTTCCGGCGTACATTACGGCTACGCGATCGCACAGCTCTGCAATGACTCCCATATCGTGAGTTATGTAAAGGATGGATGACTGGAATCTGCTCTTGAGTCTTCTTATCAGGTCTAGGATCCGGGCTTGGACGGTGACGTCGAGAGAGGTGGTTGGCTCATCGGCGGTCAAGAGGATTGGGTTGCACGCGAGGGCCATAGCTATGACAACTCGCTGTTGCATGCCGCCGCTGAGTTCGTGAGGATACATGTGAGCAACCCTCTCTGGATCCGGTATCTCCATCTCGCGAAGGATTTTGACAACTTCCTTTTCGACTTCTCTGTTCAATCTGCCTTTGTAGCGGTTGATTATGGGGATTCTTGAAAGGAGCTTCAGGGAAAGGGAGCCTGGGTTTTTTAACATTTTCTTGTATATGCTTCTTTCAATTCTGTAAATGCGGCTTTTCAAAGATCCCGTTTTCGCGCCTTTGATGTCTTTTTCAAGTTCGTCAAGAGTCCTCTCGACTATCTCCTTTTTCCTGTGATGCATGAAGACTTCGGAAACTTGTTCTCCAGCCGTGTATACAGGGTTCAGAGCGGAGCTGGGTTCTTGAAAAACCATGGAAATGTCCTTTCCCCTGATCAGGCTTAATTTGGATTCTTTTTGGCTCAATAGGTCTAAATTTCCATCGGTGCCCTTGAAGAGAACTTTTCCGCCCTCTATCTTTCCCGGTGAGGGGATTAAAGAGAAAATCGAGAGGCCAGTCATAGTCTTTCCACATCCTGTCTCGCCTACGAGTCCCAGGGTCTCGCCCTTTCTTATGTCGAGGTTGACCCCTTCGAGGGCTTTGACAACTCCCTCGTATGTGTAGAATCTTAACACGACGTCTTGGATTTCGACAAGTTTGCTCATGCTATCTTCTCCTAAGCGTTGGATCCATTATGTCTCTGAATGCGTCGCCCAGTAGATTCCATCCTAGAACGAAGATGAATATGAATATTCCGGGTATCCAATATGTATACCAAAACGCGTAGGGGTTTCCTGGTTTCCCCATGATCCAATTTCTTGAGTAGCTTATCATCTGTCCCCAGTCTGCGTAGCCTGGAGGAGCACCAAGCCCCAAGAAGCTTAGCGCCGCGGCGCTCAAGACGATTGCTCCTATGTCCAAAGATGCCATGATTACAATGGGATAAATTGCGTTCGGGAGAATATGCTTGACTATCACCCTAAGGTCGGAGCATCCAGCGGCCTTGGCCGCCTCGATGTAGTCCTCTTGCTTTACTCTTAGTATTTCTGATCGCAGCACCCTAGTGTAGCTTGTCCATCCCACTAAGGTGAGCGCCACCATAACACTGTCCAAGTTAGCGCCGAAAGCGATGACTAACGCCATAGAGAGAATCAAGCCTGGAAAGGCCCAGATAATGTCAGTTACCCGCATCAGGATTTCGTCGATGATCCCCCCGTAATAGCTAGCGATGGACCCGACGACTAGGCTAATTATCAAGACGCCTCCGACAACCATGATTCCCACACGAAAAGCCGTTCTGGTTCCCCAGATGCACGCGTAGTAGATGTCCCACTGTTGTTCCGTCGTGCCGAATAAGTGTTTTGAGCTTGGCGGCTTCGGTTCAACTGCAAAACCTTCATGTGGAACTATGTAAGGGTCTGGGCCAGATGGTGGGGCTAGTACAGGAGCCAGCAATGCAACTGCGACGAAGAACAAAACTATAGACAGACCCATAAGCGAGAGGGGGCTTTTCTTTATCCTGCCAAGAGAAAATTTCAGTTCCTTCATGAGGGGGCGTAATCCAGCTTTGAATTCTTCGAACCGTGACTTCTCCATTTGGTTATCCCAGCCTGATTCTAGGATCTATGTATGCATATAATATGTCGACCAACAGATTTGCTACCACAATGACGACGGCGGATATTAGGGCGAAACCGAGTACAGCTGGGATGTCAAGTTCGAAGGCTGCGGTGGCAGCAAACATTCCGACGCCGGGAATGTTAAAGATGTACTCTACTATGACTAGTCCTGTCAGCATCCCTGCAATTAGCATTCCGGAAATGGTGACGACGGGGATCAAAGCGTTTCTTCTGGCGTGCTTGTTGATTACTTCGTTTTTGCCTAATCCCTTTGCCCTGGCTGCCATGACGTAGCCTTTGTTGAGTGCCTCTAGCATGCTTGACCGCATCACTCTGATGATAAGTGCTATGATCACCACCACCAAGGTTACGACTGGAAGCACGAGGTGCCTCAGCGCATTCAATGTTATATCTGGTCTTCCATTTAGCAAGCCATCGATGGTGTTCAGTCCGGTGTAGCTGACATAATTTGACGATGGGGACATGACGAAGGCTTGAAGAGTAGAATCTAGCCTTCCCGTGGGAAACCAGCCTAAACCGACGAAGAATATTGAAATCAGTATCAACCCGAACCAGAAGGTTGGAAGAGACCATCCGATTATCGACAGTGTCCTTGTTGCATGATCAACGATGGAGTCTCGGTGTACCGCTGATTTGACGCCCAGGTAGATGCCAACTAGAATGATGGGGGGAGCAGAAAAAAGTGTGATCTCGGCGGTGGCCGGGAGTCTTTGGAGAAGGGCTTTAGAGACGGGGTAGTTGATGGACTTTGCCCAGCCTAGGTTGCCCTGCAGAACTCCCTGTATCCACTTGAAATATTGGATGTAAACGGGGGCGTCTAAGCCGTATTTCTTGATTACATCGGCAATGCTGCCGATGTCTTTTGGGTTCTCCCCCAAGTATAAGCTGGCTCTCTGCATTGGGCTGAAGAGTTGTATGACCGCGAAAATGAGTATTGTAACGCCAATCAAGGTAGGTATCAGCAGCAAAAGCCGTCTAATTACGTATGATCGTAAACCCATTCTCCTTAGCCCTCGTGGGTAATTGGAAACAGAAATTAATAACTTTAACTATTTAAAAACAAAACCATGTGCCACAAATGTTTTCCCCAAATAGTAGAGGGGCGCAACCATTTCGGGAATGCGCGCGCATTTGTTGAGAACGAGTTAACGGAGATTTCCAGCTTGGTGAAAGAAGGTTTACAGAAAGAACTTGTTGATTCAATGGCGCATGTCTATTTTTTATGTCTCTTGAGGATGCTGAAATAAACTGGAAGTTTTCTCCATAAGGATTAAATAGGACTCCAGTCATATTTTGGTCTCGCTGAACATAAAAAGGAGAGAGGAGAATACAAAATGAAGAAAGTTATATCAGTGCTTTTCCTTTGGGTTCTATTGCTATCAGTAGGCACACAAGTTGCACTTGCAGCAAAGGTAACTATCCCCAACCAAGGTCACATAATCCTCGAGTCTATAGGTGACCCCGAGACTGTCGATCCGTCTTGGGCCTACGACACAGCAAGCGCCGGACTCATCATGCACGTCTATGAGACTTTGATCGAGTTCGACGTTGAGTCTGTGGAGAACTTTAAGCCAGCGCTCGCGACGGAGTGGAGCATTAGCCCAGACGGCTTGACCTACACCTTCAAGATAAGAGAGGGTGTGCAGTTCCATGACGGTTCGATAATGACAACTGAAGACGTGGAGTATTCCTTCGAGCACATCTTGGTTCAAGACAGATCCGGCGGTCCGGAGTGGATGTGGTTCGAGCCTCTATTCGGAGTGTACCACAACCAGCACCTAGGCGATCTCTCGACGCCGGCAGGAGTGGCAGCGGTCGGACAGATGCTGGACGACGCTATACAACGCAACGCAACCCACGTGTGGATGACATTGCCCGCGCCTTACCCGCCGTTCATGCAGATTCTAAGCCAGAGTTGGGCGTCAATACTCAACAAGGACTTTTGCATCGCTAACGGCGACTGGCCTGGATTCAATACAGCCACATACCTGGATTGGATAGCCTACGACAACCCCACAACAGCACCCTTGGACGTTGCAGGTAACGTGATGAGCGGCACCGGCCCGTACAAGTTGGACTACTGGACCCACGGAGTAGAATGGTCCATCGTCAAGTTCAACAATTACTGGCGAGGGTGGCCACTTCCAAGTAGCTCACGCAACGCCGATAGAATCACAGAGAAGGTAGTCTACGAGTGGGGAACAAGGCTTGCGGACTTCAGAGCTGGAACGGCTGACTCCGTGTATGTTCCTAGAGCATACATCGCACAGGTCGAGGGTTGGCCAGGCATACGCGGCCTGAAAGACCTGCCCGGCCTGGTGTGTGGAGCCATCTTCTTCAACTACAACATATCGATGCCAAGCCCGTACGTCGGAAGCGGCTTGCTTGACGGAAACGGGATCCCACCGGACTTCTTCAGCGACGTCCACGTGAGATATGCTTTTGCCCACGCCTTCAACCACAGCAGCTTCATCGAGGAAATATTCCTGGGCGAAGCCGAGACGCCGCCAACTCCACACATACGTGGACTGGCCTACGCCAGCGCCGTGTGGGACGGCACGACCAACCCCATTTACGGCTACTTGGCCCCCGTTCCCNNTTGGCCCCCGTTCCCATACGCGACATCGACCTTGCAAAAGTCGAGGAAGAGATGAAACTGGCCTTCGGCGGTAACGTGTGGACAAACGGCTTCGAGATGACCATAACCTACAACGCTGGCAACGTGCCGAGGATGACTGCGGCGCTGACGTTCGCTGAGAACATGCTGGCAGTCAACCCCGACTTCCAGATCTCAACGACTGCTGTAACCTGGTCCACCTACCTAGGTGAACTGTGGTATGCACCCGGCGGTTATAGGTCACTCATGCCCATCTACATCATAGGCTGGCTCGCAGACTACCCAGACCCCCACAACTTCGTCATGCCCTTCCAACACAGCGAGGGAGACTTCGCATATCCATCCAGCTACAACAACCCAGCAGTTGACGCGTTGATCGTCGCCGGAATAGGCGAAACAGACCCGGACGAAAGAGAGAAGATCTACTGGGACGTAGCATGGTCATACTACAACGACCAGCCAAGCATCGCCCTGTATCAACCACTCGGCCGCCGCTGGGAACGAGATTGGGTTCAAGGATACTACTACAACCCAATAAACCCAATGACGAGGTACATGTACATCTGGAAAGGACTTAACGGCGACGTTGATGGAGACAACACAGTCGGAATCGGGGACACCGGCAAGATGAGCAGCCACTGGTCCAGTCCCGCTGGACCCGCGGGCTTCGATCGCATCGCAGACATCTGGCCTCAACTGTCGCATATGGGCGACCTGTCGCCAAGCTCATACCTACCGCAAGACGAACTCGGCGTACCCCTCCCCAGCATAGGGGAGGTCGACGTGTTCGACTGGGCAGAGATCAACGCAAACTGGGGAGACTACGTTTAGAGGTGAAAAGAGTGAAAATTCGGAAAAACGCTTTAATGCTGTCTTTGATAGCTTCGTTCCTACTGTCCATAGCAGTTGTACCAAGCTACGCTCAAACACCAACACTTTCCGTCGACACCGCATGGATGCCGGGCTTCCTCGACATATACGTTGACGACGTCGAAGCCATGTGGGGCTTCCAGTTCAATGTAGTCTACGACACAGGCGTGCTGACAGCCACAGCCGCCTACGGCATTGCACCATTCGACGTGCCTCAAGGACCAGGAGTAGAGATAAACGACGCTGAGGGCTACGTAGCAATGGCCTTCAGTTACCCGATGGGCGAACCAAACGGATTATCAACGAGCAGCCCTGTGTGGATAGCCACGGTCGAGTTCGCTGAAGACGGGCCTGGAGCATCTCCGCTCCTGATAAAGGAGTCAACCATCGTTGATGTCTTCGGCGATCCTATATCTCACATGGCCGTGGGCGGTGAGTTCCGCACCTCACCCGGATTGCCTCTTGCCATGTTCATGTGGACCCCAAACGGAGAAGATCCCTTCGTTGGTGATACGTTGACATTCGTGTCAACAAGCACCGATCCAGACGGTTTCATCACCGACTGGTCCTGGGACTTCGGAGACGGCACCACAGGAAGTGGCGAGACGGAGACCCACACATACTCTGCAGTCGGCGACTACGCGGCTACGCTGACGGTGACCGACAACGAGGCAAACACTGACAGTCAAACAAGAATCGTGAAGGTTTCTCCTGAGCCAATCGTATACGGCCCAGTTGACTTGAGAAATGCTCACGCGGCCTATCGTAGATTCAGCGTGTCAGAAAGATCTCCAGAGACGATCAACCAATTCACGGCGTGGGTGAAGAACCTAAGTCCCGACCAAGAAACTTTGGTTCGGGTCTCGTTTGCCGTAACAACTGCGGATGGAGTGGGCCTCGGAGCACTGACCGTTGAGGGTTGGGTAGCTCCAAGAGCTCTGGCGAAATTCACGGCTGACTTTGACATCGATGATCCCACTTGGCAATACGAAGAAGGAAGGGCGGACTTTCTCGTCTTTCTATCGTGTGCCTATGCTGACTTCTGGATCGGCGAATACCCACACTTCGCGGAAGGAACATCTAGCGGCGTCAAAACCAACACGTTCGCCGTAACAATCGTACCGTAAACCAAAAGATAGAAAAACCCAAAGCGCGCACATGCGCGCCAACACCCCTTTTTTTCCATTATTATTGTGTCAGCAGAAGGAAGAGGAACAACCATATGCGTCATAAGAGTGTTCCCATGATATTCACTTCGATCTTGTTCTTATGCATGTTTGCGTCCGTCATCCCCCTCGGTCAAGCAATTCAATGGTCACCAGAGATGAGGTTGACCTGGGACCATGAGCTTGACGCGTCTCCGTCAGTGACCCAAACAACCGATGGAAACATATGGATTGTCTGGCATTCGTACAGGAGCGGTAACGCCGAGATCTTCTACAAAGTCTACAACGAATCCAATGTGCACCCGTGGTCTCCTGACACAAGACTCACCAACAACATGGGCACGGACACCCACCCCTCGATCATGCAAGCCCTAGATGGAACGATCTGGGTTGTTTGGAAGTCAAACCGAACAGGGAACGACGACATCTACTGCAAAACCTACAGCGGATCGGCATGGTCATCCGACGAACCGCTGACCACAAACTCAAGCGTCGACCAAGATCCCTCTATCATGCAGACCCTAGATGGAACGATCTGGGTCGTTTGGGCTTCCAAACGAACAGGAGACCTCGAAATCTACTACATGACTTCATCTGACAACGGAGAGACTTGGACGCAGGAAAGACTCACCACTCATCCAAGCTCAAGCGATCGGCAGCCATCAGTCATGCAAGATGCCGACGGAAAGATATGGATTATATGGGCGAGGTACATTGATGTGTACGCTAGTACCGACTTAATCTACACCATCTACAACGGAACCGCATGGTCGTCCGAGGAGACGGTGACCACCGACCCGGACCAGGATTGGGAACCGTCGATCATGCAAGCAAATAACGGAACGGTATGGGTAGTTTGGAGTTCGGACAGGAGTGCGTACAACTGGGACCTATACTACAACGTTTATGATGGAAGCTGGTCCGGGGATATGAGGCTAACCACACACGATGATGCCGATCAGTCCCCGTCAATTATCCAAGCCATGGACGGCACGGTTTGGATCGCATGGTATTCAACGAGGGCCCTCAACTTTGACATTTACTACATGACAGACTCCACCGTCCCGATGAATGATGTGTCTGTATTCCACGTCTCACCGCAAACGCCGACGGTAACTCAAGGCTACAACGCCACCATCGACGTCGTGTCCCAAAACAAAGGAACCAACCCACAAACCTTCCAAGTCAGGTGCTACGTCAACTCAAGCCTCATAGGAACCCGAACTGTATATCTTGATCCCGGACAGTTGAATCAAACAAGCTTTCAATGGAACACGACGAATGCTGCTGTCGGCAAACATGTTCTGAAGGGTGAAGTGAGCACGGTGCCCGGAGAAACCTACACGCAGGACAACTCGTACGACGACGGCACAATCGACGTTTTGACTCATGACGTTGCTGTTCTGAACGTATGGCCCTCACAAACCGTGGCACATCGAGGCTACACAACAGTGAACGTCTACGTCCAGATCAGAAACGAAGGAAACTTCACAGAATCCTTCAGCGTCACAGCCTATTACGATCACACCGCCATCAACACATACATGATGAGAGATGTGGCTCCAAACACAACCATGATACTCACCTACTTCATGAGCAAATACCTCGCCTACGGCAACTACACGCTAAAAGCAACGGCGAGCCAAGTTCCAGACGAACTTGATGTCAACGACAACACCTATATCGACGACACCGTCAGAATGACGATACCAGGCGACGTAGACGGAAACGGCGTCGTCGACGACTATGACCTCTCCAAGATGAGCGAAGCCCACGGATCATCGCCAACCGAACCAAACTGGCACCCCAACTGCGACACAAACAACGACAACATAATTGACATCCAAGACATCTCCCTAACCGGCAAAAACTACGGAAAATCCGAGACCTAAAACTCCACCCTTCTCAAGCGCGAAGACCTGCTCAAGAAGGCCCAATCTGTTCGCTTCTGTTTCAAAAAAATGTTTACGCAAGCTTCATTCCGAGATGGCGCCCATCGAAAAGGTTGAAAAATAGAGAATTCACCTTCCGAAAATACGTAATTCACTGTTCGGGAAATTGATACGAAAAATATAATACTGTTCAAGTCGCTAAATAGTCGGAGAGAGGAGGATTCCATGTTGCGTGGTCGATGGAAGAAAAACGTGTTGTGGATAGGGTTTGTTGTTACGCTTCTTGTCACACTCTTTTTAAGCATGACCCCGGTGAGAACGCAAGCTCCAGATGAACCTACCGTAATCTCCCTTGACACTCAATTTATGCCGGACTTCCTCGACATATACGTTGACGACGTCGAAGCCATGTGGGGCTTCGAGATATGGATACAATATAACTCAAGCCTCCTAAACGCCACAAACCAGTTTTCTTGGTCACCGTTTGACGTACCCCAAGGAGATCCGCCGGGAGGAGAAATAAACAACACGGCTGGCTACGTAGCGCTACGATATAGCTACCCAATGGCCGAGCCAAATGGATTAACAACAACCGACCCCGTGTTGATAGCTTCAATTGAGTTCACGGCAGTCGGTTCGGGCTGGTCTTTACTGCACGTGTACGGTCCACCACCATACAACGATTCAATAGT
>JABAOH010003058.1_pt2 | contig 10375 bp, 9 predicted proteins | sample 7062181 | NCBI WGS metagenome assembly JABAOH01 (sample SAMN14538630, study PRJNA623070) | marine sediment metagenome | biome: marine biome [ENVO:00000428]; feature: marine pelagic biome [ENVO:01000023]; material: deep marine sediment [ENVO:00002113]; isolation source: pool of 5 deep marine... | reverse complement strand
GCTTCGATCAACTCTTCTCTGGACTTGCCGACCTCGAGCTTGAAGCTGATAAGCATAGTATCCGGCTGCAACTCCTTGATCACCTTGACAACTTTGGGGGTGCGGACGAGCTTGATCCACCACTCCTCCTGTCCAGAGCGAGTCTTCTCCTCAACGTATGTAGCAGGGACGTAGTCCAGCACCGCCATGGAGTGGAGCACCGCGTCGTACTGCTCCCTCGCCAACTCGTCTCTCATGACCTGCAAAAGTTCGTCAACGGTCTCAATCTGCACCAGTCTCAGCCGCGAGAACGGCTCCTGGCCCACGTCTGCAGCCTCCGGCATCAGACTATCTTTGCCGTAGATGAAGGTGACCGTGGCCCCCCGCGACAGAGCCTCCGAGGCCATGATCACGCCCAAGCGGCCGGTGGACTTGTTCGTTACGTACCGGACAGCGTCTATTGGGCCTCTTGTAGGGCCCGAGGTGATCAATATCCTTCTGCCACTCAGATCTCGAGCTCTTCCCATAGCTAATCCAGACTGTATCTGCCATACTCCGAACGGCAAGGATGACCCCACGCGACCAGCAACTCTCTATCGCCGAGTCTGGCAATGAGGGACCAGATGGTCCCGAAGACGTCGTCGAATGCCGTCCCATCGCTCGGTGGATCGTGATTGCCTCGACAGATGGGTGCTTGGTGCTCCCTGAGCAGACTCTTCAGGACTTCTTCGTCGACTCGTCCACGCTTCTGCCCGAGCACTTCGGCAGCCCTGTAGTACCGGGCGAGCGAGCGTCTCTGGCGCCTTGTGTCCTCTTCTGACAACCCTTCCTCCGCTGCTTCTCTTCCCGGCAGATGATTGGTGGCCAGGATGAACCCATGTTCAGGTCCCCTGATCGTGACACCCGTAGGGAGAGCCTCCGCTACCACAGCGCGGCCCTCGACGTCGGCGATCAGGTAGTTGAAGGCACTGAGATGGGGCACCGAACTGATGAACTCACACGCTTCTCCTACATCTCGACACGTGTCCAGTACGATCTCGGTTACCAAGTGCCATTGAAGCCCCGGCCCGGTAGCGTCTTGACGGGGTAACACGGAAATGAACACGCCCAGCCCCTGATCATTCAAGCCATCGGGACTCCCTGCCCAATGGTGCGTTACAGAGAGACTTCGAAAGGCCCCCTCCGGGGCGAGTTTCCTGATTTCGCGCCATCCCCCCGCCGAGTAGTACCAGTCGTAGTTCCTGGCAACGATGAGAGAACCGTCCTTCGTGTGGGAAGGCAGGACGGCTAGATTTGTGCACCCCATCTGCGGGAACGCGTCCCGGGCGTAGAAGAAGGCCTTGAAGTCTCTGGCCCTCAGACCTCCTGCCTCGATCATCCCCTCCACTTTCTCCAAGATCGAGGGATGCCGCTCTCTTACCAGAGCCTCGCACCTTGCGGCAAGGCTCTTCATCTCATCATCGGCCGCGGGCACTTTCAGAGTTGTTAGGCTGCTTCCCATCTGCAGCCCGATGTCGTAGTAGCTCCCCTGGAAGATCTTCATTCCAGGAGACTGGGCGTCGACACTCAACTCTTTGCCGCCCTCAGTTCGTCTATCAAAGCCGTCACCACCTCGTGGAGGTCACCGACGATGCCTACGTCGGCGAATTTGAAAATGGGGGCGCGCGGATCGTTGTTGATCGCAACGATGAATCTGGCGTTCTTAATGCCCAGATAGTGCTGGATTGCGCCTGAGATCCCGCAGGCGATGTAGAGATCGGGGGCCACGGGTGTTCCTCCGGCGCCTCCCACCCAATACTCCTTGCCGACCCAGCCCTCGTCGAAGGCGCCGCGCGATGCTCCCACGGCTCCTCCCAATTCCTGAGCCAGCTGCTCTAGCAGCTGAAAGCCCTTTTCGCCTCCCACGCCTCTTCCCCCCGCCACTACGATCTTGGCCTCTTGCAGCGCGGGCTTGTGTACCTCCTCTACTACCTCCAGTAGTGCGGCCCCTAGCGCCCTTTCCACAAATGACACACCAATCTTCTCTATCTCGCCCGTGCGAGCCTCGCTGGGAGGATAGGGCTCGATCGCCCCAGGGCGCACCGTGGCCATCTGCGGGCGTTTCTCCGGACAGGCGTTGGTCACCATGAGCCCGCCATCGTAGGTAGGGCGCGTGCCCAACAGAATCCGCTCCGCCTGATCCAGTTCCAGCCTGGTGCAATCTGGGAGGAGACCTGTCTTCAGCTCTTGAGCCAGCCTGGGCGCCAGATCCTCGCCCATGTCTGTTGCTCCAAAGAGAACGATCTCGGGCTTCCTCTCATTGATGAGGTGCTCCACTGCGTGACCGTAGCCCTCGGTTGAATACTCAGCCAAGGCATCGTCCTCGATCACATAGACTCTGTCCGCCCCGCGCCAGATCAATTCCTCGGCTAGTTTCTGCACGTCTTTCCCCAATAGCACAGCTGACGCCTCTACCCCCAACAGATCCGCCAGGTCCCTGGCTGCTCCTATGAGTTGGTAGCTCACGGGCGCGAGTTCTTCGCCATCAATCTCGCCTACTGCCCACACATGCATATGTTCGGAGATTTCTTCTGGCGGAGTCAGCAGTTCATCCCACATAGACCCTCCCGCAGGTTACGTCTATCTTCGGCGAGTTTGTGTCCATTCTTCCACGGTAGAGTGCCACCGGCAACACCCTGCCTAGCATGAAAGGTGTTGGACCCTCGCCCGCACCAGAGTGTGTTGCGCACCTCTACAAAGCGGTATGGCGCAGACACGGACTCTCACTCACCATGCCCAGACCGAATTCTCTTCACCACTTCCCCCACTGCTGTTACATCTTCGACGAAAAAATCCACCTCCTCCGTAACGCGGTGATTCCCGACCAACACGGTCATCATGCCCAGTTCCTTGCCTGGTGCCAAGTTGCGCACCCGATCCTCCACCAAGAGACAATCTTCGGGGCGCGCATTGAGCAAGGTCAGAGCTTTCCGATATGCCTCGGGATTGGGTTTGGGTACGTACTGCAGCTCCCTGATATCGATGATCGTTTGGAAATGTCTGTCGATGGTCAGTGCCCGCAATACTCGCCGAGCGTGCTCAGCGGTCGCGTTGGTGAAGATGACCTTCTCCGCCTCCAGAGCCTCCAGCATCTCATCGAGACGACGATTTGGTTGCAGGAATTCTTCCACGGGCAGATCGTGGACGAAGAAGAAGTAGTCCTCGACATCCAGGCCACGGTGATGAAGAAACAGCCCTCGGCCTGTTGTGCCGTACCGTTCGTAGTACTTGCGGCGAAGCTGATGAACCGTTTCCGGATCTATCCCCAGGCGCAAGGTCATATAGTCACTGATGCGCTGGCTCACCAGCTCCATCAGCCCCGTGTCCTTGGGGTAGATGGTCTCATCTAGGTCAAAAAGCACATATCCTACAGTATCCTTGTCTTTCAAGTCTGTCCTCGATTGTATTCAATCTTGTCAGGTCATGCCCCGATCGGCCCTCTCCTCTCGCAGCGAGAAGTAGATGCCGATCAGGATTAGGCTAGCTCCCGCTATCTTCACGGCGGTGGGCACCTCATGAAGGATGAAATGCGCCAGTATGGTAGAGCCCACCGGTTCTCCCAGGATGATCACAGCCACAACGGAGGCCGACACGTGCCGCAATGCCCAGTTGAAGGAGGAGTGCCCGATGATCTGTGGCACGATGGCCAGCAGCAGGAACATCAGATACGTGTATGGCGAGTAGCCGGTGAGCCCCTCTCCCGCACCGAGAGCCAGCAGCAATGCACCCAGTGCCGCCGTTGAATACACCACGGAGATGTACGCCCAGAGGGACATCTCGCGCCTGAGCCGTCTTCCAGCCATGAAGTACCCAGCCGCCATGACCGCTCCCCCGACGGCCAGAAGATCTCCCCAGAGAGCTCTCCCGCCCAAAGCGAGATCGTCCCAGCCGATAAGCATGCCACCGGCCACAGCCAGCAAAATACCGCCAAACATCCGCGGGGTTATCTTGTCCTGCGTAAAGAGATGCGAGCCTATGCCCACGAATAGTGGGTGTGTGGTCACAAAGATCACCGAACTGGCTACGGTAGTGTAGTTCAGCGAGGCTATCCATAGCGCAAAATGCCAAGTGAGAAAAAAGCCGGACAACAATGCGAACAGCAGAGCATGTCTGTCAAGCGCCTTGACCTCCCCCCAGCGCCGGACGAATCCCAACGGGGCCACGATCAGCGACGCCAGCGTTAGACGATAGGCAGCAATAACGATGGACGGAGCATCTGCCAAACGGATGAAAATGGCGGCGAATGACACCGCCACCACTCCTACGAGCAAGGCCACATATAGCCTCGCAGGGCTGCCGGTTGCCATCCCTGATCACAGGTTGTCGTCGCCGAAGACGAGCTTTCCGTCGAAGACCGTAGCCACCACGCGCGTGTCCAGTATCTCCCTGGGAGGTATTTCGAAGATATCCTGCGAGAGGACCACCAAGTCCGCCAGCTTGCCGACCGATATTGAACCTCTGTCCTTCTCCTCGCTGGAGGCATAGGCTGCTCCCAGTGTGAAGCCGTGCACTGCCTCAGGCACCGAGAGTCGCTCTTGAGGATACCAGCCCCCTGCGGGCTCCCCGTCGGCCCGCTGCCGAGTAACGGCGGCGTGAATCCCCACCAAGGGATTGAATGGCTCGACGGGAGCGTCGGAACCGAAAGCCAGCCGAACGCCGGTGTTCAGCAAAGACTTCCACGCATAGCTCCAGCGCGCTCTCTCTCCCCAGTACTTGTCGGCCAGCGTCATGTCCGAAGTAGCATGGATCGGCTGCATGGAAGCTATGATATCCAAGGCCTTGAATCGGGGGATGTCGGCGGGATGAAGCACTTGTACATGCTCGATACGATGACGCAACCCTGCTCCCGATCCCTGGCTACGCTGCTTCGCAAAGGCATCCAGCACTCGTCGGTTCGCTTTGTCGCCGATGGCATGCACGGAGCAAGCGATGCCGGCTGCTCCGGCTCGCTCCACGAGATCTTCCAGTTCCTCCTGGCTGGTGGCGGCTATGCCCAGATTCTCCGGCTGACCACTGAATGATTCAAGCATCTCGGCCGTCTGCGACCCGAGGGTGCCATCGGCGAATAACTTCAGAGTCCCTATCCGCAGATATTCGTTGCCGAAACCGCCCCTGAGACCCAGCTTGATCGCCTCATCCAAGCTATAGCGAGGAATGAGCATGAAGACGCGCAGGCCTAACTCCCCCCGGTCCAGCATCTCCTGATAGTCGCTCAGGGACTCGCTGCCGTCGCAATCATGGATGCCCGTCAAACCCAGTGCCTGCGCCTCACGGATGGCTCTGAGCAGAGCCTCCTGGCGCGTCTCCGGACCGGGCAAGGGCGCCACATCGTAGATCAGATCCATGGCCTCTTCCTTGAAGATGCCCGTGGCTTCGCCGGTATCGCCATCCCTCTCTATCACGCCCCCGGGAGGATCAGGGGTCTCGTCGTCAACGCCTGCCATGCGCAGGGCCAAGGAGTTGACCCACACAAGATGGCCATCTTTCTTCTTCAGAGCCACCGGGTTCTCGGGAGCCACCCTATCCAAGTCCTCCTTGGAAGGCCATTTCGCATCTTGCCAGTCGGCGGGGTTCCAACCCCACCCCAGCACCCACTCACCGGGGTTCGTTTGCTCTACATGCCTCCTGACTCTGTTCAGCGCCGCTTCCAGCGTGTGGGCCCCATCCAGCAGCACTCTGCTCGGGCCGAGAGCATACCACAGGAAATGCAGGTGGGCGTCTATGAAGCCCGGGAGCACAGTCTTGCCACCAAGATCGATGACCCTCCATATAGGGTCCCGCGCCAGGTCGCGCAACTCGTCATCGTTTCCTACAGCGACGAGCCGCGACCCTTGAATGGCCACGGCGTTGGCTCGAGGAATAGCTTCGTCCATAGTGCGCATGTTACCGTTCAACAGCAGTAGATGATCTGTCATTTCTGCCCGTCTTCTCCCCTTTGTACTGGTTACTCCGTCGGAATCTGATCGAGCTGGATGTCTTCTAGGCAAATGGCGTCTGACCTGTCGCCCGTTCGAGTCTTGCTTCCGCGCATTTGCGTGGCTGCTACACGAGACCGCGGCTCGTCAGCTCCCGCGTCAACGCCTTGGCGGCCTCCGTAGGCTCGCCACCGATGACTCTGCCCACTTCCCGCTCAGGTCCGGCACCGGTGCCTCTCACCTCGGTCACCACGCTCTGAGCGACGTCTTCAGGGGTTAGGCCTAAGTCCTCCGCCGTCCATAGCGCGACCGTATGCTCATCGTACGCAGCTATCGACCCCGGAAGGCTGGGGTAGCGAGGCTGGTTCGCTCCCTCGTAGACGGAAAGCAAAGCAGGCAGGGAAGCCTCCATCAACGCATAGCCACCAGAGAGGTTACGTCTGGCCTTCACCTTCCCCCCCTCCAGCACGAGGTGGCTGGCCCTGGTGATCTGCGGTAGACCTAGCTGCTGCGCCAGACGTGGCCCGAACTCGCCAGTCCCATCTCCTGAAGCCTTGTACCCGGTCAAGATCAGATCATAGTCGCCCATCTTCACTATGGCCTTGCCCACGATCAAAACGGCTGCTGAAGCGTCCAGTTCGGAGAAGGCCTTGTCGCAAAGCAAAACGGCCTCATCAGCGCCCATCGCGAGCGCCTCTCTGAGCACATCTTCCGCCTCGGGAGAGCCCAAGGTTGTGCCAACTACCTCTGCGCCGTGTTCTTCCTTCAGCTTCAGCGCCTCCTCCAGTGCGTACCTGTCGCCAGGATTCATCATCAACTCCGCACTGCGAGTGTCCAGAATGCCGCGCGAGCGGCTCACCCGCACCGTCCTGGGATCATAGACCTGCTTGATGGGCACTATTACCTTCATGTGCTGTTGCTCCTTCTATGGCTCGATCCTCACTCCCACGTTTCGGAACGCCTCCATGGCGATGATGACGCGCTGGATTTCGCTAGTGCCTTCGAAGATCTCGGTAATGCGGGCATCGCGATACATCTGCTCCACCGGATAGTCTCTCATGTAGCCCATGGCACCATGGATCTGCACCGCTCTGTCCACCGCCCGAGCCAGCACCTCCGACCCGAAAAGTTTGCAGATTCCTCCGAGCTGCCGGTAGGGTCTCCCCGAGTCGGCCAGCCAGGCCACCCTATACACCAATGAACGAAGAGCTTCGATCTCAGTGATGATGTCAGCGATCATGAATTGGATGGCTTGCTTCTGGGCTATAGGCACCCCAAACTGTTTGCGGTACTTCGCATACTCCAGGCACGCCCTCAACACCCCCTGAGCCCCTCCCAGGCATCCCGCGCCCAGCCCGTGCCGCCCGTGATCCAGGGTCCGCATCGCGGTCAGGAAGCCCATGCCCACTTGCCCAATCACGTTCTCCGCCGGCACACGACAACCCTCGAACACCAGCTCGGCGGTAGACGAGCCGACGATCCCCATCTTCTCGTCAATCGTACCCAGCGACAAGCCAGGAAAGCCTTTCTCCACAACGAAGGCGGTATGCCCTCCCCGATAGCCCATCGTCTTGTCGGTCACCGCGAAGACGCTGAAGATTTCCGCATCCGCCCCGTTCGTGATCCAGATCTTGCTGCCATCCAGGATGTAGCTGTCGCCCTCTCGCACCGCTGAGAGGCCGATGGAAGCGGCATCTGAGCCAGCATTGGGCTCGGTAAGGGCAAAGGCGGCTATTTTCTCACCACGGCAGAGGGGAGGTAGGTACTTCTGTTTCAAGCTCTCGCTGCCGTCAAGGTGGATGGCGGTTGTACCGATGCTGGTATGGGCGCCCAACAGTACGGCAACAGACGGGTTGCCCTGCATCAACTCCTCCATGAGGATGCAATAGCCCGTTTCCCCTGCACCGGCACCACCGTACTTGGTGGGGAAGGGAACACCAAAGAACCCCAGATCTGCCATCTGCCGCCGCAGATCATCAGGGATGGTGTGCGTCTCCTCTATCTCCGGCGTCCGAGGCGCGATTTCCTGCTGGGCGAACTCTCTGACCGCGTGGCGCAGTAGTTCATGCTTCTTCTCGAAAGTGAAATCCATGTTCCGCCTCCGTCTCGCACTGACGCTTGACCAGCCGCCGTCTAGCTGACCGCAAAGGTGGCGATACGTTCAAGGTGACCATCCAAGTAGATCTCGACGCGGTATCCACCTCTTGGCCATCGATTGGGGCTGCTCAGTTCGAAACCGACGCAGCCCTCCCCGCCCCGCTGAACCTGGTAGCTGATTTCCTCGATGAACTGCTCGCCGAAGTACCAGCGACTGCCCACCATGGCTCCCGCGCGGAGATTCGACACCTTCACGGAGCAGTAGAAGGGATGATCAGGGTCGAACGTTGTCACCTCGTCAGTGGGGCAATAGTCAGCATCTAGGGCCGTGGTAAGCGCGATGTCGTCAACTGAGGTAGCGCCGCCTAGAACGTCACACGCTGAAAGCAGGAACGCGAGGGCCGTGAGCGTGAGAAGCAGCCGGCCCGTCCTCGCAATCACGCTATGTCTCCCCTTTGGTCACCCTTCGCAAAGCAGACTAAGCATACCATCAATGTCCAACACAGTCAAGGTATCAGCAAGACGTTTGCAGGTCACTAGCCACGATGCTATAATGGCGTTTGCGTTCGACGCGACTGATGCGCTTCGCACATGGAGCACCGTATCTCCGCATGACCCCGCCCATGTTACCGGGCGTCAGACGTTTGCCGCTGTGGAACAGGGTTTTGGATGTGAGCGAGCCCACTTGGAAGAAGTACCTCACGGATTACAACGAGGGCCTAGGCCTGGTCTATGAGCGACTGGTGCTCAACGACTATCTAGATCACCTCCGAAGGGAGTACCACGTCGAGACAGTGCTGGAGGCACCCCTGTTCGGCATGGCTGGGGTCTCGGGCATAAACAGCGTTCACTTGGCAAAGCAGGGATGCGACGTTACCTTGGTGGATGTCAACGGCGAGCGGTTGTTGGGCGTGCAAAGGATCTGGGGAGAGCTGGGCCTTCCCTGCCGCTTCGTTCTCCAGGAGGATCTGGCGCACTTGCCTTTCGACGATGATTCGTTTGACCTTGCCTGGGAATGGGCTGGGCTTTGGCACCTTGCGGACGCTTCCGCCCTTGTCGGCGAGCTGGCGCGCGTCTCCAGGCACCTGGTCTTCCTGGCCATGCCCAACCGGCTACAGCCAGGCTATTGGTTGCGAAAACTCATGGTGGACAGGGAATTCTTCGAGACAGTTGATGAGCGATGGGCCAACATGGCACTGATCAAGCACACAATTGAGCAACGAGGTGTGAGAATCCTTGAGGAGGGAGTTCTTGATGTACCGCCTTGGCCGGACACAGTGATGCCCGCGGCCGAGCTGTTGCGACGCCTCCGTATCAGGTCCGAGAAGCTGGAAGGACGGTTCAGCGGTGACGATTGGCAGTGGAGTACAATGGACTACTACAAGGGCAAGAGACCAGGGCTGAGAGACATCGTCGACCGCTACTCCTTCCTGGAACGGATGCCCTTGCCTTGGCGTCTCAAGGTGATCTGGGCCCATCACCGCTACGTGCTAGGGAGCAAGAGGTAGCCCCACCATGAAGATCTTGGTCACAGGAGGGGCAGGCTTCATCGGCAGTCATACCGTCGATGCGCTGTTGGCTCGTGGCGACGAGGTAGTCTGCATAGACAACTTCAACGACTACTACAGCCCCACACGCAAGCACAAGAACCTCGCCAGCGCCAGTACATCTTCCTCCTTCAAGCTTCATGAAAGCGACATCCGACATTTCGAGGAGATGGAGCGCATCTTCTCCAACGAGAAGCCTCGCAAGGTAGTCCACCTCGCTGCCATGGCCGGGGTGCGCAATTCCGTGGAGTTTCCCCTCCTGTACGAGGAGGTCAATGTCAGAGGGACGCTGAATCTCCTGGAGTTGGCTTCTCGATACGGGGTCGCGAACTTCATCCTTGCGTCCACCTCGTCGGTCTACGGAGCCAGCAAACAGATACCGTTCAGAGAGGACAGTGTGGCCATCAAACCTCTGGCGCCATACCCGGCGACGAAGAGGGCCTGTGAGTTGCTAGCTCACGTCTATCATAATCTTCACAGCCTGCGGTGCACCGCTCTGCGATTCTTCACGGCGTACGGCCCCCGAGGAAGGCCGGACATGACACCGTACCTTTTCACCGCGGCCATATCGCAGGGCAGGGAGATAACCCTGTACGATGAGGGACGGCCGCAACGCGATTTCACCTATATCGCAGATATTGTTGACGGAGTTCTGGCCGCGGTCGATGCCGACTTCGACTATGAGATCATCAATCTGGGGAACTCCAAGCCGGTGGTGATGCGGGACTTCGTCAGCATCATCGAGGACTTGCTGGGCCGGAAGGCGAAGATCAACTCCCCCCCTCTTCCCCCCAGCGA
>JABAOH010001930.1_pt11 | contig 10377 bp, 12 predicted proteins | sample 7062181 | NCBI WGS metagenome assembly JABAOH01 (sample SAMN14538630, study PRJNA623070) | marine sediment metagenome | biome: marine biome [ENVO:00000428]; feature: marine pelagic biome [ENVO:01000023]; material: deep marine sediment [ENVO:00002113]; isolation source: pool of 5 deep marine... | reverse complement strand
CTAATCTTGTTGCTTCCGGCTGTCGCATCAATTCCCTGGCGATTTCTTGATCCACATATCGCCCAAAGGTGTTGCTAATGAAATCCCTTTCCTTAAGGCCCTGGACCATGGCGTTAAAGCTGCCGATTAGTTGGCCGATTTCATCGAAACTTTGTTGGGGGAGAGGATCTCCATAATTGCCCTGGGCAACACGTTCGGAAGCTTTGGAAATTTCCCTGATGGAATGGAGCATCCTTCCTGCAACGGATCGGATCAACAAAATGATCATGACAATACAAAGACTTCCGCCCAAAGCATAATAATTACGAAAACGAATAATGGGAGCGAGGATTTTTCTCCCCGGTGCGAGTAGTACGATGCTCCAGGGCGTCTGCTGAATCCGGTAGAAGCCCGCGACTCTATCCGGAGGATGTCCCGGGCCCCGTAATGTGCCAAATGGCTTTTCTTTCATGGCCTTCAGGATGGCTAACTCCACCGGATCATTCGTCTCTCCGAGCCTCCTACGTCCCTTCACCATCGAATCGGCGAGACACATCCCTGAATCATCAACTAAACAGGCCATCTCGCTCTGCCACCAACCCAGTTTGACAATATCCTCCATCAGATAGTCAAAACGTATCGCCACCTCGAGTTTGCCTACTTCCTTGCCGGATTCATCTTTGAGAATCGAGATAAGAGATACTGTTTCATGTCCAGCCTGAGTATCGTATGTGGGCCGAGTTACCTCCGCAATTCTCCCGCGATGGAAGCGCATCATGGGTTGAGGACCCATCCGGGGATGCAACCTCGGCATCATATCGCCTTCAGGCTCCTGATTCAACGACTGGAGACGAACTCTGGTAACACCCTCTAGCTCCCGCAGTTGACTGAGAATCCATTGTTGTAAAGCGTATTCGCCGCGTTCCCCACCAGTCTTATGAAACATTTCAATCCATTTGATCGGTCTCCCCAGACGTAAGTCAATGATGTGAGCTGCTCGCTGAAGCTTGAGGATGGAGGCCTCCCTCCACTGCTTCAGCATAACCTGCCTTGCATAGAAAAACCCCATCACACCCGTTAAGAGGAGAAGACATGCGACTGGGAGCAACAGGAAAAATATGAGGCGTTGCTGGAGAGTTTTCACCGTGAAAAAATGCATGTGAACGTTCCTTTCTCGCTCCAGGGGGGTTACCTCGGAGCGCGAGCGCTGAACCTTTTATGGAGCGTAATCCCTACTGAAATTTTAGCACTATGCTCAGTCTAATAAAACTATCTGAGTCACGGTGAGGTCGAGGCTTTATTGGATATGGAGGTAAGGATCTCGGATCGAGGTCGAATCCCCGGAGCCTTCCCAAGGGTGGATTTGTCGTCCTTTGATAAGCCGAAATAGGTGAAAGGCTTCAGAACTCCAGAAGCTTGAAAGTAATCTCCCTCACGAGACCCCAGATGGTATCGAGGGCAAGGTGGTGTTCAATAGTGGGGTCGAAGAGGAAATTTACCCTGGCTGGAAATTCATCGTCGGGCGTCCATAAGATACAGAGAATCGGAATGCGCGGGAGGGCCTGAAATGTCAATCCCACATCACCGTAATTGACCTTAACTCCCCCGATGGATAGCCCCGCCTCCAAGAAATCGTCAAGACGGCGGCCGAATTTTTCCTCCAGTGGATTTTTGAACATCTCCAGGGAATGAACTCCTCGGTAAAACATCCCGCCGTTTTTCAACTCTTTTTCCGTTACCCATTTCCCCATAGGGGGAAGCTCCTTTGCCTCGATGAGATATTGGAGAATCAGGAGTCGCAGCTCAATGCTGATGGGGACTTTCCTCTCGTCGGCCTTGCGGATAGCCATTTTCCGCGGAAAGACCCGATAGGACTCATTGAGGACTCGGACCTCGTAACAGCGCAAATTCACATCATAGGAAGCAAGAGATCGCCGGCAAACGTCCTCAGTCGAGAGACCATCCAGGGTTTTCCATAGCTCGGCGTCAAGTTCGAGGTATTGGATGGACTCCCTTTCTTGTTTAACGCTATCTTCCAAAGCTCGTTATCCGTGATGGCGTTGTCGTAGGATCAAGTTCCCACCAACGGGAGGTCTTTCTTCACGTGGAAATACACGACGTATTTAATGGCATCACCGGTTCCTGGACACACCACCTCGTCGGCGCGTNNTCCCTCGGTCTCTTCCCTCACCTTTTCCAGGTACAGGCGTACTCCCTTATATCCCTTCTCGTTGAACGCGTAGACAGCGTTGGGATTTTCCCCGAGGTTGGCATGGGTGAGCCGGTCGGTCATGCCGAATGCCAACGTGCCGTCCTCCATTACGTGTGGGCGTGAGTAGATGGCGATGTCGACCTCACCGGTGCGCCCTGCGGTAGCCAAAAACCCCTTTCCCGCTGTCTTCTCAAAGTAATCCCTCCAGTTCATAGCTCTCCTCCTTTCACCTATGGTATCGGGAATAATTGTTGTTATCTCATGGCAAAGAGGAAATTACCCCTATTCTCTGAGGCCGTAGGTTGCGTCAAGTATCCTGTCAAGCGTTCATCCGGCATAGTGCTAAGTTAAGTACTGTGGCAAAGACTGTCCAGCCAAAATATGGTAACAGTAAATAACCCGCCGTCGGAGTTGACCGCCAAAAAGCGATCGGCGTCGCCAGGAGAGCGAAGCATAGGACGACGATTTCCCCAAAAGCCAATCCCGCCATATGCAGTCCGAAAAAGGGAATAGACCACACAACGTTAAGCCCCAGCTGTACGATGAAGAGGGAAATGGGTATGGAGGCCGCAGTCAGACCGCCTCGGCGCCATACGAGCCATGCCGCCAGGGGCATCATCAGATACAGGGCCGACCAGACGGGGCCACGATATTTATCGTGGTGTCTGCCGGTTTTTCGATTGCTTTCAGGAGCATGACGCTGAACTTCGCCACAATATTGGTGAAATAACGGGCGTTTCCTTGATGTAATGATCAATGTCCCCGCACTCATCATCGAAGATTCCCCCTCGGTGGGCGCCGAAGTGCCGAATCCATCACCGGAGAATAAGATGCCATGGGAGGCTTCATGCGTCTTGAACGACTTGACCGAATCGATGATAGTCTTCTTCTCGTCATTAGTGAGACCCGCGTTATATCCGACGCCTTCAGCGGTGATCGGCCACAGGCTTTCGAAAAGACCGGTCGTCCTGTCGTTTACTCCAATCCAATAGACATCGGACTTAATTTCAACAATCGGCATAATAAAAACCTCTCACATGAAGCCGCCCATTGACCACATCAACCTCACACGTGGTTCCGCAATTGAAGTTCCAGGGGATGCGGATGCAGATAATACTGTTCCTTCAGGTAATGCTGATGGTGTTTGCGGATAGAGTGATTGATGAGCCTGATGGGCACGATGAGGGGAACGGTTTTCGGCCACCTCTCCTGCTTTTCCCGCTTCTCGTGAAGCTGTTTCAATCGCTCGCAGTGCTCCAGCTCTTCACCCTCCTGGTGTTCTCGGGATAGCATTCTCGCCCCCTCATTTCGTTGTTGAGGGCGACTTCCAGGGCGTTAAGACGTTCCCGTCATTCATGATGGATCCCTTTCGTGATCCCTCCGCTCCTCCCATCATCGGGACTCTCGACCCCCGCAAGAAAGAGCGGAGAGGGCGGTTTGTATCCTCCCCGCTCTTCGGAGACGCACTCACCAAGGTGAGAGCCTACTTCACCATTTTAAATATCAGCGTGGCTATCGTCTTCCTCTCTTCAGGTGTTGCAACCTCCCACATCTCCNNATCACCTCATCTGAAACACCAAACTTGCGTGCTTCCCCGATGGCCTCCTTTAACGTAGCCCTCCACGTATCCCAATCTTTGACAAAATCCATCGCACTCACACACTGAAATCTTTCCATTTCTATCGCCTCCCTCCGTATTGAGTATTTTCTAGCTTAATAATAGAAAGTTCGGTATATTCATTTCAAGTTTTCCCGTTCGAACTTTCCCCCGAAAAAACGACACCATGAGCGATTGATCACGGGGGACAGGGGAATTGCCCCGTGAGCGTGTTTCGGAGAGAATTGGCAAAAAGACAGACGGACCTCGTGGGACGCCGCTGGCTTTTTATTCCGTACGACCAACTTTCGGGAAGTATCGGCCCCCTTGCCCGGGGAGACCCAAAAACTCTGGGCATCGTCCTGGTGGAAAATCCGTGGAAGGCAGCTCGTCGCCCCTATCACAAACAGAAGCTCGCCCTTATCCTTGCGAATCTCCGGCACTTCGCCCTGGAGCAGGCAGCCCGGGGCGTGGCTGTGCGACACCTGGTGGCACGCGGTCCATACCGGAAGGCGCTGGAGCCCCTCGTTTCGGAGTTAGGGACCATGAGAATGATGGAGCCGGCGGAACGGGAACTGCGTGCCGATCTGCGGCCCCTCGTGGATGCTGGCGGACTGGAGCTCATTCCTCACGAGGGTTGGCTCGTCACCCATGACGAATTCAGGGCGGGTGCTGGGGAGGGGCCGCCATGGCGGATGGATGCCTTCTACCGATATGTCCGGCGGAAGACAGGCATTCTCATGGAGGACGCAAAGCCCGCCGGTGGGAAATACAGCTTCGACCGCGAGAATCGGCTCCCCTGGCGAGGGAATCCGAGGACCCCAGCCCCACCGACCTTTCCCCTCGACCCCATCAAGGCAGAGGTCGGCAGGCTCATCGAGTCCAAATTCGGCTCCCATCCTGGCCGCCTGGATTTAAGCACCCTCCCCGCTACTGCAACGGATGCCGATGCCCTCTGGTCCTGGGCGAAGCGAGAATGTCTCCCCACATTCGGTCCCTACGAGGATGCGATGTCGATTCAATCCACAGGCCTCTTTCACACGCGCATTTCATCATTGGTCAATATCCATCGCCTCCTTCCGGCCAGGGTGGTCCGCGATGTCATCAGCATGGATTTGCCGTTCTCGAGCAAGGAGGGTTTTATCCGACAGGTTCTCGGTTGGCGCGAATTCGTTCACCATGTCCACGTGGCCACCGATGGCTTTCGCGAGATTCCGGCTGGGAATCCCCCCGTGGCCACGGAGCCGGAGGATGGCGGCTACAGCCTATGGGCGGGAAAGCACTGGACCTCGAGAAAGCTTTCAGGAGATCCCGACGGGGGTGCCGGGCCGTCATTCCTGGGGAGCGACAGGCCGCTTCCCCCGGCATACTGGGGAGAACGATCGGGTTTCGCCTGCCTCGATCGGATCATATCGGATGTGTGGACGGAAGGGTATAGCCATCACATCACGCGGCTCATGGTTTTGAGCAATCTGGCCACCCTGCTGGACGTGTCCCCTCGCCAGCTTACCGACTGGTTCTGGGCCGCGTATACCGACGCGTACGACTGGGTGGTCGAACCGAATGTGCTGGGCATGGGAACCTTCGCGGTGGGGGAACTCATGACCACCAAGCCTTACGTCTCCGGCGCTGCGTACATCCTCAGGATGAGCGACTACTGTGACGGATGCAGTTTCGATCCCAGGGCGAACTGCCCCTTTACCAGCCTCTACTGGGCCTTTCTCGCCCGGCATGCGGCCATGCTGGAAAATAATCCCAGGCTCAGGATGCCCATGGCTTCCCTTGGCAAACGGCCCGTCGGTCAGCGTCATTATGATCAGTCAGTCTTTCAGGCGGTGGGCGAAACCCTCCTCAGGAGGGATGTGATGCGGCCGGAAAAACTCCCAGAGATGGGATAAATAGTATATGAAACAAACGGGGGGAATGCTTCCACCGGTGAAGAAGTACCATGAATGAGTTCAGTCTCACACATGAGAAGGAGAAAAAATGGGGAAGAACGTCTGTACCGGAGACCACACAGGTCACCTTTGTGTTTTGGCGAGCAACGAGGAATTCGAGGAGATAAAGCAGATCACGAGAAATCCCGAATATATCTGCTTCAATTGTGGCCGGGTTGCCGATTGCAAGGAGAATCTGTGCAACCCGATGCCCCTCAAATAGGTGGCAATGTCTCGTCCTGATGTCCTGATCGTGGGGGCTGGCCTTTCGGGCCTCTCCTGTGCTCTGTGGCTCCATGAAGGTGGGCTGTCCGTTCTCGTACTCGAGGCATCTGACGGAATTGGCGGTCGGGTCCGAACCGACGAAGTGGAGGGGTTTTTGCTCGACCGCGGCTTTCAGGTGTTTCTCATGGCTTATCCGGAAGCTCAGCGGCGGCTCGACTATGGCGCCCTTGACTTCAGGCCATTTTTTCCCGGCACCTTGGTCCGATTTCGCAACCGGTTCCACCGGGTATCGGATCCTTGGCGTCGTCCGTTGGACACGCTCACTACCCTGTTTGCGCCCGTTGGCTCCTTCCGTGACAAGCTCCTGGTTGCTCGGCTCCGCCGGCGGGTGAGGACGGGATTACTCGAAGAAGTATTTCGCCGCCCCGAGACCTCAACCATCGATGCGCTAAGAGGCGCCGGTTTTTCGGATTCCATGATCGAGGGATTCTTTAGGCCTTTTATTGGTGGGGTTTTTCTTGATGGAGGCCTCCGAATATCGAGCAGGATGTTTGAGTTTGTTTACCGCATGTTTTCCCTGGGCCACGCCGCTCTCCCCTCACGCGGCATGGGGTCCATTCCGAACCAACTAGCCGCACGACTTCCCGGGGGGGCCATCCGAACGAGGGCCCGGGTTGTATCAGTCCACGAGGGAGGAGTGACCCTTGAATCCGGTGAGATGATCAAGGCTAGGACAGTGGTTCTGGCCACCGAGGGCCCCGAAACGGCCAGACTGCTCGGTGAGAGGGTGCCCCAATCCCGCAGTGTTACCTGCCTTTACTTTGCCTCAGCTGAACCGCCTATCACTGATCCGATACTGGCCTTGGACGGGGACGGTGTCGGTCCCGTCATTAACCTGTGCGTACCGAGCCAAGTGGCCCCCGCGTATGCACCTCAGGGCGAATCCCTAGTTTCAGCCACCGTTCTGGGCAATCCAGATCAAAGCGACGAAGGACTTGAAACTGCTGTGCGATCACAGCTGATCCTTTGGTTCGGTCGGACGGTCCAGGAGTGGCGACATCTGCGGACCTACCGGGTTATTCACGCTCTGCCGATGCAGATTCCACCGGTTCATGACCCGAGCTCACGCTCCGTGCAGATTCGCCCTTGGCTATTTCTCTGTGGCGAGTACGGAAGCGTGGCTTCGATCCAGTGGGCCCTGTTCTCAGGCCGCCGGGCCGCCGAGGCAGTCATCCGGGCGCACGGAGCCTAGGAGGAAAGCATGGCGATAAAACTCGTTTTTCTGGCCCAGGTTGGTGCCACCTTAGCCATGGCTGGGATGACATGGTTCGCGCAGGTCGTCCACTATCCCTTGTTTGGCCATGTCGGCCGGGACGCCTTTTCCAGCTACGAGACCCTCAACATGCGTATGACGAACCTCGTGGTTGGGCCGCTGATTTTGGTCGAAGGGGGCACGGCGTTGGTTCTCTTGTGGCTTCGGCCAGAAGGTGTTTTATTATTCCAGGCGTTGGTCGGAATGGGACTCCTTGTGGTGATTTGGCTTTCGACGGCTTTCCTCCAGGTTCCGATGCACAATATCCTCACCCATGGCTATGATAACCCGGCCCATCGGTCCCTCGTTCGGTCTAACTGGATTCGCACCATTGCCTGGAGCGGCCGGGGACTGCTCGTGCTTTGGATGGTGGGCCGAGTAATGTGGTGAACTTGGGCGTCACGAAAACAGGAGCATGAGAAACAGACGGTTGTGCGGAGGGGAATTGAAGAATCAGTGGACAATATGGTTATAATACGGCCAGTGTGCTCCCATGAACTGAGATGGCGGAATCGACGGTTTCACCGATAATGACGATCCCCAGATACCCATCCACCGTTAGCTGATCTCCGGTATGGATGAGCGAGGTTGCATCCGGGACGCCGGTGACGCATGGAAGGCCATATTCCCTGGCGATGATGGCGCCATGGATCAGCATCCCACCCCTCCGTTCCACGATCCCAGCCGAGAGTGGGACCACGAAGGTCATAGTGGGATCCACAGCATCACACACGAGTATTTCCCCAGCGTTGAAGTCAAACACATCGGATGGATCAGCGATTACCCGTGCTTTTCCCCTCGCGATACCTGGCCCCGCAGGCTGACCGACGATCTGCCTCGCCTTTATCCTATGGTCGGTCTCAGGCTGGTCTGCTGAAGCGTGCTCTTTGAGGACGTACTGAGGGTCTTTCAGAAGCAGGGCCAGTTCCCTCGTTTTGACGCCGTCCGAAGGTCGCTCTTCGATCCGGCGCTTCACCTCCTCCATCCCTGCTAACATTTGCCCTTTGATTCTGCCGAGATGGATGTTGTCGTCATCCCTGAGTTGATAGCTCGTTCGGGCCAGGTCAAGAAGCTCAACAGCTTCTGCCTTCTTTTCGCCCTCAAAGCGTGAGAGGAAGTTCCTCTCCAACGATTCGATATCCTTTGGCTGGAATGGTCTCTGTGCCGCAGACTGTCCAGCCATTTCGAGGAGTAATCCGGTGATTCCCGCACATTGTTCCTTGGATTCAGCCATGCCGCGGAACAGATCTCCAAATATGTTTACGAATGTATCGAGAGCCTTGTCGAATTCCTCATCGGCGCTTGTCTTCCCGTTTCTCAAAGCCTCTGCGAGCTGAGGGTTTTCCCGAATCATGGACGCCATATCCTCGAGCATGCGGTTCCGTTGCAGGCTTGCCATGTTCGTGGCTTTCAAAAGGTCCATGAATTCGTAGGGGTCTGCGGGACGCACTGCATCGTTGTAAACCTGCCCAAATAGTCGGGCACCATGAGCGAAGGGGATGAACTCGTTCCAGTAAACAGCGAGCCACTTGTCATAGATGGCCGCTCTCCTCTTGATTTCATCCAGCAGTTCTGATTCGGAGAGTTTTTTTAGGTCCTGACGGGACAAACGCGCTACCTCCGCGACCATCGCAGGAATGAGCTCGCCCTCGATTTTCCGGCTAAGTTCTTTGAGGTTTTCGAAGCTTCTCCTCAAGCCCAGGTACCAGGAACGCTTATCCCCGGAATCACCGGTCAATCCCGTTGTGATGGGCCGCGATTGTATGACATAGAGCATATCTCCTCTGAATGTCCACTCCATATCCTGGGGTTCCCCGAAGAGGGTTTCTGCGGCAAGGGCATGGTCGAATATCTGTGCGATGTTACCGTGGTCCAGAGGCGGCGTATTCAATTTTGCGGATGGTAGTTGTTTCAGCTGAATGCCTTCGCGCGCTGGGAATACCGCTTTGTCCCGATGGGCGCGGGTGTGGGAGATTATCACTCCCGTTTTTCGGTCGAGAATCCACCGGTCTGGTTCCACAGTGCCGTCAACCAGTCCTTGGTTCAGTCCGTAGACAGCCTCGATCACAGCTTGAGATGGGTCATTGGGATTCTTCCCAAAAACCACGCCGGACCGATCTCCTATCACGATCTCCTGAACAACCACGGCCATTGTGCTCCTCTCAACATCCAGTCCCANNAGCGCTGCATCCGACCACAGGGATGCCCATACAAGACGGATATGTTCGAGAATGGAGTCGGTTCCCCGCACATTCACGTAAGACTCGTGCAAGCCCGCGAAGGACGCCTTTGCCGAATCCTCACCGGGAGCGGAGGATCGGACAACCACCGCCCTTCCGGAAAATCGCGAGTCAATAGCCCGTGTCAAAGTTGCCAAGAGTTCGGCAGGAATTGGGGTAGTCAAGAACATGTTCCGAATGCGCAGCGAAGCATCCCACATCTCCTCCCAACGCATCTCATCAAAGGTCTTCCGATTCAACTCGAAGAGTACCCGTTCACGCAGCCCGGTCGAGGTAATGTAATAATTGTAAGCATCAGTTCTTATGCAGATTGCGTCTGGCACGTTCACGTGGCTTCGAACCATCCTCGCGAGGGAAAATGCCTTGCCGCCGACGCGGTCTCTATCTTCGTCTCGTATTTGGCCGAGGGGAATGACGGGATTCATCGCCTCATGTGGAGTTCCATCACGTTCTGGAATCTGCTCACCATGTGGTACCTGTCGACACTCACCTTCAGCAAGGCGCAGTTGGGCGAGTTAACAAATTCCTCCAGATAAGGATGCTTGGCGAGGTAGAGCCTGAGGAAGCGGTCCCTCTCGCTCTCTTTGACCTCCTCGGCGGTGCCCAGTGCGGTAACCGCTATTGCACGGTGGAAATCCGAATCCTGGTTGGATCGGTTGTCAACAAGCATTGCTACCCGTGACTCCGCCGATAAGTTGGCGTATTTGCGCGTGGCGCGAGTTGTCGCGAAGACGAGATATTTGAGGTCATTGGTTGCCGCAAAAGCGACGAGACTGCTATAGGGCTGCCCCGGGCCGCACGTGGCCAGGACACCAAGTCGCTGAGACGCGAACAGGTCTTTTAGCGTTTTCCTCAGCTGTGATGTTCTCTCCACG
>JABAOH010000111.1_pt8 | contig 10377 bp, 11 predicted proteins | sample 7062181 | NCBI WGS metagenome assembly JABAOH01 (sample SAMN14538630, study PRJNA623070) | marine sediment metagenome | biome: marine biome [ENVO:00000428]; feature: marine pelagic biome [ENVO:01000023]; material: deep marine sediment [ENVO:00002113]; isolation source: pool of 5 deep marine... | reverse complement strand
GAAAAATTGATTGCAGTTGTGCGCTACGCGAAAGATCGAGATTATCAGAATCTCGATAACAATAGCGATAGCGCTATTCTCGGACTCAGACTGACAGTCTCCCCCCAAGAGGCGCTGGAGTTGGTTGTCTTGAAGACCGATACACTTGACTCATTTGGAACAGCTCATGCTTATGGTCTTCAATACTATCGCGCTGTGGCTGAAGACAATCTATTGGCACTTAGAGCTATCGTGTCTGAGTTCCCGTCGGATTCTACCTCCGGACTCGACTCCAACCGTGAATTCCGCATAGACTTCGCTTTTACAAAACAGATATAGCCGATACTCTTCCCTCAATGCAGAGAGCCCCGAACTGGATGACCTACTCCCGCGTGATTTCCTCCAGTTGCGGCACACGCCCCCGTTTATCCACCAGGAATCTGCGAGACTGCCTCGGGTCGGTGCGGTCGGAGGTGACGGGGGCGGGGGAGTAGTTCCTGCGCTGGTCAGCTCTTCGAGGAACTCGTCCACGGCCGCATCGAAGTCAATCGACCCGGGCTCGCTCGCCTGCTCTGCTCCTCTTATTTGCATCCCCGGCATGGCGCTCATCAGTGCCTCCAGTGACGTGGTTACGTCGGCGTATTCATCACTTGGAAGGCGAAGGAAGTCAAGCGAAAAACGCACTGCGGAATACAAGTTATGGGCCCACTGGCAGACATCGGCGTAAATGCCGACAAACCCATTCATACGGGTTTGTTGCACATTGAGCGGCAGAAAAGAAGCGGATAGGAGCGGCGGGGTCCGCCTCCTTCGCCGAGGCTAAGGAGCCCAGGGGAGACCACGCCCTGCAGGAGAGAAACGAGGCAGGCGCGGAAGACCCGCATGGCCTTTCCTGAGCATTGTTGAAGGAAGTCAAAGGATTGAGCCATTTATCGGGGGTGGGGGAGCCGCCTTCGCCATCCTACTCCGCCATCCTACTTCGCCAAGGCTTCATAGGACAAGAGGCTTCGTAGGACAAGAGGCTGCGGCGCCTAAGAAAACGCGGAGTGGGCCGATAAGCCGGGGTCATCATGGAAGCGGTGGAGGATGAGTAGAGATTCAGTAAAGTATCCACCCGCGAGGCACTTCGCGCGCAGAAGCACAGTTGTGTGCCCCAGAAGTTACTATTGGCGATGACGAGAAGATGAAATCGCGATAGTATATCAAACAGACAAGGGACCTTGCTCTGTATGACAGAAGGGTTAAGTAGGACTCTCGCAAAGGATAGTGGCAAGCGAAGAGATGGAGAAGATACCGACAACGATTCTGTTGGTTGGTTACGCGAAACTACCTGAAGAGACGGCAGCGCAATCTCTGTACGGTACTGTGGGTGTGGCCTTGGAGGTGGAGCGGGAGACAGGCATAATACTCGCGGCATCCTGCACCTTAGTGCCTGTCATGGCAAGCGACTTCATAGGCAGGATACTCAAGGGGATGAGACTTTCCGAGAACTTGGAGGATGCAGTGGCAGAGATTTCGGTGCGCTATCTCGGTCCGGCCCAGAATGCAATTGTCGCGGCCTTGCGAGCGGCAAATGACCGCTGGGAGAGTTACCGGGAAGGTATATGACAGCATTTGTTTTGCGTAGGCCGCAGTGTGTGCCGTTCAGGATAAGGCTATGCTTTGCACACTTGACAGAGTATGACTGTCAGTGCTATGGTAATGCTATCTCAACGAAAACGGCCATCTGTAGAGGGCTTTTTTCGCGGTCCGTGCCGGTCCGGCATGGAGGTGTCCCCTGCATGTAGACTGACCGGCAATGGCGACCGGGTGCACGATTTCGAGGTGATTGGGTATCAGCAGTGACACAGAGGAGAGCCGCTTTTTGAGTGGCCAAAGAGCGCTCAAGCGAGCGCACTAGGAGGCTATTAGCCTCTTTGTATCTCGGCTGAACGCCGAGATGCGTGAGAGAGACTGACCCAGCTTCCTGCCGTATATTTACGGCCGGAACTGGGTTTCTTATTTGCTCGGATGCTTAAGGTCAGCGCAAGTGAAGCGTGAGGATTCAGATTTGCCATCAAATGCGTGCGGATGCATACGGTGCCTGACTGGTGGATTGCGCTCAAAGTAAGGTTGCGACTGGCTTGGGAGTTCATCGACCTGGCAGACCGCTTCAGGATCAAGATTTCTTGCCGGGATGGACGCATTACACTATCTGGCAGCGTAAAGAACGAATATCGGCAGTGCAAGGCGGAAGAGGCTGTGAGGCGGGTTGCGGGCGTAGTGCGCGTTACCAACCAGCTCAAGGCGCGCGAAGCCCTTCGTTTTGAGCGACGCAGGCGCGTATTGGTTGAGCCTTACCCAGTCCTGGCATGTGAGACCACGATCGAGGAGCCTCCAGCGGATGACAGAGCGACTTCTAGAGCCGTGCTGCACGCTCTAAGCGAGGAGGGTGTGACCACAGGTCAAGGTGCCGTCCGTGTCTGTGCGGTCGGAAGAACGGTTTACTTGCTCGGAAGTGTCTGTGACAAGGCAACAGCCGAGACTGCGGAGAGAGTGGCCTTGGACCTGCCTCAGGTGAGTCAAGTTCGAAATAGGCTCCAAGGTGCGGTCAGCAACGGAGGATAGAGTCTTCTTGCCCGGATGCTGCGGAACGGCTCGCAAACGAGGTATCAGAATGAGCGCACAAGAAACTTCATCCCAGACAGAGCCGAGTCAGGTCCTGGAAATGGCGCGCCGCGCGCGCGCCGCGGCCGATATTCTAAGGGCTGCCCCCACAGGAGCGAAGAATGCCGCCTTGGAGGCCATGGCGGAGCGGCTTCAGTCGAAAATGCCTGAGATAGCCGCTGCGAATGCGGCAGACATCGCTGCTGCACAAGAACGAGGACTGGAATCCCCAACACTGAGGAGACTGGGATTCGGGCCGGAGAAGATTGGCTCTCGCGTTCGGGCGCTGACGGAGATAGCCGCGCTGCCGGATCCGGTCGGTGAGGAGAAAAGCGTTCACAGTGAGAATGGGCTGCGGGCGACAAAACGGCGTGTGCCGATCGGAGTGATCGGGGTCATCTATGAGGCGCGTCCCCACGTTACGATCAACGCCGGCGCGCTTTGTCTCAAGTCAGGGAATGCCGTATTGCTGAAAGGCGGCTCGGAGGCGCTGAACTGCAATCGCCTCTTGGGAGAATTGTGGCAGGAATCACTTGAACAGGCGAAACTTCCGGCGACCGCCGTTCAAGTGATCGCTACCAGTGATCGAGATGCTGTTCGCCAACTTCTTTCTCTCGATCACCTCGTGGATTTAGTCATACCTCGCGGCGGACCCGGATTGATACAGGCCGTAACGAAACAGACCCAAATCCCGGTCATTAAGCACTCCCACGGGATTTGCCACGTATATGTGGACGCACACGCCGATCTCGACAAGGCCCGCGCCATCATCTTCGATTCCAAGACATATGCGCCTGCAGTATGCAATGCGATGGAGACATTGCTGGTGCATCGAGCGGTGGCAGATGAATTGCTGCCCCCTCTGGCAGAAGATTTCAAAAGCGTCGGAGTGGTTCTGCGAGGCTGCGGTCAGACGTGTGCTCTGGTGCCCTGGGCCGAACCGGTCAGTGAGGAAGACTGGGGGGTTGAATATTTGGACCTCATTCTTGCAGTCCGCATCGTAGAGAGCCTGGAGGAGGCGGTGCTCCATATCGGCAGGTTTGGTTCTGGACATACGGATGCCATCGCCAGCGAGGATGCTGAGAGTATCAGGCAATTTGTTGAAGAAGTGGACTCAGGAGTAGTGCTGATCAATGCTTCCACGATGTTCAACGACGCCAGCAGGCTGGGAATGGGGGCCGAGATCGGCATCTCCTCAGACAAGATCCACGCGCGAGGGCCCATGGGTCTGCGAGAGTTGACCTGTGAGAAATGGGTGATTGAAGGCAATGGGCATGTGTTCAGAGCCGCGCAAGAAAGGTCGGATGAAGTTTGAACCTTGGGTTCCCTTGCCCCGATCTTGGGAGAGGTTGTGCTGGGTTGGTATGAGCAATTGGAACGCGTATTCAGGATCTCGAATTGGTCGAATGGTCGGAAAGAACTGCGCGGACATTGCCGGAGAAAGACTTACTTATGACTGACAAATGGACACAAGGGCTTTTGAAGCGCTTTGAAGATGCCGATGCCGAGCGGCAAGGTATGCCGCGACGGGTGGCGGTTGAACTCAAGTTTCCGATCGTGTTATCGGCCACGGGTGAGGCGCCGACGAGAGAGGATGTGCAAGCCCTCTGGCGTCATCTGGGAGAAAACGGTTGGCAACTGATGCAAGATGAATACACTGACCGAATTATCGGCGCAAGACGCGTCCGCGAAAGCGGCAGCGATGTCTTGTCCAGTGCGACCGGATATTGTGTGATTGAACTATCAGTCGCTCCGGAACCCTCGCTTGATGGCGTGCGCCGCCGAGTGCAAGACAGCCTGAGACCTGTTCTATCTTTCTGCCGGGAGCATGATCTCGCACTCCTCGGTCATGGTATTCACCCGGTCACCGCGCCGAAGCCGGAACTGCTCACGGCCAAAACGCGCAATGCCTTCTGGGATGACATCTTCGAGAGGCGAGAGCAATCCGCGCGCGTTGATCTGTTTACCACCGCTGCCGCCAGTCAGGCCCATGTGGACATCCGCTCCGAAGAAGCCGAAGCCGCGCTGACAGCCTTCAACGGCCTGGCTCCGGCCCAAATCGCACTGAACGCCAATTCCGGTATCTGGAAAAGCGAGCCCGATGCGCACTACAAGTGTGTGCACGAGTCCTTCTGGGAGCGGTGGCTGCCGGACGAGGACCGTGTGGGTATGCCAACAGAGAAGCCCGCTTCGCTGGAAGACTATGTGCAACATCTGATGAGCCTCAAACCCGTGTATGTGGAGCGAGACGCCGAACCGGTGAGGCTGCCGTCCTGCCGGACGTTTGCTGAATTCTGCGAATCTGAGCGAGTCACCGGCTGCAAGGCCGACGGTGAGTCGGTGGAGGTGCAGCCAAGGGAGGAAGACCTGGAGTTGCATCTTACTTTCTGCTGGCACAATGCCAGGCTGTCTCGCTACCGGACACTCGAAAACCGCGTTAACTGCCAGCAGCCGCCCGAGTCGCTGCTGGTGGTGGGCGCTTTGACGCTGGGGTTGGCGGAGCGTTTGCCGGAGGCAAAGAAACTGGTGGAGCAGTATGAGTGGGATGATTTGCGCGCGGCGCGGCTGGACGCCATGCGGCGCGGGCTGGATGCAAAGATCGATGAAGAGCCGGTCAGCGCCCTGTGTGAAAAGATGTTGGAAGTAGCTTCCGACGGGCTGAGTGCCCGCGGCAAGAGAGAGCAATCCTACCTGGCTCCTTTGTGGAGACGCCTTACTCGCGGTCAATGTCCGGCAGATATTGCCGTGTCGCGTTTCCGCCGCTACGGGATCAAGGGAATCCTGGACCGTTTTGCCATCTACTAGTCTCGACTTGATGTGAGAGGGATCATACGCGTCATATTTGGAGGTGAGAGGCCGTGAACACACAAGCGCAGAGTGCATACAAAGAGATTGACCATACTTCAAGAGGCCAGTCGGTCGAAAAACCTGAGGAGTTACAGACCTATCAACAGGCTGTCCAAAACGGTTATTACAGTAAGGATACCGGCGGGCTTGTCGGCAAGTATGACAATGTGCGTCGGTATTGGGAGGATGAACTCACCGGTCTGGTCGTGAGAGATGCTTTGGAGGGGTTGCTGCTGGAGAAGAAGCGGGCGCTGGAGCGGCTGAGGATTCTGGATCTGGGGTGTGGCAGCGGCGAAGGATATGAGCTTCTGACAAACATTCGCCGTCGCACCTCAGGGGTGGAGACGACAAACTCACTTCTTGTTACACCCGAGTTGGTGGGCCTGTATCTGGGAATTGACATCAGCCAGGCAATGGTGGAGCAAGGGCGTGAGATATTCAAGGGCAACGGCAAGGTCGTATTTGAACCAGGCGATTTGCGTGAGGGTCTGCCGGCGGCAACAGGAACCGGACCCTTTGACCTCTACTTCTCCTCCTATGGTTCTCTCTCACACCTGAATGACGAAGAACTCGAGAACCTGATGACGGGAATCGCAAAGCATGCTGGCGGGCACGCCTTGGTGGTGTTAGACCTGCTGGGCAAGTTCTCCTACGAGTGGCAGGACGAGTGGGGCATTGAAACGCTTAATCAGATGCGCAACTACTCGATGGCCTACCTCTGTCCTGACGGACAGACGGGAGACAAAGAGATCGAATGCTTCCCGATGCGCTATTGGTCCCAGCAGGAACTTGAGCAACTACTGGGGCGCGTTTCACAACGGTCGGGCCGCAATGTGAACCTCCGCCGAAGTTTTGACCGTTCTATCCTGGTGGGGCGTCATATGGACACCGGATTGTACAATCCCAAGGTTCCCGCGCTCCGCAGAGCGGTGAACATGCTCCATGAAAGCAATCATCGAACGGACTTGCGCGACCTCTTGTTCGATTACCATGCAAAGCCCGGATTTGATGAGGCCAACAGGTTTTTCGAGAAGTTGCAGATGGCCTGGAACTTGGTGGTCTCCTATTGCATTGACCGCCTCAGCTCTGACCAAATGGATCCAGAGCACAAGAATCTGGATGCTTTTCTTGAGCCTGTTGCAGGAGCGGTGAAGACTATTGCCAGGGTCATCAACAATGTGCGCTGGATGCGGATGGGCGACCCGCGCGCCAATATCATTGAGCCCCAGCTTGCCTACGCCTTGCGGAGTCTCGAGACCGGTTTCCAGCAGGGGAAAGGTTATGCCCATGGACTGATCGGAGTGGTGGAGATTACAGACTGATGGCCATGATCGAGATCCAGAACGTAACCAAGGTCTATGCCGGGGGCGTGGGAGCCGTCAACGGGGTCACCCTGGATGTGGAGGAGGGGGAGACGCTGGTACTCATAGGCACCAGCGGCTCCGGGAAAACCACCCTCATGAAGATGATTAACCGCCTCATCGAGCCAACCTCAGGTGACATACGGATACGCGGCAAGAACATCAGCAGGATGAACCCGATCGCGCTTCGCCGCGATATCGGCTACGTGATTCAGAAGATAGGGCTCTTTCCTCACATGACAATCGAAGACAACATAGCTGTCGTGCCGCGACTCAAGGGGTGGTCGCCGGAGCGAAGACGCCAGAGCGCGGAGGAATTGCTTTCCATGGTCGGGATGGAACCGCATCAGTATCTTCGCCGATACCCCGCAGAACTCAGCGGCGGCCAGCAACAGCGAGTGGGAGTAGCACGCGCCCTGGCAGGCGATCCTCCTATCATCCTCATGGATGAGCCGTTCGGAGCACTTGATCCCATTACGCGAGAGCAACTGCAGGAGGAGTTCCGACAACTCAAAGAACGCATTCGGAAGACGATCGTCTTCGTCACCCACGATATCTTCGAGGCCGTCAACCTTGCCGATCGTATAGGCATCATAGACGAAGGGCGGATCCTGCAAGTGGACAGGCCCGAGCGCATACTCGCACATCCGGCCGATGAGTTCGTCGCGCGCTTCCTTGGGAAACACCGGTTCCAACTCGAGATGAGCACCGCCCAAGTGAAAGATGTGATGAACGAAGACGCGGTCACGGTACGCATATCAGGTCATCGACAGAGCGTGGCGAGAGTCGTCGAACTGATGAGACAGCATCGTGTCACCAGCCTCTTCGCAGTGGACGAACAGCGCAAGCTCATCGGAATAGTGACCTCAGAGGCGGTGCGCGGTATACGAGAAGAGATAGGCCTCGAAGAAATCGTCGCTCTTGACGTGGCGACGGTTAGCCCGGAAACGGATCTTCTCTCTGCCGTGCATGTGGTTGCGAACAGCAAATACACGGCTTTGCCCGTACTGGATGAAAGCGGTCGAGTAGTGGGGGTCTTGACTGCCAGCAGCCTCATCGGCGTATTTGCCGACGGTTTGACGGGCAATGGCGGAACGCCGGCACATAGGGGGGTATTGCCGGACACCGCGGTTCGCAAGGAGTCCGAGAAAGCATGATTGAAGTTGCACAATACCTGGTCTCCCGTCGTGTGGACATGCTCTACTGGACCCTCCAGCACCTCCAACTCGTGGGCATCGCGATGGGCATTGCCATCGCCGTGGGAGTGGTTCTGGGCATCATTCTTACGCGGGTTCAACTGCTCGCCGCTCCTTTGTTGGGGGCGGCCAGTGTCATTCAGACGATTCCCAGCATCGCACTGTTGGGCATCATGATACCACTGCTGGGAATCGGCCGCACCCCGGCCATCGTCGCCCTCACACTGTATGCTCTACTGCCGATCATTCGCAACACCTACACCGGCATCCAGCAGGTTGACCCGGCGATAGTTGAGGCCGGACGCGGTATGGGCATGTCCGGCCGCCAGATCCTGGTTATGGTAGAACTTCCGCTGGCGGTCCCGGTTATTATCGCCGGCATTCGCACCTCCACTGTCATCTGTGTGGGCATCGCTACACTTGTCACACTCATCGGCGCCGGTGCCCTCGGCACCCCCATCATCACCGGTATTCAGACCTATAACGATGCTGAAATATGGGCCGGAGCCGCAGTCGCGGCAGGCCTGGCTCTGCTGCTCGATTTTCTATTGGGCCGTTGCGAGGGAGCGCTCACGCCGAAAGGCATCAAGGCAACATCATAATTGAACAGGAGTGCGCACATGAGCAAACGCGCAGGTCAACTAAAGATGCAAACCGTCTTGTTACTGATCACCGCCGGGGCGTTTATTCTTGCACTGCTTCTCTGCGGCTGCGGCAAGCAGTCTGAGAAGATCATCGTGGGTTCAAAGAACTTCACCGAACAGAAGATCCTCGGCCACATGTTCGCTCACCTAATCGAGGCCCACACCGGTCTTGCCGTAGAACGCCAAGTTGGGCTCCAGGGCACACTGGTATGCTTCAACGCGCTCAAGGAGGGCAATGTCCACCTCTATCCGGAGTATACCGGCACCGGCCTGACCGCCATTCTTGAAGAGCCGGTCATATCCGATCCCGACGAAGCCTATGCCCATGTCAAGTCTGAGTTCGAGCGGCGCTGGGGGCTGACCTGGCTGAAGCCGATGGGTTTCAACAACACCTACACCCTCACCATGCGTCGAGACCAGGCGGAGGATCTCGGAATCACACGAATCTCGGACTTGAGAGATCATGCCGATGACCTGAAGCCGGGCTTCGATCATGAGTTCATGAGCCGACCCGACGGCTATGAGCCGCTGGCCGAGGCCTACGGTTTCCGGTTCAAACATGAGCCTGTGGAGTTGGACCCGGGCCTCATGTATCGGGCCATCTCCGATGGGCGTGTGGATGTGATTGACGGCTTTGCGACAGATGGACGCATACCCGCCTTCAACCTGGTGATATTGGAGGACGACAGAAGCTTTTTCCCGCCCTATTACGCTGCTCCTCTGATTCGACAGGAGGTGCTGGATGCCCACCCGGAGTTGGCGGATGCACTGAATCGCCTTGCCGGGAGGATCGACAATGCGGTGATGGCGCAGATGAACTACGAAGTGGATGAGAACCACCGCTCGCCGCGCGAGGTGGCTCTGGAATTCCTACGCGCGCAGGGCCTCGTGCCGCCACAGGAATCAGGATAGATCCGCGTGAGCGTCGGCCGCGCGCAGACCGGCGCCGTAGATGTTTGGAGAAGAAAGGAGAATCAGCCGAATGAATCTGCAACTGAGAAAATGCTCTGAGCCTCCTCTTGCAGAGCAACCCATGGAGATGGTGGAGCGAAAAGGTAAAGGACATCCCGATGTGCTGTGCGACAAAGCAGCCGAGGAACTCAGTATCGCGCTGAGCGATTTCTACCTCGACAAATACGGACGCGTGCTGCATCACAATGTAGACAAGTGTGTGCTTGTTGGCGGCCAATCAACCGTCAGCTTTGGCGGCGGTGAGGTCTTGGAGCCGATCTACCTGCTTCTTGTCGGCCGCGCTGTAGGCACGATCAACAACGCCGAGGGCTCCGAGGAAGTCGTCCCAGTAGGCAAGTTCGCGGTCAAACACACCAAGCAGTGGTTGTCCGACACCCTCCGGTATGTAGATCTTCCAGGCGACTTCATTATTGACTACAAGATAAGGTCGGGAAGCACTGACCTGGTCGGCAATTTCGATGAAGCGACCCGCATCCCCCGCGCCAATGACACTTCTTTTGCGGTGGCGTATGCGCCCATGACAGAAACCGAGCGGATCGTGCTCCAATCGGAGCAGTCGCTGAACAGCGAAGGCTTCAAAACCAACCTGCCGCAAGTGGGCGAGGACATCAAGATCATGGGAGTAAGGCAGAACGGTGATATCCATATCACAGTGGCTGCAGCCCTCATATCAACGCTGACGGAAAACGTCGAGCATTACCTTGAGGTGAAACGACGGATCGAAGAATCTGT
>JABAOH010096727.1_pt2 | contig 10378 bp, 10 predicted proteins | sample 7062181 | NCBI WGS metagenome assembly JABAOH01 (sample SAMN14538630, study PRJNA623070) | marine sediment metagenome | biome: marine biome [ENVO:00000428]; feature: marine pelagic biome [ENVO:01000023]; material: deep marine sediment [ENVO:00002113]; isolation source: pool of 5 deep marine... | reverse complement strand
GTATGGAAATATATATTCGGCCTACATATTGTAAGATTTTTTGAAGAAGTTACTATTTGTTGTTGACATATAAAGCAAAACGCTTTATTTTTTTAGATAAATTTAACTAATCTACTTAAATGCTTGTCACTATTTTAAAAAGGTATGTTTGGGTTTTCAACCTTGTCCTGCTAGCAGCGATTGCTTATCTACTAGCCCTCAATGTTAACGCTAAAATTAAGGGTGAGGTAACATCACCAAATGCAGAAGCATCTCAAAATTTCTTCCCTACGGAAAATACTAGAAAACGAACCGACAAAAAAATACCTCTTACTAATTATGAGATTATTGTTAAAAGAAACATATTTGGACTATCAAATCCGGCGGCATCATCCGAGGTTGTGTCAGCCAATCCAGACTCTCTTCCAGAATCGAGTCTGAATCTAATACTTTTAGGTACAAAAATGAACTCAGATGATACCTCAGTAGCAATTATTAAAAATGAAGNNTCTGAAACAGTTGAACTGGTAGATATAAAAAATTGCCGGGCAGTGATAAAGAGAAGTTCTTCAAAACAGGAAACTATAAAGTGCAAGAATCTTAGCGATATTGCATCCGTCTCTGGCACTGAGAAAAAAAGCTCAATGCAATCCTCTGGATCCAAACAAATTAATACTAAAAGTTCTGACAATGATATCAACAAGCAGATAAGTAAGCTGAGCGATAACGAATATGAAGTAGACAGAGATTTATTAGAAGACCTGCTTAGTGATCCAACCCAGATTGTCCAACAGGCAAGGGTTATTCCACAAAGTGATGGTCTTAGATTCTTTGGTATAAGATCAAACAGCCTTTTCTGGAAAATAGGTATAAAAAATGGGGATACTTTGCATAGGATAAACAATGTGGAGTTAAACGACATAGAGCGGGCGCTCGGAGTATTTGAAGATCTGAGAGATCAAAATTCTTTTACAATCGATTTCACAAGAGCAGGACAAAAATACACCTATGAATATACTGTTAAATGAATAAGGCTGAGCATAAAACATACTAGTCGGCTTTGACTTAGATAGACGAGTTGGATAAGAATTTTTGCTGCATATTTGGTAAGGCATTAACAATAGAGAGGATTGCATGATGAAAGGAGTCCTTATAAACATATTGATACTTGGTTTTCTGCTAACGCTGTACGTGTATATCAACACCAACAATGAAGGTGCGATTGTCCAAGAAAACACTGCTCAAACTCAGGAATTGGAACAAGAACACGCTAATTATCGTGCTACAGATAATGACCTGACATACCAAATACAAAAAGGTGACACCCTTTCTACAATAGCGGAGAAATTCGGCGTATCGGTCGAAAAGATAAAAGAAACAAACGGCCTTAGAGAAGATCAGATTGCAAGCGGAGACTTTATTGATATTCCTGCTATTGAAATAAAAGGTTACGACCTATCCACCAGCGGTAAATCATTCAACATTCCTAACGATGACAAAACTGTTGCTCAGGCAGTTTTAGATGATGGCTCTTACGATGACGGCGGTTCTTATAACCAAGAGTATGAGGCTGATAATTCTACCGATAGTACACAAGTACAAGTTGATGCAGAGGAAAGAAGAAAATTACAAATACAGCAGGATCGCGAAAGAAGAAGGCAAATTAGGATTCAGGAAAGAGAAGAGCATAGAAAGAGATTAGAGCAGGAAAAAATGGGGATTACCAACGAAGGAGAAGCAAGTCCTGGTGGTACAACCGCTGGAGATACATCATCTGACACTGCCACATCACAGGAATCAGCTACGGAAACTACTGAACCCGAAGTTATCATCACCGATGGAGAGATAGTAAACCTCCAATCCGAGATGGATGTTCAGGATTTGATTCAAACAATCAGTGAAATAACCGGAGAGAGCTTTATCCTCGACGAATCGGTTAAAGGCAAAAAAATAACCGTGGTGGCCCCTGGCGGGTTTAAAAGCGAAAATGCAATGAGGCTTTTTGAAACCATCCTCAGCCTAAATGGTTTCTCGGTTGTTAAAAAAAATGGAGTAAATATCATTGTTCCGAAAAGAGATATTAAATTCCAAGACATACCTACAGAAATCGGCAGGGAATATTCAGAATCCTCCGATAGATTTATCACAAGGCTTGTAGAACTTCAGAATGTTCAGGCAAATGATGTCGCTAACATCCTTAAGCCTCTAATATCTCGTGATGGTGATATAGTAGTTTATCCTGCAACAAACACGCTGATCATTATAGAAAGAGTAGACAATCTAAACAGAATACTAAAGATTATAGAAAATTTTGATGTCGAGACAGAAATAGAATTTATAAAAATACAAAACGCCGATGCATCAGAGGTGGCTACTAAGCTATTAGAGATATTCGGCGGGGCAGGTACTTCAGGATCAGCTAGAAGAGCTACTACTGCACAGAGGGCTGCTCAGCAGCGACAACAAAGGAGCCGTACTGCTACCAGCAGAGCCAGAAGCAGACAAACTCAGCAGCAACAGGCGCCTGCTATCACAGCGCAGTCCACGCAGGAGTCATCTCCCGTAAGCTTCAAAGTTATTACCGATGAAAGAACCAACTCTTTAATTATTATCGCTTACCCAAGCGACATGGTAAAAATCAAGGCAGTAATAGAAATACTTGATGTTAGAACTGATGAACCTCAAGAGGGCATATTCGTTATCCGCGTATTAAATGCCGACGCTGAGCAAATAGTGAGCGTGCTATCCGCTCTGTTCGGTGGTCGCGGCGGTGGCGGCGGAATTAGCAGTAATTTACAAAGAGCACAGAGAACTTCAGGATTTGGTTCAGGATCAGCATTTGGATCAAACACCGGTGGTTCTACTTTTGGGCAAGGACAGACGAGACAGACAATTCAGAGACAAAATATTGGCGGCAGAACGGCATCTGTTGTGGCTGAATCAGACGGGCTCAGAATAACTGCAGATCCTGCTACAAATTCTGTAATCGTAATAGGATCCAGAAGAGATTATGAAGAAATAAAAGATGTCATAGACGAGCTTGATGTAAGAAGAAAGCAGGTATTTGTGGAGGCCGCGATATTAGAAGTCAGCTTAGATAAGATCAGGTCTTTTGGAACTAACCTTACCTTTGGTGCTACCATCAATGACAGCACGCTTGCATTTGGCGGCACCAATCTGCCCGGAGTTCCAAGCCTTCTTGGCGTAGCTGCAGATCCAGAGGCTTCAGCTAATTTGCTATCAAGTCTATCGGGACTATTCTTAGGTGTTGTAGGAGACGAAGTTGATCCTGACGGATCAGGCCCGATACCACCTATACCATCATTCACCGCACTATTTCAGGCCCTTACATCACTTACAGATGTAAATGTCCTCTCTACGCCCAGCATCATAACCACGGACAATGAACCTGCAGAAATTATTGTTGCTGATGTAATTCCATTTCCAACAGGAAGCACTGTGGGTGATGGAGGAGTTACGGTTCAGACTATTGAAAGAGAGCCGGTAGGTATAAGGCTTTCTATAACTCCACAAATAAGTGAAGGTGATTTTCTAAATTTGAATATCCTGACAGAAGTATCAGCCATAAGAAGCGCACCCGTGCCAGGACTTAACACGGAAGAATTTGGTATTGCGACTACTACGAGAACTGCCGACTCAGCTGTAGTGGTGAAAAATGGCCAGACGATTGTAATCGGGGGTCTGGTTCAGGACAGAGAAAATGTTCTGCAAAACAGGGTCCCTGTGCTTGGAAGCATTCCTGTGCTTGGCAACCTGTTTAAATTCAAACAAAGGCAGAGTACAAAAATCAACCTCTTGATACTTCTCACACCAAGAATCGTAGAGAATGAAATCGACATGCAGCGTATTCTTGAAGAAAGGCAAAGAAGAAATATGTTACTTCAGGAAAGAGGTTTTAACCGAGAAGAACAATAATAGTAGTTAAACAATATGAAGAGCATACAAGAAATCATAAGCGAGAGAAATCCCGAAGCCCTTATTAAGATAGACGAAATATTGTCTAAAAATGGAGAGAGTATAGAAGAAGCGCTTTTAAACCACCAAGTACTTGAAGAGGAAGAAGTGCTTGAAGTGCTCTCCCAGTTCTACGAATTTCCCTACATAATGAGTATTTCGGATAAGGATATTGATCCGGAGCTTGTGAAAATCCTGCCTATAAGTTTTGCGAAGAAATACAGACTCATACCTTTTGAGAGAAAAGAGAACAGTGTTGTAGTGGTTTTTGCACCTCCATTTGATTTATATGTTCTAGACGAAATTAAATCGCTCTTTGATTGTGAAATTGAGCCGGTACTGGCTCTCGACCACGTAGTAGTCAATAGTATTAACCGAGTATATGAACGAGATAAGGAAATAGCAGAAGGTATTGAAGACGATACCGAGGGTATAACAGAATATGACATCCATGAGCCAAAAGACTTGCTTGATGCAGATGACGAGGCTCCGATTATCAGATTTGTTAATTCTCTTCTCTTTCAGGCGGTCAAGGAAAAGGCGAGTGATATACACCTTGAATGTTTTGAGAAAGAAGTATCTGTAAGATTTAGGAAAGACGGCATACTTCACGAAATCACATCTGTTCCCAAGAAACTTCAGGCATCTGTGATATCCAGGGTAAAAATCATGGCAGAGCTGGATATAGCGGAGAGGAGAAAGCCTCAGGATGGAAGGATAAGGGTAAAAGTAGCAGGAAGAGACGTAGACGTTCGTATTTCCACTGTACCTACGACCTGGGGCGAGAGTGTAGTAATGAGACTCTTAGACAGATCCTCAGTCTTATTAAGCCTGGAGGACCTGGGTCTAAAAGGTGACAAGCTTCAAGTTGTGGAGTCGTTAATAAAAAGACCGCACGGCATTATTCTTGTAACAGGACCAACGGGTAGCGGTAAAACAACCAGCCTCTATGCCGCCCTTGAGAGAATAAACTCANNCAGATTCAGGGAATTAATCAGATACAGGTTAACTCAAAGGTTAATCTGTCTTTTGCAAACGGACTAAGATCGATTTTGCGTCAGGACCCTGATGTAATTCTCGTGGGTGAGATAAGAGACAGAGAAACCGCTGACATTGCAATCCACGCATCGCTTACCGGTCACCTGGTATTCTCGACACTTCATACTAACGACTCCGCAAGTGCTATAACGAGGCTAATAGATATGGAAATCGAGCCGTTTTTGGTTGCTTCTTCCCTAATGGCTGTAATAGCACAGAGGCTGCTCCGTTTTCTATGCCCATCTTGCAAAGAACCATATGAACCGTCAGATGATGAATTAATGAAGTTAGGAATAAGCAGAGGGAAACTTAAAGACGGGGTTCTTTACCGAGCTAAGGGTTGTGAGAAGTGCTTTGATATGGGATACAGCGGCAGATCCGCAATATTTGAAATGCTTATTATAGATGACGATATTAGGAACTTAACGCTCGGCAATGTAGATTCCGGACAGATAAAGAGAAAAGCAATGGAGCATGGAATGACCACATTAAGAATGGATGGGGCTGACCACGTAGTAAATGGACTAACATCTATAGACGAGGTAATGCGTGTTACTGAGGAAGAGAACATTAGCTCTGAGCAATAGAGCAAGTTCTTACAATTCTGGGTATCCAACAGTATAATTATTAAACATGCCGGTATATAAGTACAAAGCCATCGATGAAAGCGGGAAAGCGGTTCAGGGCGTAATAGATGCAGAATCCCCTAAGAGTGCAACAGAAAAATTAAAACGCCAAGGGGTATTTCTATCTTCACTTAATGAGGCGAAGCAGAGCAAAGCAAGAAGCTTTAATCCCTTCAAAGGAATTAAGATTTCAGAGCTCGCTGTAACCACAAGGCAGTTCTCTACCCTAATATCCGCGGGGCTTCCGCTCGAGGCTTCATTAAGCGCTCTTTCCGAGCAAACCGAAGACGCTAAACTTGGTCAGGTGCTGGCAGAGGTAAGAGAAAGAGTGAGCGAAGGCAGCTCGCTTGCAAATGCCCTAAGTGAGCATAAAAACGTATTCTCCGAACTGTATATCAACATTGTTAAAGCGGGTGAGGCCAGTGGTACTTTGGATATCGTTCTACTAAGATTAGCTGACTTCTTAGAAACTCAAGCCGCACTTACCTCAAGAGTCAGAGGTGCTCTAATCTATCCAATGTTTATGTTCCTCATCGGCGGTGGTGTTTTGTTTTTCACTATGACATATGTGATTCCAAGGATTGCAAAAATATTTGAAGAGAGCCAGAGCTCGCTTCCGCTTATGACGCTTATACTTATTAAAATCAGCGATTTTCTGAATAACAACATTATCCTGATGCTGATATTAACAGCTGCTTTGATTTTCGGAGCACACCGCTTCTACATAACCGAAAGGGGCAGAATGTTCTTTGACCGACTAACACTTAGGCTCCCAGTATTTGGCAAGCTTACGTCGATGGTTGTAATCTCTAGGTTTACGAGAACCCTTGGAACTCTTCTTTCAAGCGGCATACCGCTTCTGGATGCTCTGCAGATAGGCGAGGCGGTAATGGGCAACAAAGTGTACGGTAAAACGCTTGAAGAAGTACGCGATAATGTAAGAGAGGGAGCCAGTCTTGCACAGCCTCTTAGAGACAGCGGTGTATTTCCCCCTCTTGTCACTCGAATGATTGCCGTTGGCGAGCAGACTGGTGAAATGGAGGCAATGCTCACAAAAGTAGCAGACATTTACGATCAACAGGTTGAAACTACGGTGTCAACTCTGACATCTCTCCTAGAGCCTGTTATGATTGTTATAATAGGAGCAATAATGGGGTTTATAGTTTTTGCAGTGCTTCTGCCAATATTCAACTTAACATCTACAGTAGGTTAATAAGGAGGTATTAAATTATGAGAGCCCAAGGTGGTTTCACATTAATCGAAATCATGGTTGTACTGCTAATCATTGCGGGATTAGCATATATTGTTGGTACCAATGTAATTGGTCAGCTGGATAAATCTAAAGTAGAAAATACAAAGATTCAGATTACCCAGCTGGAATCAGGTCTCAAGCTGTTCAAGGTTGACAATGGATTCTATCCGGATACACAGCAGGGATTGGATGCATTAATTGTAATTCCTACATCCGGGAGAGAACCAAGACGATATGATCCCAACGGTTACTTAGAAGGAGACCAGGTGCCTTTTGATCAGTGGGGCAGCGAGTATATATATATCGGTCCTGATCAGACGGGTACTTCAACATATGAGATAATATCCCCGGGTCCTGACGGTGTACCTCAGACAGAGGACGATATCTCTAGTCGAAATATAAAGTAATGATAAGAAAGGACGGCTTTACAGTATTAGAGCTTTTAATTGTAATTCTGATTATAGGGGCATTCTTTTTTGTAGCGGTACCAAAATTTCAGGATTTAACTGAAGTAAATTTAAAGAGTGCCTCGCGCAATCTGAGTGCGACAATAAAGTACCTCTATAACGAAGCCGCCTTTAAAAAAAACATACACCGGCTGGTATTCGACCTGGAAGCGGGTGAGTACTGGGTAGAGTCTCTTCAGGGTAACGAATACGGTATTATTGCAGACTCAAAAAGGCACAGACTTCCGAACGGGGTTTATTTTAAAGACGTAGTAACAGAGCGTACTTTACAGAGAAACCCGCTTGAAGATGAGAACGAATTTATACTCTTTTTGCCAACCGGTTTTGTAGAGCCGGCAGTAATACATATCTATACCGATAGTGATAGGTATTACACTCTGGCAACGAAGCCCTATACGGGCGGAACAAAAGTATATGATGAGTATGTGGAGCTACTGAGCAGGTAGATGCGTAAATCTATAGAAAAACAGCCAGACCTCTCATCCCAAAAGGGATTCACCCTGCTTGAGGTAATAATTGCCGTCGCAATAATGGGAGCAGCGCTTGCAATACTTCTAGGGTCTGTGAACAGAAATTTGATGCAGGCCTCTCTATCAAAGAATCAGTCAATTGCTCAAACTCTTGCCCAGCAAAAAATGAGTGAAATTGAACTTGAGGGTTANNAAAATGAGTGAAATTGAACTTGATGGTTATCCGCAAGTGGGTGAAGAGCAAGGACCGTTTGAGGAATTTCCCGGATTTTACTGGTTTGTAAGGGTACTTCCATATGATATAGAACAGCTAGGTACAGAAATCAGAATAGTAATTGTGGATGTCACATGGGATGAAAGGAAGAAAGTATATCAAGTTGCAACAGCGATCGCAAACTACAGATGAAGGCTTTACTCTAATTGAGGTACTTCTGGCAGTTTTCATAGCCTCAATAGTAATGGCTGTGCTCTATGCTTCTTTTTTTCAGATATTAAAAGCAAAAGAAAAAATAGAACAGGAGCTAGAGCTATATCACGAGGCAAGAGTTGTTTTCTCAAAAATGACAAAAGACCTTGTAACAGCTTTTCCAAGGGGAAGAGTAAATTCTGACTCTGACAACTCTGACTTTTTTGTAGGTACTCAAGAAGGAAATCACAGTACATTAAGGTTCACAGCACTATCGAGAACCCCGGCCAAGGGGGCCATAGAATCCGACCAGACCGAAATTAGCTATTTCGTAGTTCCGGTAGATGAGAATGATCTAAACCTGTTCGCACTAATAAGAAGGGACGACCCTACAATTGGAACCGACGAAGGGGGATCTGAGTATCCGATATCCGAGAGTATTGTAGCGTTTAATGTGTCATATCTAGGTGCGACATCATCAGTGAGTGAGAATGAAGAATTGAAATTTGAGTGGGACTCAAAGGAATTAGCCACTCTTCCAAATGCGGTAAATGTAAATTTGGTACTACGAGGTCCAAGGGGAGAAGATGTAGAATTCAACTCACTTATTTTAATTCCGGTTGTAAACTAATATCTATGTTAAGAGCAAACTTATGAAGAAACCGCAACTAGCTAGAAAAAAACAAGACGTCAATTCAGAGAAAGGGATCGTTCTGGTAATAGTTATTATTATAGTAGCTATTCTTACTATTTTAGTCGCTGATCTTGTTTATTTTACTCAAATTGACAGAGAAATATCAACTAACACTGTGGATGAGCTTAAAGCACGCTATATTGCCAAATCCGGTGTTCATGTAGCAGCAGGAACACTTAAAGCTCAGCCGCTTGAAGATTTGAGCGCGATCGCCTCAACCCTTGCCTCAAGTAGTGATAATGCAAGCGGATTTTGGGCCATAAACGTTCCATTTTTCCCAGTCGGTGACGGGAGCGTCTCTGTTACGGTTCTAGATGAGAGAGCAAAGGTTAATCTGAATGCCCTGGTAAGTTACGATACTAACCGTGTCGATCAGCAGGTGCTTACTGAGCTGAAAGAGCTCTTTAAGTTTTTAGATGTAGACGAGACAAAGTCTGAGAGATTCATTGCAAGCTTGACCAACTGGCTGGATAGACCACTCGAGGGCGCCCAAAACGATCAGGATTCAAACGGAGCTAATTCCGGATTCTATAGCGGCTTAAGTAATCCATATAACATTAAGGACGGTTCTCTGGACAGTGTTCAGGAAATAAGGTTAATTGACGGTATGGATGACGAATTCTTCGATAAAATCAAGGACTATGTTACTGTTTATCCAAGAGATAAAAAGATTAACTTCAGCACAGCTCCAAAAGTAGTAATAATGGCAGCTGTTAAAGCATCGACTGTTCCAGCGATTGAAGGACAAGGGAACCCGGACGCGATGGACGTCACAGATGATATGGCAGAGCAGATTGCAGATGAAATAATTGCCGCTAGGGAAGATGAGCCTGTAATTAATCAAAAAAAGGCTAGAGACATTGCATCCGAAGTTGAATCAACCTCTGAGATAAGCGCAGGGCTAGTAGGAGTTGTGGTAAGCTCCGGTCATAGTGATATTTTCTCAGTAAAAGCAATAGGAAGCTTAGGAGAGGTAAATCCGACAAAAAGAATCGTTGAAGCAGTATTATATAAAACTGCTGAAAACAGACAACACAAGGTAGATATAATTTCATGGAAAGAGCTCTAGAAAAACTAAGTAAAATAAGAAGCGAATTAAAAAGTCGCTATTTTGAGAGGGATGAGGTTATTGATGGAACCCTCATAGCACTTCTGACCAATAACCATATGCTGCTTATTGGACCTCCCGGGACAGCAAAATCTCAGCTAGTTAGCGAGGCATGTAAGAGAATTGAAGGTGCCAAATATTTTCAGTGGCTCCTTACCAAATTTACAGCTCCTGAGGAGCTTTTCGGAGCTGTCAGCTTAAAGGGACTGGAGAATGATGAATACAGAAGGGTCACTCATGGGAAGCTTCCTGAGGCTCATATCGTATTTTTAGACGAGGTTTTTAAGGCAAGCTCTTCAATCTTGAATACTCTTCTAACTGTAATGAACGAGAGAATTTATTATAATGGCAACGAGTTATCCC
>JABAOH010151731.1_pt1 | contig 10379 bp, 16 predicted proteins | sample 7062181 | NCBI WGS metagenome assembly JABAOH01 (sample SAMN14538630, study PRJNA623070) | marine sediment metagenome | biome: marine biome [ENVO:00000428]; feature: marine pelagic biome [ENVO:01000023]; material: deep marine sediment [ENVO:00002113]; isolation source: pool of 5 deep marine... | reverse complement strand
GTACGAGGATCTCCAGGATGGTGCCGGCGGCGGGGGAAGGCATCTCGGTGTCGACCTTGTCGGTCGAGATCTCCACCAGCACCTCGTCCTCCAGGATGGTGTCGCCGACGTTCTTCGCCCAGCGGAGGATGGTCCCCTCGGTGACCGTCTCTCCCAGCTGGGGCATGGTGACCGTAGTGGCCATGCTCGCTCCCTCTCAGCTCCTCGTCCTCAATGCAGGCTCCGTCCGCCGGCGGTGAGCAGCGTCTCCCCCACCGCTTCCGCCAGCGTGGGATGAGCGTGGACGAAGGCGGCCGCCTCCGCCGGCAGCGCCTCCCACCCCACTACGTACATCAACTCGTGGATCAGCTCGCCCGCCTGGGGCCCCACCACCGAGGCACCCAGCACCGGACCGTCCTTCTCGACCACCACCTTGACCAGTCCCTGGTTCTGCCCGGTGATGCGAGCCCGGGCCATCCCCACAAAGGAGTGGGTGTGGGTCTCCACTTCACGCCCTTGCTGCCGGGCCTGTTCCTCGGTGAGCCCCACCTCCGCCAGCTCGGGATGGGTGTAGACCACCAGCGGGATGGCGCGATAGTCGACCGGCGCCGCCTGCCCGGTGGCGATGTGGGTCACCGCCGCCATTCCTTCGGCGAACCCGGCGTGGGCCAGCTGCGGGGTGCCGGCCACCAGGTCGCCGACCGCATATACCCCCGGCTCGGCGGTCTGCATGGTCGCCGGCTCCACCTTGACGTATCCCCGCTCCACCTCCACCTTGGTGGTCTCCAATCCGATGCCGTCGGTGACCGGGGCCCGCCCCACCGCCACCAGCACCACGTCGACCTCCACCTTCTCCTCACCGAAGGGGACCACCACTCCATCGGGACCCGGCTGCGGAGCGGCCACGTTGACCCCGGTGCGGATCTGCACGCCGCGGCGGGTGAGCTGCTTTTCCAGCTCGCGCGCCGCCTGGGGGTCGGAGCCGGGCACGATCTGGTCCATCAGTTCCAGGAGGTGCACCTCGCTGCCCAGGTCCACCAGCAGGCTGGCGAATTCACAACCCACCGCCCCGGCGCCGATAACGGCCACCCGCTGCGGCCGCTGCGGCCAGTCCAGGGCGTGATCCGAGCTGACGATGCGCTGCCCGTCGAAGTCGTAACCGGGGATGGTGCGCGGCACCGAGCCGGTGGCAACGATCACGGCCCGCCCCTCCACGATCTGCGTCTCGCCGTCGGCCCCGTCGACCGCGATCCGGCCCGGGCCATCGAGGCGCCCCACGCCCTTCACCACCGCCACCTTGCGCTTCTTCAGCAGCCCGGACAGCCCCTTCACCAGACCCGCCACCACCGCGTTCTTGCGGGCCAGCGCCGCTTCCCAGTCGAAGCTCGCCTCTCCCACCACCACCCCGAAGTCCCCCGCCTTGCGCACCGTGGTCATCACCTCGGCCGCCTGCAGCCAGCTCTTGGCGGGGATGCAGCCCCGCAACAAGCAGGTGCCCCCCACTTCGTCCTTCTCCACCAGCGCCACGTCGAGGCCGAAGTTGTGCGCGTAGAGAGCGGCGGCGTAGCCGCCCGGACCGGCTCCCAGAATGACGACGTCGTGCACCGCGGCCTTTCCCTCGTCGGCGATCTCTAGAGCCTAGTGGGAGCGGGGTGTTGCGACCCCGGGCGGTTGGAACGACACCCCGCTCCCGGTAGGCTCCCCGCGGTGCAGACCCGCTACCTGCTCATCGCCTCTTTCGTCACCGCCCTGGTGATCCTGGGTGCTTCGGCGGCGTGGTTCATGCTGGTATTCCTATAGCGAGCCGCACCTACCCGGTCAGATCCACTCCAATCCCTCCAACGGCCGCCGTCCCGCGAAGCCGGCATCCGGGTCGTGGTACCAGCCGATCCGGTCCTCACCCTCCCGCCAGCACAGCAACACCACTCCGTCGGCGGCCAGCGCCGGGAAGTCGACGAGGGCCGGCTCCAGGCCCTTCACCTGGACGCCATGTTCCCGAAACCAAGCCACGTCGCGGCGCAGGCTCTCTCCGGCGATCACCGCCTGCCGATCGTGCCCGTTGCCGGCCGCTCGCTCCTCGGCCCGCTGCTGCAGCAGCACGGCCGCACGGTAGAGGGCGGCCAGCCGCCGCATGCGCCGCCGCACCTCGGGCAGCAGCGCCTCCGCCTCTTCCAGGGTGAAATAGCGCTCCACGAGGCCATTCTCCCTCGGCGGGCGCCTCCGCCTCCCTTTCCCAAAGGGCTTTCGGCCCTTCCCCATCCGGCGCGGCGCCGGGATCATGGAGCTCGCAGTAACGCCATCGACCTGGCCCCGCACAGCCGGCTTCGGTCGGGTGCTCGGTACCCGACCACCGGCGGCGGGGCCGGTGCTTCGGGGCCCCGGTAGCCTGGTCGACGCGCCGGCGAAGGGAGCCCCGTGGACCAGATCACCAAGACCGTTCGACTCAGCGGCAGCGCACCCGACTCCATCGAGGACGCCATCGCCGCGGTGTTGGGAAGGGCCGCGCTCACCCTGGAAGAGATCCAGTCGTTCGAGGTCGTCTCCTTATCGGGCAGCGTCGACGCCTCCGGCGTACCCGCCGAGTACCAGGTCACCCTGGACGTCACTTTCGCGGTGAGAGAATCCTCCACGCACGGCTGATGGAGCACGTCGCCGACTTGGGGGACGGCATCCACCGCATTGTGGTCCCGCTGCCGTTTCCCAGCCCCCCCAGCGTCAACTGCTACGCCTTCGAGGGCGAGGCGGGCATCACGCTGCTCGACTGCGGCGTCGACAGCGCCGACGGTCGCGCGGCGCTGTACGGGGGATTGGAGGCACTGGGAGCGGCCCCCACCGAGCTGCACCGGCTCATCGGCTCGCATCTCCACGTCGACCACGTGGGACTGGCCAAGCGCATGGTGGAGGACATCGGCTGCGAATGGGTGATGCACGCCTCGAGCGGGGACGAGGTCGCCCACTACAACGACTGGACCCTGCGGCGCGGCAAGCTCGCCGACCTCGTCGAGACGCACGGCGCACCCCCGGAGGCGGTCGCCCAGTTCCGCCGGGAGTGGCCCCGGCCCGACTGGTACGGGCAGGCACTCGCCCCCACTCACCCGGTAGCCGACGGGGACCGTATCCCCTTGGGCGCCGATCGCTGGCTGACGGTGCTCCACACCCCGGGCCACCAGCCCAACCACATCTCGCTGGTGGACTCCCGCACCGAGCTGCTGTTCTCCGGGGATCACCTGCTTCCCCGCATCACCCCGTTCATCCCCTATACCGGCGACGACTCCGACAACCTCGGCGACTACCTGGAGTCCATCGAGCGCATCGAGGAGCTGCAGGCGGGGGTCACCCACCCCGCCCACGGAGCCGTGATCGAGCGGGGCAAGGCACGGGCCCGCCAGATCACCCTCCACCACGAGCGCCGCATGGGCGCCATGCTCCAGGAGCTGCGGGCCTCGGGGCCCATGACCGCCTGGCAGGTGATGGAGGCCACCTTCCGGCCCCATCTGTCCCACTTCGAGCAGCGCCTCGCCATCCAGGAGACCCTGAGCCACCTGGAGCACCTGCGCCGCGCCGGCAGCCTGGAGCGCGCCCAGGAAGAGGGCCGCTTCTGGTACCGCATCCTGCGGCCCCGGCCCACCGCGCGGCACCGGCCGTGAGTCGCGTGCCTCTCCCTCCGCCCCGGCCGGTCAGGCTGCGCGCCGGCGGCGGAGTGGAGCTGGAAGGGCGCTGGGACGGGAGAGAAGGCCCCGCAGCTGCGGTCGTGCTGTGCCACCCCCACCCCCTGCACGGGGGGAACCTGCAAGCCCCTTTGCTGCGCGGCGTTACCCGGGTGCTGGCGGAGTGGCGGCTGGCGGTGCTGCGCTTCAACTTCCGCGGTGTTGGCTCCTCGACCGGACACTGGAGCGAAGGTGTTGGCGAGGTGGACGACGTGGCGGCCGCAATGGAAGCGGCCCGGTCGGCATACCCCCAGCTCCCCGTGGGTCTCGCCGGGTGGTCTTTCGGGGCGGCAACGGCCCTGCGCTGGCAGGCGGAGGCTGGCGACACCTCCCCCTACGCCGGCATCGCCCCGCCGCTGGGGCCGGCGCTGCCGGCTCCGGGCGACCTGCGTCCGGCCCGGCGCGCCTTCATCATCGGCGACCGCGACCAGTTCACCACCGTCGCCGACCTGGAGGCGTACGCCGCCTCCGTCGGCGCCACCGTGGAGGTGATCGCCGGCAGCGACCACTTCTTTCACTTCCGGCAGGACCGCCTCGGCGAACTGGTCGCCGAGGCCATCCTCACTGAGATGCCCGCCTGAGCCACATCGCCAGCAGTACGCCGGCGGCAGCCCCATACCAGGCAATCTCGGTGATGTCACGGCGGAACATGGCCGCGAACAGGAAGGCGAACACCATCCCGAATACCACACCCACCGTGAGGTACCAGCTCAGACTGCGGCCCATCAGGTTCCTCCTGGTGACAGACCGCCCGCCCTACACATAAAGTAGCGAAAAAACCACTACATGTGAAGAGGGCGCTCCGTCAGCAGAGCGGCGGCGTTGCCGTAGACGATCTTGGCCGTGACCTCGTCCGGCACCCCGAGGCCCGCCCAGTCCTTGAGCCACTTGTCGGGGGTGAGGAAGGGGAAGTCGGTCCCGAACAGGGTGCGGTCCTGCAGATAGCCTTGTACCGCCTCCATGAGCGACGGCGCCAGGTACTTGGGGGACCAGCCCGACAGCTCCAGGTAGACGTTGGGCTTGTGACGGGCCAGAGCCAGTGCGTCATCCTGCCACGGCCAGGAAGGATGGGCGGCGATGATGGCCAGGGCGGGAAACTCCGCCGCCACCTCGTCGAGGTGCATGGGGTGGGCATGGTGCTGGCGCACACCCATGCCACCGGGGCTGCCGGCACCGAGGCCGGTGAATCCGGTGTGGAACAGGCACACCAGGCCCTGCTCCTCGGCCGCCTCCCAGATGGGGAAGAACTCCCGGTCGCTGGGAGTGAACCGTTGCGCCGAGGGATGCAGCTTGAGCCCCTTCATGCCCAGCCGGGCGGCCTCGTGCACCCCGGCCACCGCGGCCGCTCCCCGGTGGGGGTCGACCGATCCGAACCCCCAGAACACGTCGGGGTGGGCCTCCACCAGCTCGGCCACCTCCCGGGTGGTGAACGGGGGCAGGCCGGTGGCGGTGCGGGCGTCCCAGCCGAGCAACACCGCACGCCCCTCCCGCTCCCGGTAGTAGTCGGCGAGCTCGTCCCCGGACATCACCTGCAGGGGCCGTTTGAAGTACTCCTCCAGCTGCGACACGTAGGGGGCGAAGGCGCCATCGAGGAACGCGGGCACCGGCGGGTGCACATGGACGTCGATGAAGCGGGTCACCGGGGGCGAAACCCGCGATTGCGGGCCTCAGGGAGGCTGTCGGGAGCGAAGGTGGAAAGTAGATTGCGCGCCAGCAGATCCTCCTCTTCCACGCGCTGCGACAGCTCCGCGTACTGCGCCTCGTCGTCGCAGTCGTACACCGTCATCGTGTCCCGCCTCCCCACGTAGCGGTAGTCCTCGAACCGTCGCAGCCGCCCCATGCCTGCTCTCCTCACATCCTCGCCACTATCCCGCTTCACTCGCTCCTCGCGCCGCCCAGGGCCTCTACCGCCGGCAACAGGCCGCCTGCGCCGACGGGTACCGGCCGCACCACCAGCTCGTCGACACCCGTATCACGATACCTATCAAGCGACCGGCGGCATCCGGCGGCGTCTCCGGCAACGCCCAACTCGTCGACCACCTGTGACGGCACCGCAGCGACGGCCTCCGTCTCGCCGTGACGCTCCCACGCCTCCGCTACGACGGCCGCCGCCTCCTCGTACCCTTGGCGGGCCAGGTGGCGGCAATAGGCGGGGAGGCGTAGGTACCCGGCCAGCTCCCGGCGCAGCGCCTCCTTCGCCCGCGCCACGTCCGGGTCCACCGCCGCCCGCACGTAGGCGGCGATGCGGAAGGGCCGCTCCCCGGCAGCCTCACGCAGCTCACCGACGGCGCCAGCCAGGGCCGCCGGGCTGATCCAGTTGAGCAGCACCCCGTCACCCACTGCAGCGGCCAGCTGCATCATGCGCGGTCCCAACGCGGCCACTACCACCGGAATCTCGCCACTGGGCCGAATCGCCAGCCGGGCCCCCTCTCCACCATTCCACGACACCCGCTCCCCGCGCAGCAGGCGCCGTACCGCAGTCACGTAGTCCCCCACTGCCGCCAATGGAAATCCCGGGGCGCGGCCGAAGAACGTGCGGCCCACAGCAGGATGCCCGGCGCCGACCCCCAGCAGCACCCGGTCCGGACCGGCCGCCTGCGACAAGGTGGCGGCGGCCATGGCGGCCGTGAGCGGGGGCCGCACGTACACCGGCACCACCCCCGTGGCCAGCGCCGCCCGCCGGGTACGCGCCGCCCAGGCGGTGAGGGTGACGAATGCCTCGCGCGCCGTCGACTCGTTGGTCCACAGGCTGCGATAACCGAGCTCCTCGGCCCGCTCCGCCAGATCGACCAGCTCACCGAAGGCAGTGTCCGGGTCGACCAGCGACACCGCAAGGCGCACAGGCCACGACTCCTAGCAGGGAGCGCCGCGCACCGCCGCCCGCGGGTGGGGTCGCTCGCTGCCGATCGCCCGACTTCGCTTCACGTCCGGTCGCCCTCTCCGGAGTCCCAGCCCGGCCACCGCTCCCATTCGGCCAGCTCGTCTCCTTCCGGCTCCTCGGCGAGCAAGTCGGAAGGCACCTCGTCGACGTACTCCAGGTGCTCGATGAGTCCCTCCTCGAAGGCGAAGTCCAGGTAGCCCACCGCTCGATAGCGCTCCTCCTCGTCGGGGAGCCACAGCACCACCACCGGCTCTTCACCCATCTCGCCGCGGCTGGTGACGAGGTGCGGATAGCGAAGGAGGAGGTCGCTCATGCCCTCCACCACGCTCTCCGGAGTCCCTCCCCCGAACACCGTAGAGGTTACCTCGGGCGCCAGCAGGTCGGCGATGCCCTCCAGATCACGCGCGTTCAGGATCTCGACGAACTCGTCGAGGGCGTCCTCTTCGCTCGGCGGAGGCGGCACCCTCTCAGAGACCACGACCCCTCCACCCCGCCAGCGAAGGCACCGGATCTCCCACCGGGAGCACCAGCGCCGGAGGAGTCGCCGGTGCTACCCGCCACGGTGGAACGCTACTGGGCGCCAGCGCCAGGTAGGCGGCCACCGCCAGCCGCATTGCGGCCTCGCGGAGATCAGATGCGAGCCTGCTCACGATAGGTCCCGAACACTCTCTTCAGCCTCTCCACGATCTCGCCCTGGGTGGCGCGCACCCGGGCCGCCTCGACCAGCAGCGGCATGAGATTGTCGTCGCCGCGGGCTCCTTCCTCGAGCGTAGTCAGCGCTCGCTCCACCGCGGCCGCGTCGCGCGTCGCGCGCAGCGTTGCCAGTCTGGCCCGTTGACCTTCCTCTACCTCCCGGCCGATACGGAGGATCTCGATCTCCTCTTCTTCCTGTTTGACGTGCGTGTTGACGCCCACGATGGCGCGCTCCCCCGATACCAGCGCCTTCTCGAACTCATAGGCCGAGTCGGCAATCGCCCCCTGAAAGTAGCCCTCGTCGATGCCCCGCAGCACGCCGGCCAGGATCGATCCCTCCCCCATGCGATCGATCTCGGCGAGTATCTCCTCGGCGCGCGCTTCCACGTGGTCGGTCATCTGCTCCACGAACCATGACCCGCCGAGTGGGTCGATGGTGTCGGCCACCCCGGTCTCCTCGGCGATCACTTGCTGGGTACGCAGCGCGATCTCGGCCGCCTTCTCGGTGGGCAGGGCGTACACCTCGTCGAGGGCGTTGGTGTGCAAGCTCTGGGTGCCTCCGAGTACCGCCGCCAGCGCTTCCACCGCGGTACGCACGATGTTGTTCTCCGGCTGCTGGGCGGTGAGGGACACCCCCGCCGTCTGGGTATGGAAGCGCAGCTTCAGCGACCGATCGTCTCTCGCCCCGTACCGGTCCCGCATCCAGCACGCCCAGATGCGGCGAGCGGCGCGGAACTTGGCGACCTCCTCGAAGAAGTCGATGTGGGCGTCGAAGAAGAAGGAGAGCCGGGGAGCGAAGGCGTCCACCTCCAGTCCCCGCTGCCGTCCCGCCTCCACATAGGCGAAGCCGTCCGCCAGGGTGAACGCCAGCTCCTGGATGGCGTTGGCTCCGGCTTCCCGAATGTGGTAGCCGGAGATGGAGATCGTGTTCCAGCTGGGCACGTCGGTGACGCAGAACTGGATCATGTCGGTGATGAGCCGCAGGTGGGGCTCCGGCGGGAAGATCCACTCCTTCTGGGCGATGTACTCCTTGAGGATGTCGTTCTGCAGCGTCCCCTGCAGCACCCGCCGGTCGACCCCCTGCTCTTCCGCCGTCGCCAGCAGAAAGGCGAAGAGGATCTGCGCCGGCCCGTTGATCGTCATCGACACCGAAACCCGGTCGAGGGGGATTCCGGCGAAGAGCGCGTTCATGTCGTCCACCGAGTCGACGGCGACCCCGCAGTGCCCCACCTCGCCCCGTGCCATGGAGTGGTCTGAGTCGTAACCCATCAACGTGGGCATGTCGAAGGCCACCGACAGCCCGTGCTGACCCTCCTCCAGCAGATAGTGGAAGCGTTGATTGGTAGCGGCTACGTCGGCGAATCCGGCGAACTGGCGGATGGTCCACAACCGCCCCCGGTAGCCGGTGGGGTGAATACCTCGCGTGTAGGGGAACTGACCCGGATACCCCAAGTTGGGTTCGACCTCGCCGTCCTCGGGATGGCCCAGCGCCGGCAGCTCCTCGAACGAGAGCGTGCGGAAGCGCTCCTTCCGCAGCGGTCCCGCCTCGTACTCCCGCTGCCACCGGTCCCGATCGGTCACGGGCCCTCTCCCTCTCCGGTCCCGGCGTCACCCACCGTTACCTCGGCTCCACAGTTGGGACAGACGGCCACCTCGATGGCCCCCACGATGAAGGAGAACGCACACTCGGGACACTGCACTCGCGGTGACGGCGGCCCCGACGGCGGCGCCGGACGCGGGGTGCTCAGCCCGCCCGGGACGCCACCGCCAGGTGGCACGCCACCGCCCGGCGGCATGCCACCGGCGCGCACCTGGTTGACCGCCCCACAGGCGGGGCAGCTGTAGCGCCCGGGGCCGGTGACCTCGAACTCCACCGCACAAGCGCCGCAGCGCACCTTCATCAGACCTCACCTCCTGCCACCGGCGCCCCCACCGCCCCGATAGACGCCAGGTAGCCGGCCTCCCCGCCGAGCACTGCCCGCACGTCCTCCTCGCGGTAGCGCACCTTGTTCCTGGCGGCAATCTGCTCGACGATGAAGCTCACCGCCTCGTCATGGCCACCGGCAACCACGGTGACTCCCTGCCGGCGCTCCCTCTTCCCGTGGGCGAGGCCCTGGAGGTAGTAGACCTCCCACTCCAGAATGCGGCGCACGTCATCGCGACCCAGTCGCCGGCGGACCGGCGCCGCCAGCCCGGCTAGCACGAACGACACCGCATCCTCCACGATGTATGCCCCGGCCTCGCGCTGCGAGCGCTTACGGGCCTCCTGCCACAGCAGCGCGGCCACCAGCAGTAGCAGCACCGCCAGCAGCAGCGCACCGATCGCGATGGCGGTAGCGCCTCGCATGGGCCTCATGCTACCGGCGAGCCCGTAACGGGGAGTCAGGACACTTCGCCGTAGGCGCAATGACCGGGCGCAGGCGCGCGGCGCGGGCTAATGCCGGTCGCGACGGGTGTCGGCGAGGGGTATGACCAGTCGCCAGCGGGTCAGCGACAGGCCGTGACGAGGGCAGATGGGCGCCAGGTCGCCCTCGCGGAGGTAGAGGCGGTCCCCGCCCTGGTCTTCGTACCAGCCGGAAGCGGGAACCCGTTGGGCGTTGCTCAGCGTAACCATCTCACTGGTAGGTATCGGGACACGGAAGGGCAGCGATAACCACCTTCCTCCCGAATCGCCCGCCTCGCCCACTCCGCTCATGTGCCCCTCACTCGCCCAACGTGACCGGACCCGCCACTTCGACGGGCCCCCGCTGCAGGCTGAACCAACCGTTGACCGGCACCTCGTGGACCACCCATGGGTTGACGCCCACCTCCACCAGCAGCGGCGTGGCGTAGTCGTCCAAGCCGGCTCCGGCGCGGGTAACCAGCACCACCTCCCCGTCGTAGTCCAGCCGGCGCGGCTGAGGGTCGCCGCCGACGCCGATCTGATCCCAGCTCTCCGCCCCCGAGTAGAGGAACCAGATGACCAGCTCGGTGCCGTCCCCGCCCGGCACCTCGCGGGTGAAGGCGAGGGTAGTGCCTTCGGGAGAGATCACCAGGCCGAGGGGGCACGCTACGTCGAAGCAGCCTGACGGCTCGGGGAGGGGACTGGTGGAGAAGTCCTGAGGGAAGCCGCTGGAGTC
>JABAOH010072530.1_pt2 | contig 10379 bp, 8 predicted proteins | sample 7062181 | NCBI WGS metagenome assembly JABAOH01 (sample SAMN14538630, study PRJNA623070) | marine sediment metagenome | biome: marine biome [ENVO:00000428]; feature: marine pelagic biome [ENVO:01000023]; material: deep marine sediment [ENVO:00002113]; isolation source: pool of 5 deep marine... | reverse complement strand
CGCCTTCCAACCGGGGTGTCCGATGTAGATCGTCGTCGGGAAGCAGGAGCCGAAGGCCGCCGCCGCCAGCGTGCCCAGTCCGTTCACCGCCAGCGACGGCCGCGTCGGGTAAGCGTCGCCGGCCGCTTCGGCCGACTCGATGTTTTGGAGCGATCCGATGACGTTGAACAACCCCATTGGAACGATCACCGACAGATAGGCCAGCCAAGCTCCACCGGAGAGCGCGGCCAGCAGATCGCCGATCACCGGCACGGGCAGCCAGAGACGCGCGTCGGCCTCGACCGCACCCACCGGCGCCACGCCAGTGATCCAGGCGAGCAGCGTGCCCAACACCACCGCCACCAGCCCGCCCGGTATGCCGCCGCGGAAGCGAACGCGGCCGAAGTAGACCAGCAGGATGATGCCGAGCGTGGTGAGCCCGATGATCGGCCGCGCGTAGGTGCGAAACAGGAAGCCCAGCGAGATGAAGGTGAGGGCGATGCCCGCCAGGGTGGAGAGCAGCGCCGCCCGCGGCGTCGCCTGCCGCAGTCGCTCAGCCACGAAGGCGCCGCCGAACTCGATCAGGCCCGAGCCCAGACACGCGACCAGGCCGGCGCGCCAGGCGACGGCGGCCGGGTCCGGCGCGCCCGCCGCCTCGGCCGCCAGCCGCGCCGGCAGCATCACCAGGAACACATAGGCGATGAGCGAGACGGTGTTGATGCCGTAGGGGAGCGCGCAGAGATCGGTGCGCCCCGTGGCGCGGGCCAGGTTGAGCGCCTGCCGCGCATAGTACAGGTTGCCGACCAGCAGCGAGACCGCGGCGCCCGGCAGAATGCGCCCGTAGATGAGCGCGCTGTCGAAGCCCAGCACGGCCCGGCAGAGCGCATCGATGAGCAGCAACTGCACCAGGTTGTCGATCGCCAGGCCGAAGAAACCGTCCAGGTCACCACGGACGAAAGCTCGCATGCGGACCTCCGCGTCTCCGTCATTTTCCTGCGGTTGGACGTTCATCGCGTCGCCGCGGTGGCAGGGCTAGCTTGGCAACGTTCAAACCGGGGTCACAAAGCCAAGTCAAAGGACAGCACTATGCACGCGATCATCAAACGCTTCGAGTCACCGGACGAGATCCGCCATTTCGAGAAGGGGAAGTTCGAGATCGTCCGCATCGGCGACCTGGTCATCGGCCGCGCGTGCTATGAGCCCGGCTGGAAATGGTCGCAGCACGTCGGCGCGGCCAGCGGCGCCTCGAGCTGTCACGTCGACCACGTGGGCTTGGTGCTCTCCGGCCACGCGGTGGTGAAGATGGATGACGGGCGCGAGGTCGGCATGCGGGCCGGCGATCTGTTCGCGGTCGGGCCGGGGCACGACAGCTGGGTCGTCGGCGATGAGCCGTACGTGTCGCTTCACTTCATGGGTGCCCAGGAGTACGCGAAGGAGTAGAGACGCCAGGGTCAGTCGAGCGCGCGCCGGAACAGCGTCAGATACATCAGGCGATAGATGTCGGTGTTGTCGAGGGTGCCCTTCACCTGGTCGGCGTTCAGCCCCGCGGCTCGTATCAGCACGCCGCCCGATAGGTCCTCCAGCGAAGCCCAGGCGATGGCGAAGGGCCAGCGTCGCCCGGCCCGGTCCGGCGCCGACATGAAAGGCTCGGTCAAGGTTCCGGCGGCACCATCGAGGGGTGCGCCGTTAGTCTCCCGCTCGGGAACCGGACGGAACGCACGGAAGCGCCCACCCGGCGGAGGGCCCACGACCTGCATGCCGCCGGCGTCGCTGTCGGACGCCATGATGAACAGCGTGCGAGGGTTGCGTTCCAGGTAGCGGCGGGCGACGCCGATCGCCTCGTCCGCTCGTCGCCCCGCCTCGAGCGTGCCCCTGGCGTTGTTGGCGTTGGCGAAGTTGTCGGTGCCCTCTTCCTCAGCCACCAACAGAAAGCCCTCGGGCCGGCGCGCCAAGATCTTGAGCGCCGCCTCCATCATCTCGGCCACGCTCGGCGCGCTCGGCTCGTACAGCGCCAGACCCGCGCGTCGGAGCTGCTCTTCCGAAGCGGCGTTGAACGTATGGTTGGCGGCGAAGAGGCCGAGCAGCCGCCGGGTCGTGTCCGGCACCGCCAGCAACTCGTCGCGGGTGAAGACGACGGTGTAGCCGAGGCCCCGCGCGCGCTCGATCAGGTCGAGCCCGTCAGGGCGCACGCCTTCTCCATGGGCGCCGGTTGACCCTCGGGGCAGGAAGTAACGCTCCCCTCCCCCGAGAATCACCTCGGGTCGCGTCTCGATGATGAGGCGCGCGATCTCGGCGTGGTCGGTGCGGCGCGGCACGCTGGCCACGAAGACACCGCTGCCGGGCTCGGTGATGGTGCCACTATTGATCAGCGCGACGGCGCGGCCCGCCGCCTGCGCCTCGCGCATGATGCTGACCCGCTGGCCGGAGCGCGCGGCCATAGGCCGTCCCCCGTCCATACCGTAACTGTCGGCTTCGACCTTCACTCCGAAGGCGTGCACCGTGGCACCGCCCTGTGAGGTGGCCGTCAGCGCGTTCTTCATGTGGCCGGTGTAGACAGCCATCTGGGGGAGCTGGTCCCATTCGAGCCGCCCATCCGGTCCGACGAAGCGGATGCGAACCGCGCCCCACTGGTTCACACCCATCCCGTCGGGGTGAAAGAAAATCACGTCACCTGTCTGCTGTCCCGGCGCTGGGGCAGCCCCGGGCCACAGGCACAGCAGGGCGACACAGCTGCAGCCGAGGCGCAGGCCGCGGCGCGCGCTCCACGAGCTGTAGGGACCGCGCTTTCGCCTTCTTGGTTTGTTCTCGGGGCTGATTCGTCGCATCGATTCGGTTCGTGTCGGGTTATCGACGGGTCATGGGCCACATCACGTCCAAGCCGCGTGCGGGGCGCGCCCAATCTAACTGTGAAACAGCCGACTGTCAGCCGAGCTTCAAGATTACTCGGGACGGTGAGGATGAGAGCTGGAGGTCGTATTAGCTGGACAGCTGGGATGGGAGAAAAGTGCGGTTGATCAGGGCCAGAGGTAAGTCACGAAGGTGTCCGCCCGCGCCGCGCCGTCGTGGGCGAGATAGTCCACAACCAGCACGACTTTCTTCGGATCGCTTCCGATGGTCTGCCAGTTGAGCTGGAGGTCGCCCTCGCTACGGCTTCCCGAAGTCGCGGCGTCATGACCGATGGCTTTCAACTCCTCCAGCTGGTCACCCACCACCATCGAGATGTTCGTATCGCGCTGACCAAACCAGAGCTCCAGCGACGCCAGGCCCACGGCGCTGGCGAACCCGACGACGCCCACCGAGATCACGATCACGGAGAGGAGCAACTCGACGATGGAAAAGCCGCCACGCCCCGCCAGCCTCTGTCGCCAGCCAGGCGGACTCCCCTTCGACGCCGTCGAAGTGGAGCGGGTTTTCCTGAAGCCTAATCGAGCTCTCAAGCGCCTGGGCTTTCTCCTGGCAGGTGACGGGTTGCACTCCCGGACGCTAGATAGACGATCCAGCGCGTCTCGGAGTCACGTCGCGAGAGCAAACATACGTTTCTAGCACCCGCGCTCGTACGGGTTGTCCGCCGGGTGATCACCGTCCGGAATCGACATCGGGACGGGCGTTTTGGCGGGCGGCTGGAGCCTGGTGCCGCTCCGCCGGTGGGACGGCGGGACTCGTCTCATGTCTTGGGACCTCAGCAGTGGTACCGTGCTGCCAAGATCCTCAACCCTCCCCGAGAGGTTTACATATTGCCACGGCGGCAGGCTGATGGCAAGGACCGCGTAGGACGGGCCACCTACTGTGCTCTATAACACGAGCGCGGCCGCCCTACGGCGACCGCACTCGCGCCTCCCCCGTCCTGGCGTTCACGGCGTGGCGAACGCTCGCAAACGAAATCCTAGCGACCCTTCGACCCCTCGCTCCCGCTCTCCGGTCGCTCCACGTCCGGCGGCCCGCTCTCACCGGTCTGCCCGTCCTGAACGCTTGCCGAGTCGCTTCGAACAGCCTCGATGATCGCCTCGCCCACCGGTGTGTCAACCTCCACCTGGAAGGCGACCGCCTCCCTCCAACCCTTCACCTCTTCGACAAAGCTCTCGGCGAGAACGCCCAGGTCGATCGGCTCGAGGCCAGGATCCTCCTCCAGCCCCTCCACCCGGGTCAGACTGACCTGGGCTTTCTGGTGCGATTCGTCGACCTCGAACGCCGTCCGGTACGCTTCCTCCGCCGCCCGATAATGGCCGGTGCGCTCCAGGGCGACGCCCAGGTTGTTGTGGAAGATCGCCACTTCACCCTGCAGCTCCACCGCTCGCGCCAGCGGCCGCAGCGCCTCGGAGAAGCTCTCCTGCTCGATCAGGATCAGCCCCAGATTGTTCATCGACCAGACATCGCGATCGTCGCTCAGAATCGCCTGGTGGTAAGCTTCGATCGCTTCCTCCAGCCGCCCGAGCTGATGATACGCCCGACCCTTCAAGCGCAGAGCCACACCCGACTCGGGGTCGAGGGTCAGTGCCTCGTCGATCTTCTCCAGCGCTTCCTCCGGCCGCTGGGTGTCCAGCAAGACGCGGCTCAGATTCAGCCAGCTCTTCGTATGCTGGGGGTCAAGCTCCAGCGCCGCCTCGAACGCGGCCTCGGCGTTTTCAGGCTGGCCGGATTTCCACGCCGACAGCCCGAGCATATAGAAGCCCCAGGGGTTGCTGTCGCGACGCTCGGTGTAAAGCCTGAACAGCTCCACCGCTTCGTCGTAGCGACGATCGAGGAACGCGGCCTCGGCTTCCTCGTAGGTGACCTCCCGCGGGGGCTCGGGCTCGCTGACCTGCGTCTCGACCGACTCGGTTACCGGCGTCTCGATCGGCAGCGGCGGCGGCAGCGCTACCTCGGTGGACCGCCGCGCCTCGGCCCCCTGCCGGCCGACCGCTACCTCCGTGCCGTCGTCCCCACCACAGCCCATCATGGCCAGCGACAGGAACAGGATCGTGAAGGCGGCGGCGCTGAAGATCACCTCGCCACGAAACTTCAGCTCTTTCAACATGGTGTGCCTCCTCTGGGTTGGAGCGCCTCGATGGGCGCGCCCGGTGTGAGTTTCTCGCGTCGCGCAGTGAGGAGGCAGACGGGATACCGGATGGCGGCCGCTCGGGCCCGGAGGCTATAACATCATTCTTGACAGTGGCTTACGGGAGGAAGAGGAAATCTCGGGCCGGCCTGCGCCCGGTCGTTTGTGTGCGTTCGGACACTCTCGAGCGCGGCGCCTTGTGTCCCGTTGGACACGGGCGGGCAGGGCCGTGTGTCCCTGATCTCGAAGGGACCCTCAGCCGCGCTTGAGCTTCAACCTCCGCATGATCTTCAAGAGGCTGGCGTGGTCGGCGAGCCCGAGTTCTTTGGCCGTGCGGGTGATATGCCACTCATTGCGCTCGAGCGCGGCGACGATGATCCGCCGCTCGGCTTCGGCCTTCAACTCCTGGAGCGTCCCGCCCCGGCCGCTCGGCACCGGCGTGCGGTCGTCCCCGCCCCGCACCTCAGCCGGCACGTGGCGGGCGCCGATTTCCGATCCCTCGGCGGCGAGGATCATCCGTTCGACGATGTTGCGAAGCTCGCGGACGTTGTTGCGCCGCCATTCGTGCGTCATCAACAGTTCCAGCGCCTGGGGCTCGATCCGCTTCTTGCGGATGCCGAACCGCGAGCAGGTGCTCGCCAGGAAATGCTCGACCAGCTCGGGAACGTCGGAGAGTCGGTCCCGCAGCGCCGGCACCTGCAGCACGTGCACGTTGAGACGGAAGAAGAGATCGTCGCGAAACCGTTTCTCTTCGACCTCCCGGTTCAGATCGCGATGGGTCGCCGCCACGACCCGGGCGTTGACCTTGATCGCCCGTTCACCGCCCAGGCGGGTGAGCTGCGTCTCTTCCAGAACGCGCAGCAGCTTGGCCTGCGCCGGTGGCGGCAGCTCGCCGACCTCGTCGAGGAAGAGGGTGCCGCCGGCGGCCAGCTCGAATGCGCCCTTGCGCGTCCGGTTGGCGCCGGTGAACGCTCCGCGCTCGTGACCGAAAAGCTCGCTTTCGATCAAGTTCTCGGGCAGCGCCGCGCTGTTGATGGCGATGAAGGGCTTTTCGGGGCTCGAGCCCAGACGATGGACCTCTCGCGCTACCAACTCTTTGCCCGACCCGCTCTCACCGACGATAAGAACCGGGCTGGGGATCGGGGCGACGCGGGCGATCGCCTGCTTCAACTGTTGGATCGCCGGACTGGAACCGATGATCGGTGTATCGGTGCCCAGATCGCGCCGCAGCGACTGAACCTCCGCCACCAACCGCACGTGCTCGAGGGCGTTCTCGACCTCGCGAACGACGCGCTCCATCGACTCGGCTTTATCGATGAAGCTGTAGGCGCCCAGGCGCACGGCTTGGACGCAGCGATCGTAGCTGCCGGTGCCCGTATAGACGATCACCGGCCGCTCGTCCCCGCGCTCTTTGAGCGTGCGCAGGACCTCGAAGCCATCGACGCCCGGCATCTCCAGGTCAAGGATCACGCAGTCCACCGCTTCGCTGGCCATGAGATCCAGCGCCTGCTTACCCCCGGGTGCGATCAGCGTGTCGTAGCCGCCGACTCGCTTCAAATCGTAGGCATACTGTTCCGCCATCGCCCGAACGTCATCCACGACCAGCACCAGGGTCATCGCACCCCTCCCGGCGCGCCGTGACGCCGTTCCGGGCCCCGCTCCTGACCCGCGTCCTTCGCGCTATCGACGGAAACCGCATTGTCGGAGCCCCGAGCCGCCGTCGGTAGCTCCACGGTGAAACGGCTTCCCTTCCCCACGACGCTCTCGGCTCGGATCGACCCGCCCAGGTCGGTCACCAGCCGGCGAACGATGGAGAGCCCCAGACCCGTACCGTGCTCTTTGGTCGTGAAAAAGTCGTCGAAGGCGCGCTCCCGCTCCCCCTCGCTCATCCCTCTGCCGCTGTCGGTTACCGCGAGATGGACGCGCGGCGGCCCGGCGGGGGTCGCCTGCAGGCGCGTCGAGACGGTGACCGTCCCCGACTGACCGCCCAGGCTGTCCACGGCGTTGTCCAACAGGTTCTCTACGATCCGCCGCAGCACCACGGCGTCGCCCATCACCACCGGGTCCTCCGCGCTCAGATCGATGCGCAGCTCGCCGGCGCCTGGGGACGCGGCGGCGCCCACGACTTGTCGCACCACATCGTTCAGATCGCAGGGGTGCCGATCGAGCTTCGGGTAGAGTCGCGCATAGTTCGAGGCGAGGTTCTCGAGGTAGGAGATGCCCGCGTCGAGGGTCGCCCGCCGCTCCTCAAGGACGTTAGCCAGCTGATCCGGCTGTTCTTTCGCCACCTGGGCGAGATGGCGAAAGACGTTGCGGATGGGCATCAGCCCGTTCTTGATGTCGTGATTCACCTGCCGGGCCAGCTCGCCGAGCGTGGCCCGGCGCTCGGCGTCTTTGATGCGGCCGGCGCTGGCCCGCAGACGATCCGTCATCGAGCCGAGCAGCCGGGAGAGCGCCCCGATCTCGTCGCGGCGCCGGCTGCCGAAGTCGATATCGAGGCGATCGAGGTCGATGCGTGAGGTCTTGCGTGCCAGCTCGACCAGCGGGCGGCTGATGCGCGTCGACAGCCAGTTGGCCAGCAGGATGGCGACCACAAGCGTCGACACCACGGCGAGCAGGATCCAGAGGTCGATGTTGCGGCGGAGCGCCTGCAGCTCGGCGAGGGAATGGGTGACCCGAATGCGCGCCGGCTCGATCGTGCCGCGCTCGGCATCGACGAAGGGAACGTCGAGCCAGGCGACCACGTCTTCATCCCCTTCCCCCGGTCCGGCGCTCGCCGCGCCAATCGCCGGCGCGCCAGGCGACTCTCCGGCCCCCGAGGTCACGGTGCCCCCCGGATACACCAGGGCCACCGTCAACTCGGGCTCACGTGCCAGATCCGCCAGAAAGCGACGCTCGGCGGAAATGCCGCCGACCAGGTAGAAGCGCCGACCCCCCATCTGAAACGAGTCGACCCGCGCCAGGGCCAAGAAGGGCGACTCGGGCGTGCGAGCTTGAACCAGAGCCAGCTCGTCCCGGGGTTGTGCCAGAAGCTCGGGTAGCCGCGGCTCCAGGCGATCGTACTCCATGCGGAAATGGCCGGAACTGAGGATCCGACCCCTCTCATCCTGGACCTGCAGCATCGCCAGGCCGGTGAGCCGCATCGCCGTCGCGGCATAATCGAGCAGATACGGCCGCTCCGCCACGACACCGTCCACCGCGGCCCGGCGAAAGCGGTTGTCGTCGCGCAGCGCAGCGCTCAACGCGGACAGCGCTGCGGCGACGCCCTCGCTCTCGGCGCGCAGGTCCTGCTCGATGACGGCGACCCGCGACGCGACGCGGCCCTGGTACTGACCGGTCAGACGCCGGGTCATCTCATAGCGCACGATCAGCGCGAACCCGATGACCGGCGCCAGTGCGATCAGCACCGACGCCAGTCGAAGTCGCGCGCGAAAGGTCATGACCGCCTTACCTCCGGGCCGCCGCGGCGAGCGGGACGTAGATCATCGCACCCCAATCCAGCGACAGCGCCAGCCGCTCCGGGCGCGCGATGATGTAGCGGCGCGTGTCCACGAGCGGGATGACCGCGCGAGCCAGATCGATCTGGCCGGCGGCGAGCCACTCCGCCCGACGCGACAACTCGCTCAGCTCGTGGCAGCGGTCGAACGCACGCCGGGGCGTGCCGAGCACGTACGCGAAGTCGTCGCCCACACGCAGCGTGGCCTCAAAGTCTTGCTCGCCCAACCCCACAGCCAGCAGTCTTCCACCATCGAAAAGACGCGGAACCACCATCGCCAGGGCGCGCGCCGACGGCGACGTCGGGCCCGCCGACGCCAGCGCCACGATGCGCTCCGCCAGGTCCCGAGCGACGACGTCGCTTTCACGGTAAACGATGCGCGGAGTACCCGAGGTACGATAGGCGGCCGCCGGCACCAGCGGCAAACCGAAGCGGGCGTCCGCGCTCCGGCAGCTGGCCGCCTCGTGCCACCAGCCGGGCGGCCGATGGCCGCGCGCGTCGCCGCGGACCGCATCGCGCGCCAGGGCGGAGGTCAGCTCTGAGGGGAGCGCATCGGCCAGCCGTTCGCCCCAGTCCTCACCCGTGCGCAACTCACGGACGCGGGTGGTGGAGAGCAGCAGATAGGCACGATCCCACGGCAGCGGAAGGGTCTTGTAACCCGATCGCTCGGCCCCGTAGTCGATCACGGCGGGGTCGGATGTCACGACCAGGTCGATCCCTTCCTCCAGCTGATCCCGCGCATCTCGGCCCACTGCCGACCGAAAGGTGAGTACGGGTGCGGCGTCGGATTCCGTCGCGACAGGAACAAGCGCCAGAGCCACCGTTTCCGGCGGCCCGGTCGAGATCGATCCGATGCGGTAGGGCCCTGACCCCAGCCGCCACGGCGTGCGCGGCGTCTCGAGCGCCACCGCAAGCTCGGGCCGCGCCAGAACGCCGGGCGCAGTGGATTGGGCCTGGGCCAGGTGGACGTCAAGTACCCGGTCACTCTCAACACGCACCGAGTCAATTCCCGCGGCGGCGAGCGTCGCACCGGCGTCCGCACCGCTCCAGGCCGCCAGCACATCGGCCGCCGTCAGCGGCAGGCCGTCCCAGAAGCGCGCGTCGCGGCGCATCTCGAAGCGCCAGACGCGGCCGCCCTCCTCGGCACGCCACGATCCAGCCAGCGCCGGCTGGACTCGCCCTTCGCAGTCCAGCCGCACCAGCGTCTCGTAGAGGTGGCGAAACAGCACCGCCTCCGAGTAGTTGGCCGGGGTGGGCGCATGGACGGGATCGACGCGCTCGGGCAAGGCGATCAGCAGCGTGTCGGGGCTATCCGAGGGGGCGGAAAACACCGCGCACTCGAGCGCGGCGGCGAGCCCAGGCCCGGCGGCGCGGCGGGGAGCACAGGCCGGGACGAGGGTCGTCAGCGCCGCCAGCCCGAGGGCGGCGACCCTTGGCGGTGCAGCAGCTGCAGACGGCCTTGGCATTGTTGCGGTGACTGCGCGTTAGAGGATCGATTCTGTTCGAGCGTCCACCGCCAAGATGCCTATCCGGCGCGGCGCCGATCAAGCCGACGGCCGTCCGCGATTCAGTGGTTACAGCACGTTCAGTCCCAAACGCATCATCCATCAGCCCCAGGCGCACGCAGAGTGCGCCCCAGCCTCGGTCTTGAACCCGTTCCTTATCTCTTAACCCCCTCGCCGTTGCCTGGTAAGCGGTTGCGTGTATATTCGCTGGCCGCGGCGCGGACGTTGAAGTGAAGCACTCTCCACAAGCCTGAAGGACACATGGGTCGCAAGAGGCCAAAACTCAAGAAATCAGGTCGTAGAAAGATCGGACGGAAAAAGCGCAAACAGCTGCACAAGCGGCGCAAGCGCAAGTAGGAGGCGT
>JABAOH010051587.1_pt1 | contig 10382 bp, 11 predicted proteins | sample 7062181 | NCBI WGS metagenome assembly JABAOH01 (sample SAMN14538630, study PRJNA623070) | marine sediment metagenome | biome: marine biome [ENVO:00000428]; feature: marine pelagic biome [ENVO:01000023]; material: deep marine sediment [ENVO:00002113]; isolation source: pool of 5 deep marine... | reverse complement strand
GGCACCTCTTCTGGAGGAGACACCGCACATGGATAGATATTTATTCAGTCTTATCTTCAATTACGATCCCGGATACTGCTCAGAAAGTACTACCTGGCAAAAAGCGCTTCACTTTTTGCCCAGAAGGTGACATCTCTGCCCCTAATGCCAAACTTTACATACCCTCCGCCCTTACCCTGCAAAAATGCCTTCTCATTGCCTGATAATTTTATGCATTTCTTGTCATCTGTAACAATCTGCTCAGCAAGGTCGAGTTTGTTCTCGCCAACGAACTGATAATACTTCTCTATATCAATTTTTTTATAACAAGCAGGGTAGCCGGCTTCTGTAAAACACTCTCTGTGCTGGAAATCACATCTGCTTTTCACTGCGTGTGAATATTCTAGCGGCGCAAGAAAGAAAAATAGCAACAAGAATGATGATACTAATATTGTAGTTTTCATATTTGATGCTCCTTGTCGTGAGATAAACACTTAGTCTATTGCAGTCCCATATTCTGTTTTGTATATCCTGCGGGCGGCTCAAGATCTGCTGCATTTACAGTTGTTATCTTCGAAGATACGAGTTGTGATTCGCTCTCCACATTTTCGTCTAAATAATCAATAGACTGAACGGGGAAGCCGTCTAGTTTTCTTAACTGGGCAAACACATTGTTTTCAAACTGTATTTGTCTGCCCATAAACCCTTTGCTTTGAGAAAAAGCCTTAGCCATTTGATCCATAAACCCGGCCATCTCCAGCATAACGGTTTTCATCTCCTCACCGCCCTCTATGCTGCTCCATGAAGCAACGCAATGCTGACTGGTTTTCTGATCCCCTCTGTACACATCATATAGAGTGCAGCTGATAGAATTTACTTTTGAAGATCCGACTTTTTTTAATACCGGCTCAACATTTTGACTATCATCCATACCCGGCATCCTGCCTTTCATCATTTTCTCCATCATTTCACGCTCTTCGGGGGTCGCATCTTTCATAGCTTCCTCAAACTGAGCCATAGCCTCAGACATGACACCTACCAATTCTTTCATAGTGGCCTCATCAAGAACAACATAGCTCTTGTCCTGGTGGCTAACCATGATCATCTCTTTTTTATCCCCACGGTATATCATCGTGCCGTCTAATTTTTGCCCGTTCTCATAGAAATCCATTTTAAAATTGTTCCCCTTTACCATGCCTTTAGTCTTATGCGTAGCATCGGGATTAATCTGTTTTTGGTCCATCTCAAATACGACATCCGCAAAAGACGCGAATCCAAAACTCAAAGCAATAAGTAAGGCTGAGATAAACTTGGTCATACTTTTCCTCCACATCTTTTTTGTGAATAAGTCTAACATATATATTACTCAAATCTGACTCTTAAAATAGACAAATTAAAGCAGTTTTCTTGCTTGACAATTTATTCATTCCACATAACATAATGCTGTGCTTTACGACTATATACCAATTCTACTCATTCTAATATTTGCAATAGGGCTAGCCTGCATAATGTTAGGTCTTTCCGCCAGTTTGGGACCAAGAAAAGAGGCCAAGGGCAAGCTTTCTCCTTATGAGTCAGGAATACCCGCAACCGGTGATACCAGAGGGAAATTTTCGATAAAATACTATTTGGTCGGTGCACTGTTTATACTATTTGACGTCGAGGCAGTATTCCTTTTTGCATGGGCCGTGGTGTTTAAAGACCTGGGAATGCTGGCATTTATAGAGATTATTGTTTTCCTTATAGTCATTATGGCTGGATACTTTTATGTTGTGAAAAAAGGAGCCCTAGATTGGGAGTAAATGCAGACCCGCTTCTCGGAGGAGAAGGTTTTTTAACTACAACTATCGAGGCTTTTGCGAACTGGGGAAGGAAAAACAGCCTTTGGCCAATGCCCTTTGGCACAGCCTGCTGCGCTATTGAAATGATGGGAGTATTCGCGTCCAGATACGACTTGTCCCGCTTTGGCGCCGAGGTCGCAAGATTTTCACCAAGGCAAGCGGACCTAATGATCGTCTCAGGAACAATTACATATAAGATGGCCTCTGTGTGCAGAAGAATCTACAATCAGATGCCCGAGCCAAAATGGGTTATTGCAATGGGTTCCTGCACCTGCGGCGGCGGGCCATTTGACAGCTACGCTGTAGTGCAGGGCATAGATGAGTTCCTGCCGGTGGATGTATATGTGGGCGGCTGTCCCCCAAGGCCTGAGGCGCTTATAGACGCAGTAATGAAGATTCAGAAAAAAATAGAGATGAAAGGGGCCCCTGTAGTATGAGTTTTGATTTGGAACAAGCGGTAATCCTTCTTAAGAATGAATTCCCGCAGGATATTTTAGATATAAAAGAATACAGAGGGGAAACTACAGTATTTGTAAGCAAGGATCAAATCTTAAGCATTTGCAACTACTTAAAAGAAACCCTCGAATTCACTTTCCTTGCCGACCTGACAGCGGTGGACTATCTGGAAGTAAAATCCCCGCGTTACGAAGTTGTTTATCATGTACACAGATTTGGTCCCGAATATGAAGAAAATATCAGAATAAGACTCAAGGCTGAAGTCAGCGACAAGGAAGCTAAAATTGATTCCGTTATGTCTGTATGGGGTACCGCAGATTGGCTTGAGAGAGAAGTATACGACATGTTCGGCATTGAGTTTACAGGGCACCCTGATCTAAGAAGAATCCTTATGCCCGAGGACTATGAACCCTTTCCGCTTAGGAAAGATTTTGATGTAAGAAACCGCGATGCATCCAAGAAATCATTTGAAAAGGCTCTTGATCAAGGTGAATAATGGAAAGAGTTGAATTTATTAGCGAAGAACCATTTGTAGTTAACGAAGACGGCACCCGCACCGAGACCATGATGCTAAACATGGGCCCTCAGCACCCGGCTACTCATGGTGTTCTGAGAATAGTACTCCATCTAGACGGTGAGGTAGTTGTAAAAGCAATTCCCTATATCGGCTATCTCCACAGAGGGATCGAGAAGCTGTGCGAGCACATTACCTATCAGCAGTGTCTCCCATACACAGATAGAATGGATTACCTTGCTTCCATTTGCAACAACATTGGCTACATATTGGCATGTGAGAAACTCCTGGGAATTGAAGATGAAATACCTGAGCGTGCTAAGACTGCAGAAGTCATTCTATTTGAGCTCGGAAGAATAGAGTCTCACCTCGTGGGAATTGGAACCAACGCACTTGACCTCGGCGCTATGAGCGCCTTCCTTTACTGCTTTAAGGAAAGAGAAAGGATATACGAGATTCTGGAAACAGTATGCGGCGCAAGGCTCACCACTTCTTATCCGAGAGTAGGCGGGCTGCCTCTGGATCTGCCTGAGAATTTTGAAGAGGTAGTTAGAAACTTCCTAAAGGCATTCCCAAAAACTCTGCATGAGGTCGAGAGTCTCCTTATAAGAAATAAGATATGGATAGAGAGAACAAAAGGAGTGGCCGTGATAAGCGCTGAAGACGCAGTAGACCTTGGACTCACCGGCCCAGCTCTTAGAGGGAGCGGAGTACCATATGACGTAAGAAAGGCAACGCCATATTTAGGTTATGAAAACTATGATTTTGAAGTCCCGATCGCAAATGAGGGAGATGCATACTCCCGCTTTCTATGCAGAATGGAAGAGATGCATCAGAGTCTAAGGATAATCGAGCAGGCAATCGACAACTTACCCGACGGACCCTATATCGCTGACCTGCCGGATATTGTCCTTCCGGAGAAAGAGCTAACATATACCAGAATGGAATCCCTTATTAGACACTTTGTAATTGTATATGAAGGGTTTAAGCCTCCTGCGGGTGAGGTGCAGCATGCGGTTGAGAACCCAAAAGGAGAGCTTTCCTACTATCTAATTAGCGACGGCTCTGGCAAACCATACAGAATGCGCGTCAGGGGTCCTTCATTTATCAATATGCAGGCTCTCTCGAGAATGGTTGAAGGAAGTCTTGTAGCCGATGTGATCGCGGCAATTGGAAGTCTCGATATCGTACTTGGCGAGATAGACCGCTAAGCTTATTTAACCCTATTGTATGGACGGAGGTTTAACTACTTCGGTCCCGCTTGGAACCTTAAATTCAAATAGTTTATCTTCAACTTTGCCGTTGGTCTTTATATCCGAGAGTTTCATAACGGTCAGGTTACCGAAAGCATCGTACAGATAAATAGTATTGACCATCATATCTCTCTTATTTACTGATATGGTCACTTTGTTATATTCTTCTTCACCTTTAGGAACCAAATCGATTAAATAACCCCCGTTGGGACTTATATCTTGTGAGGTTGAAAAACTAGCATTAAAGAGCTCTTTTAGATTCCCTAGGCCGGAGAGAAGAGTTGTAGAAGACTCGGTATTCGAGACTTGATTGACAGGGGTTTCAATCACCTGATCTTCCTCCTGATCGTAGAACCAAATAGTCTTTCCGTCAGAAACTATCTGATCCATATTGGGAGTGTTATAGTTCCATCTCATTTTGCCCGGTTTTTTAAACCATACCTCGCCTTCTGCAGTTTGTACCTTATCAAGAGCTTTTACCTCTGACTCCTGAGCAAACAAAGCATAGAAACTATCTATACGCTCGTACTTTTTCTGAATACCGTCTAAGACCGTATCTAAACTTTCTTCAGCATGGGTATCGATTGCTAGTACTAAAAATAAAAGTAATATTGCTGAGATCTTTCTGATCATTATTGCCTCTCTTCAAACTGACTTGGATCTATAAAAACTTCCCTTGGCTTACCTGCTACTTCCTGCGGTCCGACTACACCTTCTTTCTCCATAATCTCAACTATACGGGCAGCCCTATTGTATCCTATCTTGAGCCTCCTCTGAAGCATAGATATTGACGCCTGCCCGGTCTCTGCTATAGTCCTAAGCGCCTGGTGATAGAGCTCGTCTTTCTCTTCATCAAGATCAGCGTCCCCATCCTGCTCTTCAACAAATGTTATTTCTTCATTGTAGTGCGGCCTGCCCTGAGATTTCACATAATCTGTTATCCCTTCTCTTTCTTCATCAGAAATAAGCGCGCCTTGGAGCCTCATCAGATTAGAAGTCCCCGGCTCTAAAAAGAGCATATCCCCTTTTCCAAGAAGCCGCTCTGCTCCGCCTGAATCCAATATTATTCTTGAATCAATCTTGGAAAATACTAAAAATGAAATCCTGGCAGGGAAGTTGGCCTTGATAAGCCCCGCTACCACATCAGCAGAAGGACGCTGCGTTGCCACTATTAGATGTATACCCGCTGCACGCGCTTTTTGAGAAAGCCTGATTATAGACTCTTTTATTTCACTTCCCGACACCATCATTAGATCGGCAAGCTCATCAAGCACTATCACAATATACGGCATAAATTTTTCCCACTTATCCTCATTATCCTGCTTCATTATATGTCTATTGTAGCTTTCAATGTCCCTGACACCCTCTTCAGAGAGAACCCTGTATCTGTTATCCATCTCATGCACTGCCCATCTGAGAGCAGCGGCAGCCTTCTTAGGCTCAGTTACTACCGGGTGAAGAAGGTGCGGAATATCTTCGTATACAGAAAACTCAAGCATCTTGGGATCTATCATAATAAACTTAAGCTCCCTTGGGCTTGCCTTATACAGCATGCTTGTGATTACCGCATTTAGGAGGACACTCTTACCTGACCCAGTTGTACCGGCAATCATAAGATGGGGGGCCTTTCTTAAATCCATATAAAAAGGAAGCCCGGCAATGTCTTTACCTAGGGCTAATGTGAGGTATGACTCGCTTTTTGCAAACTCCGGATCCTCAAGCATCTCTCTTAATACTACAAGTTCCCGCTTTGTGTTGGGAACCTCTATCCCGATAACATCTTTCCCTGGAATAGGTGCGATAATCCTAATACTCACTGCACTAAGTCCCATAGCAAGGTCGTTTTCAAGTGATGCTATCTTGTTGATCTTAATGCCGGGGGCCGGTTTATATTCAAACATTGTAATAACCGGACCTGGCCTGATTTCAGTAACTTTTCCTTTTACGCCAAAATCTTCCAACTTCTCTTCTATCAATTTGGCTTTTTCAAATACAGCATTCTTATCTACCTGAATATTCGCCTCAATTTTTGGGTCGAGCAAATCAGTGGAAGGCAGAACGTAATCGTCATGGAGTACTTCTTTCTTAGGAAAGAACTCTTCAAGACCCTGAAGTTTGGGTTTTTCTACTACAATCTGAGGATGATCGCCGTCTGCAATAATATTAACGGGAGCCTCATCGGATACTATCTCATCTTCTAAGTTAATAACTTCTTCTGCTGAGCTGAGCTTACCGTTTAGAGCAAGAGACCCATTTGCGTCCGACATTAATGCTTCTTCAGCCTGTGGATCGGCCTTGTAATTAGAATAAGCTTGCCTGGCGCTGAAATATATCTGCGTCCCTTTTTGTGCTAAGAACTTTGATGCTGAATATACATTTTCAAAAATATACATTGACCACTTTACCGTAACACTTACCAGCTCTGTTAGTGAAAGACTCGATATTATTATTAAACTCAGTAAAAACAATATGGTTACAATAAAATAAGAGCCGACAGTGCCCGCAATACCATCTCTTAGCATAGTGGCAATAGAGCTTCCTATCCACCCGCCTGCAGGGTTATAACCTAGAAAATCCCTGCCGACAAAGGCAAGTCCGAGGAAAGTCATAATGGCAAAGAGAAAAATAAAGGAAGAAATGGCTTTTCTGTATAGTCCTGATCCCGCTCTGTTCAAAAAAACCACAGTAGAGGAGTAAAACAGTACCACTGGAACAACAAATGCACATACACCAAAGGCCTGGCCAAGGATCTGGGCTATAAAATCACCTATCTGTCCCATAGCGCCTTGGACATCCTGGTCGGTGCCTGAGCTATAGAATATAAGGCTTAGAGCGGAAAAAATCCCAAGAGAGAATAGAAATGCCGCAATAAGCTCTCTTATAAGATTATCCGAGGAGTTTTTTTTAGAACCGCTTGTTCTTGCCATGGATTGTTAAAGCTAATTATACAATATTTCGCTTAAGTATTCAAAATTGTTAGGTTTAGTTTGCAACTTGCTCAAATGTGTAAGTTGTACTGAAAATTGATAATTTTACCCGCCACGAACTGCTACCAGCACTGATTGTGCAGCCTCAAGAGCAAGGCTCCAGGAATCAAACGGGAATACGCCTAAAATGAGAGTCCCAAGGCAAAGCACAGCCAGAACCATTGACGACGCTATCTTAAATGAAGGAAATGTAGCTGTGTCCTCTTTCATATATGCGTAAACNNGTATAGCTGACAGAAATATTCTGTATTTTGCGAAAAACCCGATTGTAGGAGGAATCCCTGCCAGAGAAAACATAAAAACTCCTAATGCGAGAGCAACGTAGGGTCTCTTTTTCCAAAGCCCGGAAATATCTTCAAATGTCTCACATTCTTTTCCGTCCCTGGATAAGTAAGCTAGTACTCCAAATGCTCCTAAATTCATAAGCATATATGCAAAAAGGTAGTAGATTACACTGCTTACAGCTACTTGCTCACCGCCATAGGCTGCAACTACCCCTACCAACGCATAACCTGCATGCGCAATGCTCGAGTAGGCGAGCATTCGTTTCACACTCTTCTGAGCAATTGCTGCTATATTTCCTACCAGCATCGTAAATACTGCAATAATCCATAGCACAGGCATTATGGTTAGCTGAATTTCGTTAAACCCTTCAAATATTACTCTTAGAAGTATCGCAAAAGCAGCCGCCTTTACCCCGACAGACATAAAGGCTGTAACCGGCATTGGCGCCCCTTCATATACATCAGGTACCCATTGGTGCAGCGGGAAAGCTCCTATTTTAAAGATAAACCCAATAAGCACTAACGCGCTTCCCGCAAGGAAAAGAGGGTTTGCCGGATCAAAGTTGCTAACTATCTCCTGCAGATATACCGAACCCGACGCTCCGTAAAGAAGAGCGATACCATATAACAGTATGGCTGATGAAAATCCGCCTAAGATAAGATATTTAATTCCTGCCTCGGTTGATCTCGCAGATTTTCTGTTAAAAGCTGAGAGTATGTAGACAGATATGGACATTATCTCAAAGCCCAAGAAAAGTGACATAAACTCTCTTGCCGAGCTCAGAATCATCATTCCTGAGGTAGAAAAAAGTATTAGTGCATAGAACTCATTTGAGTATTTACCCAAGTTTTTTAGATAATCCTTAGAAAGAACAACGGCTAGAAATGAACCTAAAAGAAAGATTACATTAAAATATGCTGCAAACTGATCTAGCGATAAAGCACCTGAGAAAGCAGTCTCAGCAGCCCCAAATCTTTTTAAGTTTAAGACAAAAGCTACCGCCAAACCCAGTAGCGCAATACCAAATAGATTGTTTTTTGCTGAGTCTCTAACCACCGGGTCTAGCACAATAATTATCAAGCCAGCAACTATAAGTGAAAGCTCCGGTCCGATCAGAAGGGTACTTTTAAAAACCTCGCTTAAATCCATCTATATTCCTCGAAATGAATAGTGTTTAAAGAGTAAAAAGTTATTTTGAGTAGTTTAGTATGTTGGAGGTATGGGGGGTTGTCAAGTTGAGTAAATTTAAAGCAAATCCGATATGCTGAAGGTAGCTTGAACCAGCTTATTTTATGACTTTGCAGAGTCTTCAATATCACACTCTGGCTGAATGTATTCAGTTATTTCCTGAATAGATGGATGGTCACCGCATAGTTTACACTCGGGGTGCTTGTTGACCTTCACAGAGTCAAATGCCATCTTAAGTGCATTAAAGATTAGTAGGCGGTTTTCAAGAGTGTCACCTATTTTTAGTATTTCTTTAAGCGTCTCTACTGCTTGCATGGTCCCTACTGTTCCTGCAACAGCTCCGAGTATTCCTGCTTCCTGACAACTTGGCATCATACCCTCAGGCGGTATCTCAGGATACAGACAGCGGTAACATGCCCCTCCGTTATGAGGTTTAAATACAGATATCTGACCCTCAAACTGAAAAATGGCTCCTGATATAAGAGTCTTTTTCTCAAAATAACATGCATCGTTTACTAAATATCGCGTTGGAAAATTATCTGAGCCGTCAACTACAATATCGTAGTCTCTGACTATCTCGCGTATATTGTCTTTTGTAATCAAGTCATGGTATGCAACTATATCGACATCAGGATTTAGCTTCTCAAGCTTTTCCTGGGCCGAGTGAGTCTTAGGCTTACCTATATCTTCTGTATAGTGAAGCACTTGCCTTTGCAGGTTTGTAATATCAACTTGGTCTGAGTCCGCTATACCCAAAGTACCAACACCCGCTGCGGCCAAATAAAGCGCAATTGGGGAACCAAGTCCGCCAACACCAACACAAAAAACTTTTGCGTCCAGAAGTTTTTTTTGCCCCTCACCGCCAACTTCAGGGAGCAGGATGTGTCTACTGTATCTGTATATTTGATCTTCAGTTAATTGCAATGTTCAACCTTCCACAACTTCTATTTCTTCCTCGTCAAATTGAGCATCAAAGTCCGGCAGGACCCACGCTCTTGCGTCGTTATACTTGCCACCCATTATTGAAAAAATAATATAAATCCAGTCAGGCCAACCCCTTTGCCGGTCAGTCTCTGAAGCCTTTGAAGGATGATCAGGGTGTGAGTGATATATGCCTAAAATCTCCATATTATTTTCTCTAGCCCATTCATCAGCTTCTTTAAAAGAGACAGGGTCGAGCTCATATCGGTCATGTGCGCGCTCAGTGTTCAGGTTGCCGCATTCCCTGTAATGTGTGATCTCGCTGTTTGCGCCTATCATCACCCCGCACACCTCATGCGGGAAACCTGCTTCCGCATGTTGTATCATCCCGTCGTATGCCGATCTGTGTACTTTTACCACCATATACCCCCACTCAAGTACCTATAACCGCCGTCAGGAAAGACTGTTACAACAACACCCTCTTCAAGTTTTTTTGCACACTCAAGCGCAGCATAAGCAACCGCTCCACTTGAGTGACCGACAAAAATACCTTCTTTTTTAAGAAGGTCTTTCATAGTGTCATAGGCGTCTTCCGTTGAGACTCGAACAAGCTCATCTGCCTTAGTATCATCATAAATCCCCGGTACAATGGAGGTAGGCATATGCTTCATCCCCTCAAGACCGTGAAGAGACTCGGCGGGCTCTATCGAGATAGTCTGAATATCAGAGTTTAACTCCTTAAGTCTTCTGCTTGTTCCCATAAATGTTCCGCTTGTCCCAAGACCAGCCAAGAAATGTGTAACCCTGCCCTCAGTCTGCTCCCATACCTCCATGGCAGTCGTATCATAATGGGACTGCGGGTTTGCGGGATTGTTATACTGATCGGGCATAAAGTACTTATCGGGATTTTCAGTCTTTAGTTTTCTTGCAAGCCTAATTGCTCCGTCCGAGCCCTCAA
>JABAOH010094271.1_pt1 | contig 10384 bp, 12 predicted proteins | sample 7062181 | NCBI WGS metagenome assembly JABAOH01 (sample SAMN14538630, study PRJNA623070) | marine sediment metagenome | biome: marine biome [ENVO:00000428]; feature: marine pelagic biome [ENVO:01000023]; material: deep marine sediment [ENVO:00002113]; isolation source: pool of 5 deep marine... | reverse complement strand
CCAAAACCCGTCCGACCGCATTCGCAATCTTCTTGAGTCACCTCAACATGGTCCCTTGTTCTGAAGCGGACCAAGGGGATGCATTCACGATCGAGTGATGTATAGACCAATTCTCCGCGGGCTCCCTCCCTGATTCCCTGGACCTTGCCTGTTTCCGGATTGATGACCTCAGGGTAAACAATTCCTTGGGCAACGAAGTGCATGCCCCTCTTAAATCTGCATTCCGACCACATCTCTCCGCACATATCACCGTTTCCCATCATTTCGAGGAATATACAACCAAAGGTCTCTTCCACCTGTCTTCGCACAGACGGAATCGCCGCCCCTGCGGCTCACCGCCTGCCAAAATGACCTTTATGCCCAGACTTTTCGGATCGATGCCCCTTTTCTCGAGAGAAGCGGCAAGGTGGAGAGGGAAAGAAGAAGTTGAGAGCAAGGCATTGGCGCCAATATGCTGAAAGGCTGCTATGAGGCGGTCGGTGGCTCCAACACCAATGGGAACAAGCGTTCCAATTGCCTCGATGGCATCCGCATACGATGCGGCGATGAAGAACGGGGCAACGACGAGTGGAACGACGCTATCGGGTCGGATCCCTCCGGTCCAAAAGGCCCTGCATGCAGCCTCACGCCACACCTCCACATCATGTTGGCTGAGTCCTATGAAGGTCGGTCTTCCGGTGGTTCCACTCGTCGAATAGATTCTTTTCACCTTATCCATGGGGCATGCGATGTGGGTTCCGAGCGGAGGGGCGGCCGGTTGACTCTCCCTGAGTTCGGCCTTCTCGGTGAAGGGTAGTTTGCGCAAATCCTCGAGTCTTCCAATATCGCTCAATTCGATACCCACTTTTTGGAATTTCTTCTGGTAGAGGGTAGAGTTTTCCCAAACATACTTGAGCTGTCTCAACAGCGCTTTCTCCTGAACTTCGTGATACCTCTCAGAAGGCAGGGTTTCCATTTCTGCGTTCCAGTGCTCTCGATGCCTTTCCATTCAAAAACCTACGCTTTTCCTACGCTGGTCAGAGGATCATAATTGTCCTCGGTAATGGCACCAACATCTCGGAGGTCTGAAAGTGCAGGACGACGACTCACTGTTTAGTCCGATTAGAGGTTGCCCTTTTGTAAATCAGGAATCGCAGTTTGTCAATGGGCCGGAATTTGAGAGGATTTTTCGAACTCATGAAATGGAAATTCAACGATGAGTGATCTGCTTTTTTTCCAAGAATTTACATGTTTGAAATGTTTCTGAAACAAATTTATGATATGTACCTAGATATTGTCCGTTAGAAAGGAGGATTTATGGGAAAGAAGGACAAGGAGTTTGTGCTGAAGGCGGCGAAGGATCAGGGTGTGAGGTTCATCCGTCTCTGGTTTTCCGACATTTTGGGATTTCTCAAGAGTTTTACGATCACCTGTGACGAATTAGAGGGAGCCCTCGAGGAGGGGAGGGGGTTTGATGGTTCCTCGATACAAGGATTTGCCCGAATCGATGAAAGCGACATGGTGGCTATGCCAGATCCCAATACTTTTTGCATTCTCCCATGGAGAGGAGAGGAGCATAAGGTTGCCCGGATGTTTTGTGATGTCTTAGAGCCCTCTGGCGAGCCCTATGTCGGTGATCCGAGATGGATTCTGAAAAAAGTCCTGAACAGAGCCGCTCAAATGGGTTACGTCTTCTACGTCGGACCTGAGCTCGAATACTTCTATTTCAAAAGTGCCGAGCCCCCGCCTGTTGGACTCGATCGGGGCGGGTATTTCGACTTGACTCCCCTCGATGTGGCGACAGACCTCCGGAAGGAAACAATCCTGATCCTGGAAAAAATGGGTATCGGTGTCGAATACAGTCACCATGAGGTGGCTCCCAGCCAGCATGAGATCGACCTGAGGTATACCGATGCCCTCACCATGGCGGACATCGTGATGACCTATCGTCTCGTGGTCAAGCAGGTTGCCCTCAACCATGGGGTCCACGCAACCTTCATGCCGAAGCCGGTTTTTGGTGAGAATGGGAGTGGTATGCACACCCATATGTCCCTGTTCAAAGGGGATCGGAATGCCTTCTTCGACTCCAACGACCAGTACTACTTATCAGAGGTGGCCAAGAAGTTCATCGCAGGATTACTTCAGCATGCCCAGGAGATTACCCTGGTGACCAATCAATGGGTCAACTCCTACAAGCGACTCGTTCCGGGATTTGAGGCGCCGGTATACTTATCCTGGGCGCTTCGGAACCGATCGGATCTGATTCGGATTCCCCAGTACAATCCCACCAAGGAGGAGGCGCGGAGAATCGAGTTCCGCTCGCCCGACCCAGCCTGTAACCCCTATCTCGCCTTCGCCATGATGTTGGCGGCAGGGCTTGAAGGAATCGAAAAGAACTATCCCTGCCCTGCCCCAGTAGAGCGAAATGTATATGAAATGACAGAATCTGAGAGGGAGGAAGTCGGTATCGGTTCCCTTCCCGAGAATCTCTGGGAGGCCATCAAGCTTGCCGAGGCGAGCGACTTGGTGAAAGAAACTCTCGGCGACCATCTCTTCACCAAGCTCATCCAGGACAAACAGGTTGAGTGGAGCCGATATGCTTCCAATGTGACCGATTGGGAGCTGGAGGAGTATCTCCCAGTCCTGTGATCGGATGGAAGCGATTTTTTTTCAAAATCCTCAAAAAAAGGTTGACAAGGGGTACCACCTTGTGCTACTACGGTAAACCAGCACAAAGGTGTGCTCACGAACAAAGGCGTTCCGAGTATGGAACGTCTTTGTGCGTTTTGAGCGTATAGACGCGCCGTTTCAGGACAAAGAGGCCCTTCTTAGCAGCATTGCTGTTACCCAGCGATGGGGAGAAGGGCCTCTTTTTGTCTTCAATTCCATGAGCGCGAGGAAGCATGGGGCCTGGACACCGAAGTTCACTGACAAAATTCGGAAAGGGAGGTAGATCGGGATGAATTTGAGAAGGCCAAATGCAAATGCAGCAACGGGAACATTCAATCGCTCGAGGAATGTCGTGCCCAGCTCTGGGATCTGTGCAGATTGTTTTGATGGATGTAAGGGGGGGTGTGAGATTTGGTTGTCCTCATTCAGAGGCCGTGAGGTGCTCTATCCGGGCCCATTTGGAAAAATCACGGCGGGAGCAGACAAGAACTACCCACTCGATTACTCACACCTCAATATTCAAGGGTATGCCGTCGGAGCCAAGGGCCTCCCCGACGGGGTGGAACCTGGCCCTGATACGGCAATATTCTCCAAGGTTGACACGCAGATAGAGTACGGATGGGATGAGAAAGTGAAAATGCGCCTGCCCGTCTTTACCGGTGCGCTGGGTTCTACCGAGATTGCTCGAAAAAACTGGGAACATTTCGCAATCGGAGCCGCCATTTCCGGTATTACCCTTGTGTGTGGCGAAAATGTGTGCGGCGTTGACCCTGAACTAGAATTGGATCGGCAAAATAGAGTTAAGAAATCTCCAGAAATGGACCGCAGAATTGAAACCTACAGGAAGTTTCACGATGGATTCGGTGAGATTCTCGTTCAGATGAATGTCGAAGACACACGACTTGGAACGGCAGAGTATGTCCTCAACAAGCATCATCTCGATACGATTGAATTGAAATGGGGACAAGGTGCCAAGTGCATTGGCGGTGAAATAAAGGTGGATACGATCGAGCGAGCGATTGAGCTCAAGAAAATCGGATATATTGTTTTGCCCGATCCAGAACTTCCTGAAGTAAAAAGAGCATATGGGGAAGGAGAAATCCGGGCCTTTGAACGGCATTCCCGATTAGGCTTTGTTGATAAGGAGAGCTTTTTGAAAGAGATCGAACGGCTACGAAAGCTGGGGTTTAAGAGGATTACGCTTAAAACCGGAGCCTATTCCGCGGTCGAATTGGCTATGGCACTCCGGTATGGTGCGGAGGCAGGGTTGGACCTGATCACGATCGATGGAGCTCCTGGAGGAACGGGAATGAGCCCATGGCCAATGATGAACGAATGGGGTATCCCAACTTTCTACCTTGAATCGCTTGCCTACGGCTTTTGTGAGAGGCTCGCTCAGAGAGGAATCAGGGTTCCCGATATTGCTATTGCCGGTGGATTCTCCACAGAGGATGGCGTCTTTAAGGCCATTGCCATGGGGAGTCCCTACGTTAAGGGGGTGTGCATGGGAAGAGCACTGATGATTCCCGGAATGGTAGGGAAAAACATCGGTAAATGGCTGGAAGAGGGGAACCTGCCCAAGACGGTCTCAAAATATGGAACCAGTGTAGAGGAGATTTTTTTCACTTACGAAGAGCTAAAAGAGAGGTTTGGGGATGAGGTCAGAGACATACCTCTTGGCGCCGTGGGGATGTACACATTCTCGCAGAAGCTCAAGGTTGGTCTGCAGCAGGTGATGGCTGGAAGCAGGAATTTCAGGATCTCGACGATTTCAAGAACGGATATTGTCGCACTGACGGAAGAGGCAGCGAGGGTCTCCGGTATATGCTACGTGATGGATGCACACAGGAAAGCAGCAGATAGAATTCTTACGGATGACGACCCGGAGACTCCTTTCGAAGTGTGGGGATTGCATGGCAGCCGTCCGGAGGCGACGAGCTATCGATAACCGATCGGATTTGCAAGAGGAGCGACTCGGGCGACCCACGTCGCTTCGGATCGAAAGGATAAGATCGTGAGAATCTGAGGACAGAATTTCATCTCAGCAGTCAGCTTGCCTGTCAGCTGTATCGTGCTTATTCGTGCTTATGGTTGGCTGACGAATCGTGGGGAGGGCGCCTAGGAATACAGGTCTAGGAACTATGTTTGAAGCTCGTGGGCCAGTATGATCGCTTCGGCGATTTCTCGCATGCTTTTTCGGCTGTCCATGCTCTTCTTCCGCATTTTTCTGAAGGCGCTCTCTTCATCGAGGCCTTGGTGCTTCATGAGAATACCCTTGGCCCTTTCCACGAGTTTTCTCGACTCCAGCTCTTCCTGAATCACTTTGGATTTGACCATGAGCTCCGTGTTCTCGATACAGACGGCCGCCTGATTCGCAACCGTCATGACGAGGGCGAGCTCGGTCTCGGTAAAACGGTGGGGTCTCGATGTATAGACATTGATGACCCCAATCACTCTCTCCTTCACGCTCATGGGGACACTGAGCATGGAACAGAGCCCCTCTTTCCTGGCGAGTTCCTTTTCCTTGTATCGAGGCTCTTTCAGTACATCAAGAATGACGGCCGGTTTTTTCTCCTGGGCCACGTGACCAACGACGCCCTCTCCGAGCCGGAGACTTCTTTCTTTGAGATACTCTTGGCTCATGGTTTGGGTCGCTCTGATCTTCAGGACTTTACTTTTTTCATCGAGGAGCCACAATGAACAGACTTTTGACTGCATGACATTTGCTGTAACCGTCACGATCAATTTCAGGACGTCCTCGAGGTAGAGATCCGAGGAAATCGCCTGACTAATCTCCATCAGGGCTTCGATCTGTCTTTCGTATGAAACTCTGGGTTTCGTCAATGGAATTCTCCGATCGGGTTCTCTATCGAGATTGGGGTCATTTATTCCGTTATAGAATATTCGAAAAGTGATTTCTGTCAACGAGTTTTTTGATCTCCTTGATTTGATGGAAGGAGAGAACGAATCTGAAGCCTTGACGTGCCCGTGGTGTATGTCCGAAGCGTGTCATGGATTGCCCTGACGCCCAATTGAAATTCGGGCAAAGATGATCCGAAGATTCCGGCTGGTTCCGGCGGGCTAAGATTGTGTCTTCTGTGTTTGAGATTGCAAAGAGGTGTGATTTCGGTAAAATAGGTTTCTTGATGGCCATGAAATTAATCCAGAAGCGCGATGGAATCAGACTGCGGATCTATGTTCGACCAAGGGCAGGGAGAGACGCGATCCTGGGCATCCACGGGGATGCTCTCAGGATTGGTGTCACCAGTTCCCCCGTGGAAGGGGCGGCAAATCGGGCTTTGAAAAGGTTCCTTGCGAGCGTCTTGGCCATATCCCCGTCCAGGGTCGAGATCGTCTCGGGGCGCGTCTCCAGACACAAGACGGTGAAGATAACCGGGGTGTCTGCGGATCGTGTTAGAACGCTCCTGTTCGAGGATAAAGCAGTGAAGGGAGCACTTAAGAGGAGTCAGGAGTCAGGAGTCAGAAGTCAGAATAAGGTACGACAAAAAGCATTTTGAGAAGTTGCCTTTTGGTAGAAAACGCATCAGTTTGGCTTCACTGATTTCTAACTTCTGGTTTCTGTTCTTTGATTCTGGCTCCTGACCCCTGACTCCTTGCCCTTGACTCCTGCTTAAGATATTGACTTTTGAGTGGCTTTCTGGCATTAATTAGGACGGAAGTGGATAGGTCCTGGTGGGCCTCCTGGACTTCAAATCCAGTGGTCCTACGGAGAGTGGGATGGTGGGTTCGATTCCCATGCACTTCCGCCATTCCGTCTTCCGGGCAGTGGAGGGAAGGAAACAAGAAACATGTTGCTTCAGACCTTTCGCGGTCTGATGTCCAAACGGGAGAGCAGCTTGGCGGCTCTCGATTAACTTTGTGGAGGAGTCATGTTTGGGATAGGAATGCCGGAGTTGCTGGTAATTCTGGTGATCATTCTGATTATCTTTGGCGCAGGTAAACTCCCCGAAATCGGAGCCGGCATTGGTAAGGGGATCAAAAATTTCAGAAAGGCCACCAAAGAACCTGACTCCATCGATGTCACTCCCAAAAAGAGCGAGGAAGTCGAAGAAGAAAAGGAAAAGGAAGACTGAGCGTTCTTCCATCTCATCCACGCCTCGAAATGAGATCCAGTCAGGTCTCTCCTATCCCTATTCCGCTACCAGAGTCTATCCGTGATCTTGACTGATGGGAAACATCGCTCTGCTCGGTATCGGCTCCAATCTCGGTGACAGCATCCGGAACTGTGAGTCGGCGATCGAAGACCTGGACGCCCGGAGGGAGATTCGGGTAATCCGGCGTTCGTCGTTTTATATAACCGATCCCGTGGGGTATACTCAGCAGAATTCGTTTGTGAACTGCGCAATTAAGATTGAGACAACGTTTGGGCCCTGTGAGCTTAATACGTGCACGAAGAAACTCGAAAAGGCGCTTGGGCGACAAAAGACCGTTCGTTGGGGACCCCGGGTGATTGATTTAGACATTCTTCTCTTCAACCGGGATGAATTCACCAGCAAAGATCTCCAAATACCCCATCCCCGTCTTCACGAGAGGGCCTTTGTGCTCGTGCCTCTCTGTGAGATTGATCCGAAAGCGTTTCATCCACGCTTGAAGAAAACCGCCGAAGAAATCCTGGAGGAATTGGGGGATGTTGAAGGTGTGAAGAGAATCTGACTCATGAGAATTCTGATTATCCTGGTCCTTTTTCTGGTCCTCTACTATCTGCTGAAGGCTCTGTTTCAGCCCAGAATAGGCAAGGAGAGCCCCTCGAGAGCCCATCCAGATGTAGGAAGGGAAACTGACAACGAGCTCGTAAAGGATCTATACTGTCAGACCTACATACCCGTGAACAGGGCGTTCCGCGTCAAAAGAAAGGGGAAGGACCTCTTCTTCTGTAGCAGAGAGTGCATGAATCGCTACCTCCAAGAGAAACAGGGGGATTCTCTCGAGGCGGGGTGAGCACTCTGCCAGAATAGTGTACTGACCATTTAGGTGGGGAATCTAGGGTCGGAAACCTCGATGAGTCAACAGCAAAAAATCTCAGAATTTAGAACTTTTTTCTTGAAACAGATGTGGTTTTTTCATAATATCACGTGATATTGTTTCTATTGGAGAAGGGAGGTGATGGGAGAAAGCCCAGGTCAAACTTGACCGGGAGCAGAGACACGAGACACCACCTTGTGAAAATGCTCAGGGGGGATGGCCTAAGAAACTTTGATATCCCGGACAAGGAGATTCGAAATAGAGAATGGAAAAGGCTTCTAATCTTAATGAAAGGGGTGAGAATATGCTGAAGAACATTGGAATCTGGGTTTTGGTTTTGGGGTTGACGTTTGCCCTCTTTGCGGGTTGTGCTATGTTGAAGTATAAGAACCTGTATTCCGAATATGAGATCAGGTTGCAGAGACTCAAAGCCAAGGGAGGGGCAGAGAAGGCTCCCTATGAGACCGCCAAGGCAGAGGGCTACCTTAAGGTGCTCAAGTCAGAAATCGATGAAAATGACCGGGAGGGAGCGGAGTTGTTCAGTGGAAAGGTCGACCAATACTTGGAGCAGGGAATGAGTAAGGTGCAATAATTCTATGGGAGGTGAAATTATGATCCATAAATATGGGAAATGGGTTTTCCTGGTCTTGATATGTGTAACGTTGGCCATAGCCGGTTGTGCACCCGCAAAAAAGCCAGGAGTACCAGTCGGATTGACGGCCCAGTACGAGGAAGCAAAGAGGCTCTTTCAGGAGGCCACACAAGCGGGGGGCAAGGACTGTTCACCTGTGGAATATGCAGAGGCTCAGGTTCATATGGACTGGGCTGATCGTGAATGGAAAGAGGCGGATTATGAAGACGCCGCCCAAGCGATTGCGGTGGTTAAACAGAAATCAATTGAGACCATTGAAAATTGCAGGCCCAAACCAAAAGAGGTAGCTCCTCCCACTCCCGCGCCTGAAAAACCCGAAGTGGTCGAGAAGCCGACCTTTGCGCCGGTCTACTTTGACGTCGGTAAGGCGGACATTAGATCAGATTCGATGGTTATTCTGGACCGGATCGGCACGGTCCTCAAGGAGAATCCCAGTCTGAAGATCGAAGTGGCTGGCCACTCGGATTCTGGTGGGAGTGAGGAGGCCAATATGCAACTCTCCCTGAAACGGGCGAGGAGTGTTGCCATGTATCTCGAGGACCACTTCGCTATCTCTCCTCACCGCATCCAAGCGATCGGATACGGGGAATCGAGACCTGTTGCCGATAATGCCACCAAGGAGGGACGCCGCATGAACCGGCGGGTGGAATTTAGGACCTTTACAGAATAGGCTGGGCCTGGAGAACCTCGATAAAGAGAAACTCCGGATCTTCCGAGATCCGGAGTTTCTTTTCTCAACGAATGGGAGCTTAATATTGAGATACGTGAAGTCTCAGTTTCTGGCCTGATCAAACCTCCTTGGTCCCACCCTGAAGAATACGCATATAGTTGACGCGCTCGAAGGCGGCTGGATCAGGAGACCTCAGAAGACTCATACTCCCCCTCATCTGGTCCACCGACTCATATTTGTGCTTTTCCAGCCAGGAAACCATGCCGTCCCGGACCTTGCGCAAGTAGTCAGGGCCGTTCTTGAGCAGGGCAGACACCATCTGCACCCCATGGGCTCCGGCCATGATAGTTTTCACAGCATCGATGGTCGTGTGGATCCCCCCCGTGGCTCCAAGCGACAGGTTCACTCGACCCGAGAGAATTGCAAGCCAATGGAGCCGCAATAGGAGTTCAGAAGAATCTGAGAGACGCAGTTTCGGCACGACCTCAAGTTCCTCCGCGTCGATATCCGGCTGGTAGAAGCGGTTGAAGACCACCACGCCGTTGGCTCCAGCCTCCTCAAGGCGTTTTACGAGATTTGGAAGGGAAGAGAAAAAGGGCGAAAGTTTGACCGCCATGGGGATCTCGGCAGCACCCCTGACCGCTTGGACTATCTCCACAACCCGGTTCTCCACGGACTCTCCAGTCTCCTTAGGGTCGGTGGCTAGGAAGTATATATTGAGCTCCAGAGCGTCGGCTCCAGCCTCCTCACACTTGGTGGCGTATTCGACCCAGGCACCGGTCGAAACCCCATTGAGAGAAGCGATTACTGGCAAATGCACGGTCTCTTTGACCTTGCGGACACGCTCCAGGTACTGGTCAGGCCCGATAGCCACAAGTTCGTTTCTGTGGGCATAATAGGTGAGGGCCTCTGGGAATGTTTCTTCTGGTACCTCAACGTCTTGGATCTCCCGGAACTGCTCGTTCAGAATCTTCTCCTCAAAGAGGGACTCGAGTATAATAGCCGGGGCCCCGGCGTCCTCGAGACGTCGGACCGTGTCGAGGTTTTCAGCCAGGGGGGAAGCCCCTGGCATGAGTGGGTGGGAGAGCTTCAGCCCCAAGTAGGTCGTGGAAAGATCCATTGGTTCCTCCCTATTTGTCTAGAGTTTCGAGGGCAGAGTCGGCCATCTTGAAGTGGCTCAACTGCTCGTACAGGGTGAAGCGGCGCCTTACCTGTTCCTGAGCCCTGGCCAACAGAGTCCTGGCCCGCTCTGGATCAAGATTGCGGAGCATCCGATAACGGGTCTCATTGTATATGTAGTCGGCCAGAGGCGCCTTTGGAGGGCCGGAGTCCAGCTGGAAGGGGTTCACGCCTTGAGCAATGCGCCGTGGATCGAATCGGTAGAGTGGCCAGTAGCCAGAATCCACCGCGAGTTTTTGCTGCCTCACGCC
>JABAOH010030616.1_pt1 | contig 10385 bp, 10 predicted proteins | sample 7062181 | NCBI WGS metagenome assembly JABAOH01 (sample SAMN14538630, study PRJNA623070) | marine sediment metagenome | biome: marine biome [ENVO:00000428]; feature: marine pelagic biome [ENVO:01000023]; material: deep marine sediment [ENVO:00002113]; isolation source: pool of 5 deep marine... | reverse complement strand
ATCTGGGCTTGGCCTTGCCCCAAACCACCCAAGAACGCCCAAAACAAGATTATGACAGATGTAATGGTCATTCTCATCTCTCGACAGTCCCTTGATTAGTCTGAGTCACTGCAGAGCTCTCTCTATTTATGAAGCGCTTTTCCCCTTGCATTGCAATCCGTTCAGATACCCAGACATCCCCGCTCCCCATTCCGCCGGGTCTCGCAGAGATAAAATAAAGCTTGGATCCATCAGCTGTGATGTAAGCTCTGCCTGCCCCTCCTGGGTCGTTTATTTGAGGCCCCAAGACAATAGGCGTCGCCCATTCTGTCCCCGTCCAGTACGAAACACAAATGTAACGTCGGTAGTTGTATCTTGTGAAATACAGTATCTGCTGATCCAAGGTCACCGAGGCCTCCGCTTCGGTGGCGGTCACATTAATGTTTGGTCCCAGAGAGACTGGCTCATCCCAGCCACTTCCATTCCAGTGGGAGACCCAGAGACCGTTACTGCTGAAGTAGAGTTCTGATCCGTCCGGCGATAGAAATGGAGACCATTGAGAGTAGAATGTGTTGATTGGTGGTCCCAAGTTTTCAATGGGACCCCACTCCTGATTCAAGCTGTCCCATGTAGAGACCCAAATATCCCATCCCTCGTATCCTCCTGGTCTGCCATACAACAGACAGTAAAGCCTGTCTCCATCGGGGGAAAGTGAAGGATACAAGTCCCTGATCACGCTGTTTATGTTGGGCCCGCAATTCTGCGGGTCGGACCACATACCTGAAATGCTGTCCCAGAGAGAGTACCAGATGTCCCCATTGCCTTGAGTGCCCTCTCTGTTTGAGACCCACACTGCCATGGTTCCGTCAGGCGTCATCCGAAACGATTCGTCGGCCTCGGGACTGTTTATTGGGGGACCCAAATTGACCGGTTCACTCCATCCGCATTCCACTATCTGTGGGTCAGGTCCATTCCGAAAAAGGTAGGTGATTAGATAGACGATGTCTGCTGCGTTCACCTCGCAGTCCGCGGTGGGGTCTCCGCATTCCCAGAAAACCGGCGGCGGCCCATCTCTAAATAGGTACTGGATCAAATAAACTACGTCACCGGCCGCCACTGAGCCGTCCCCGTTGGCGTCACCGGCCATCTGGGCGGCGGATGGGTTCCAGGTGAGGCATAAAACCACAAAAAGCAGGCAGAATGATATCCGCGGAATATCGGTCACTTGCTTTCCCGTCTTTTAGGTGTTCTCATATTGATGATAACACTATCCCTGGTTTTGTCAAGATGTTATTGATCGTTCGTACGGGCTTTCCGTGTCCCTGAATCCGTAAATGGGCAAAAAAATTGGTCGGGCAGGGATGCCCGACCAACATCTTAAGTCGGTAGCTCAGTCAAGAAGCTCTTAACACTTGGAGAATCCGCACTGGGAGCATACCACGCATCCGGATTCGTGATCCAGTTTGGATCCACAGTCCGGGCAGAATTCGTAGGTTAGATCTCTGTCATGATTCGCATTTCGGCCTGTACCGAAATGCTTTTTCAAAACCTTGGCGATGGCATCCGGGATGGACATGATCAGCCCGCCCTCCTGGAAAATCTGCGAGGCTCCGCCGATTCCGTAAAGCTGTTCGATTATCTTGTCCACGGAAATGCCGCTTCGGAGTGCCAGGGTGGCCAGCCTGCATATGGCCTCGGTATCTGCCATGGTGGAATAGCCGGATTTCCCTATCTGGGCAAATACCTCGAACGGCTTGCCATCTAAGGTGTTGATGGTCACGTACAGGTTGCCATATCCCGTTTTTATTTTGTCTGTGATGCCAGCAAGCGTGGCGGGTCGGTCCTTGGGGACGATCTTCCCTTCCTCTTTCTTTTCTTTCTTTGTGGCCAGAACCTGTGCTTCCCTGGAGCCATCCCGGTAAATGGTTACTCCTTTGCAGCCCAACTCGTAAGCCAACTTGTAGGCGTTCTCCACGTCCTCAACCGTAGCCTGGTTGGGAAGATTTATGGTTTTAGACACGGCGTTATCGGTGTACTTCTGAAAAGCCGCCTGGTGGCGCACATGCCATTCACCGGCGATGTCGTGAGAGGTGACAAAAATCTTCTTGCTGTCCGGAGGAATCTCGTCAAATTCCTGAACAGACCCTATTTCGGCAGTCTTCTCCATCAATAGCTCACTGTAAAAGCCTTTTTCCTTGGCTTCTTTCTCGAAGAAAGGATTTATTTCAATCATCCTGGTGTTATCCATCACCGTTCGGATGTAGGAGATGGCAAACAAGGGCTCGATTCCGGAAGAGCAGCCAGCGATAATGCTTATGGTTCCTGCCGGAGCGATGGTGGTTACCGTGGAATTGCGCATGGGAGTCTGCTTTTCGTGATAGATACTTTTCACCCAGTTGGGGAAGCTGCCCCTCTTGCGCGCCAGCTCAGACGAGGTCCGATGGGATTTCTCTTGAATGAACCCCATTACCCGTTCGGCCAGGTTAACCGCTTCATGAGAGCCGTACGGTATCTTGAGCTGCACGAGCATGTCCGCCCAGCCCATCACTCCCAGTCCGATCTTTCGATTGTCTTTAGTGTTCTTTTCAATCTCCGGAAGCGGATATTTGTTCGCGTCTATTACGTTGTCAAGGAAATGGACCGCCTTCTGCACTGTTTTTTGCATTTTGTCCCAGTCGATCTCGCATCGATACATGGTGGTGGGATCGCTTGAATCGACCACCGCCCGGACCATCCTGGAGAGATTTATGGAGCCCAGATTGCACGATTCATAGGGCAGGAGGGGCTGCTCACCGCAGGGATTGGTGGACTCGATAAGGCCCACTTTGGTGATGGGATTGCGCTGATTCATCCTGTCCAGAAACATCACCCCCGGCTCTCCGGTTCTCCAGGCGTGTTCCACGATGAGATCAAATATCTCCTTAGCCTTGTAGCGGACGGGTTGTCCGTCTTTGACGTATGTTTTTCCGGTGCGGGGATCGAGCAGGTCATAGTAGCCGTCGTTCTCCGCCGCCTGCATGAAGCTGTCGGTCATTGCCGCGGATATATTGAAATTGGTCAGCTCCCTTAAGTCATCTTTGCACGTGATGAACTCCAGAATATCGGGATGGTCCACCCGCAGCACCCCCATGTTTGCACCTCTCCGGGTTCCTCCCTGCTTCACCGCCTCGGTAGCCGCATTGATTACCTTCATGAAGGATACTGGACCGGAGGCCACCCCACTGGTGGAAGCCACCGGCGAGTTTCTCGGTCGTAATCTGGAAAAAGAGAATCCGGTACCGCCGCCGCTTTTGTGAATCAGTGCGGTGTTTTTGACCGCATCGAAGATGGATTCCATGGAATCCTCGATGGGGATGACAAAGCAAGCAGAAAGCTGACCCAGGGGACGTCCGGCATTCATAAGGGTAGGGGAATTGGGCATGAACTCCAGTCTTGCCATCATCAGGTAGAACTCTTCAACGGTCTTGTCCACCTCCGGGTCAGTTGCGCCGTAGTTCTTATCTGACTGAGCCACCACCTTTGCCACCCTGAACAAGAGCTCTTCGGGCGATTCCACGACCTTCCCGGCGTCGTCCTTCTTGAGATACCTTCGCTCCAAGACCTTCATAGAATTAGGGGTAAGCTCGATTTTGACCCTATCTGTGATTTTAGCTTCAGACACTTCTCCCTCCTCATTGGCTAGACCGGGCTGCGGATCACAAGATCATCCACCCGATGTTCTTAATTGTAATATCGGACAAGTTCTCTTCCCTATCTTATTATTCGTGCAAACAGCGATAATTGATAATGATTTCTGCACTGGTTTCGTGAGCAAAGCGGGCCTAAAGTTATGCAACCGCTCACACATCCGAAGACCATCACACCTTTTCCTTTCGTTTCTGAGCCACCACGACCAGTCTCTTAGCTTTGTGATCATAGGGCGCGCCGGCCAGATTACCGTAGACTTCGGTTTCGGCAAAGCCGCATTCGGTCAACAGCTTGGTCAGCTCGGCCGCCGAATAAGGTCGTAGGGAGAATCGAAACTCCTGAGTCTTTCCTCCTTTAAGCAGAATCCAGCGGTTCTCCATCCAGCTCCAATCTTTGGTAACCTTTCGCTCTTCCAGCATTATGGCACCATTTATCTCTTGCCAGTCGCGCTCTCGGAAAATTCGAGCGAGTATTTCTTTGCCCATAGTATCAATCAGAAAGATGCCGCCGCCTTTCAACGAGCGATTCACGTTCTGTATGACCGTTTCGTCTTCTTTCTTGTCTTCAAAAAATCCAAAAGAGGTGAAGAGATTGATCGCCGCGTCGAAAGAGTCGGGCTTGCAATAACTTCTCATGTCCTCCCGAATAAACTCGACGTCAAGCCCTTCGGTTTCTGCTTGCTTTCGAGCTTTCTCCAGGTACGTCTCGGTTCTGTCGACCCCGACCACGGAAAAGCCGCGACGGGCCAGCTCCAAGGAGTGCCTGCCCGGGCCACAGCAAAGGTCAAGAACGGACGCTCCCGGATCAATCTTCAGCAAGGAAATCAGATTAGCCACCTCCTCCGCGGCATTCTCCCAGCGTTCCTTTGAGAACATGAAGGGGGCCCAGGTCTCCCAGAAAGCTTCGTCTTCGTACCAGGTCTTCATTATCTCTGACTCTTCTTGGACATTCCTTTGTTCGCTATGACATTGCCTTGCTTTCGGTAAACCTTCCAGCCTTCTTGAGTACGTAGAGAGCATCTGCTGTTACGAATTCATTCATCCGCTTTTTACTAACGCCTCCCCAATCGACCAGCGAACGACCGGTGCGTGCACTTTTTGAAACCCGATAGTATTTTCCTTCAGTGGGATATCCCCCGTTAGACAGCCCCTTCGATTCCAAAAGATCCAGAGCGTCCTTGCACCGCTCGTCTTTGACAAATCCGGCTTCCGCCATAACCTTTAGCCCTCCCAGAATGTCATAACGCCAGTAGCAAGGATAGTGCAGCTTCACAAAGTCGTCGTTCATGGGCTTACCATCCTTCAGCCTTTTGTATAGTCTGCGCTTCAGGAAAACCTCGGAGGCGCTCTCTGCTGCCTGCTTGGATTGAAAGCTTCCAGTTAATCGGGCGTGCAGTGCCAGCGCTCTGAGCGGGATGTGGCTTTCCCAGAATGATGATTTCGTGGCTTCCGGGTTTTTATCGCAGTTCCACCCGCCATCCGCCCACTGCCACTTGATCAGTCGCCTGACCAATTCTTCGGTTCGATCATCCGCCAAGCCAAGTGTGAGAAGATAGGAGACTGCGTTTCCCTCCTGAGAAGCACATCTTCTCGTCCGGCCATTTATGGTCTTAATGCTCTTCTCGTGTTTTTCGGAGAGGAGCCATTCGTAAACCTGCTCCCTGAGCGGAATGAGCGATTTGTCCCCGGGCGGATATCCGATATCCGCAAGGACTGCCAGAACCCAATGGGCTCCATGCCATTTCCTATAGGCATGAAACGGGATTCTCCCGTCCCTGCTCCTTTCTGAGAGGAGCATTCTCACACGCGCCCATTCCCCGACTTCCTTCTGCGCCTTGCGGATTTCTGGCGATTCTGGCTCTTTGCCCAGAACGTTTACCAGAACCTTGAATCGCACGGATGGTTCATCTGAGAGGAGCAGTCTGTCAATTATGTTATCCGTCATTTCAAGTTCCTGCAACTTGTGGCAAGACGACCTAATCATGAGAACCGTGGCTCATCTTTTTGCTCATCCGAGATTATGACACATCTTCTGGTCTGCTGGCACATCTGGCGTCAAGCCGCCGAGCTACAAATCCTCTTGAGACTTGGCGGCTTGTTTCCATTCGCGCAGAATAGCTAGAGATTTCTCTGCATTCTCGGCGTTATAGACGAATTTGCCTTCAGGCATCATTTCAGCCAGTTGCTCGGGTTTGTGTTCCGAGGCCCACTTCAGCAGGGGAGTAAGCACTTCCTCAAAAGCCTTCTCCGTTTCAGGTGTGGGCGTCCCTCTAATGTGCTTGATCAAACCACGCTCAACTACGAATTGCGCGGAATAGAAGGCCTCGTCGATCTTTGAAACTTCGAGCCAGTCATTCATCTCGATCAGCTCGCAGAATACTGTATCGCCCTTTTGAACGACCTGGTCGATGGTCATGTGAATATGCAAGGCAAAGTCGTATTCTGCGACATTCCGGATATCTTCTTTGCCTTTAAGGACAAACTGTCCCATTAAGTCGAAGGTGGCATCTTCCGCAAACAGAGGCAGAAGCTCAGCTAAGTCGTGGCTGTTGTAAGCGTGCCCATAAGCCTTCACCAGATCTACCGGCTTGGGCGAGCAGGACGTAATAAACAGTGCCACAGATAGCACAAGAAGCAATAGCACTAGTCGGCTCAATGTCATCTCGAAAACTCCTTTCTAAGGAGCTGGACAGGTCAATCTCCGGTTCCTTCACAGCTTGGTTGACTAAAGAAATCAAAGCCAGCGTTCTTAAACGCCTTCACCAAAGGGCCATTCAACTGGATCATTTGCTCGGATGGATATCTGAACTTGAACAGAAACTGCGCGTTATTCCTGATGTTAAGCCTCTTCATCTCGTTTTTAACCCGTTCGGGATCTGCCCACTCTGGTTTTTGCTGTTTTTCCGCCTCCAGGGCCTCGACATAGGCCTTTCGGAAAAACCTCTCCAGGTTGTCATCGAAGCTTCCGTACTTTTCCTCAAAAGCCTTCTTGATCTCATCATCGCTTAATTGGTTGTACTTCTCTCTGTGTTCTATCACGTCCCGCCTTAATTTGGGGATGCCTTTGGGAACAGACCTGGGATACCCGATGGAGAGAACCATCATGGGAAGGACATACTTGGGTATAGAGAAATACTTTCTGGCGTCATCGATAACGTCCAATATCGTGCCTATATAGACCGATCCCAGCCCGTGGCTTTCGGCCAAGATCACAACGTTCTGGGCAGAACACATGAGATCAGCGTACCCGATCAGGAAGGGCATGAGTGCCTTTTCTCCATTGTATTCAACGTCGGAAACAGACGCCCATCGTTTGGCCCGGTAGAAATCGATGCAGAAGATCATGGACAGGGGAGCATTTCTCACCCAGGGCTGATCTCCAACCATTTTGGCTAGTTCCTGTCTGGCTTGGGCATCCTGCACCAGGATGACGGAAATAGGCTGGATGTTCCCACCGGAAGGAGCATTATTGGCAGCGTCCAGAAGCTGTTCAATGGTGCCCTCCGGAATTTGTTTGTCCTCGAAATTCCTCACTGATCTTCGCTTCATGATCAAATCATACAAGTTCATTAAATTCTCTCCATGATAATCTCGTCAACGGTTTTCTCCTGTGCCAATTTCGACCGGCAGATCTTCGATATTCGACCACTCATTGAAGCTTCCGTCATAGTTTTTCACATTTGGATAGCCAAGAACGTACTTGAGTGAGAAATAAGTATGACTTGACATCAGCCCCTGTCCGCAGGAAACGATAACTGTCCTGTCCGGAGTTGCTCCCAGTTTTTCGTATGCTTGCTTCAATTCTTCCCTGCTTTTCCAGCTACCATCTTCGTTCAGGTCATCGCCCCAGAAATGGTTTATGGCTCCTTTAATATGTCCCTTCCTCTTCCAGAATCCTTTTTCTCCGGTGTATAATTGCGCGGGTCTGACGTCTATCAGGAGCGCGCCTCCTTGACTTACAACTTCTTTAACCTCCTGAAGTGTGGCTCGAACTTCCTGGTTGAGTTCAGCCGGCAAGCCGTACTCAACCGGCTTGATCTCAGGATAATCCTGGGTAACGGGACGTTCTTCTTTTCCCCATTTGTCAAATCCGCCCCCCAGCATCACCGCGGAAGCATGTCCCAGATAATCCAGAGCCCAGAGCAGGTAGGTTGCCTTGAAGTCGTTCTGCTCACTGCAGATGACGACGGTCGTCTTTTTGCTGACACCCATCTTTCCCAGCATGACCACCAGTGCTTCAGGCGGCATGAGCTTTCCCGGCACCCCGCGGTCAGCCAATCTCAAAGCTTCAGGGTTTAAGTAGACTGCTCCGGGGATGTGACTTTGCCAATAGTCCTTTATGCTTTGCCGAACGTCTATTATTCTCAGATTCTCGTTTGGCAGGTTCTGCTCCAACCATTCCGTGCTGACCAGCTTGCCCGGGGGCATCTGAGATGAAACTGGAAGAGCAAACACTGTTGCCAGAACACCGAGTAGTCCCAGAGAGAAAAGCCATCCGGGGAATTTGATTCTTTTCATGGACTTCTCCTTTTCACTTCGTCAGTTGGTCCTTCTTAGAGCTTACGATTCTTGTCATCGAACCCCAACTTCCTCACCGTAGCGTTGCCAACGCTCTTTGATGTCAGGATATGCTTGTTCCAGCCGTTCACCCTTTCCTTTGCGTGACACCTCATTGTTGTCGCTTGCCCACTCCCTGAAATGATCATCCGAACAGAAAAAGTTTATAATGGGGCAACAGGTTTCCGCCGCCGTTCCCTCGCGTGCCTCCAAGTTCCATATCATGATTTGAGGATGGGACTTTGCCGCAATTTCTTGATTCTTGACTTCTACGGTTACTTTTTGCCCGCACCGCGCGCATTCGGAGATTACCTTAACGTCCTTTTTGAACATGTTGGGCACTCCCAGGGCATCGACCGCACACATGGCAAAAAGCCGTTTCCCGTCTTCCAGAATGACCTTATGCTTTGTTGGTCGCAGTGAGAATNNCGGATTTATCCATGTAAACGCGTAGCTCATCCACCGTGGCGGCGTTTCCAGACTGGATTATGCTTCGGAATATGTGGCCCAACGCCGCCTTTTCTAAAGGAGCCAGTTCAAGGCAGCATGGCTTCCCAGGTTCAGACTTGTTTTTTGTCATTTGATCACCTCCTGTCGTTTTTCACCGCGCCTCTGCATCACTGACTCTCAGCCAAATCCGGTACCACTTGTGCCAAACCGGATACGCTGCTCAACTCTGCGTCGGGAACCTCGAACGGAATCCTGGGTTGTTGGTTCTTGTGAAGCCCGACGCGAACCAGAATCGTTTTCATGCCAATGAGTTTGGCCGGAATCACGTCTTTGTCGATTCTGTCCCCCACCATGATGCACTGTCGAGGGTTAACGCCGTATCTTTCAACAATCCGCTCGTAGAAACGCAGGTCGGGCTTGGTCGTTTCGAAGTCATCTTGGGTCAACCGATGCGTAAAGCAGTCCAGAATAGCTTGTTCTTCCAGGAAATCAAGTAGTTCCATGCCGTATTGGCCGGCAATTCCTACTTCAAAATCGCCACAGAGTGCCTTGAGTTCGGTCTGAAATCCTTGGGTCAGTCTCAGCGGCGGTTTTCGGTTTTTCCACTCGGTCAAGTATGTGGCGTACAGTCTATCGAAAAGCAACATATCCTTGTTTACAGCCTTCCAGAAAACGTACTGATACACGCTCGGGCAAAAACACTTGACCGCTTCCTCCACGTCTGAATAGTAGTCGTCAATAGAATATCCGGGCACCGCCGTGCTCAACATTTCCTCAGCCAGCTCAGCCCTGACCCGCTCGTGTTCTGATTCATCCAAGATCACGCCGCCGGCATCTAATAAGACAGTTGTTGTTTTCATATCATTCTTTACTGAAGGTTAACAAAGTCATAGACCCAGCCTGCATGTGGCCACTAAAATGATCCTTTTTGCCCATAGATAATGGACGAACCCCCAACTCTCGCCACGTTCGCCTCTGCCTTACGAACGATCTTCTTTGCCACGCCGGACGCAATGTCGTGCAGCAACTTCTCACAGCCGGACTCGATATCCTCTTTCTTCAGAAACGCAAACGTCGAGATGCTTTCCCGATAATTCCTGTCCAGATAGCGCTCTGGCGTCTCATATGCGACACCAACATCAGTGTAACATATTTCAATGCCGATATTTGAAAATCCCGCTCTTTCAAGAAGTGAGGCGATCTCTCCCGAATCGGGAATTCGTGCCAGGTCCACTTCGAGGCCTTTGGGGAAGTAATGATAATACCAGGACGACCGCATCTGCTTGTGAGAACAAGAGTGTATGGCGATGCATGCCCCTTTCCGAAGCACACGATGAGCCTCACTCAAGAAGACCTCCTTCTTTTTGACATGGTGGAGTGCTTGAATTGCGAATGCTCCATCAAACGTCTGTGAATCAAAAGGGAGATTCGTTACGTCGCCACAAAGGAATCGCAGCACAGGAAACTTGGCTCGTGCTTGCTCAATCATGCCTTTGGATATGTCTAGCCCGATGACGCTTTTCACTGTTTTCGACAGAGCAGCGGTGTAATTGCCGGTGCCACAACCCAAATCGAGCAGCATGCGCTCAGAGTTCACATTTAGCAATCTGACCAACTTGTCCACGGTCTCAGCATTGGCTGCTCTACTCACGTCATAGATTCGACTTATCCTATCGTAACCAACTGACCTATTATCCTTCATCATGTAACTCA
>JABAOH010012072.1_pt6 | contig 10388 bp, 11 predicted proteins | sample 7062181 | NCBI WGS metagenome assembly JABAOH01 (sample SAMN14538630, study PRJNA623070) | marine sediment metagenome | biome: marine biome [ENVO:00000428]; feature: marine pelagic biome [ENVO:01000023]; material: deep marine sediment [ENVO:00002113]; isolation source: pool of 5 deep marine... | reverse complement strand
CACTCCTGCATGAGTGCATACAGTTACCTCCTTCCAAATGATGAGCTATTACTTCTACTCGTATAATATGGGCTATCTTCCTTTTTGCCAGCTCTATATAAAATTCCCGTCTCAACCACCTCCACAATCTATCCTCTTCATCTTCTGCTCAGGATTTCTTCCCTCCGAATCTGCCTCGAAGCTTGCAGACAAAATACCCTCGAAAGGCACAAAGGAAAATGTCACAAGCGGTGTTCGGAAAAAATCTCCAATTGTCCCTCTTTTCCTCTCCACAAAAAGCCTTTACAATAGTGGTGAAAGAATGTACCTTTGTCCCCATTCAGTGGAAAAAAGATGGTGCAGAAAAACGGTTTCGATAACGGAAAGTATATCAAGGAACAGGCATCTGAAATCCTTGAAAGAGTCAACCGCTTTAACAAGCTCTACCTCGAGTTCGGTGGAAAGCTCCTCTACGATTACCACGCCGCGCGGGTCCTGCCGGGGTATGACCCCAACGTCAAGATGCGGCTTATCCGAGAGCTTAAAGACAAGGCCGACATCCTCCTCTGCATCTATGCCGGAGACATCGAACGAAAGAAGATCCGGGCGGATTTCGGTATCACCTACGACTCCGACGCCCTCAAGCTCATCGACGACCTCCGGAACTGGGACATCGATGTGCTGGGTGTTGTGATCACGCGCTTCGAACAGCAGCCGGGGGCCTTTCTCTTCAAGAACAAGCTGGAGAGGCGACATATCCCGGTCTTCACCCACCGCTATACCAAGGGCTACCCCACGGACGTGGAACTGATCGTGAGTGACGAGGGCTACGGCGTTAACGAGTATATCGAGACCTCCGAGCCCCTGGTCATCGTCACGGGTCCTGGCCCGGGGAGCGGGAAGATGGCCACCTGCCTCTCACAGCTCTACCACGACTACAAGAGGGGAATTAAATCGGGCTACGCCAAATTCGAAACCTTTCCCATTTGGAACCTTCCGCTCAAACACCCCGTGAACGTGGCATATGAGGCCGCCACGGCCGACATCCGGGACTTCAACCTCATCGACCCCTTTCACCTCGAAGCCTATGGTGAAAGGGCGGTCAACTACAACCGGGACGCGGAGGTGTTCCCCGTCCTTAAAAGGATTCTCGAAAAGATCACTGGGGGAATCTCCTTCTACAAGTCGCCCACGGACATGGGGGTCAACAGGGCAGGGTTCGCCATCATCGATGACGATGCCACGCAGGAGGCCGCCAAGCTGGAGATCATCCGGCGATACTTCAGGTACCGCTGCGAGTACGCCATGGGTTTCGCAGACAGAGATACTGTTGAGCGGGTCGAGCTTTTTCTCAAGGATTTCGGCCTGAGACCGGAAGACCGTCGCGTTGTCCTGCCGGCCCGGGAGGCCGCCCAGGATGCCCAGGAACGAAACAAGGGCAATGAAGGGATTTACTGCGGCGCGGCCATTGAGCTGAAGGATGGAACGATCATCACGGGTAGCAATTCGCCACTCATGCACGCCGCGTCGAGCGTGGTGATCCACGCCATCAAGCACATGGCAGGCATCCCCGGAAAGATCAAATTGCTTCCCCCCTTCATCACCGACTCCGTGAGGAATCTGAAGACGGAGATTCTGAACGAAAAATCGGTGAGCCTCGACCTGGAGGAGATCCTCATCGCGCTCAGCATCAGTGCGACCACAAACTCCGCCGCGCAGCTCGCCATCGAACAACTCAAGGACCTTCAGAACTGCGAGGGCCATATGACCCACATCCCCACCCCGGGCGATGAAGCCGGCCTGAGACGCCTGGGTGTTAACCTAACGAGCGACCCCAACTTTTCCTCCAAGGACCTCTTCATTTTTTGATTTTTCATTCGGGTTCATGAAAGGAGGGAGCAAGCCTGCATTCACTCCTGTTACATTTCCCCAAAACACACCATTCCGTTTTGTTTAATACATAGTAGATGAAGTAAGTAGCCTCTAACGCTTCGCTGGTCTGCTGATATTACCGTTTGAAATCTACATTTCGAGCGAACGTCAAATACAGTGTTTCTGCCCGTGAAATACATTGGGTACCTTATTTACTCCGTATCAGCTTTTTTTAAAATGGTAGTGAGGCTTTTGGTGAGAAGATTATTTAGATATGTAAGGAGAATACGATGAAAACGTTTACAAAAGGTGTTGCTATTCAAAAGTTTGATCGAAGAAGGGAAAAGCGGCCTGCCAACCAAAGATGGCAAGAAGAGATTGGTGATTTCAGAGGTTGGGAATCTAAGGAGGCATCTCATCAAATAAGAGACAATATCAAAAGGTTAAATAAAAGCGGAATCAGCAATATAGACCTTGAAAACTGCTATTTGGAATCTGCCAATTTGAGGGGGGCTAACCTTCAGGGGGCTACCCTAACGGGGGCTAACCTTCGGGGAGCTAACATGGTGCGAGCCAACCTTCAGGGCGTCGACCTCAGGTTCGCTGACCTCCGGAGAGCCGATCTCAGGAGAGCTAACCTTCTGGAAGCTAACCTCATGAGAGTAGATCTTCAAGAAGCCAACCTAAGGGGAGCTAACCTTCGGGGCGCCAACCTGAGCGAAGCTAACCTTTTGGGCACCGATCTCAGCGAATCTGATCTTCGGAGGGTTAACCTTCAAGGTGCCTATCTCAGAGAAACTAACCTTCAGAGAGCCACTCTGGAGGAGGCTGACCTTGAGGGAGTGGAAAATCTAACCGTGGAACAACTTTCCAAAATCAAAACACCTCACAAGGTTCGATTAGATATAGAATGCAAGGAGGAAATATAGAAAGATTATCGTCATCTTTTAGGGAAGCCGAAGTCTACCGACCTAATGGAGAAAGGGGGTTTACCATGAGACGATTTACTCTGCTCCTATTGCTAAACATCTTGACTATTCTGATAATTGGCTTGGAAGATACCAGTTCCCAATCCCAGAAGATGCAAGGGGCAAAGCCTATCGCCTCTCCACCTCCGAGCTCACTGGACGCTCTCTATCCTCCCAAGGCTGAACAACCCATATATCTGTTCAGGATGTTGGGTTTGGACACTTACTTTTCGGGCATTGTCGCCGATTTGTTTGAGAATGATCCTCAGCATGCCAAGGCCAATTTCAAAACGTTTAAGGCGCAGTACGTAGAGGTCTCAAAATTGGTACCTGAATGGGAAAAAAACTTTCCGATGGGTCCGGTGGAGGAGCTTGGGGTAGCCCTAGAGGCGGGGAACCGGAAGAAGGTGATGGCAGCGCATGATAAGGTGGGCAAAGTATGTCATGACTGTCACAAAGTGACTATGGCACAGGTTGAGCAGAAGTACCGCTGGGGGGATTTCAATGCCATAAGGGTCAGAGACCCATGAACCAATGAAGAGGTGGATTTTACCCAACTGAAGAAGTATCTGGCCGTAAACTTTGCAGGAATACGTGTGGACATCGAGCAAGGCCAGAGAGAGAATGCTCAAAAACAGTTTCAAGGTTTCAATGCGAGGTTCCAGGCATTAAAGGAAACCTGTGAAAACTGCCATGATACGGAGAGTAAATACTATGTTGATGAGGGCGTCCAGGCTCTGTTAGACAAACTGGGGCAGGCCCTTGCGGGATCTTCCGTGGATCCTAAAGTGGTGGGGACACTGAGCCAGGGAATTGGGATGGAGAGTTGCCTCAAGTGCCATTTGGTCCATATACCAGCTGCATATGCTAAATTCCAATGGGAGAAATAAGAAAAGTTCAGTGGAACATAGCAGAGAGAACAATTGCTGCACGAGATAAAGAGAGAATAGTCTGAAGTGGGACAGGATTATTCGTTTGGTCCTGCCCTTTGTTTAATTCAAGATCGATCATCGATCGGCGAGCCAAAATTATCGATTAACGGTGGAAATCTTCACTTACCCCCTCCCAGCCAAAAAAATCCCGCCTTCAAATCATAACATCTTTTGAAAACGTGAGAAAGTAAGAGAAATTTCAAGGAAATCTAAGATTTTGTGGGATCATAGCATTCAGCTGCGATAATAGGGGTGGAAGGAACCTTGACATTCTTATTGTTATTGTTTTAAAATACTTCAATTGAACCACTTGAACACCTTCCTTTTTTCCGCTAAAGTCTTGATCAATAAGAGCGAGAGGACACATAGACATGCATGAAAAGCGGAAATTTCCTCGGTTTCCCGTAACCGAATGGGTCATTTGCTCCCGCTACGGGAGACAGATGAGCATGCGAACCCAAAATATCAGTCTAGGCGGATTGAAAGTGGAGGCCAATTTCAATTTAGGAGTTGGTGAGTCCCTGGATTTGGCCATTATTACAAATGACATCAGAATAGAATGCAAGGGAATAATCCTTGCAATCGAAGAATTTAACCATAAGGTTCGCGCCAGATTGCGCTTTGCCCGTATCTCGCATGTTGATTTTAAGAAATTGTCCGATTATTTGGATACTCTCTCTCACGGATGGAGAATCCCGTTACAGAAGTGGCTAATTGTAGGCCTCTTTATCCTGATGATTTTTATCGCCTACCTCCTCATCCGCACCTACTTTTGAAATTTTCCTGCGATTTCTCTCCTCGATACAGAGTAGATGAAATCGCTCATAGATGGCCCCTCGCGATTCAATTGATTAGCATTTGAAGTATTTACTCCCCACCACCGTGAGTACGTGTGGAGGCACATCTGGAATCGTTTCAACTGTGATAGAGGCAGTTTACTCTACTCTTATTACACCTTGTCTCATCAACCGGGTATAAGCCTCCTTGCCCTCGTTCAGACGGTGGAAGATTGCCACCGAGGTAATGGTGGCCCCACTCACCGCGTCCACATGGTGATTGAATTCGAAGGGTTTGAGCAGAGAACGACCGATGAGCCGAATTTTCATCGCCTCGATATCCCTTTTATCCCAAACCTTGTTGTATCCCTTAGGAAGATGAATGGGGATGAAATTGGTGATCCTTGCCTCTTCATCGAAGACATAGACAAAGTGAATGTCACGGCAGATGTCGCAAAAAGGAGGCCAACTCACCGCCTTGGCGAAATAGTATTTCTTTTCGTCCTTAACCTCCACCTTCCCCAGGTAGAGGTATTGTTTCTGGGGAGGAATCCTACGGATTTCCTTAACTACACCTCCGGGAGGGGCCATGCCCTCTTCGATCCTTTTCAGCAACTCCTCATCGGCTATCGGGGGCTTCAATTTTCCCGTTGCGGGAAGGACCATCCTTTTCCCCTTCTCCATCTTCAATAAGGCCAGGTCATATTGTAAGGTCGCCCTGATCTCGTCGAGGAGTTCACCCTTGTTACCGCGAAAACCTGTATGGGAAGCGACGACGATGCCCCGCCCTCTCTTATCCTTTCTGATCAGAAGGGTCAGGGGGGTTCGGATTCCTCCCGGCCCTCCTATGGCCTGGTAGAGATCGAAATGAAGATCGGGAAGGATGGGGAAGGGAATACCTTTTTCCTTCCGGAAGAATGCCACCTCGGTCTCATTATTGCCGACCCCTACACCCATCCACTTGACCTTATCCTTCGTGATTGGGTCCCGTTTCACCAAATCGAAGACTTCGTTATAGATGGGTCCCTGTTTCTGACAACTGGTGCAGTAAATGTTGAGAAGTTCCAACAGGACAAGATCGGCCTGGATATCCCCAAGGGTGAAGGGCTTTTCCTCGGAAAGTCCAAGGTAGTTAAGATCTTGCCAAGAGGTGGGCGGGGGAAAGGTGGTGTGCGGGGGGAAGAGATCCCCAGATCTGGTCACCTTGTGTGTACTCTGCCCGAAGGCGAATCCTCCAGGGATAAGGGGACAGAAAAGGAGAACGAGAATCAACAATAATCCTTTTTTTCCTATGCGCGTCAAGGCTTTTACCCTCCCGGACGTATGATGGGGACTCGTTTTTCGCAAGAAAATACCAGACTGAGGACCACACCGTCAAGGGAAATGTCTTTCCTATTGAAATCCAGAGCCTGCATGATATATGGATGCAAAAAAGATTTGGAAAGGAGCACCCTATCTCTCGACTTATCGCCTGCCATGATGGAAGGGCCTCCGCTCAGCTTCGAAAATTCTGTAACCAGTGAAATGCTCCGCCTGAAGATCCATCATGGCTACAGGAGGGTATCTTTGACGTTACCTGCTACCCATGTGGGGATGCCGAGGTGCAGACAGGTAGCGACGGGCCCTTGAAGGATATCTTCATAACCGATGGTGATGTGGTTCGACATGTGTGAAGCCATCCACTTATCGCGCTCCTCGACCGTTTGCGAAAGGATGGCTACCCATATTTATGATGTTAAGCACTCAATGGATATTTCCCATGCTCTTCAACCGTTCTTGTCACCGCGAGTAGGTTTTCGGGGGGGGTACCAAACGGAACTGCGTCCCCACTTCCCAGGATAATTCCGTCCCCTGGGGCAATGCCCCGAAGAACCTCTTTTGTATGCTCAACTACTGTATCTGGTGTTCCTTTTGCAAGAGTGATGGGGTCTAATCCTCCTACAATAACCTTGCCTGGCCAGGCTTTTTTGGCATCGGCCAATGTCCAGTCGCCAGTTGGTGGGGGTGCTATATCTGCACTCCCGTCATGACGGCCTTTGCCGATCAATTCGGCCAATCCCTTCAACTTACCGCACATATGAACGAGAAATACCTTATTGGCTGTGTGCAGCATATCTGCGTACACGTCTATACCTGGCATCTCCAACTCCTCATATATTTTGGGAGACACGTAAGAGGTACCCGTGTTCTCATACTCTATGCCTATTTCGGCAGGAGATTTCATAATGATCTCGCAAACCTCCTTGTTGCGTTCATGCATTAGACTCATCATGGCATCCATCTCATCTCTGTAGTCCTGTAGCATGTAGTAAAAGTTTTCGACACCCATGTGGATAAGCAATAGATGCTGGACCGGGGTATGAGGGACCGTTGTGGTGGCGAGTCCGCGGTCACCGAGCTCTGAGGCAATCCTGTTAAAGGCATCATAATGGGGAATGAATTCCTCGTGTTCAACGAGATACATGTAGACTCGAATGTCCTTGGGGCTCTTGACCAAGTATTCAACGGGAAAAGGTATATACGGGGAGGCTTCACTGATCTTCCATCGCTCCGTCAGCGCACCGATTGGTGTACCATAGGTTCGACAAATCGTGTCACCCACAAGCTCGTTCGTCCGGGAAATGTCCTCCGACAGGGGAATCGGCGGTATGTCGGCTCCTGTTTTCCCAGGTAATTCATGTGCTAAAAACACGGACCGGGCTAACACTGGAACCTTTCGAACCATCACGTCCGCACCAACTTCCAGTGCCGCTTCCATGTCGGTTATCTCTCTTCCAAGGCCTGCCACATAATACCCATCAATAAGGGGAGACCAGGGTATCCTATCGGGCTTCCCCCTTCTGAGGACGGCCAGAAGTCTTTCTTTGGATGTCATCGATACGTACCTCCTGTTTGCTGACGGCCTTTACCTCCCCGGGGGTGGTGCGGCTGACAAAGGCTTTCATCAGCATATCAAAACAGGTTTTCCGCACAGGCCAAAGAGATATCGGTGGTCCCAAAAACACTTACTGCTGTTTATGCATCCTACTGTGTATGCAATTTCCTTGATTCAGACTTGCCCATCCCGGGAATACACTTGCATCCGCCTATCCTGGGAGCGGGTCACTCCAAGCACTAAATACCGCTTCAATATTTTCCCGAGGATTATCCTTCCCCCATTCGCATTGGGCAATCACTCCCCCTTTTCCATCACCGAGGAGTCGTCGTATTTGATAAACCGCTTGCCTTATTTCACTGGGGTGGCCAAACGGGAGAAGTCTTTGCCGGTCTATTTCCCCCCAGAATGTAATTCTCCCTCTGTACCGATTCGCAACTTCTCTAACGTCCATGCAAAAAAGTTGGCAGTTTAAGGCGTCAACTCCAATCTCTATCAAATCATCGAACAGAGGTTCGATATACCCGTCAGAATGAAAAAAGACGTACTTGCCATGTTCGTGGACAAGATCACAGTACTCTCTGTAAAGGGGTTTGAGGAACTCTCTCCAAAGTTTCGGAGATATCAGTAAGCGATCCTGGGCCCCCCAATCATCCATCATGAAAATACCATCGACATCCGTTGCAAGCCACATGCGGATATGACTCAGATCGTATTCATGAACCATCTCCCGAAGGGTGAAGAGCTTTTGTCGTCCGTACGCTAATTCCAGGAAGAATTCTTGGGTTCCCAAGAGAAATTGCATCCTCTCGAAGGGACGCGCACAGATGTCAGAGAGCATGAACCTGTCATCCAGTGCGCAGCTTCTGTTAACCTCACCTAAGTCCGTAGATTCCAAATATTCCCAGGGAGGAGAGAAGTGGTCTACCTCCGCGAGCACTTCCAGTGCTGGACCCTTGACTTCTCCAATTAATCCATCTTCTCCAACCTGCCATATGCTTCCCCACTCATCCACGTATTTCCCCTTCCTTGGGAGGGCAGTCCGCGCACCTCCCCCCGAACGGGTTCTGGGCATAAACGGTAGTCCACCTCCCCTGTTGCTTACGCCGGGTCTAAATGTGGGAGTGCCTATATCTATCGGAAATCTTCGGAGTAAATTTTCTAATTCTTCCTTCTGCGTTATTTCGACTGCCGGTAGCCACCACAAGTCTCTTGGTGCTCTATCGGGATGGTCGAAGTCAAGAGCCTTGATTACTCTTTCCCTTCCAGTCATTTTGGCTTCCTGGTTTGAAGAATCCTGAGGCATTCATGTTCCCATCTGGAATTGTGATTATTAGCAGATTTTCTGCTTTTTGTAAACGCCTTTCACACCCCTATGCAACCACTCCCTATCCATCTCACCCTAACGAGGTGAACCTTCTCCCCTTGCTCCCGGGCCCAGTTGTTTTTAATTGACATAAGGTCAGTGTTGTGGTAGAAAGCTTCTGCTCTTCGAGACCAGAACCAATCACTCGCTTCATGTTGCCACATTTTGTGAACTCGATAACATAAAGTCTGGAAGGGACTTTTCCAAATAGCCTCTGAGGAAGAGCAGGTTTCTTCTGATTGAGGCTTTGCTGACCTTCGGAATCCAAAAACGAAGGTGCGGCGCTCTGTGTAACCCGCAGAGAATACAAGTCGAAGGGAGATAACGAGAAATGTCACAAGAATTAGCATTTGGCCGGCTCATCATTCCCTTGGTGGTACCTTTCAAGCGAAATGAAGATATTGATTTCGAGAAACTAGAAAATCTAACGGAAGTGCAGCTGGACGGTGACTATTGTGATGCCCTCGTTATCGGAGGCACAACCTCCGAGTTTCCCGCCCTGGCATTTGAGGAGAGAGGTGAAATCATACGATGTGTGGTTGATAAAGTTGATAAGAAGGTGCCAGTCATTGCTGGAACTGGTTTCCCCTCAACACGGGAGACAATTGAGCTAACCCAACGAGCTGAAGAAATCGGGGCCGATATGGCCGTAGTCATCGTCCCATACTATCAAAGACCGAGTCAAGAAGGCATTTACGAGCATTATAAGGCTGTCGCCGAGTCAACAAGTCTGCCGATCATGTTGTACAATATGCCATTTTTTACTGGAGTGAACATCGAACCATCTACGTTCAAACGGCTTGCTCAGATCAAAAACATTGTAGGGATCAAGGAAGAGGCTGGACTCAATCCATTGCAGATCACGCAGTTCATGAATGAGGCCCCTGATACGTTTATGTTTTATGATGGGGATGACAGCATGATTCTCCCCGTATTAGTCCAGGGAGCCATCGGAGCCGTCGCGGGCGGGGCCCTGGTTATCGGTCGACACATCAAGGAAATGATGGGCGCCTTTTTCGCCGGAGACCTGAAAAAGGCTATTTCCATGCACCACATGATCACCCCATTTTATAAGAGGGTCTTTGGCCTTAGAGAAAATCCGATACCTATGATCAAAGAGGCATTACATCAGAAAGGGATCGACGTTGGAGTTTGCCGGCGTCCCCTGGTTATGGCGGACGAAAGAGAAAAGAAAATTATCAATGAGACCTTAACGCAGCTGAAGCTGGTATGAGCTGATTTGTGAGAACAGAGGTACAAAAAAGTCGCAAGAATAAACCAACTTGTCTATTGCAAGAGAACAATCGCAAAGGAGAAAGTGACATGTTCAGGAAAGCTGACTACGGCAAGATATTGGTACCGATGGTAACTCCCTTCAAAGAGGATCAAAGTGTAGATTATGATGCAGCGGTGAGTGTTGCAGAAAAATTGATCGCAGAAAATAAAGCCGATTCACTCATATTATCGGGGACCACTGGTGAATTCCATACGATGAATTTTGATGAAAGGGTTAAACTGTTTCAAGTTATGATGGAGGCAGTAGCGAGCCGAATACCCCTTATTGTAGGTATCGGTTCAGCTTCCACGATCGAAGCTATTGCATTGGGAAAGGCGGCTGAA
>JABAOH010185989.1_pt1 | contig 10389 bp, 10 predicted proteins | sample 7062181 | NCBI WGS metagenome assembly JABAOH01 (sample SAMN14538630, study PRJNA623070) | marine sediment metagenome | biome: marine biome [ENVO:00000428]; feature: marine pelagic biome [ENVO:01000023]; material: deep marine sediment [ENVO:00002113]; isolation source: pool of 5 deep marine... | reverse complement strand
CCGCCCCGGGATCATTCAGCAAAAGCGAGATAGCGCGACGCACTATAGATGGTTTGCCGGCCTTTGGCTTGGATTGATGTCTCAGTCCGCCAAGCCCCGTGGCGGCGGCACGTGGTGCGGGCTTTTCCTGGCCCTGTTCGAGGATCGTGGCCAGTTTCGGCGCCGCCAGACCTACGGATTCGGCGAGTCTCCCGACGAGCAGCTCCTTGTAGACCCCGGCCGGGATCCTGGCGACCAGTGGTTTCGCGAGCTCGGCAAGCCGGGCCCTGCCGTCAACCGACTGCATGTCGACCTGGCCCATGAGTTCCGCGACCAGATAGTCAGAAAGCGCGAGCCCCTGGCTCATGGCCTTCTCGAATCCATCCGCGCCAAAGGCCTGCACGTAGGAATCCGGGTCCTGGCCCTCGGGCAGAAACACGAAGCGTACCTGCCGGCCCTCGCGAAGTTGTGGCAGGGCCGTTTCCAGTGCGCGCCAGGCTGCCGCGCGGCCTGCGCGATCGCCGTCGAAACAGAAATGCACTTCATCGCAGACCCGGAACAGCCGTTTGAAATGCTCGTCCGTCGTCGCCGTGCCCAGCGTAGCGACCGCGAAATCGATGCCATGCCGCGCGAGTCCGACGACATCCATATAGCCTTCGACGATCACCAGGCGCTCGATATGTCGTAATGCCTGGCGCGCCTCGTACAGGCCGTACAGCTCGCGGCCCTTGTGAAACAGCACGGTTTCCGGCGAGTTCAGGTATTTGGGTTCGTCCTTGCCGAGTACCCGGCCACCGAAGCCGATGCAGCGACCGCGGGCATCGCGGATCGGGAACATGATCCGCTCGCGAAAACGGTCGTAATGACCGCCATTGTCCTTGCGTACGATCAGGCCGAGCGCCAGCAAGCGATCGATCGCCTCTTTCGAGGTGCCGAATTTGTCCAGCAGGTGGCTCCAGCCGGCGGGCGCGAAGCCAATCCCGAAACGCTTCGCCGTGGCGCCGTCGATTCCCCTGGCTTTCAAGTACTCCGTCGCGGCGTCGTGATTCCTGAGTTGCTGCTGGTAGTACGACGCCACTTTTTGCATGAGTGCAAACAGTTCGTCGTAACGGCGTGCCGGGCGCTGGCTCTCCTCGCGCGGCACGTCGATGCCCATCATCGCGGCCAGGCTTTCGACGGCTTCCACGAAGTCCATGTGGTCGTACTTCATGAGGAAACTCAGCGCGGTGCCATGTTCGCCGCAGCCGAAACAGTGATAGAAGCCTTTCGCCGGACTGACCGTGAACGACGGGGTTTTCTCGTCATGAAACGGGCAGCAGGCCTTGAACTCGCGGCCCGCCTTCTTGAGCTGCACGCGGCGGCCGACCACCTCGACGATATCCGCCCGGGTGATCAGATCGTCGATGAAGTGCTGTGGTATCAAGCCGCTCATAATCTGTATAACGCTTAACCGGCCCTCCGGGGGTCAGCCCGAGTGTGTTCTTGTTGTTGTTGCGGCGCTGCCGTGGTGCCTCTCCCTAGCATAGCCAATCGCTTGGGCGATGCTAGTGTCTGCAATCGCAGACTCAAGCCTGGCCGAGCGTCGATTTTACCTTTGCACTGACGGCCGCCATGTCGGCGCGACCCTCGGCCTTTGTCTTGACCGCGGCCATGACCTTGCCCATGTCGCGCATGCTTTCCGCGCCGGTTTCGGCGATCGCGCTTGCGATCAATGCATCGAGTTCGTCATCGGACATCTGTTCCGGCAGGTATGCCTCGATAACCGCGATCTCGTCGAGTTCCTTGACCGCGAGATCGTCACGGCCGCCATCGCGAAACTGGCTCACCGAATCCCGGCGTTGCTTGACCATTTTGTTCAGCACGCCGAGAACCGCGTCGTCGTCGAGTTCCTTGCGCTGGTCGACCTCGACCTGCTGGATTGCGGCGAGAATGAGGCGCACCACCTTGAGCCGGTCCTTGTCGCCGGCCTTCATGGCGGTCTTCATGTCGTCCTGGATCTGGCCCTTTAGCGTCATGGACGGGCGGGTCGGGGAACGATCTCAGTAGAGGCGTTTGCGCCGCGAATGCTCGCGGGACATGCGTTTCAGGTGCCGCTTGACCGCGGCAGCTTTCTTGCGCTTTCGTTCCTGGGTTGGCTTCTCGTAAAACTCGCGACGACGGAGTTCGGTCAGGACGCCCGCCTTCTCACAGGCGCGCTTGAACCGACGCAGGGCGGCGTCGAAATACTCGTTTTCCTTTACGCGGACACTCGGCATACAAACAGTCTGTCATTCACATACAAATAAACCCGGACTCGGCCGGGACTGGACTGCGCATATTATCGGCAGAAACCGCATTTTGCAAAGCCAAAATCGCCGTTTTTACCGTTATTTCCGGCCGCCGGGGGTCTGCGCGGTGGAACTATCCGTAGCGAAAAAGTGCCACTGCGTGGACAGTTTTTCGCGCTTTCGAGGCGCATAGTGGGACTACGCAACGAGAAAGCGCGGAAAAATGGACCGCTGCGGCGCTTTTGCAGTAGGTATACGTTCTGCCGCGCAGACCCCTAGGGTATGATCCGCCGCCTATGCTGGTTCTGGGACTGGAAACGAGTTGCGACGAGACCGGGGTGGCGCTTTATGACACCGAACGCGGCCTGCTGCGACACGCGCTGCACAGCCAGGTCGACCTGCACGCCGTGTACGGCGGCGTGGTGCCAGAGATCGCGTCACGCGACCACATAAGGAGGCTGTTACCCCTGATCCAGGAGGTGCTCGACGGCGCCGGCGTCAATCGACCGGACGCCGTGGCCTACACCGCCGGCCCCGGCCTGGTTGGTGCGCTCATGGTCGGTGGCGGCCTGGCCAACGGACTCGGCCTCGCCTGGGACTGCCCGGTCATCCCGGTCCACCATATGGAAGGACACCTGCTGGCGCCGATGCTCGAANNGTTCCTCGCGCTGCTCGTATCGGGCGGGCACAGCATGCTTGTTTCGGTAGCCGGCCTCGGCGAATACACGATTCTCGGCAGTACGCTCGATGATGCCGTCGGCGAGGCATTCGACAAGACCGCGAAGTTACTCGGTCTGCCTTATCCTGGTGGGCCGGCACTGGCCGCCCTGGCGACCGAGGGAAATGACGCGGCCTTCGACTTTCCGCGGCCGATGATCAACAGGGACGGATTCGATTTGAGTTTCAGCGGGCTGAAGACCGCCGTAATGTTGCAAGTCCGAAAAGCGGAAGCAGAGGGCACGCTCGAGGACTCGCGGGCCGACATCGCCGCATCCTTTGAACGCGCTGCCGTCGATACCCTGATCGCACGGACGCTCAAGGCCGCGAGAAGCATTGAGGCCGAGCGAATCGTCGTGGCCGGCGGCGTCGGTGCCAACGTCCGCCTGCGGGAAAACCTGTCGGCGAGTTTCAGCGGCAGGGTCTACTACCCGCGTAACGAGTATTGCACCGATAACGGTGCGATGATTGCGCTGGCTGGCGCCATGCGGCTTGCCGATGCGAAAAAACCGCAAGCGATTCGTGCGACTGCTCGCTGGTCGCTCGCAACACTCGGCCCGCCGCAAGACGAAAAAGCGTAATCATGGACAGGTCAAAGCCAGGCGATACTATTTTCCTTCACGAACTCAGGGTCGAGACCACGATCGGCATCTGGGACTGGGAACGGAAGATTCGCCAGACGGTCAGCATCGATCTCGAAATGGGGGCTGACATAAAGCGTGCTGCGGAGAAGGATGAGGTCGATTCCACGTTGAACTACAAAGCCGTCGCGAAACGCGTACAGCAATTCGTGAGTGAATCGGAATACCAACTCGTAGAAACGCTTGCCGAAAATATCGCCGGTTTGGTGCTCGAGGAATTCGACGTGCCGTGGATCCAGGTACGCGTCAGCAAGCCGCAAGCAATTTCGGGCGCAAACGACGTCGGCGTGCTGATTTACCGGACTAAGGGCTAATGCCCGTTGCCTATCTCGGCCTGGGCAGCAATCTCGATGCCGAGAAGAACTTGCGGATGGCATTGACCGAGATTCGTGCCCGATTCTCGCTGCAAAAGTTTTCTCCCGTTTATCGAAACAAGGCACTCGGCTTCGAAGGCGCCGACTTTCTGAACGCCGTCGCCGCGATCGAGACAGATTTGTCGCCACGCGAGTTGAGCCAGCAACTCGAAATCATCCACGACATGGCGGGACGCCAACGCCGGCCTGAAAAACTCATCTCGCGAACGCTGGATATCGATCTGCTGCTTTATGATCAGCTCGTCACGGACGACGAAGACATCAGCTTGCCGCGCAAGGACGTGCTGCAATACAGTTTTGTTCTGAGGCCGCTGGCGGATATTGCGCCGGACTATCGTCATCCCGTATCGGGAAAACTGATTGGCGATCACTGGCGGGAATTCGATGCCGCAAGCCATCCCTTGACCAAGGTCGACATCGCTTTGTAAGTCGCGAGTCAGGCCCTTACCAGCCAACAGAGCGACCGCCGTCGATCGCAATGATCTGTCCCGTCGTGTAGGTCGCATCGCGCACCAGGAACAGCACGGCGTTCGCGATGTCCGAGGGTTCGCCTGCACGTCCGAGTGGAATTTCGCCCAGTATTTTTTCCTTGATTTCGTCGGTCATGCCCTGCTCGGGCCACAAAATCGCGCCCGGGGCCACACCGTTGACGCGGATATCGGGGGCCAGGTCACGGGCCATAGAGCGCGTGAGCATGGCAAGCCCCGCTTTCGCCGCGCCGTAAACGGCATGATCCCTGAGCGGCTTTCTCGCATGGATGTCGATGATATTGACGATGACGCCGTTGTTTGCACGAAGATGCGGGATCGCAGCCTGGGACAGGAACAGCGGGGCCTTGAGGTTCGAATCAACAAGATCCGTCCACTGCTCCTCGGTGATCGAGCCGAGCGGCGTCGGATAGAACGACGAAGCATTGTTGACCAGGATGTCGAGTCCGCCTGCCCAGTCGACGACGTCGCCGACGAGCGCGGCCGGCCCACCGACATTGGCCAGGTCACATTTGAATATTCGCGCCGAGCCGGGGCGCCGCTTGTCGAGCCTTGCGGACAATTCTTCGGCCTCCGCCTGCGAACCGCGGTAGTGAATGGCGACCTTGGCACCATGTTCATGCAGCGTCTCCGCGATGGCCGCGCCGATACGTCTCGCGGCGCCGGTGACGAGTGCAGTCCGGCCTTGCAGGGAAACGGGGCTCGATAGCGACATATAAATGAATAGCAATCAGCGGTCAGGCGACATACATTGTCTGCATTGTTGGAGACAAGTTAAACCAATGCAACCGAAGCGCCGCAAACGGCCCGAGCTACCCGAACCTGACGAGGAAAGCGCCGCTCACAGCAAGCGCGTCGCCAGTCACATTCGTCAACTCATAAAAGAGCAGGGCGGCAGCATCAGTTTCGCGGAATTCATGCAACAGGCGCTATATGCGCCCGGCCTGGGGTATTACGTTTCCGGGACCCGAAAATTCGGCGGCGGCGGTGATTTCGTCACGGCGCCGGAAATTTCACCGTTATTCGGGCAAGTACTGGCAAAACAGACCGCGGCTGTTTTGCGGCAGCTGGAAAATGGGTCTGTTTTCGAATTGGGTGCCGGCGGCGGCACACTCGCCGCGACCATACTCAGGAAACTTGCGGTACTCGATGCGCTGCCGGACAAATATTTCATTCTCGAAATTTCGGCCGACCTCGAAGAGCGCCAGAAGGAATATCTGCAAAACGAAGTGCCCGAACTCGCGGCACACGTGGAGTGGTTGTCAGAACTCCCGCCGGAATTCTCCGGCGTAATCATCGCGAACGAAGTCGCGGACGCGCTGCCAGTCGAGCGATTTACTAAAATCGATGGTCAGCTAAAGCAGGACAGGGTCAAGGCGGGCAGGATCCGATTCAATTGGCACCAGGAGGATGCGCCGGAAAACCTGCAGGACGCTGTAGGCGACATTGAAAAAGACATCGGCTGCCGGCTCCCCGATGACTACACGTCGGAGGTCTGTCTGGCGCTTCGGCCCTGGATTACCGACCTGGTTCATTGTCTCCGCAAGGGACTCGCATTCGTTTTCGATTATGGCGTGTCTCGAAAGGAATATTATGCACCGGATCGCGGCGACGGCTGGCTCAGGTGTCACTTTCGCCATCACGCGCACAACGATCCCCTGATCCTGCCCGGCATTCAGGATTTAACGGCCTGGGTGGATTTTTCCGCGCTGGCCAGCGCGGCAGTCGACAGCGGAGCCCGGATCGCGGGATTCGTATCGCAGGCCCATTTCCTGGTGAATGGCGGACTGCAGGAAGAAATCGCGGATTTTCAGTCGCTCGATGTCGAGCATCAGCTCAAATTGTCGCGTCAGATCAAGATACTGACGCTGCCCGGCGAAATGGGCGAATACGTGAAGTGTATTGGAATCAGCCGAGGTGATATAACGCCGCCTTCCGCTTTTGACCTATACGACCGGACACACATGCTGTGAGCACAGTCAGAGGTTCTAAATGACCTGGTTGCAGATCATCGTACTGGCCGTGGTACAGGGCTTGACGGAATTCCTGCCGATCTCGAGTTCGGGCCACCTGATTCTCGTGCCCGCACTGCTGGGCTGGGTGGACCAGGGCCTGGTGTTCGATGTCGCCGTCCATTTCGGCTCGCTCACGGCCGTGCTCGTGTTCTTTCGCAACGATATCGCCGGTCTCTTCCACGGTGCCAGGGACATTCTTGGCGGACGCGGGGATTCGCTGCAGGCGCGTATGGCCCGGTGTATCGGCATCGGTACGATTCCCGCGGCACTGGCCGGGCTCCTGTTCGCAGGATGGATTGCGGCCAATGTGCGCAGTGCGCTGGTCGTGGTTGTCACATTAACCGTCTATGGATTGCTCATGGCACTCGCCGATCGATACGCGCCGCGCGACCGCGATATCACAGGGATTCGCGTCAGGGACGCCGTGATTATAGGGGTTGCGCAGGCACTGGCGCTGGTGCCCGGCACCTCGCGGTCCGGCGTCACGATTACGGCCGCCCGGCTGCTCGGATTCCGCAGGCAGGATGCCGCGCGCTTCTCGTTCGTGCTGGCGGCACCGGTGATCCTGATCGCGACAATTTACGAAGTAGTGAAGCTCGTCACGGGTGACACGCAGGTCGCGTGGGAGAATCTGGTCACGGCGGCAGTGATATCGGGCGTTGTCGCTTACGTGAGCATCGACTTCTTCATGCGTTTCGTCGGTGCTCTGGGCTTGCTGCCTTTTGCGGTTTACCGATTGATACTGGCGGGCGTGATTCTGTATGTCCTTTATTAGGCGAGTTTCGAGATTGCTGCTGGTAGGCCTCGTCATCGGAGGCGATGCCCTCGCGGCCGGCTACGTACTCGGCCTGGGCGCCGCCGCGGATACCGAAGATGCCTTCGCCGTGACTGTCTTTGGCGATTTCGAACTTCACGAAAATACCTGGGTCTTCGGGACCTATGGTTCAACAGAAACCAATGCGCTGGTCGAAGGATTCCAGACGGATTTCTACGACGTCGGCATCGACCATTATTTCGAACCGCTTGGCATACGCCTGAGCGGGGCGTACTGGGGTGACTCCGATATCCTCGACTCCTCCGATGTGCGCGCGTCCCTTTATTACCGCGACGACATCGCGTCGTTTGCCGTCGACTACGAACGCCGCAATTTTGATTTCATCTGGGAAACACTGTTCACGAGGGAGCGTCGCCAGGTCGAATTTCACGCCGACGGCTGGGGCATGACGAACCGGATCCAGTTCAGTGACCGCTTCACTTTTCGATTGAGCGGCATGCATTACGACTATTCGCGGAGGATTCGCCTCGATCCCGATATCAATGTCGACGTGCTTCGCTTCCTGTCGGCCTCGCGCTTGAGCCTGATTAACAGCCTGATCGACTATCGCGTCAATGCAGGGCTCGAGTATCGTTTTGGCCTTAAAAGCGTCGACGTATCGGTTGGAACGTGGAAGACGGCCTTTGACCAGAGCAAGATCGATTCCTACCAGGTCGGTTTCGTAACCCCGATGACCGATCGCACCGATATCGAGATTCGCCTCTCCTTCGACGACTCGGAAAACTTCGGTGGCACGACGGCGCTTACCGTCTACCTGTATTACTTCGGCGGTTCCTGATCCTTGCTAACCGCGGCGATCGCGTTCCTGCGCCGCGCGTCAACCTCACTGCCAATCTGTGCACCACTCAATTCCCCATCCTTTAGATCGGAAATATCGACGTCGTTCGCAGCGCGCGCAGCTTCACGGAAGTACGCGGCCTGCGGGTACGGGCGTTCCTCGAAGCCGGTGCGGCCTCGCGAATCGGCCTTGCAAACCAGGAGGAATTTCTCGAAGCGTTCGGGACGGCGGAACGCGTCGACGCGATTCAGCACCTTGAGGACGGTCGACGGGCGTAATTCGAAAGCCCGATGTACATGCGCATGAAATTCAGCTGCGAGGCACCCCAGCTCGCGGAAGGTCGTGGGCACCTGCAGGCGTTTCGACATGGATTTGACGAGCTCGACACTGCGCTCCTCGTGCCCGGAATGCTTCGGCAGCATGTCTTTCGGCGTCGTCGCTTTGCCCAGATCGTGCACGAGCGCCGCAAAACGAATCTCTGCGTCGTCAGAGAGTCTGGCTGCCTGCTCGACGACCATCATCGCGTGAATTCCGCAGTCGATCTCCGGGTGCCATTTCTCCGGTTGCGGAATACCGAACAGCGCATCGATTTCCGGGAAAACGACCTGGAGCGCGCCGCAGTCTCGCAGCACCTCGAAGAAGACCCGCGGATCGGCTCCCGAAAGAGCGGCTTCCGTCTCTTTCCATACCCGTTCCGGCACCAGCGCGTCGGCCTCGCCATCGTCGACGATCTGTTGCATGAGTTGCATGGTTTCATCGGCAACACGAAAGCCCATCGAGTTGAAGCGGGCCGCAAACTTTGCGACACGCAGGATCCGGACCGGATCTTCGACGAATGCGTCGGAAACGTGCCGCAATGTTTTTGACGCCATGTCGTCCCGGCCATTCCACGGATCGATCAATTCACCATCGGCATCCTTCGCCATTGCGTTGATCGTCAGATCCCTGCGCTTCAGGTCCTCCTCGATCGTGACCTCGGGCGAGGTGTGAAAGGTGAACCCGTGGTAACCGGCACCGGTTTTTTTCTCGGTACGCGCGAGCGCATATTCTTCGTTTGTTTCCGGGTGCAGGAACACCGGAAACTCGTTACCCACCGGTCTGTATCCGAGATTCACAAGCTCGTCGGGAGTCGCGCCCACGACGCACCAGTCCCGCTCTTTGACGGGCAGTCCCAGCTGTTCGTCACGGACAGCGCCACCGACAAGGTACACTTCCATGCGGCGATTCTAGCTTGCATGGGGTCAGATTGTCCTTGAAAGCGTCGAAGGGAAAAATTTACGCACTGCGGCTCGGCGTGTTATCGAGTCTGCTGATTGCGCTCACGCAGGTTGGTGGTTGCTACTACGTGCAGGCGGTTCGTGGCCATTACGAGATCATGCACAAGCGCCAGCCCATTCCGGAGGTCATCGCAAGCGGGGAGTCCCCGGAAGAGCTCAGGAGCAGGCTGCTGATCGTGCAGGAAGCGCGGGCATTCGCGGTCGAGGAATTATTACTGGCCGACAATGACAGCTATCTGTCCTATGCGGACATCGGCAGGGATTACGTAGTGTGGAACGTGTTCGCCGCGCCGGAATTCTCGCTGGAACCCAAAACATGGTGTTTTCCCGTCGCGGGATGCGTTGCATACCGCGGCTACTTTGCCGAAGCAGCGGCCCGGAAAAAGGCACGGAGCCTGAGTGATGACGGATACGACACTGCCGTCGGTGGGGTGTCCGCCTATTCGACGCTTGGCAGGTTCGACGATCCCGTTCTGAACACGATGATGCGATGGTCCGACACGCGACTTGTCGCCACGATCTTTCATGAGCTGGCGCACCAGAAGTTGTATGTAAAGGGCGATACGCCATTTAACGAGTCGTTTGCCACGGCGGTTTCGGATATCGGCGTCAACCGCTGGCTTGCGGAGCGTAATGACGCTGAGGATGCCGCAGACTTCGACCGTGCGCGAGAACTGCGACGATCGATAATGTTTCTGGTTAGCGAGACGAAAGACGAGCTCAATCGACTGTATGCCTCGGAGCAGGACGCTGCGGAAATGAGGCTGCGCAAACGGGCGTTGCTCGATGAACTGTCGGCGAGGGCAGGGCAGCTGATCGAACAGTCGGGTACGGGTTCGACGAACTGGCTGGCGGCGCCATTGAACAATGCGCGACTCGTGCCGCTCGGACTGTATGAAGGCTACCAGGAAGCATTCGAGCGAATATTCCGCAACTGCCGGGAAGAACTGTCATGCTTCTACGAGGAATCGCTGAGGCTTGCGGATCTCGATCCGGACGAACGCAGGCGGCAGCTCGA
>JABAOH010137175.1_pt1 | contig 10389 bp, 12 predicted proteins | sample 7062181 | NCBI WGS metagenome assembly JABAOH01 (sample SAMN14538630, study PRJNA623070) | marine sediment metagenome | biome: marine biome [ENVO:00000428]; feature: marine pelagic biome [ENVO:01000023]; material: deep marine sediment [ENVO:00002113]; isolation source: pool of 5 deep marine... | reverse complement strand
GGGCCCACGAGCGGCGATGATTTGGAGGCGAACCAGGAGCTAGAAGCGGTCCTGGAGAAGCTCAGTACGAGAATCAAGATCATCGGCCTTGGCGGGGCCGGCTGCAACACCATCACTAGAATCGTGGAAGAGGGCATTGCCGGGGCAGAGCTATACGGCGCCAACACGGACGCCCAGCATCTCCTCCATACCAAGTCTCCTCACAAGGTGCTCCTCGGCAAGAGGTTGACTCGAGGCCTCGGCGCCGGTTCCCTCCCCCACGTGGGCGAACAGGCCGTAAAGGAGGCTGAGGAGGACTTGAGGCATATCCTCTCGAACTCCGACATGGTCTTCGTCACCTGCGGACTGGGTGGCGGCACCGGCACGGGAGCCATCGGTACGATTTCCCGCATTGCCCGGGAGGCTGGGGCCCTTACCGTGGCGGTGGTCACCATGCCCTTCACCGGCGAAGGCCGCATCAGGACGGAAAACGCGGAGTGGGGTCTGGAAAAGGTCAGGGAGAACGCGGATACGGTGATCGCCATACCGAACGACCGCCTGCTGGAGCTCGTTCCGAGGCTGTCCCTCAACGCGGCCTTCAAGGTTGCAGACGAGGTGCTAATGCGATCCATCAAGGGCATCACGGAGCTGGTCACCAAGCCGGGTATGGTTAATCTGGACTTCAACGATCTCAAGACCATCATGAAGGGCGGTGGCGTCGCCATGATCGGCCTGGGGGAGAGCCAGGCCGCGGGAGAGGAGAGAGCTATCGAGGTCATCGACGAGGCCATCAACTCCCCACTGCTGGAGGTGGACATCAGCTCCTCTACTGGCGTACTGGTGAACGTTGCTGGGGGAGAGGACATGAGCGTGTCGGAGGCCCAGAAGGTGGCGGAGGAGGTCCAGAGGAGGGTCAACCCCAATGCCCGCATCATATGGGGCGCCACCGTAGACTCAACCCTGCAACACATCTTACGGGTGATGCTGGTCGCTACCGGGGTGAAATCGAGGCAGATTCTGGGCAGGAAGACCTCCCGGGAGGTCAGGGAGAAGCTCGGCATCGACTTGGTCGGCTAGGGGTCCCTATGGCGGCCTTTGCGGACGGTATCACGGCAGGTCTCGAGCATGTCACTTCCCCGGAAGGCATCTCCACGGGCGACGAGGAGTTGGAGAAGGTTCTCAGAAGCCTGAGGACCGTCATCCGAATAGTGGGTATGGGAGGAGCCGGGTGCAACACCATAGACCGTATCGTCCGCGCTGGCATCGCCAGCGCTGACCTCTATGCGGCGAATACCGATGCTCAGCACCTCCTCCACATCAAGTCCCCTAAGAAGATTCTCCTGGGTCGCGAGACCACCAGAGGTCTGGGGGCCGGCGCGCTGCCCCACGTTGGGGAGGCGGCGGCACGGGAGACTGAGCCCGAGCTGAGGATGCTCCTTGAGGGCTCCGACATGGTCTTCGTCACCTGCGGCCTGGGCGGTGGTACTGGAACTGGCGGCGCGCCGGTGCTGGCCAGGGTGGCCAGGGACCTCAGCGCCCTGACCGTGGCCATATGCACCTTTCCGTTCAGGGCGGAGGGAGCCATTCGGTGGGAGAACGCCGAACTTGGCCTGGCCAAGCTCAGGAACCAGGTGGACACTCTCATAATGATCCCCAACGACAAGTTGCTCGAGCTGGTTCCCCGGCTGCCCCTCTCGGCGGCCTTCAAGGTGGCCGACGAGGTTCTGATGCGATCCATCAAGGGGATTGCGGAGATCGTCAACAAGCCCGGCCTGGTGAACCTGGATTTCAACGACGTCAGGACTGTGATGAGCGATGGTGGTGTGGCCATGATGGGCCTGGGGGAGAGTCAGGCCGAGGACAGGGCCGATGAGGCGGTGGAGGAGGCCATCAACTCACCCCTGATCGACGTGGACGTCAGCTGCGCCTCTGGGGCCCTGGTCAACGTCACCGGGGGGGAGGACATGACGGTCTTCGAGGCCGAGAAAGTGGCCGAGCTCGTGCAGGACAGCATAAGCCCTAACGCAAGAATTATATGGGGAGCAGCCATAGATAACAGCCTGGCACACAAGCTGAGGGTGATGGTGGTCCTCACCGGTGTCAAGAGTCGGCAGATGGCGGGACCCCAAAACGCTCCCAGACCCTGGGAGTCGGGCCTCGACTTCGTGCGCTAGGGTGGCTGCCTTTCATGGATATAGTTGACCGAGCGTGGAAGTTTCAGAAGAGGCTAGAGGAGAGGACCAAGAGGCTAGGCCGGGGTAAGTACGGCCGGGTCCTGAGGATGGCTAGGAAGCCTACCTCTGAGGAGTACTCCAGGACCATCCAGATCACCGGAGTCGGCCTCCTGCTGTTGGGAGGCCTTGGTTTCCTCATCTTCTTCATCATGATAGAAGTACCCAAGCTGCTGAGCGGTCTCTTCTCGTAGGAGGTGGTCGCCTGGGGCTTTTTGATGACCTAACGCCTGAGGAGAGGGCCCAAGCAGCCAAGGAAGCCCAGGAGATCGAGGAGGAGCCCCTTATCGTCAAGAGGGGGCTCAGAGTCGCGTTACGGGAGGGCGAAGACCACCAGATTGTCACCGCCGGCGTACAGGTGGACTACCCCCTGGTGGTGGAGAACGCTGGGAACGAGGATGAGGTCGTCACCGTCAAGGTGGACTTGGTCTCTGGATCTGAGGTCTCCGAGCCCTCTGACTGGATCGTGAAGCTATCGGGCGTAGAGGAGAAGGTCTGGGACATCACCTTCACCGCCCTCTACGAGAAGGAGATGGAGCTCCCAGGGGGAAAGTCCAGGGACCTCTCCCTCTCTGTCACGGCTCCTCGCGGGGCCCGGTACGGGGACCGCCTCAACGTTATCGTCTCCGCCCTCTCGTCGGAAGACCCAGCTGTCTCCGACTCAGTCACCCTGTCCACCGCCACGAGGCAGACCGTCATGGCGGTCAAGACCTCCATCGGCCATGAGAAGCCTGTGGCGGACTCCATAGCCTCTAGGGCGAAGACCTCCGACGCTGGCGTCTACTCCATCCTATCTCCGGCTACCATGAGAGGATACGTCTTCGTGGAGGCCATGAACCCGGAGAAGCTGCAGCAGATGGTGAAGGGGATCAGGAGAGCCAGGGGACTGGTTCGGGGTGAGACTAGCCTGGACGAGATTGACCACTTCCTGACCCCGAAGCCTCTAGTCTCCGGCATCATGGAGGGAGACATCGTGGAGCTCGTCTCTGGTCCCTTCAGGGGGGAGAAGGCCCGAGTGCAACATATCGACGAGGCCAAGGAGGAGATAACTGTGGAGCTCTTCGAGGCCATGGTCCCCATCCCTGTTACCGTTCGCGGCGACAACGTCCGCGTAATCGAGAAGGAGGAGAGGTAGCTCCGTGGAGACGGTAGAGGTTCTCGTAGAGGGAGGCAAGGCCACCGCCGGACCACCCATCGGGCCCGCCCTCGGCCCCCTCGGGTTGAACATCCTCGAGGTCGTGGAGGCCGTCAACGAGAGGACCGCTAACTTCGAGGGCATGAAGGTTCCCGTGAAGATTATCGTGGACCCTGCCAAGGGAACCTTTGAGCTGGAGATTGGCACGCCGCCGACTTCGGCTCTCATCCTCAAGGAGGCGGGATTGGAGAAGGGCGCCCTGACCCCCGGTAGGGAGAAGGCGGGAGACCTGACTCTGGAGCAGGTGGTGAAGATCGCCCGCATGAAGACGGAGAGCACGCTGGGCGCTGAACTGCACATGAAGGTTAAGGAGGTCCTCGGCACCTGTCTCTCCATGGGCGTAACCGTGGGAGGCTTGGATCCCAGGGAGGTCCAATCGAAGGTCGAAACGGGCTTGCCCGACGAGCCTGCGGGTTGAGAACACGGCCAAAAGCTTATAATCCTGCCCTATGTTGCATTAACTTCCTGTAGGAGGCTCTCGCCGCAGGTACTACAGAGGGATTTCCTTGGCTGACAAGAAGGTAACCGAAGCCGTCAAGAAGGCCATACAGTCAGCCAAGCCGAGGAACTTTATGGAGAGCGTGGAGATTTCTATCAACCTGCGGGACGTGGACCTCACGCTGCCGAGGAACAGGATCGAGGACGAGATCGTCCTACCCAAGGGAAGGGGGAAGGAGGTGAAGGTCGTCCTCTTCGCCAGCGGGGAGATGGCCGTCAAGGCTCGAGGCGTAGCAGACATCATCATCCCGCCGGAGGATATCGAAGGCCTGGCCGAGGACAAGGGGGAGGCGAAGAGGATGGCGAGGGAGCACGACTTCTTCGTTGCCGAGGCCCCCTTGATGCCCGCCATCGGTCGACGGCTAGGCACCGTTCTGGGTCCCAGGGGCAAGATGCCCAGGCCCATACCTCCCGGCACGGACCCCGTCCCCGTCATAAACAACCTGAAGAGTGCAGTGAGGATTCGGTCTCGGGATAAGCCCACATTCCACGCTCCCGTCGGTACCAAGGAGATGAAGCCCACCGACCTGGCGGAGAATGTGGAGACCATCGTCAAGAGGGTGGAGGCAAGGCTCCCGAGAGGGCGATTCAACATAGGCTCCGTCTACGTGAAGACCTCCATGGGGCCCGCCGTGAGGGTGATGTGAATGGCCGAGACCGTCGTCGAGACTAGGAAGGCCCAGATGGTCGATGAGCTGAAGGCCAAGCTGCTTGGCAGCAAGGTAGTGGGCTTGGCAAAGGTATCCGGCATTCCAGCTCCCCAGATGCAGAGCATCAGAGCCAGACTTCGCGGGAAGGCGGAGCTCCAGGTGGTGAAGAATCGATTGCTCCTTAGGGCCATAGATGCGGCGTCCGGGGAGCGAAAGGGAATCGAGGGGCTGCAGGGACTGGTGGAGGACCAGATGGCAGTGGTCCTGACGGACTCCAACCCCTTCAGGCTATTCAGGGAGCTGGAGGACACTAAGACCAAGGCCCCCGCGAAGGGAGGCGAAGTCGCCCCCGAGGACATCATCGTCAGCGAGGGGGATACGCCCTTCAAGCCCGGTCCCGTGGTGGGAGACCTTCAGAAAGCGGGGATTCCAGCTGCCATAGAGAGGGGAAAGGTCGTCATAAGGAGGGACAAGGTCCTGGTGGAGAGAGGCCAGAGGATACCGGTAGAGGTCGCTCAAGCCCTCACCAGGCTGGAGATTTTCCCCATGACTGTGGGCCTCGATTTACGAGGTGTGGTCGAGAACGGCAGCCTCTTCACCCGGGATGTCCTCGCCGTCGATGAGGAGGGCCTGCGACGGGACATGATCTTGGCTGCCGGTCGCGCTGCGAAGCTGTCAATGGCAGTGGCCTTCCCGACCAGGGCCACGATGCCCCTCCTACTGGCCGAAGCACATCAAAAGGCCGTGTCCCTAGGCCTATCGACGGGCCATCCCGCGGAAGATCTGCTCCCCCTCCTCCTATCCAAGGCTCACGGACAGATGCTCGCCCTTTCCGCTACGGTGCCCGAGGCACCGGGCGAGGAGTCTGGGCGAGGGAATGCTGCAGGCGTCGAAGCGGAGAAGGCTCCCGAGGAGGAGCCGCCTAGCAAGGAGGAAGAGAAGGACGATAACGAGGAGGAGGCCGCCGCAGGCCTCAGCTCTCTATTCGGATGAAGTTCAAGGAGGTGAGAAACTGGAGTACATATACGGTGCTATGCTCCTGCACGCCGCTGGCAAGGAAGTCAGCGAGGAGAACCTGAAGAAGGTCCTGAAGGCTGCTGGCATGAACCCCGACGCCTCCAGGGTGAAGGCGTTGACCGCCTCCCTGGAAGGGGTGGACATCGAGGAGGCCATCAGGAGCGCCACCTTCGCTCCCGCTGCATCAGCTCCCGCGGCGGAGGAGAAGCCAGAGAAGAAAGAGGAGAAGAAGGAAGAGGCGGAAGAGGTCAGCGAGGAGGATGCTGCAGCAGGCCTCGGAGCCCTGTTCGGGTTCTGAGTCCTGCTCGGGCCTCTTTCCCCTTTGTGAACCGGACGTTGGCAGGCATTAGAGGGCAGATATTCTGTGCTCCAACCCGTAGCTCCCTCCAGCCTCGAGGTTTCACCCTGCTGGCGTGCGTGCCTGGCAGGATGATGCAGCCAGCTATTTCAAGCGTCAGCCCTACCGCGACGATTGGGCAGCGGGCTCTACGTGGACCGTCACGTCGGCCCTCAGCGAGCCCTTGATACGAGCCTCCACCTGGGTGGCTATCTCATGGGCCTCCCCAACGCTGAGACGGTCGTCGACGTCTATGGTTAGCGAAATGGCCTTCTGCAGTCCATAATCGTGGACGGAGATGTCATGTACTCCTCTTACCGCAGGCTGCGCGTAGGCTAGCTCCTCTATTCTCGTAACCAGGGCCTCACCGGGAGCTCTGCCGAGGAGCCGGTCTCCGGCGGAGCGCATCAGTTGCCCTCCGTGATACAGTATGATACTCGCCACGATGATTCCGAAGACGGGGTCCAGGACTTTCAGGAACTCCCTCAGGCTCGCAAGGTATATGGCAAGGGCGATGGCCCCCGTGAGCATGGCATCATATCTGTGGTTCCAGGCGTCGCCTCGGATGGCATCGCTGTCCAGCCGGTTCGCGACGGCGAACGAGAAACGAGCCAGCAGTTCCTTCACTACCGCTAGTAGGGCGAGGATGACGGCGAGCGGGACTGTCCCCTTCACGGAGGGGCTGGGGAGTTCCAGAGCGGACTCCAGCAGGAGGAAGATTGCCACTCCGATGAGGAAGGACGCGACGAGGAGGGCCGCCACATGCTCCAGCCTGCCGTGCCCGAAGGGATGTTCTGGGTCCGCTTCCTTCGCAGCATACCTGAAGGCGATGAGCACCATGGCGGATATGCCCACATCCCCCAGCTGGTTGAAGGCGTCGGTCAGCACCGCGACGCTCGCGAGGAGAGCTGCCAAGAACATCTTGGAGGAGAAGAGGGAGATGTTTACGGCAATCGAGACCCCCGCCTGAAGGTATCCATACCGCGTCCTGGCCTTGGGGTCCGAAGGGTCGCCTAGATCGGGTACGAAGCCCACAAGAAAAGAAGACACCGAGGGTATATAGGGCTTCACGGCGCCGTCACGTTCCCTAACCGGGGCCTCTTGGAGAAGGCTTAAGTCCGCTGATGTTTTCCTTCAAGGCGGTGATGAGGGAACTCTTCCTGAGCGGGTAGCTGTGATGAAGATCTTGAGTGCTGATCCCTCTTACAGTCGTCCTTTCTTGGCCTTCTTCTGAAGTCGCTTCTTCCTCTCCTTCGAGCTCAGCCCCGTGCCTCTCTCCAAGAAGGTGTTGTACGCGCGGATGGTCTGCGCAGCCGTCTCCGCGTCTACGCCCCTGTCCATGTTGGTGTCCACGAAGAGCTGCTTGCCGTCGAACCACACGGTCATTTCCCTCAGCGCCCCGTGGCTCACCCGGAGAATCCCCTCCTCCTCCGTCACGTCGCCGAAAATGTCCTCGAGGATACGCCTGAGGCCATCTTCCTCCAGCACCTTGGAATGTCCGCGCTTGATGTCGTAGGCCTGCATTCCCAATCCCGGGGGACCATCAAGGAGACGCCCATAAAGGCTTCGAGGCCGTTCCCACCCGAGGCTCCCGTCCATGCCCTCTTCGTGGCCTTCATCAGGCTGAGGATGCTGGGGAAGGCTGGGAAGGATGACTAGGCCAGGAACCTGTCAAGGTTCACGCTGGATCTTCCCAGCTCTTCCAACAGCCCGTACGTGTCCCAGTCCTCGCGGCATTCACACTCGAGATCATCCAGCCAGTCCGATCTGACCAGGGAGTAATCCTCAATGGCTTTCAGGATGACGCCGTCGCAGTGGCCGCAGTTATGGGCGCCCCTGAGCCTCCCGCCTCCCGTGGGCTTGGACATCACCCTCGCCTTCAGCCCTCGCAGATCTTTCAGGACCTCGACGAGAGACCACAGCCATGGTGACCTGTACTCCCCCCTGCGGTACAGGATGTCCACCAGGGTGTCTTTCTGGACGTTCGTGGGGTTGATGGAGATCGTGTCCGTTAGGCCGTCAACAGCCTTGGCTGAGGTCACGACGTCCACCATCGACGCTCTCTCGGATAGAAAGGGTGGCTTCAAGAGGAGGTAGGTCTTCACGCTTGCGCCACACTCTCGGGCCACCCGCGCTGCCTCCACGTACCTGTCGAAGTGAAAGTCCTTGCTGATACAGTGGTCCCGGACGAAGTCGTTGGCCGTCTCCAGGCCGATGGCGACCTCGAACCTCTCGCACAGGCCTAAGGCCTCCTCCAGGAGCGGTTTTCGGACGAGCTGAGGGAGGTTCTCCACCACGACCTNNCGCGGCGGACCACTGCTTCGCCAGATCCTCTTCCGAGACGTCGGTGAAACAGTCGCTCACGTAGCCACACATGGAGCAGCCGCTCTTCCTGGCCCAGTAACAGCCCTTCGTCCTCAGGATGACCACGAAGGCGTCCACGACTTCTCCGTCGAGAACTTCCTCCTCCCTCCAAGCGGACACGAACCTGGTGGGGTCGTGCTCCCGAACCGCCCTCGTCTCCTCAATCACCTGGGCCAGCTGCGCCATCACGTGTCAAAGCTGGCCAGCGAATAAAAGGTTTAGCGGCGCTGGCGAACAAGCAGCACCGCGGCGATGATTCCCATGGCAATGAAGATTGTGGATAGAAACCGGAGGGCGAAGTCTACCTCTGGAGCTGTAATGAGAACGGGGATGTCGAATATCCTCGGGGCGTTGAACAGGATCTCATCGGCGATGTACATCAAGAGTCCCATGATGGCCAGTGAAACCCCCACCATGGGGTTTCCTCCTTGGGTCCTCCTCACTTTCGCGGCTCGACGGGCCGCCCTATGGCTCTCAACTTCCGGGGGCTGAGTCCGATAAGGGGGCACGGTTCCTTCTGCGTAGGCCTGGCACTGGTAGCAGTACCAGCGGTCATATTGGGGGATGTAGGTTAGCGCCCTACCACACGTGGGGCAGGCCATCTCCCCACCCTGGATGACGCCTGGAGCCTCCACGAGGGCAGCCTCTTCAGAGATAGCCGCCTCCTCGGGCTGTTCCAAAGCCTCCTCAACCTCCGTAACCACGACGGCTTCCTTGGAATCCTCCATGGCCGTCCCCGACTCTACCTCCACCTCCGGGACTTCCTCTGGCGACTCCTCGCCCTTCAGTAACAGCCCCTGTCTCCTGATGTGCTCCAAAAGGCGCAGGCGAAGTTCGTATTTGAGGCCGCTATCGTCCAGTCCATACTCGCGGCACCACTTCATAAGCTGTTCCTTGGAGGCCAGATCCATCTCCTTCCTGGAGAAGGGGGCGTGTCCGATGGCCTCCTCCTTCTTCTTCCGGCTCTTGGTCATGGACCTACCTCGATGATCCTTTTTGGCGATGGCGTATGCCTTCGGCGCGTATTCCTTGCAGTGATGGCAGAAGAAACGGCCGTATTCGGCGACATACGTGAGTTCCTCTCCACACGTGGGACATGGATTCTCGATGTCCACATCATCCGTGTACTCCTGACACCCGTAGCAGTAGTGCCTGTGGTGTCGCTGCACGAACACGAGAGCCCTGCCGCATACCTTGCAAGCGTGGATGGCCTGCGGAGCGTATGACCTGCAACCGTAGCAGTAGTGCCTCCTATAGGGCGGGAGATAGGTGAGCTCGGCACCGCAGGTTGGACACCCAACCATCTCATCCTCTATCGAGTTCTCTGGTGAAGCCTATATGATTCTTGTTGGCTAGTAATCAAAAACGGGAATCTTGAGCCACCTGGGACGCCATGAGTGGCCGTCATGGTCAGGGGGCGCTAGGCGTGTCGAACGTGTCGTTCGGGTCGCGACAGGGATTCTGGTGAAGGGCGAGGGGTACTTTCTTCATGTGGTTCGGTGGTGGAGGGCCTTCTCGTAAACGATGCGATACGGCTTGAAACCAGCTTTCTCATGGAGCTTCTGGGAGGCCACGTTCTCGATGCCTGAATCCGAGCGTATCACGTCCGCGCCCCTCTCACGTGCCAGCTCCTCCACGCGTCCAATGAGCATCATCCCGATGCCACGTCGCCGATGGTCTGGCGTAACGGCAACGTCCATAATCTCTGCGATGGTGACATCGTAGTCCCGGATCTCGGAGAACCTTACCCAGAGGTATCCAACCACTTCACCTTCATCCTCAAGGATCTGGGCGATGGACTTCTCATCCTTCATCGTCTTCGCCATCTCACCGAGGAATGACTCGGGTTGAGAAGTGCTCAGCCACTTCTCCTTATATTGCTGATACGAGATCCGCCTCGCCCAAGGCGTCTCGCTCTGATAGTTGCCTTCACAATGAAGCTCAAGGAGGATCTCCCTGTCTTCCTCAACATCAACGTCACGGTAGCTCATCATGCGGCCGACGCTCCTTGTCTTCACACGGAGGAGAGCCTCGTTGATAAAGCGTTGCCGCGTTGAGAGCCGCCGAAGGGATTCGAACCCTTGACCTACGGTTATCCTGCTGGGTTACAAGACCGTC
>JABAOH010005237.1_pt1 | contig 10392 bp, 13 predicted proteins | sample 7062181 | NCBI WGS metagenome assembly JABAOH01 (sample SAMN14538630, study PRJNA623070) | marine sediment metagenome | biome: marine biome [ENVO:00000428]; feature: marine pelagic biome [ENVO:01000023]; material: deep marine sediment [ENVO:00002113]; isolation source: pool of 5 deep marine... | reverse complement strand
ATTGAAAAGCTCTTTGGGAATGGAGCCAAAATCCTTGAGATACAGATCATGAAACATCTCTATGAAAACCTTGGACGCGATTTTGAATACTTTCCAGAAAACAATGATCTTCTGTTCACTGACTACGCAAACGTAGTCCGCACACACGTAGACAAGCCTACGCATGCACAGATCGACACTAGACGGCTCAAAGGCTTTAATGACACCTTGAGTAGGAACTAAAGGGTCTCGCTCTCCAGGTCTACCTCTTCCAAGCGTTCACAGGTGCTTCACGAATCTACTTGAGGGAACGATCTTTTCCATGCATGCATGCTAGCAAGAAATCCCTTCTTCTTTTTGATGGCTCTGCAGAACAGGCTAGATTCCTCTACTTCAACGATCGAGGCTTTCAAGCCACATGCGGCGAATAGTCTGATAAACGAGTCACCGCTGACCGTAGTGGCTCCAAAACCATCTTTGCACACAATTGTGCCATCACGGGTCTTCTCCGCATCGATTTCACCGATGAGACCAAGGCTCGCTTGTTTCCTAAACCATTTTAGACGCGCCTCCCAGATTTTCGGAGAATAACTCGAAAAAAGAATCAAGCCGTTGTCTCTTGTCACCCGTGCTGATTCAGCGATAAGCCGCTTCTTGTCGACTCCAAATGCGGATATGCCGTTTTGGATGCAGAACACGGCGTCGAAGGTGCTTGAACGAAATCCCAACTGAGATGCATCCATCAAAGAGACAGCGTAATTCTGACAGCTTTTTATATAAGACCTTACAAGCTTCAGACTTTCCTTTGAAATGTCATTCCCAATCAGCCATGAAACAGACTGTGAAACCGTTTTCATAACCCGGCCATAACCACAACCAAGCTCCAGAACCATGTTCGCATTCTCGATGTTAGAAATGACGAACTCGATTTCGGCGTTAAGATAACGTTTGATCTGCGGAGGCGCTATCTCNNCGCTATCTCATAGCATCTCCGAAGTCTATTGGCTGAAAGTCGTCGTCTGTAGTAGGCCATAGGATCATCTAAAGGAGATTTCCAGACATAAACTGACCTCTGCTACCTTGGGCTTCAGCCAACTGTCTTAAGACTCCTTTATGGAGGAAGAACGAACTACTCAGCCGGTACTGAGTTTGCGTGTGCACATCTACTTCTTCAACTTGAGGACCAGGTCGACAACGGCCTTGCCTAATTCTCTACACCTCTTGGTATCTCGTGCTTTCGGTTTTTCTACTGCTGCAGCCCCATAGTGCCCCGTATGTGCTGTCCCTTTGATGATCATTCCATGAATGAGCATGGCTTCCAGGATCGAAAGTATGGTGGTCTCAGCGCCACTGGCCGTCGCGCCACCCGAACTTGTAAAGGCTGCTCCAACCTTTCCATCCAACTTGCCATGAATCTCAATTGACTCGTCAAACATGGACTTGACTGCGCCCGACATTTGACCGTAGTACGTCGGTGATCCTACAATGATTCCGTCAGCTTGCAGCAAGTCCTCATTAGTGGTTTCATTGGCTTTCTTCACTTCAACATCGACGCCACTGTCTGTCACGCCCTCAGCAACTGCTAACGCCATCTTCTCGGTATTTCCCGTCTTCGAATCATAGATAACGAGTATCTGCAAACGTCACACCTCTCTAGCGGGTTTCAGAGAACGCTCCTCGGTAATAAGACTACCGTCCCTCGTGCATCTTGCGTACAAATCCCATTTGAGCCCACGTTAATCATTCTGAAGCGAAAGTTAGCCACCAGAGGACAGAGTGCAGTTGCAGAGTTGGAATACTAATCGCGGCTTCACAAGTGCTAAGAACTCTTGAAATCAGGTTTCTGCTAGGAGGGAATAAACCTATGGCTGATTATGTTGATAAGGGCCTTGAGAAGATGGGAATAACGCTCTCGAAACCAGTGCTAGCGATGATCTGCATCGTCTTCGGAATGGTAGTCATACTCCTACCAAGCCTTCTCGTCTGGATCGTCGGCTTGTTTCTGATGGTTCAGGGCATCCTGCTGCTTACCGATCTGTTAGAAGCAGGCAGAACCGGAACTTCAGCACCTGCCTACAGAGGCGCCTACTGCACTCATTGCGGAACAAGAAACATACTAGACGCGGTATATTGCAGGAAATGCGGAGAACAACTGGAACAGACCAAGCAAACAAAGCAACGAAAATCCCAATCGAAGCCGAAGCCCGCTCAGAACTAGATGCCCACGCAAGGGCTTCCTACAAGTTCATCAATTCGTGTGCCCGCTACGCTTGCCATCGTCACGATAGCCTACTCTGTGCCAGGTGTCTCCGGAATCTCAATTTCCTAGATTCCAAACGAGCAGAATCAGAATTTTCAAGAAAGTTAACCGACTTAGGGGTTGCAGGTTAGAGGACGAGCATCTCATCTTTGGAAGGAAACTTCCACTTCTTTTTCGATATCCATGCGTTGGCACATGCATATGGGATTTGATCGCATGGCAACGTGTTATTGTTTTATTTCTTTACTGTGCAAGAATGATATGGAAGCGTTGCGATGGAAAACCTGATTTCAGTTTCGAGTGCCCCCATTGCAAAACTCGGGAACAAGAGATACTATGATCTCATTGGCACTCTTGAGGTCATGAGGAAGGTCTATCGAGAATCGGTTGTTGACGGTTTTGAACTGCAGCTTCAGCCAGAGTGGGATAGTGAAAATCCACCATTGACTGACGCCCAATTTGCAGACTGGACGAAGACTCCGAAGTTCACTATCGCGGAAATCTTGGGTCTTCTTGAGCAACAAAGATTGCCAATCCTATCGGTTCATGCTAGTAGAGACATAGGAAGTTATCTTTGTTCAGATCGGAAGCGAGACCATGAAAAAGGAAAGCGCCTGATCTATGAGGCAACATTTCTTGCTGAAAGTCTGGGAGCAGAAGTCTGCGTATTCCATCTTTGGGACACTTGGAGGACTGACTTCGATGTGGACAAATTGAAGGAAGACTTTCTTGATGTAACAACTCGAATTCCTAATGTCAGGGCTTCCGTGGAGAATATTCCCACGCACTTAGAAGACCGCACCCCATTTTCGTTGGCTAAGCTTTTTGATTACGTGACGCTTGACACAAAGTGGGCTTCTCTCTATGACGAGCTGAATAGGTTTGAATCGATAATTAACAAGGTTGTAAACGTGCATTTGCGTGGAAGTTTAAAAGAAGGCAGATGGTTTCTGGACAGCGCGGGTTTCGGTTTCTATGAGACTTTAAACCTGATTAGAAATACATGGGAATATTCAGAAATACTCACAGTGGAACCAGGAGGCGGGAGAGACAGGTCGCTCTTCAGTAGTTTCGTAGAAGCTATGAAGTCATTAAGAGCCTAAATGCAAACGTGCATTTTGGGAACCCTTCATCTTGACACAGACAAGTAGCGATCATGTTCGATACGATTGCTTCCATTCACGTTTGAGGATGGCATACACTAGAGAGTCACGCCATTCTCCCTTTACCCATTTGTGTTCTCGGAGATGCCCTTCGCGTTTCATGCCGATTCTCTCCAGAACACGAGCGGAGGCATTGTTCCGAGGGTCACATGTAGCAAAGATTCGATGCAGGTCTAAGTGATCGAAGCCGAACTTGAGCAAAGCCTTTGCAGCTTCAGTTGCGTATCCCTTTCCCCAGTAATCACGATTGAGACAATAGCCGATCCATCCCTCTCGGTTTTCTGACTTTGATACTCGGACCCCACAGCCTCCGACAAGCTTACCCTGCCGTTCAAGGACTATTGCCAGAGTATAGTCTCGACGGGGCCGTTCCTTTTGGCGGGCAATCGCCCGCTGGGCGAATTCTCTACTCGCTTCTTCTGTATTTGGTCCCCAGTCCATGTAACGGACCACTTCAGGATCACAGGCATAGTGTTGCACAGACATCCAATCCTTTTCCTCAAAATCTCGTAGCACAAGACGCTTTGTACGTACAATCTCCACAAATTCACCCCCTTCCAGTGGAAGACCCTTCTTGCCTTTGTGGAATGAACGCCATGACCAACTGGTCGACTTTCTTGAATCCTGCACTCTTGTATAGTTCTATAGCCTCTTTGTTGCCTTGATGCGTCCAGGCAAATGCGATTTCAACCTCTTCGTTAAGGACGAGCTGTCTAGCTGCAGCTAACAGTGCGCTTCCCAAACCTTTACCCCTATACTCTTTTTCCACATAGAATTCAGCGATCTCAGCTTGCTTGTCTACACCTCGGTCAACAATGGTACACCAGCAGAAGCCGACGATTGTGCCGTCTTCTTCTGCAACAAGTATGACGTTCTTGCCCTTGATTTCTTCAGCTATGGGCATCTCACTAGCTTCTACAAGATACTCTCTAATTGGCTTGATCTTCTTTCGCCAAAGAGTCTGATCTTCAAAACTGAGTTTCGCATAAAGTGTTCTAATTTCATTCTCCTCTCCATGCTTCATTTGGCGAATCACGACGATCTTCTCCACACGTGATGCATAGGTGTTAAACACAAGTTGTTCAAAAGAGCTTTTCCAGCCTAAACAGATACGGATTATGTGTGCATCTCTTGCGCGCCACATCTCAGCGTTACTTCGCAACTTAGCTCGAAAGGCTGAATCAAGGCGGACGTCTTATATTTCTCTTCATGCTCTATACAGAGGCTTTGAGCATTTAGGAAATAGACAAGATGGCGTTCATCGAAAAGCTGAGAGATCAGTTCTCCTTCTTTCAGGGAAACTACTTGGTCCTCATCATAAGCTGGATTCTGATGGACTTCGCTGGAGAGCTTCCGGGAACCTACTACGCCGATTACGTGATACAGCTTGGTGGAAGTGCTACCATTCTGGGGTTGATAACTCTGGTCTCCATGCTATGTCTTGCATCTGTCCAGTTTCCAGGAGGCTATTTGGCGGACAAATACGGAAGACGCTGGCTTGTTTCCACCCTCACTTTTGGTGTGGCGCTCTCCTACATTTTCTACGCAATCGCCCCCAGCTGGCATTTCATCTTGATTGGCGCAGCAATACAGAACCTTTGCTTGCTCTATCAACCCGCGTTAAACGCCACGTTTGCCGACTCCTTGCCACCTGAAAAGCGAGGAATGGGATTTTCCATACTGAACTTGGTAATGAGCGTGTCAACCACTCCCGCCCCCGTAGTAGCGCTATTCTTGGTGGCCACCTACGGTTCTGAGACAGGTATGCGTATAGCGTACATGATTGTCACGATTTTCTTCACCGTGGCGGCGACTGTGCGATTAAAGTTGAAAGAGAGCGTGGAAAACGCGGAGAAAGTGAATCTGAATGATGTGCTGCACTCATATCCTGAGTCGCTGAAACAAGGAATCAATGTGTGGCGGGTGGTGCCCCGTTCAACGCTGTTCTTGTTCTTCTCCGCGCTCATTGTAAGGGCGGCATTCTCCATGATTATGGGACTCTTCTTGGTCTATGCCTTCTATGAGCTTCAGATAGGCGGAACTCCGCAACCGGCGATATATACACCAGAATTGGACCCCGCCCTCCAGCTTGCCCGCACCCAATGGGGCTACGTCATGATCGCCCTGTTCCTATCCATGATTGCTCTGTCCTTCCCCGTTGGGAAGCTGCTGGACAAAGCCGGTAGAAAAATCCCCCTAATACTGTCAAGCCTCCTCATCGTTCCATCCATCCTGCTTTTCATCTATGGCAGTTACTCAACGCTCTTCATTGCTATGCCCATCATCGGACTCACCCAGCTACTGGGCTTCTCTGCCTATCATGCGCTATTCGCCGATCTTGTTCCCCAAACTCAGCGGGGAAAAGTCACCGGATCGATGAACTTTTTCACGTACATATTCATGGCCTTTGGCGGGATCGCAGGAGGCCTCTTGTACGATAACGTATTCCCACAGGCCCCGTTTCTAGCCATGCTGCTCTTGATAATTCCTTCGGTTCTTCTCACGGTTCTCTTCGTACATGAGCCCAAGCCCGAGGAAAGAGAAACTTAACTTGTCCATTGAAGGGGCATGCGTATATCCCTCCCTCCATTCGGGATGCAATTCTGTTGTGGTGTCTCCGTCAGCATAGACCCGTCCCTAGGGGCGCTGCCGACTCAACATTTATAGTAGTTGACCGAGATACTTCACGCATGGCTAGAGTTAGGGTCAAGTACTTCGCAACGCTACGGGAGATGACTGGGAAACGGGAAGAAGAGATCCAGGCGAAAACCGTAAGGGATCTACTCGATTCTCTAATTTCGAAATACGGAACGAAGCTTGAAAAAGAGCTTTTTGAGATTGGTGAAAAAATCCCTGGCTACTACCAAATCATGGTAAACGGTCTCAACATCAGAGCTTTCAAGAACTTGGACACAGAGTTGAAAGACGGATACGTTGTCGCAATACTTCCTCCTGTCGGTGGAGGTTAGTGGTATAGATCGTGCATGCATGCATCACGCGCGACTGCACTTGTTCTTGATTGCCTTCTCGACTAGAGTCATGTAGTTACAGATTCGATCTTCTTCCTTAATTCGTCACTTGTTTTCCTCTTCAAGATCTAGGCAGTCGCAGAGAAGGTCGTGGAGCTCTTTGGAGCTGTCTATGATGGCCTTTTCTCGATCTTTTATGATCTTCTCCCTTTTCCTGATTGTCTTCAGTTTAGTTCGCGAGGTGAGACTTGTCCGGATACCAATGATGGTGAGAATGGCGAAAAAGGCGACGTTGAGCACGTCCAAGAGAATGGTTTGCGCTAAGGGTAGGGCAGAAAAGATGTACGCAATGACTGTGCTTGCAGTGGGACCTATCACCGTGAGTGCTAATCCTGTTCGGAATTCGGCCAGTGCCGTTCGCTCTTCGGCCAGATAGTTCCGTTCTAATGCTAGGAGGGTTCGGATTTGCGCGAGGGCTTCTTGTTTATGAACCTTTGCCATACGTTTCACCTCTGCTAGTGCGCGCATGAGGTCATTATCTCATGATTTCGCCATACTCTTCGTAGGGCATGATCGCGAGGTACTTCATAAGGCCCACGAATCCTTTGAGGATTGTCTGCTCCTTATGAAATTGTTCGTGGGCTTGTTTGCTTGTCCAGTAGGTTAACATCACGTATTTCGTTGGTTCCACGTTGATATCTTCGTATGTGCCTTGGAGCCCGCTTCCTCCGTATGAAATGGTAGACACTCTGAAGATCTTCGAGCCGAGAAATCCTTTCATTTCCACCGTGACACGGCACAACTCTTTCGCCTCTTGTTCGAATTCTCGCTCCAAGCCTGGTTTCACGGAGAGGCAATTCAGCGCACAGATCATCGGCTTTCCCTCTCTCTCGTATTTGTCGAGCTCATCCGTAGGTATGATGAAGGACTTGACCCCTCGTTCGGCAAGGTATTCAACCGCCATTCTAGACCTTCTTCCACTATCGCAGTAAACGAGGACGTCCTTGTCTTTCAGAAAGCCGACGTAGTACTCCAAATCGAACAGAGGAATGTCAATCGCGCCCTTCACATGACTTTTGTAAAATTCTTCTCTGCTTCGCACGTCAACTATCAAATTCATCCGGATCGCCTTTCTTAATAATCCGCAACCCTCGTCTATAAAAGCTCATACACACGCATTTTCGCAGAATATACTGCTTTTAGACGGTTTCAGGTCTCACACATAGCCACAGCCTCTCCGATGAAGATACGCGCCTACAGTCAAAGGCTCTTATGTCGTTCATTCACCGATTATCTGCAGGACTAGATTCCTATTGCGTCTGCGAACATCTAATTCGACGAAGACAAGCTGCTGCCACGTTCCCAAGGTTAGTCTTCCGTCAACAAAGGGTACGGTGATGCTGGGACTCATGATCGATGCTCTTACGTGTGAGTGCCCATTACCATCGTGCCATCTCTTCTCATGTTCGTACATCAGCTTCTTTGGTGCTAGTCGCTCTAGAGCGTTGGGCAGATCCTGCAACAGCCCTGGCTCATACTCAATTGTTGTCAATGCCCCTGTTGATCCTGGTACGAAGACCGTTATGATCCCCTTCTTCAGTTTGCTTTCAGCCACGGCTTCAGCCACGCGTCCTGTGACATCCAAGATGTCAACCTCGCCTCTCGTCTGCAGAGAAAGCTGCTTTGTAACCACGGTCAAACCGAAAGTCTCCTCTGGTCATAGTGCGGCATGTCTACTTTTAAATTGGAGGATCAGCCACATGACAACGGAGAATATGGACCTCACCCTCATTGGAGAGACCGCCGCCGTACTCACCTCTATCCTCTGGACATTCAACTCCATGCTTTTCACCTCAGCTGGCAAGCGGATCGGCGCACTCAGCGTCAACGCCTATCGCATAATCATAGCGGTGCTTCTCCTTGCTGCCGTCCACACAATATCATTGGGCAATCTACTACCCACCGCACTCAACGAACAGTGGTTCTGGATAGGCCTGAGCGGAATCGTCGGCCTCGGTATAGGCGACTTCGGATTATTCGCCGCCTTCGTGGTCATCGGTCCGAGGCGTTCCGTACTCCTCATGGCACTATCGCCCATATTCGCCACCATAGGCGCGTACGTGATGCTGGGCGAGATCCTCCTGCCCTTAGCCATGATCGGCGTCGCCATTACTCTTGCTGGCATTGCCGTGGTAGTCTTGGAAAAAGAAGAGCGTTCACAGGAACCGCCACTCCCAAAGAGACAAAAAATGTGGGGCGTGTTTCTTGCATTAGTGGGGGCAGTGGGCCAGGGAGTCGGATTAGTCTTCGCCAAAAAGGGGATGAACCTAACAAATCCTGCGTTGAACCCACTATCGGCAACGTTGATCCGAATGGTGATGGGGGCTCTGTTTGTGTGGATTTGCGCACTAGCCGCTGGAAGACAGCGAGAACTACGTCTAGCCCTGGGTGACAAGAAAGGCTTGAAGTACACTGCTGCAGGCGCATTCGTGGGGCCTTTCATCGGGGTCACGCTTTCCATGGTCGCTGTATCCTACACTCAGGCAGGTATTGCCCAAACGTTGATGTCCCTCATGCCTGTCCTCATCATCCCGGTGGTCTGGATATTCTACGGGCAACGGACTAGTTGGCAAGGAATCATCGGCGCGTCGGTAGCCGTCCTCGGAGTTGCGATACTCTTCTTGACCTAAGCGGGCCGAACAGCTCCAAAGAGGAGAACCCATCTCGCCTGCGCTTTCGTCAGTGGGTTCGGAATCGTAAGGTAAACTTTTGTCTCAGGGATTCTCATACTAATATTCAAGAATCAAGATAGAAAACGAAGACCCTGTGTGAGTTCAAAATGAGCAACGTGCCTTCTTCGAGAGAGATTTTCAGGAGAGTTGCAGAGGATGCTGTGAATGCGCTCAAAATCAAGTGCAAACCGTTAAGACCCAATATCTATGTCGAAAATCAGAAAAGCGTGGTCGCTTTGGTCCGTGCCGCGGAAAGGCGGGGCGGCCTTTTGGAGGCGCTACGTCTCGTTGGTGGACTAAAACCAGCAATCGACGATCTCGACGGGGGATATGTTTTGGTCAAACCTAACTGCAATAGTCACGATCCTTTTCCCGCGAGTACTTACCCGGAGACATTGAGGCTTGTTCTGAGACTGCTGACAGACGCAGGATTGCAGCGAGAACAGATAGTTGTTGGGGACATGTCTGGACCTGCGTGGCTCCCGACAGAGGCAACTATGAAGAAGAACGGTATTCTCAATGTTGCGCAGGAGTTCCGAGTGAGAGTGTCGTTCTTCGAAGACGAAGAATGGTTGTGGGTCAAACCAAAGCAGGCCTCTTCTTGGCCTAGCGGATTTCGAATCGCGAAGACAGCATTCTATGCTTCCAGAACGATCTCGCTCCCGTGCTTGAAGACACACCAATTCGGTGGGGTGTTTACGCTAAGCCTCAAAAATAGCGTAGGGATGATCAACCCAGCAGACAGGACGATTCTACACAAGAAGCCAGGATCTCGTATAGCCGAGATAAACCTGGCATGCAAGGCTGATCTGATTATTCTGGACGGCTTGCAGTGTTTCATCTCTGGAGGACCCGCTCACGGGAAGAGAGCGGATTCCGGTGTGATAATCGTAGGGAGTGATATGGTGGCTGTGGATGCAGTCGGTGTTGCGATTCTGAAGTTTCATCAGGCGAAAGATATTGCCAACGTCAAAGTCAAAGATCACGGACAGCTGAAAAGAGCAGCAGAAATCGGAATGGGTCACTTGAATGCTGATATGATAACCCTAAGATCGTCGAACCCAGCCAATGACGACAAATTTGACGACCTGATAGCATTCGTCAGGCATCAGCTCTAAGGCTACTCACGCATCCTAGGTAGAGAACCGATCGTTCTTCCACACATCTGCGGTGTCACTGTACCCTCGCCGCTCCCAGTAGCCTAACTCCTTCTTCTGAGTGAATACAATTCGCGTAATCCACATGGCACTTTTGTAGGCATACTTGCTAGGAACGACCAATCGTAGAGG
>JABAOH010159733.1_pt1 | contig 10394 bp, 10 predicted proteins | sample 7062181 | NCBI WGS metagenome assembly JABAOH01 (sample SAMN14538630, study PRJNA623070) | marine sediment metagenome | biome: marine biome [ENVO:00000428]; feature: marine pelagic biome [ENVO:01000023]; material: deep marine sediment [ENVO:00002113]; isolation source: pool of 5 deep marine... | reverse complement strand
ACCAGGAAGGTGCCGGCAACGCCCGGGACAGTCGTGGTGGTGGTGGTCGCCACGGTGGTGGTGGCAGCCTCCGTCGTGTCCGGGGCCTCCGTGGTCACCGGGGCGGTGGTGACGGTGGTGGCGGGAGTCGCCGGGACCGTGGTAGCGGCAGGCGACCCGTTGCAGGCCGCCGGCACCAACACCAGCAGCGCCCCAACAGCCAGCCTACGCACGCCGCGCCACATGCGCCCAGCCTATTCGTCTCGGTTGAGAGGTTGTCGGGACCGCCGGGTCATGCCCCCAGATCGGCGCCGCTGATCTCGAACGTGAACGGGTTGGTCCCGGTGGTGACCCCACCCCAGGTCACGGTGTGAGGCGCTAACGGTTCACCGTCCTGGTAGCCGGTCACTTCCACCTCGGTGCTTCCCAGGTTCCCTCGCTCGATGCGGAAGCGGACCACACCGTCAGATTGGATTTCAATCATCGAGAAGTCGAATACCACCTCTACCCGAACGTCCTGGAGGGCGGCCTCGATGGGCTGGTCGAGGTGGATGCGGCCGCCGTCGAAGTGATAGCCGGCGCCCTCCGTGAGGGAGATGAGGTCGGGGCGCATCCACTGGGAGCCGGAGAGCAGCCGCAGGTCAGTCCAGTCGCTGGTGGTCGACAGCTTGATCCGCACCCGGCTCACCTCCGGCCAGTCCTGTGCCAGGAACTCGGCGACGTGTTCGGCGGTGGCGGTGAGATAGGCGTCGGTCGGGAGCGGCCGGTAGTCGGCGTACGGCTCGCCGTCGTCTCGGCTGGCATCGGCGGCGGCCGGCTCGATCTGCGTTCCCTCGTGCCATTCGTTGAACGAGGTGACCGTCACCATCTCGGGCTCGATGCCGGTGCCGAGCGCGGCCGACCACTGCTGGGCGTAGGTGGCGCCGTCGTTGCGGGCCACGTAGGTGGAGGCGTCGTACCCGATCCGTATGGCGGAGAAGCCGGGGATGACGCTCGGCACGAACCAAGCGCCCGGCGGCAGGCCGGCTCCCCACGAGAAGTCGGGGTTCTCGGAGAGGGTGGCGTACTGGTAGAGCCCGTCGAAATGCCCACCGTCGACCCAGTCGGATTGGGTGGTGTTGGCGATCACCAGACCGCCGTCGGGTAACCCGTGGATGGCGTCGAGGGCCCCCCGCCAGTACGCGGCGTCCACCGGTGGCGAGATGTTGTCGGGGCTGCCGATGCTCCACACGAAGAACAGGCCCTTCGACTGGTCCTCATCGGGACTCCAGCGGCTGGTGGCGGTCGTCCGGTAGAAGGCGGGATGATCTCCGTAGCGCCGGTAGAGATACCTCACGTCGTCGACCAGTCGGTCCGCGGTACGGCCGTCGTAGGGCTCGATGTGGAAGGCAACCTCGAGCCCGTAGGCTTCGGCGGCGTCTAGCAGAGCGGGAACCGCCAGGTCCTCGAACGTGCCCTGCCCCCACCAGGAGGAGGCGATCACCCCGACGCCGGCGGCCCGCAGCCAGGCGAAGTGCTGGGCGAGGGTCACCGGGTCGTAACAGCTATAAGAGCCGAGCACCGGGTAGTAGTCGCTGCTGATGTCGGTCTCCGGATCGCACCCGGGGCATCCTTCCCAGTGGAACCATTCCCCGTTGACCTCCGGGTTGCCGTACCACGGGTAGTAGAAGGCCACTACCCGCGGCGACGGCTCCGGACCCTCCACCCGGGGAAGGCTCACCGCCGTGGTGGTGGTACCTCTCGTCGGTGGGGTCCAGACGGTGGTGGTAGTGGTGGTGGACGACGTGGTCAAGCGGGGCACGGCGCCGCCGTCGCAGGCCGCGGCCAGTACCAGCACGGCAGCCATCAATCTCAGGGTGGCTCGCCGGGACATTCCGAATCCTCCCCCTTCACTTGGCCTCAAGCTACCCCTTGGGGCTGCCCGGCGGCCCCGCGGCGCGATGGGCTGGGCGCGCCCACCCCCGGGGCGGACGTGGCAGGCTTCGTGGCGGGTAGGGTCGAGTCGCCGGAGGGGTACATGGACGACGCGACGGTGACAACCAGAGAGCCTGGGCAGCGCAAGCAGCGCCGCCCGCTGCGCATCGTGCTCTCGATCGCCATCGCGGTCGCGTTGCTGGTAGGGGTGCTGCCGCAGCTCGCCGACTTCGGCGAGGTGTGGGCCGCCATCCGCTCGATGACGCTGCTGGAGGTGCTGGGGCTGGCGGCGGTATCGGCGTGGAACATCTCCACCTACCTGTTCGTGATGATGGCGGCGCTGCCCGGCCTCGGTTACTGGAAGGCCTTCATGGCCGGCCAGATCTCCACCGCGGTGAGCAACACCGTTCCCGCCGGAAGCGTCCTCGGGGTGGGCGTCACCTACACCGTGCTGTCCTCCTTCGGGCACAGCGCCACCTCCATCGCCATCGCCTCGGCGGTGTCGGGGATCTGGAACACCTTCGCCAAGCTCACCTTTCCCATCGCCGCACTGGCCATCCTGGCGATCGAGGGCCAAGCCAACGCCGCGCTCTTGTCGGCCGCCCTCACCGGGGTGGGGATCCTGGTGGGCACCATCGTGGTGGGCGGCTTCGCGCTCTCCAACGAGGGCATCGCCCGGCGGACCGGCGACCGGGTGGGTCGCTGGGTGGCCGCCTCGCTGCGCCCCTTCCGGCGCGGTTCCGTTACCGGCTGGGGGGAGAAGCTGGCCCGGTTCCAGCGGGAGAGCATCGGCCTGCTCCGCGGCCGCTGGCACTGGCTCACCCTCGCCACCATCCTCAGCCACCTGTCCTTGTTCTTCGTGCTGCTGGTGGCGCTGCGGCATCTCGACGTGGCGCCGGGGCAGGTCACCTGGGCCGAGGCGTTGGGCGCCTTCGCCTTCGTGCGGCTGGCTACGGCGCTGCCGGTCACCCCCGGTGGACTGGGGATCGTGGAGGTGGGGATGACGGCGGCGCTGGTGCTGGCCGGCGGGCTCGAATCGGCGGTGGTGGCGGCGGTGCTGGTGTACCGAGTGCTCACCTACGGGCTCCAGGTGCCGCTGGGGATGATCTCCTATGCGGTGTGGCAGCGGCAGCTGCATCGCGTTTGAGAGGTACTGAGTACTGAGTACTGGGTACTGGGTACGAAGACACAGACTGACAACTGAGAACTGAGAACTGATGACTGGCAATTGCGCATGAGCGAACCGACTCGGCCGCGCCGGGTGGATGTGGTCCCCTTTCCCCCCAGCCGCCAGGCGGTGGCCCAGGCGATGCGCGTTGGCCGCCGCCAGGCGCCCATGCACGGGCTGTTCGACGTCGACGTCACCGAAGCGCGACGGCGCCTCGCCCAAGCCCAGCCCCCCGAATCGCTGACGGCGTTCATCGTGGCGGCGGTGGCCCGCGCCGCGGCCGCCCACCCCGAGGTGCATGCCTACCGCAACTGGCGGGGACGGTTGGTCCTCCATCGCCATGTCGACGTGGCCACCCTGGTCGAAGTCCCCACGGAGGAGGGCCCCTTTCCGCTGGCGCACCTCATCCGTGACGCCGACATACGGGACGTGACGGACATCGGCGCCGAGATCCGCGGTGTGAAGGCCGATCCTTCGTCGAGTCCCAGCGGCCGGCTCCTGGCTCGGGTCGCTCCGATCGCCGGCAGGATCCCCGGTCTCGTTCGGCTCTTCTACTGGTGGGCGGCGAGATCCGTGCGGGCGCGGCGCATCGGGGGAACCGTCTCCGTCACGTCGGTGGGCATGTTCGCCGGGGGCGGCGGTTTCGGAATCGGGTTCCCCACGGTGCTGACACTCACCGTCGTGATCGGGGGCCTCAGCCAGCGGCCCAGGGTGCGGGAGGGGCAGGTGGAGATACGCGACATCCTGGATCTGACGGTCACCCTCGACCACAACGTCGTCGACGGCGCCCCGGCGGCCCGCTTCGGGGCCGAGCTGCGCCGCCTGATCGAGAGCGCCGAGATTCTGGATTGATTCCAGGCGCGGGTGGCACCGTTTCGGCGGTTCGGGTACTTCACGCGGTACCAAGTACTGAGCACCGAGTAGCGAGAGGTGGGGTCCTGGTACCGAGTACCCAATACCCAGTACCGGCTCTCGGTCGCTGCGCTACCTGGGGGAGGAAACGCCCTCCCCTCCGGCGCTTCAGGCACTCCAGCCGAACAGCAGGCTGCCTGCCTGGACGTAGAGGACCCAGAAGACGAGCGCAGCCGGCGCCGAGAGCGCAACGAGGCCCGGCCGCGGCGCACGGAACCGCACAACGGCCACCAGGCCGACGGCCCACAGCGCGAGCAGCAGGTAAGCGGCGGGCTCCGGAACCAGCACCCTCGAGACGGAGTACGGGAAGACCCCAACTGCGATATAGCCGGCGAGCCCCAGCCACCCGATGATGGCTCTGCGTCGTCGCTGCATCGGGGGAAGGCTACGCTCTCGCCTCCGCCGGGTCGCTTCACATTGCTCGAGCACTTCGCGCAGCGGCGCTGTGCTCGCTGGGGGAGGAAATGGGTGGCGCGGTTTCTCCCCCAGGAGCCGCCGTAGGCGGCGACGTTGCGGGGAGTCCGGCGAAGCCGGGAGGGGGGCGGGGAACCGTCGCGTGAGAGAGCTACGCGCGCCTCGGAACCGCCCCCTCCGGCCCTTCGGGCCACCTCCCCCAACGGTCGCTGCGCTCCCTGGGGGAGGAAATGGGACCCAACGGTCGCTGCGCTCCCTGGGGGAGGAAACGGGGTGACAACTGACAACTGACAACTGATCGTCTCAGTACCTAGTACCCAGTACCCAGTACGGCGCCGGGACGCTGCGGGCGGCGTAGGGTCGCGGGTAGAAGTCACAGGAGGTAGGAGACATGGCTTCGACCGATTCGGCGCCCGGGTTCGAGCTCACCGACGACCAGCAGATGGTGCAGCAGATGGCACGGGAGTTCTCCCGCAAGGAGATCGCCCCCCGGGCCGCCGACTACGACCGCTCCCACGAGTACCCGTGGGACATCGTCCGCAAAGCCCAAGAGCTGGGCTTCACCACCATGAACGTGGCCGAGGAGCACGGCGGCGCCGGCTTCAGCGTGTTTCTCGAATCGATCGTCTGGGAGGAGCTGGGGTGGGGCTGCACCGGCGTTACCACCGCGCTGGGGGCCACCGCACTTGGCTACAGCCCGATCGTGGTCGCCGGCACCGAAGAGCAGAAAGCGGAGTACGGCGCCCGCCTCGCCGCCGGTGAGATGGCCGCCTACTGCGTCACCGAGCCCGAGGCCGGCTCGGACGTGGCCGGCATTCGCACCCGGGCGGTCAAGGACGGCGACTCCTACGTGCTCAACGGCTCGAAGACGTTCATCACCGGGGCGACGGTGGCCGACTTCTACACCGTGTTCGCCAAGACCGATCCGGAGCAGGGCCACCGCGGCATCAGCGCCTTCGTGGTCGATCGCAACACCGAAGGCGTCAGCGTGGGACCGCCCTTCGACAAGATGGGCCAGCACGCCTCCGACACGGCGCCCGTAATGTTCGACGACGTGCGGGTGCCGGCGGCCAACCGGCTCGGCGACGAGGGGACCGGCTTCTACACCGCGATGACGGTCTTCGACCGCACCCGTCCCACCACCGCCGCCGGAGCGGTCGGCCTGGCGCAGCGGGCCCTCGACGAGGCCGCCGAGTACGCCCGCACCCGGGAGACGATGGGGGTGGTGATCGGCAAGCACCAGGCGATCGGACACCTTCTCGCCGACATGGCGATCGCCGTGGAAGCGGCCCGGCTGCTCACGTGGAAGGCGGCCTGGGCGGCCGACCGGGGAGAGCGCAACCTCCCCGCCGCCTACGCCAAGGCGTTCGCCGCCGACACCGCCATGAAGGTCACCACCGACGCGGTGCAGATCTTCGGCGGGTACGGCTACATGGCCGAGTACCCGGTGGAGAAGCTGATGCGCGACGCCAAGATCTACCAGATCTACGAGGGCACCAGCCAGATCCAGCGGGAGATCATCGCCCGTTCCATCGTCGGCAGGTGAGCCGGCGCTGAAGCACCGTCGCGGAGGAGGGGGAGCGCGCTGAAGGCCGAGCCGGTCGCCATCGAGACCGACACCGCCCCGTTGGACGGTCTGCTCTACGAGCCGGCCGACAGAACGAGTCGCGGGGTGGTGCAGCTCATGCACGGCAACACCATGAACTTCTATGTGGGCCCGCCTCGCTTCCTGCCCCCGCAGCTCACGGCGCGAGGCTTCGCCTGCTTGGCCTACAACCGGCGCGGCCACGACGTGCTGTCCAACCGGGACAGCCGCCAGCTCGAAGGGGGCGCCTACCAGACCATCGACGAGGCGGTAGCCGACAACCGCTATGCCCGGGAGTGGCTGCTGGCCCGCGGCTACCCGGCGCCGGTGGTGGCGGGCCACTCCAACGGGGGCCTGCTGGCGGTACGCCACGTGGCAGACCATCCGGACACTCCCGCCCTGGTGCTGATGTCCGCGCACCGCGGAGGCCTTGACCTGATGCGGCTGATGGCCGCCCACGGGTTGATGGCCGCCGACCGCTACCGGGAGATCACCGACCAGGCGCTGCAACTGGTGGAGGAGGGCCGGGACCGGGAGCTGCTGCTGGTACCCGGCTGGTGGTACGTCATCTCCGCCCGCACCTACGTGGAGTACCTCCTCAACTGCCCGGACCTGCTGGAGCTGGCCCCCTCGATCACCTGTCCCACTCTGTTCCTCCTCGGTGACGAGGAGCCGGCGGAGCTGTACCCCGCCGTTGAGTTCGCCGGCCGCGCCGCCGGCCCCGTCGACGTCGAGGTGATCGAGCGCTGCGGCCACTACTACCTCGGCCGGGAGGAGACGGTGGCGGAGATGGTGGTGAGCTGGCTCGACGCGACCCTGTGACCTGCCCCCGTCGTGGCGGGAGCCGGTGTCGCGGGCTACTCCGGCGCCGGACCTTCCATGGGTACCACCGGCGGGCCGCCGACCGGCGCCGATTCTCATCCGATTCCTACCCTTCTCTCACCGTGCTGTTAGCTGCGGTGCGTAGCGTCACAGTCAGGTCAAACAACCAAAGGAGACGGAAATGACGACTCTGCTTGCCCAGGTGGGCAGGTATGGCTACGACCACATGAGCGGTTGGGGGTGGGGCGCGGCCATCTTCGGCTGGGTGCTGATGATCGCACTCATCGCCCTCGTCGTGTGGCTCGTGGTGACGGTGACCCGCGGCCAGCAGCCGGCGGCGCCGGCCCGGAAGCGTGCCCTCGACCTGCTCGACGAGGGCTACGCCAGAGGCGAGATCGAGCGCGAGGAGTACCTGCAGCGGAAGGCCGACCTGGCTCGCTAGCGGCGAGGACGGAGGGGTGCGCCGCCGGCCGCCGGCGGTCGGAAGGCTTCCCACCGTGCCCCCGGCGATCCGACGGTGCACTCCTCTCTCTCGTGTTCGACATCGAACCCGGCGCGCTTCCTGCTACCTGCCGGGTAGCGCTAGGTTGCGGACCCTCCCGGCGAAGGAGCCCTCCGTGACCAAGCTTGGCTACCAGATCCCCAACTTCAACTACCCCGACGTGGAGCGGGCCGACCTCTTCGAGTCGGTCGCCGCCGCCGCCGGAGCTGCCGAAGCGGCGGGCGCCGACACGGTGTTCGTGATGGACCACTTCTATCAGCTCCCGATGCTGGGCCCACCGGAGAACTGGATGCTGGAGTGCTACACGCTGCTGGCCGGCGTCGCCGCCCGCACCGAGCGGATCCGCCTCGGCGCCCTGGTCACCGGCAACACCTACCGCAACCCGGCATTCCTGGCCAAGACGGTCACCACGCTCGACCTGGTGTCTGGGGGCCGGGCGCTGCTCGGCATCGGGGCCGGCTGGTACGAGTTGGAGCACACCGGCTACGGCTACGAGTTCGGCACCTTCACCGATCGCTTCGAGAAGTTGGAGGAGGCGCTCCAGTTGATCAAGCCGATGCTGCGCGGCGAGCGGCCCACCTTCGAGGGCCGCCATTACCGGGTCAAGGACGCGCTCAACGAGCCGGCACCGCTGGGACAGGTCCCGGTGATGATCGGTGGGGCCGGGGAGAAGAAGACGTTACGGATGGTGGCCCAGTACGCCGACGAGAGCAACATGATCTGTACCCCCGACGAGATCCCCCGCAAGCTGGAGGTGCTGGCGGGCCACTGCGAGACGGCGGGACGCGACCCGTCCGAGATCGCGGTGTCGTGGCTGGGATCGTTCGTGGTGGGCCGCACCATGGAGGAGGCGCAGGGCGTTCGGGACGCCTTCCTCGGACTGCGCGGCTTGCAGTACGACCTGCTCCCCGAGGAGGTGCAGGCGGAGATCGACGGCCGGCTGTTCCTGGGCGACCCCGACACGGTGGGGGAGCGGGTGCAGAACGAGCTGCTGGGCCGGGGGCTGCCCGGGCTGGTCATCAACCTGCCCGGCAACGGCCTGAACCCTGAGGCGGTTACCCTGGCCGTGGAGACGATGGCGCCGCTGTTCTCCTAGCGAGGCGCGGGGCCCCTTCGCAGGGAGGAGCGCCGATGGATTGCTGCACACCGTCCGGGTATGGACGCTTCTTCAACCAGCGCCAGGCCCGCCGCGATCTGCGCCACTACCGCCGGAGGGGCCTCGGTGGGACGGCCCGGGACCTGGCCAGCTTCCTCACCGAGCGGGGGGTGGGCGGCCACACCGTGATGGAGGTCGGCGGGGGCGTGGGGGCGCTGCACGTGGAGCTCCTCAAGGCGGGGGCGGCGCGAGCCATCAGTGTCGAGATCTCGCCCGAATACGAGGCCGTGGCCCGAGAGCTGCTGGAGGAAGAGGGCCTGGCCGGTCGAGTCGAGCGCCACGTGGCGGACTTCGCCACCGAGGCAGCCCGGTTCGGTGGCGTGGACGACGTGGTGATGAACCGGGTGCTCTGCTGCTACCCGCACGTGGAGAAGCTCATGGATGCCGCGTTGGGCCGGGCGCGGCGCTACCTCGCCGCCTCGTTTCCCCGTGATCGCCGGCTCACCCGGATGGTCGTCCGCCTGTCGAACTGGGTGTTCCGCGTGCGCCGCATCGACTTCCAGGCCTACGTGCACCGGCCGGCGGACATCCTGGCGGCGGCCGCTCGTCGCGGCTTCACGGTGGCGTTCGACGACCACGACCTGATCTGGCGCGTCGTGGTGTTCGAGAAGACCGGCTGAGGCGGCTACCCCAGCCGGCCCAGCCGGGCGATGGCCTCCTCCAACGTGGCCTCGTCCTTGCAGAAGGCGAAGCGGACCAGAGCGGCGCCGTCCTGGGGCCGGTGATAGAAGACGCTGGGTGGGATGGCCACCACCCCGGCGGCCTCCACCAGGTGGCGGCAGAAGGCGCGGTCGTCGGGGAAGCCGAACCGTTCGTGCCCGGCCATGAGGAAGTAGGTCCCCTGCGACAGGTGGACGTCGAAGCCGGCATCGGCGAGCCCGGCGGCCAGCAGGTCGCGTTTCGCCTGGTAGCTCGTCCGTAGCTCCTCGTAGAGATCGGCGGGTGCCGCCAGCGCCGCCACCGCTCCGTACTGCACCGGCGTGGGGGTGGTGAAGGTGAGGAACTGGTGCGCCGAACGCACCCCGGCGGTCAGATCCTCCGGGGCGATGGCCCACCCCACCTTCCATCCGGTGAGGGAGAAGGTCTTGCCCAGCGACGACAGCGTCACGGTGCGCTCCCACATTCCCGGCAGGGTGGCCAGCCGCAGGTGCTCGTGGCCGTCGTACACCATGCGCTCGTAGACCTCGTCGGTGATGGCGATGGCGCCGTGCTCGACGCACAGTCCGGCGATCAGCTCCAGCTCGGCGCGGGTGAGGACCCGCCCGGTGGGGTTGTGCGGGGTGTTGACCAGGATCGCCTTGGCACCCTCGGCGAACGCGGCCCGCAGCTCGCCCTCGTCGAGCGCGAAGTCGGGGGGGCGCAGGGTGACGTAGCGGGGGGTCGCCGCCGCCAGCGCCACGTTCACCGGGTAGCTGTCGTAGAAGGGCTCGATGAGGATCACCCCGTCGCCGGGGTCGATGAGCCCGAGGAAGCTGGCCGCCAGCGCCTCGGTGCACCCCGACGTGACGGTGATCTCGGAGGTGGGATCGAGGTCGCGACCGAGCAGCGGTCCGTAGTGGGCGGCGATGGCCTCCCGCAGTTCGGGGATGCCCGCCATCGGCGGGTACTGGTCGGCTCCGCCGCGCATCGAGGCGGCGGCCGCCTCTTTCACGAAGTCCGGCCCGTCCCAATTGGGGAAGCCCTGCCCGAGGTTGATGGCGCCGCGGACTCGCGCCAGCTCGCTCATCTCGGTGAAGATGGTCACCCCGAAGGGCTCCAGACGCTTGGCCACCGACATGGGCGCCAGGTTAGGGGAGAGGCTCAGGGAGCCGGTCGTCAGTTGTCAGTTATCAGTTATCAGTCTTGGTGGCTGCCGTTTCCTCCCCCAGGGAGCGGAGCGGCCATTGGGTCCCCGGCCCCCCTACCCCCGGCCCTGCGGGCCGGCGGTACCTTCCCCCCAACG